>Ga0123334_1000056_pt1 | contig 125792 bp, 92 predicted proteins | sample BiotimSIPDNA_FD_89706 | JGI IMG/M metagenome (GOLD analysis project Ga0123334, IMG submission 89706) | Anaerobic biogas reactor microbial communites from Washington, USA - Biogas_R1 time_0 SIP DNA | ecosystem: Engineered > Bioreactor > Anaerobic > Unclassified | place: Washington, USA...
GATCCGCGCTTCAAGGGGGTCATGCTCTGTAACCATTTTAATTCCCGCGTGTTGGGAGTGCTTGCAGGGCTCTTCTTAAGAATGCAAGACAGGCGCCAGGATGCCTTGCCGTTCGCGTCCCCGAGCAACGGTACCATCTGAAGGGCGGCGCCCGCAACCCCTTTCCGGCCCCATGTGGCCCCGTTCGAGGGCCAGGCGTGCGGTTGCCAAATCTCCCGTGCGTTCAGTATACTCTGGACAGGGATAGTGGAAGGGATTATGGGGCAACTGGATGCAGCACCTTCTCGGGGTTAAAGCGGCCGTATGGGCCGGACTCACGGCGCTGATGTTTGCGAGCGGGGCCGCCGGCGGCGATACGCCTGTCATTGGCAATGTCGATCCGACAACCCGCGACGAACTCATCAAAGAGATGGAGTCGCGGCGCGAAGCCATCCAGCGCCGTCGTGCCGGCGAGCAGCTCCGGGCCTTCGTCAATGCGGACGGCGTCCTCACGCTGACCAACAAACTCGGCAAGTATCGCGGCGCCCCGGGCTATACGGAAATCCACATCGATTACGAGCCGATCGTGGTTGCCAAGAAATACAAGCGCTACACGTCTCCCACCGAATACAATCAATCGGCCATTGAAAGCCTGGTGGCTGAATACGCGCGCCAGTACGGCCTGCAGGAGAGCCTGATCTACGCCGTGATCCGCGTGGAGAGCAACGGGGATCCCAATGCCGTTTCGTCGGCCGGGGCGCGCGGGCTCATGCAACTCATGCCCGGGACCGCCAAGGAAATGGGGGTCACGAATATCGTCGATCCCGCCCAGAATATCGCCGGCGGAACGCAGTACCTGTCGAAACTCGTGGGCCTGTTCAATGGCGATGTCCGTCTCGCTCTGGCGGGCTACAACGCCGGCCCGGAAAACGTGCGAAAGTATGGCGGCATTCCGCCGTTTCGGGAGACCCAGAATTACGTGCGCAACGTGCTCCACTGGTGGCAGGTCTACAACAAGTCCTCCGAGCGGCCCGCATACCTCTACAGCTCCTCCAGGAAACTGGCCGCCTCTCAAAAGAAGGGGGAGACGGCGCCTGTCCCCTCTGCCCCGGACTCGGCCGCGCAGGAAGCCGGGCCGGAAAAGAGCCAGAAAATCGCCCGGGCGGATGCCGGAGCAGGCGGGGAGTATACCGTCCATTTTACCGATGGCACGAGCTCGCCCGCCGACAAAGTCATCCCCGGCGATGACCACTATTATATTCAGTATCAAGGAGTTACAAAGCGTGTTCGCAAGGAGCACGTGAAAGAAATCAGCTGATTCTCCGCTCGTTGCCCGCCGTTTATTCTCAGCCCGGAATTCCCATCGGTCTACATCCCTCCTGCCAGGGGAGGCGTCCCTCCATGCGGCTCCCTGTTTTCAGCAAAAAATAGTTTAATAGACCTATTGTCATAATTCGATACAACGTGTACTATTTGTACTAGGACAAGCTTGATCTTGCCCGCATGGCAACCGGTTTCCATGCCACACCTCGAAGAATAGGGGCAGAAAGGAGCAGGAGATGAAGAGGAGAGGTTTCACGCTGATAGAACTTCTTGTCGTGATCGCGATCATTGGCATCCTTGCCGCAATTCTGTTACCCGCCCTGTCGCGCGCGCGCGAGGCGGCGCGGCGATCGAGCTGCGCGAACAACCTCAAGCAGTGGGGCCTGATTTTCAAGATGTATGCGAATGAGGCGAAAGGCGAACAGTGGCCGCCCTGCTACATCGGCGTGCCGGCGATTCGGTATGACTGCAACGGCTAACCGCCTCCCTATGCGCTGCAGGGGATGGGCGACCCGGTGATGAGTCTGGGACCCCGCCCGGCAACGTTGTATCCGGAATACTGGACCGACCCGATGATCGCGGTGTGTCCGTCCGATACGAATTCCATGTCGTATGGCGATACCATTCAGGAAAGTCTGTGGGATCGCTGGACGGGCGAGCCGATTGTCGCGGTGGATTGCGCCGAGGGCTGGATGGGCTCGAACGCGATCGACAACAGCTATCACTACATGGGGTATGCCTTTGACAATATCGACATGGACAACCCCGCGACCCAGGTTCCCTCGTCGACCTTGAACACGCTCATCCAGGCCTTTGACGGTACGCCGCCGACAACGGTCGGGCCGGTGCCTGTTCAGGCGGTCGCGTGGATCTATGCCGTGGCCAGTGAGCTCATGAGCTTTACCGCTCTGAATTCGTGGGGAACGATGAACGACTATAGCACCGTCGGCTTGCTGGGCGGCGCGGTGTCGTTTCCCGGAGCGGGCAATAGCCTGGGCAATACCCTCTACAAGCTGCGCGAAGGCATCGAGCGGTTCATGATCACCGACATCAATAATCCCGGCGGGTCGGCGATGGCCCAGAGCGAGCTCGCGGTCATGTGGGATACTGTATCGACCGAGGTGCAGGAATACAACCACATCCCCGGCGGTTCGAATGTGCTGTTCATGGACGGTCATGTGGAATTTCAACGCTACTCCCAGAATGGCGCGGGTCCGGTGAATGGCGGATTTGCGCTGGTGGTCGGCGTGCTGAACACGGCTGACCTGTAATCGTTAGTATCAATGGCTTGTGGCGTGGCAATCACCGGTTGCGCGCGGTCCGCGGCCCTCGGGCTACGGACCGCGCTCGTTTTTTCGCCGTTTTCGTAGGATGCGTGTTTTTCCGTTACCCCTGTTTCTGAAATGTTTCTATCCACACGCTCTGAAATGCTCGATGTGTCGTTGCATGGATGAGACTTTAGCGGCATCGGCCTCCAAATCCACAAACGCCATAACATCTTGGTGGGTCAAACCTTTCTGCGAACTGTAGAAATAGTACTTGCAGAACGCACGTTTAGATAGTACGATTGGTATGCCAAGGGTATCGGGGAAGTAATCGATTTCCGGCATCAAGGATCGGGGTGGTTTCATCACACACAGGGAGGATCTGTCTTATGAAAAAAGGGTTTACGCTGATTGAACTCCTGGTCGTTATTGCCATCATAGAGGCATTCTGGCGGCCATACTGCTGCCGGCTCTGTCTCGGGCGCGGGAATCGGCCCGCCGCGCAAGCTGCGCCAATAACCTCAAGCAAATCGGACTTGTCTTTAAGATGTATGCCAATGAAAGCAAGGGAGAGCGCTATCCGACCGTAGCGCAGTTCAGGACCTCGCTGCAGGATGCGGGCGTGCCCCGGGTCCTGTGCGAGGACGGCGCTCTGGCGGGCCTGCCCTATACCCAATGGGCGACCGATACGGGACGTCCAGCGTCGTATTATTTCGCCTACATTCCGCAGATTTACCCGGAGTACCTGACCGATCCCAACATTCTCGTCTGCCCGTCGGAAGCGGATCGTCCCATACTATTCGATCCGGTCACGGGGGAGAGCATCGTGCATCTGCACTGCGATGAGTTCGGCATGGGTCAGGCGGCCTCGGATGAGTCCTATTACTACACTGGGTTCTGCCTCGACCGTGCAGACTCCAAAGACATGGACGGCGGCATGCTCGGCGGTACGCCGGGGCTGTTCATCTCGTTGCAGGTGGCCGGTGTGCTAATGGCCGTCGGCGAGGGTGGCGACACCTTTGCGGAGTCCGACAATGATGTGAATATGTCGAGCGTGCCCCTGCTTGGCGATTTGAGCGGCTTTGGCAACGCGGGCGGGAACACGGTGTACCGTCTTCGTGAAGGCATTGAGCGCTTCCTGGTCACGGACATCAACAATCCGTCCGGGAGCGCGATGGCCCAGAGTCAATTGCCCATCGTGGCAGACCTGGTGTCCACGAACGTCGCGCAGTATAACCATGTGCCCGGCGGCTGCAACGTGCTGTTCATGGACGGTCACGTTGAATTCGAGCGCTATCCGGGCGACCACGTTGTGAGTGAGGCCATGGCAGCCACCATCGGTCTCGCAGGCTGACCAGTCCACGTTTAAATCGCTTGCCCGATCCTTGGTTTCCCCCGGAATCCTCAACGGGATTCCGGGGGAAGTTCTTTTCCCCAGCGACGCTCCGGCCACTGCCAGGGTCCGCGTACGATCGCCCCGGATAAGATCTGGATTGAAAAAGCGCGGCCGGTGTGCTAGATTGAAATCCCGTTAGGGGACGGGACGCCTTCCTTGCTTCCTAACTCATTCAAAGACAACGCGTTAGATCTGTGCGCGGTAAAGGCACGCACGTGGGGGGTGGATTATGCCTGTAACTGCTGTGCCCGTGGTCGTCGGGGTGATCCCTGCGCGGTATGCCTCGACCCGTTTCGAAGGGAAAGTCATTGCTCCGCTGGCAGGCAAGCCGCTGGTGGTGCATGTCTATGAGCGGGCGCTGGAGGCGGCCCGCATCTCAAGCGTGATCATTGCCACGGAAGACGATCGTGTGCGCGATGCCGTGCTGCCGTTTGGAGCACGGGTCGTGATGACGCGGCCGGACCATCCCAGCGGGACCGACCGGGTGGCCGAAGCCGTGGCGGATTCCAACGCGGACATCGTGGTGAATATCCAGGGCGACGAGCCGCTGATCGACCCCCGGCTCATAGACGCGGCCATTCAGCCGCTCGTGGACGAGCCCGCGGTGGCCATGGCGACCGCGCGGCGCCGCCTTCAGGACCAGCGCTCGGTGGAGGATCCGAATGTGGTGAAAGTGGTATGCGACGCGAGAGGGCGGGCGCTGTATTTTTCGCGCTGGCCAATCCCGTATGTGCGCGGCCAATCGCCGAACGCGGCCTTCGGATGCTACTGGCAACACATTGGCCTGTATGTGTACCGGCGGGAGTTCCTGCTCGAATTCGCGCGCATGGCGCCGACCCCTCTGGAACAGCTGGAAAAACTCGAGCAATTGCGCGCTCTGGAGAACGGATATCCCATCGCGGTGGTCGATACGGAATATGCGAGTGTCGGAGTGGACACGCCGGAGGATCTGAAACGGGTCGAAATGCTGCTTCAACAGAAACACGGGGAGAATCGGACCAATGCCTAGTTACGTATTCATCACGGGCGGGGTGGTTTCGTCGGTGGGAAAAGGCATCGCGGCGGCCAGCCTGGGGCTTTTGCTCGAGGCGCGGGGGCTCAAGGTGGCCATGATGAAGATGGACCCGTACATCAACGTGGATCCCGGCACGATGAATCCGTACGAGCACGGCGAGGTGTTCGTGACGGATGACGGAGCGGAGACCGACCTCGACCTGGGGCATTACCAGCGGTTTACCCATGCGAAACTGTCGCGGAAGAGCAACGTGACCACGGGCAGCGTGTACAACGCGGTCATCCAGAAAGAGCGGCGGGGCGAATACCTGGGGAAGACGGTGCAGGTGATCCCCCACATCACGGACGAGATCAAGACGCGGATCCGGATGCTGACGGCGGAGCCGGAGGACGACGCCGACGTGGCCATTGTCGAGATTGGCGGGACGGTGGGCGACATTGAAAGCCAGCCGTTTCTCGAGGCCATCCGCCAGTTCCATCTGGAGGTGAAGCCGGCCCCCTGCTGCTTCATCCATGTCACGCTTCTGCCGTATATCGAGGCGGCCGGCGAACTGAAGACCAAGCCGACTCAGCATAGCGTGCGCGCGCTGCGCGATATCGGCATTCAGCCGGATGTGATCTGCTGCCGTACCGGCCACCGCACCCTGGGCCCCGATCAGCGCCGGAAGATCGCCATGTTCTGCAACGTCACCGAGAACGCGATCATCGGGGCGCAGGACATTTCGCCTATCTACGCCATTCCCCTGAACCTCCATGCGCAGGGGCTGGACCAGACCGTGCTGGATGTGCTCCGGCTGGATGCGCCGCCCGCCGCCCTCGATAAATGGCAGGATCTTATCGAACGCATGAAGCGGCCAAACGAGGAGGTCCGGGTGGCGGCGGTCGGCAAGTATGTGGCTCACGACGACGCCTACAAGAGTATCAACGAGGCGTTCGCTCACGCGGGCGTGGCCAATGACTGCAAGGTCCGTCTGGAATGGATCGATTCCGAGCAGTTTGAAAACGGGATCTCTCCGGCGGAGGTCTTGAAGGACTTCGACGGTATTCTGATTGGGCCGGGCTTCGGGAAACGGGGTGTGGAGGGCAAGGTCCGTGCGGTACAATACCTGCGCGAGAGCAAGAAACCCTTTTTGGGGATCTGCCTGGGCATGCAGATAGCATGCATAGAAATCGCGCGGAATCTGTTAGGATTGAAGGAGGCGAACTCGACGGAGTTCGAGCCGGAGACTCCGCACCCGGTCATCAGCCTGTTGACCGAACAGAAAGGGGTCAAGGATATGGGCGGTACCATGCGTCTTGGCGCATACCGGTGCGTGCTGAAGCCGGGTACCAGAGCCTATGAAGCGTACGGGCTGGACATGATCACCGAGCGGCACCGTCACCGCTACGAATTCAACAACGCCTATCGGGACCGCTTCGAGAAAGCCGGCCTGATGTTCAGCGGGGTGCACCCTCGGAAAGACCACGAACTGGTGGAAATCGCGGAGCTTGAAGGGCATCCGTGGTTCTGTGCGTCCCAGTTTCACCCGGAATTCAAGAGTACTCCACTGAAAGCCCAGCCCCTGTTTCGCGAATTCGTAAAAGCGGCGCTGGCGGAAAAGAAGTCACGTGGCAAATAACGCTGAATTGAGAGAACAGTTCCGTATCGCGCTCTCCTACCGCGAGAAGGCGCAGAAACTCCAGCAGGAGAGCGCGCGCGCCTGGTCCGCGGGCAAGGTCGACAACACGAGCTACGAGAAGCTGTCGCGCTTTTACGCGGACCATATGCGGCTCGCCGAGAAGGACCTGGCACACTGGCGGGAAGAAGCGGCCGCGCGTCACGACCAGCTCCGGTCGGTGCATAACCAGCTCGCGCGCGACTATCAGCGCGTCCGCCAGGAAGAGGAGATCCGCCGGATCGCACCGGAACGGGCCGCGCAGGAGCGCGCGCGGCTCGAACGCGAGATCACCTGGCACCGGACGGCCATCACAGAGCTTCAGCAAATGGCCGCGGCCAAGACCAGCGAGGCGGTGGGGGGCCATCTGGACCTGCCCATCGAGGCCTACCGCGGGGAGCCGGGCGCGCCGTTGTCGGCCAGGCGCAAAGGCTGGCGCTGGACCTGGGAAGCGGTTGTGCTTGCGCTCGCTCTGGCCCTCGTGGGATTCGCGGTGATCCTGGCGCTGCCCCTGTTCACCGATTCAGACTGGTCGCTCTGGGGACGGAGTCCCGCCGTACTCGAGTGCGAGTTTAACCTGGACCCGGCGCAGGGGAAGAGTCTCCAGGTGGATTGCCGCAATGTGGGGGACCGGCCTATCGAGCTCTATCTGCCCTGGCCGGATGCCCTTCCCCCCGAGATCGAGTCCGGAGACCGGTCGGTGGGCGGTTTTGAACTGCAGCTCCGCGAGCAGGGTCAGGACGCCTTTCGAACGTATCCCGTGCCTTCGGAATGGTGGCTCTATAACGGCCGCCCGCTGAATTCCGGGGAGCCGGTGGTGGTCGAGCCGCTGCTCACGGTTCGTTTGTTATTGGACGTGACCATGGTCAAGAGCATCGGCCAGGGGATTGACGCGATGCGCCTCACCGCGAAACGCGGGGATGGCGAGGTCTTTGACACGCACGAGATTGATTTCGCGGTGGATGCGGCCGCTTCGTCCGGTGTCGCGCCCGCCGCGCCGCAATCGCGTCGTCTCAGAGCACCGGTCGTCGCGCCGCCGCCGGCAACCCCGGCGGAACCGCCGACGCCCGCCCCCCCGGGCCGTCCGGAAATGACCTCGCCCGCGCCGGAAACCGCGCCGGAGACCTCTGCGCCGGCGGAAACGGCCGCCCCGGCGGCGCCCGAAGAACCGCCCGCGCCGAAGGTCTTTGCGCATATCAGTTTTCTCGGGAGCGTGGGTGGAAAGGCGGCGCTCAGCATTCGGCTTGACGCGGAAGACCGGCCGCGCCGCACGATGGTGGAAGTGGGGGATGATATTGGCGGCGGCTGGCTGGTGGATGAAATTGAGCGCGACGTCGAGCAGGTCATCGTGCTCGTCCATCCCTCTTCGGGACGGACGGTGCGTGTGGCTCAGGGGACGGGTCAGGTCGCGCTGACGGAGCCGGGCGACTAACCCGTTTGTCAGGGGCCGGTCACGCGCAACGCCTCTTTCCAGGCGACGTATTCCAGGGCGGCCCGGTAGCTGTCCGGCACGCAGGAGCCGGTGCCCTGGGGCAAGGGCGCCATGCGGACGAAGCGGCCCGTCTGCAGGCTGTGAATGGCCTTTTCTTTGACGCCCCCCCGGGCCGGCGGGATCACCAGCGCCGCGAAGATGATCTCGCTTGCCCGGTCGGGGGACACGTTGCCGGTCGCGAGGCTGTCGAGCGCCGCATCCAGCGTATCCTGCCACCGCGGGTGGCTGGCAGGCGCCAGGGGGATGTTCCAGAAACGTTCGGGGCGGTCAACCTGCCAGAAGCCATCCGGACCGATGTAGCGCGCGCGTATCAGGGTCTCGAGATCGCGGGCCCGCTTTCGCCATTCCGCGCGCTCCTCTCCCTTCGATGCCGCAAGGGACAGCGCGCTGACCAGTCCCATATGGGCGCGCACGGCGAGTTCGGGCGATTGACCGTCGCGAAGGGTCTGCGGGTTGAACGCGGTGCGCGGCAGCCCCGTGCGGGGGTCGAACCAGCCTGACAGGAATTCCGCGGCCAGCTCGAGCCGGGGCCAGGCCGCGTCGATGAAGGCGGCGCGGTCTTCCGGGGGCAGGGCGGCCGCGTGACGTTCGCAGAGCCACAGCAGCCAGGCCACGGCCTCCACATCGAGAATCAACCGGGGCACGGCTTCGCCGCCGTTTGCATAGAGTCCCGCGGGCAGCGAGCCAGCCGGGCAGCCCGGCGTGTTCTGCGTGCGCAGCGCGTTGAGATAGAAGTCGATGCGTTTCCTGACGAGGTCGTGGCGTCCCGCGATGGACAGAGCATACGCCCCCATGACGCCCGTGCGGGGAACGTCGACGTGAAGCGGGGGGGAGGCGAGCGGCATGCGCACCAGCGCGCCCGTCTCGCGATCCAGGCAGGTCAGGAGCACCTCGAGCAGCTGCTCATGGGGTTGGGTCCGCGGGCCGGACGGACTGAGACGGCTGTTCCAGTAGTCGGCCGCTTCGCGGAGCAGCACGTCGTATCCGCGCTCGCGGGCGTAGTCGAGGTTTTGGGCCGCGGCATCATAGGTGCTGCCAAAGGCGATGTAGACGGTGATGGGGGCGGCCGCTCCGCCGTTGGCCGGCGAGGCACAGGTGAACTCGAATGCGGAATCACAGTCGCCCACCGCGGCGGTCTGTCCGTCGAGCGCCCCGGCCTTCACCTGCGCAAAGGCGGAGGATGCCGTACCGGACACGCCGCATTGAAAACCGGTTGCGGGTTCGGCCGGGCTCTGGGCAAGCCAGACGCCCTCGTCGAAGTCCCGCCAGCCCGGCGCCTCGCCCCCGTGCACCGCCAGGGTGCGCGCATCGTCCCAGTCCGTGCTCCGGGGCTTTTCCGGGCGAAAATGGACAATGGTGCGGCCCTGATCCGGCGTGAACACGGCAAAATCGTTGGCGTAGTCGAACAGGCTGTCGGCGGTTGGCGATTCCGGGATCAGACGGGTGCAGGGCGTGAAATTCGCACACCAATACAGCTTTTCGGGCGACGCGCCCCCGACCGGCTCAAAACGGGCGACAAGGATATCTCGTTCTCCATGTACAAAGAACGAAGGCGTCCCTGTCTTGCCCCCCCCGCCGACGATGCAGGCCGGCTGCGGTCCCGCCGGGGAAGGGGACATGCGTGCCACGGCCGGCCGGTCCTGCAGACAGCGTTCGAAATCGTCGTCGAGTTCCCAGGTGAACGTCTCACCAGTGCGGGCCGCCCAGCACAGGCCCTGCCCTTCCGGGACGGAGAGGCTTCCCTGTTCCCCGGCGCACAGTGCATAGGAGAGCTGGTCGAAATAGCCCGGGCTTGGCCAGTGAACGCCCGCGATGCGGCCCGTAGCGCTGAACGTAACGGTCAATCCGCCGTTCCCGAGCGCGTCGCCGGCGTCGACCGGGCCGAAGGCCTCGTGCATGAGGAGCGCTGCACCGCTGTCCCCGGAGGCCGGGAATGCCGTGTGCACCAGGATGACAAAGAAGGTCAGGAGGAGTCTCATGGTTGCGCGCTCCCCTCCTCTTCGGGCGCCGCCAGAGTGCCCTCGAACGCGACGACGCCGCCGCGGGCCCGGCCAATGATCCGGAGACGGCCCAGGTGCGCGAAGGAGCGCGCGTATTTGCCAAGATAGGCGTCGGCTTCCTGGTCATTCATCTCGGGGATGATCTCCAGTTCCCCGGCCTTTTTAAGGAGTGTCTCGGCCGTTTTCCCGGCGGACTTCCAGTTGATGGTGAGCACCGCATCGGCGCCGGCACGGGTCTCCCGGATTTCGCTGGCAAGGAGTTCGCTCATGAGGGCCGGCTGGCTCGTTGCGAGCCAGGTCGCGCCATCGCCCGCAAGACAGATGGCCGCGCGCTCTCCCATCAACGTCGCCACGCATCCCGGGCGGCCTTCCCAGGCGTAGTCTATCGGCGCGAGCGGAGCAACCACGGGCAGCCACGGATGCTCGGCCTGCGCGCTCTCCTGTACTCGCGGGCGCATTCTGACGCCCCATGCAGGCACGGGGACGGCGCCCGTTGTGTCCACGCCGGTCACGGCGGCGGAGAATTCCCCGATGCGGCCGGTCCAGCCTTCGGCGGGCGCCCCCAGCGCCCATTGGCGCCCCAGCGACGCGAACAGATGAGTGCAGCGGGTCCAGGTGGCGTTAGTTTCAAAGGGGCGCACCGCGGTTTTCCAGAAGCGGAGCGCGTCCTCGGGCGTGGGCGTGCTCAATGTCAACAGCGCGTCGTCGGGCCAGGCGTCTGCCAGCCGCAGGGATGCGCCCGTGGACTGCAACGCCAGGTTCAGCGTTCCTTCGACGGGCAGGCCGGGTTCGGGATGGACGCGGAGGTCGCCGTCGTTCCATTGAACCAGCAGACTGGTGTCGTTGCCCTCGTGCAACTGGTCGACCAGAGGCGAGTCGAGCGCGGCCTTTACGTATTCAGGGGAGGGTGACACCAGCAGGAATCCATCGCGCCAGGCGTAGTACTGTCCGGCACAGGCATACACCCCTTCGGCGTCAGGGCGCGCCCCCCACAGCGACCGCCAGGCGTGCACGGCGCGGAGAAGCAGTCCCGGATGCGCGCACATCCCCTGGGTACCGTTCCATCGGGACCAGACGAAGCGCGGTCCCATCCAGACGTCCCAACGCAGCGGGGTGGGGCGTACGCCGGTGGCTTTCCGGACCGCGAGTTCGAAGGCCTCAAACGGGCGCGGGGTCTCGGTGAGGAAGCGGGCGGCGGCGTCCGTGTCCGCCACTTTCGCGCAGAAGGACGGGAAGTCCGGCGACACAACGACGCACGACGCGCCGGCAGGGTGAAACCCGGCGCCGCCGCCGGCGTGTTTCAGGTGCGAGTCGAGCGCGGCCAGAAGGGCCAGGAGCAGGCATGCCACAATGAGGGCGCCCCATCGGCGGACAGCGCCCCGAAATCGCGGTGTTTTTCCCCCAGCGGTCATGGATGTGCAACAAGCGCCTTCAGCGTGCGGCTTCCCGGACAACGTGAACGGACTCCAGACTCATGCCTGTTCCCAAATGGCCTCCTTTTTCCGGTCTCGCTCCTGTTCCAGCTCCGTGATCTTCTGGCTTAATTGCTGCTGCAATTCCTCAAGTTCCGCTACCGAGGCCGCCGAGCCCATTTTCTGATCAAAATCGAGGCGGGTCTCCGCGAGCCGGGCTTCGTAGACTTTTTCGATGTGCGCGATTTCCGCGCGCTGTTCGTCGCTGAGTTTCTTGGCAGGCCCGCTGGTCTTCTCCAGACGTTCCATGGCCAGTTCATAGGCGCTTTTCATCTTCCTGGTCACCGTTGAATCCTCCTCAGACCCCAAATTCATCTTCGAGCACGGCGGAAATAAAGCGTTCGACGGACACGGGGTAGTACCGGGCGTCCGGCGTAATAATCAGGCCGGTGGTGATGTCTTCGTGCCGGTCAAACTCGTCGCGGGTGAGGGCCACCAGGCTGTCCATCGACTGGCGGAGGTGTTTGACCTCCAGGTGTTCGGACTTGCATTCGACGGGCCGTCCCCGGAAACCCAGGAAACCGAAGATCCTGCCCAGGAGCTGCACGTCGACATTCTCCTCGCCGAAGATCTCCGCATAGCTGGGTTCGAGATGGCTGGGACGAAGCAGGAAGCGGGGCGAAACCTGGATCGTCCCCCGCACCCGCATGGTGTCATAGCCGGATTCAAACGACTCGCCCAGGACCACGTACGGCAGCTCGTGATAGCCGCTCACGATTCCGTAGGTGGGTTTTCGGAGCACCTGGGTCAGTTCGTAAATCTGGCGAAGTTCTTCTTGACTGGGCATGTTGTCTAAAACCACTGTGACAAGTCGAGTTTCGTATACACCGTTTTCCAGGCCGTGGCCGGCGGGTCTACCGCGGCGTTGGCGATATAGGCCACTTTGTTGGCGGGATCAAACACGAACGAGTGCAGCGTGTTATTCGCCGCAACCGGCCCGTTGGAGAGGAGGCCGAGGGCCTCGGTTACGTCGATGGCGCGGGGCCGGGTCTGAATCTGCTCGCCAAGCCATTGGTACCGTTGGAAGGTATTCTGTTGCGCGAGAAACGCCTTGACCACCGGCTTCGACGCCTCCCAGTCGCTTCCGTCGAGACCGATTTCGGCCCCGTGAGCCTTGACCACTTTCCGCTGCTGGATCTCGCCGCAGGGGTGATTTGTGCGGCGGATGGCGTCCGGGAGTGACTGGTGGCCCATGTCGGGGGTCTCGCGGGCGTCACCGGGGGTGAAGACGTCGACCGTATTGCGATCCACTTCCAGCGCCCGGGCATCGGGAATCTTGCCGTCGCCGAGGACGAAGTTCCAGCCCAGGGTGCGGGGGCCCCGCTGGATGATCCCCACGGCCTCGTCCAGGGTGGCGGCCTTCTCGAGCGCCATGCGCATGATGATCTGGAGCGGGATGCCGTCGAACGATTCCTCGGGCGACGAGACGGTCATCTCGCCGATGGTGATCTGGGAAGCGTTCATGCCGCTGACCCCGCCGATCACCCCGGCGTACGCGAGCATCATGAAGGGAACGCCGCCCTCGGGCCGCCAGATAAAGGTGACGGCGTCCTCCTGGGCGCCCTTGCCGACGGTCCAGTCGAGGTTGCGGCCGTGCAGCAGGCGGCCATCGGAGGTCCATCGGCCGAAGACGGCGAAATTGGAGCAGCCGGGCGCGGCGCCGGGGGCATGGTGAAGCAGCTCGGCCACGCACGCCGCAATTACGAGTTCGTCATACGTCACGTCGCTGACGCCCGCGGCCGCGAGGCCGTCCAGGATTCCGTTGATTTCATCCAGGTATTCGGGCGGGAAATGCCGGGCCATGCGGCTGGACTGTTCGACGGCATATTCGAGGCTGTATCCATTGTCGAATACGGCCCGTTGAAGGTATCCCTCTTTCGTGATGTGCCGAATCCTGTCTGCCAGGAGACGGCCGTGCTGATACCCCATCTCCCTGTGCGTCCCTTCCAGGACGCACACGAGCAGTTCGCCAATCCGGTACAGCTTGCCGGGGCCTTCTTCATCAAGCAGTTCGGCGCTCTCCGGTTCCAGGATTACGGGTTGGTATGCCAGGGGTTCCGGGACCGTCTCCGGGGCTTCCGGGGTGGGGGAGACCGGGGCCGCCGGGGGAACCGCCTCCGTAACGGGAGCGGGTGGGGGCGGCTGCGGTGTTTCCGGGACTTTCGGGCCTCCGCAGGCGGCAGGCACGGTCACAACAAGCAGTGCGGCGAGCCAGGTTCGGAAGCTGGTATCCATTTGTACGCCCTCTCCGTTATCCGTGTGTGCCCGTTTTCCGAAAGTGTACCGCAGAACGGAGGGGAGAGACAATCGCGCCACGACGGGCGGCTGTGCCCGTGCGGGGCACGTGCTGCCGACCGCGGACACCTTGCTGCGACAATCGTGCGGACCCTGGGGGAGGCGGGTTCAGGATTGTTTCCTGGCTTTTTCCTGACCGACGAGGCGCAGGTCCTTTGCGTAGTCATACAGGCTTTCACGCAGAAGTTTGCGTCCGCGGTACAGGCGCGACATCACCGTGCCCAGGGGACAATCCATCGCCTCGGCGATCTCCTTGTACGACATGTCCTCGAGGTCCGCCATGATCACAGCCTGCCGGAAATCTGGGGGAAGGGTCTCGACGGCGTGTTTCACCTCGTCGTCCAGCAGTTCGAGCAACTCCCTGCCCGAGCGGTCCGGCGGCTCATAATGGATGTCGGGATCGGGCCCTGCCTCCTGGGAAGGCTCCGCGCCGGACAACTCGACGAAGGTGGGGCGGCGCGCCTTGCGCCGGTATTCGTTAATGAACGTATTGCGCAGGATGGTCAGGAGCCAGGCCTTTATGTAAGTGCCCTTCTGGAACTTATCGTGGAATCGCAGCGCTTTGACTACGGTGTTCTGGGTCAGATCCTGCGCATCGGCGGGATTGCGGGTCAGGCGCAACGCTACCGCGTACAGCATGTCCATGTGTTCGAGAACAAGCTGCTCGAATTCGTGCGAACGCTTCTTTGTGTTGTCCGCTGACTTCACCACCCGAACCACCCATTATAGAGAAACCCAGTGACACCCTGGCACGAGCCGCAATCCGGCCTCGTCGCCGTAGCGGGAATGCATCGCTGTCCGGTTGCCGCTTCCCCCAGAGGATTCAGACCGGTGGCGCTGGCGCCCGAAGCTGTCTCCCCTTGGCAGGCCGTGCAATTCTCTTGACTGCACCGTGTAGCATTCTGTATTCCCGGTGTTCAATTGTCAAGCAGGCATCTCTGCGGAGAACGCGACCGCAACGCGGCTGCACGCCCGTGCTGTTGCGAGCCCGGCGCCTGTCCGGGGCTATTGAGCCGCCCGCCTTCCCAAAATGCTATCGCCTTAGTACAAAACAACTTGCACTATCAAAAACCGCCGGTGGCCTTGTGAAAACCAACGGCGGTGATCAGTTCAATGGTCGGGGTGAGAGGATTTGAACCTCCGACCTCCTCGTCCCGAACGAGGCGCGCTAACCGGGCTGCGCTACACCCCGACAACAGACGGCACACATTACTCAAAGCGGAAGGGCAATGTCAAATTGCTGTTCGAGCCGCGTCGGAGCGTCGCGCACACAACGCCAATTCATTGCATTGCAGAGGATGTGTCACGGAATGTACAATAGCACAGGATCGGGTGTATTGCCCGGTCTTACAGCATGGGGATATTGGGTTCACGATTCAGACCGGTGAGCATGGGCGCCCGGGCAGGATTCAGGATGTGTCAGGGCGCCAGGGGGAATGGAACTGGCGGCAGCCGTGGGCCAGTCCGCGGGGCACGAAGGTCTGGGAAGCGTATCCCGGGCCGCTTCATTTCGGTTGTTCTGATTTCGAACAAGGAGAGTTGCATTCGTATGCCCCGCATGAGCCGACGAGACGTCACGGCCGGCATGGTGCTTGGCCAGGATATTACCAACCCGCGCGGACAGCTCCTCATTCCCGAAGGAACGGCGCTGACCGAAAAACACATCAGCGCGCTCCAGCTGTGGGGCATTACCTTGCTCGACGTCCGCGGCCCTGAGGATGACGCGACTGTGAAGCCGGCCGTGCCGGTGTCGAAAGAGGCGCTGGAACGCGGCAGGGAGCGCGCGGCGGCCGTCTTTGCGCTCAACCGCGACCAGTTGTCCCATCCTTTTTTTGAGGCGTTGCTGTCCCACGTGGCCATGCGATTTGCCCGTGATGAGATAACTCAACCGACAGAAGAAGCCTCCGTGCCTGCGGAGACGGTTTCCGTCCTGGGAGAACCGCGCGCCCGGACGGCCGGCGCAATGGTAAAGGCGGTCGGCACACTCGGTTCGCTTCCGATGGTGTACCACGAGTTGATCCAGGTGGTGAATCATCCCCTGAGTTCGGCCACGGACGTCGCGAACGTGATCAGCAAGGACGTGGGTTTGACGGCGCGGCTGTTGCGGATTGTCAACAGCGCGTTCTATGGGTTTCCGGGCGGAATCGAGACGGTTTCGCGGGCCACGACGATTGTGGGAACCAACGAACTGTGCGAACTGGCCCTCGCGACGTCGGTCATGAGCGTTTTTGACCGCTCCCTGCGCGCGGTGGTGAATATGAGTCAATTCTGGCTGCACAGCCTGTTTTGCGGATCCGTGGCACGGATGCTCGGGAAGTTCCGGGGCGGGTCGAACACCGAACGGTGTTTTGTGATGGGGCTGTTGCACGACGTCGGCCGCCTGGTCCTGTTCTCGGAAGCTCCCCGAAGGACGCGCGAGACCCTGGACATGGCGGCGGAGTCGGGCCGGCCGGTGTGCGATGTGGAACGGGAGATGTTCGGTTTTACGCACGCGGACGTCGGCGAGGCGCTGTTGCAGTCATGGAACCTCCCGCCCATCCATCGCGAGGCGGTCCGCCGCCACCATGGGCCGCTGTCGAACCGGGAGCTGAGTGCCGACGTGTGCATCGCCCATGTCGCGGAAATCATAGCCAACGCGGTGCGTGTGGGGCGCAGCGGCGATCTGGCGGCGCCGCCCATGTGTGTGGCGGCGTGGGACTATCTGAATCTCAATCCCGATGATCTGCAGACCATTATCGAGGAGGGGGAGACGCACGTGCGCGATTTGGCCAGCATTTTCGGTGTGGATGCATCATGACGCGGGGCGCGGGAGACGACCCGGTCCCGGCCGGGGCGGTAAGTGCGGAGGAATACAAGGCACGCCTCGCGAATCGCCGCCTCCTCGACGGGATGGACATCGTGGCCGGCGCGGCCCTGAGGTTGCAGACGTCCACTGAGGCCGACGCTTATCCGGCGCACGCGGAGGACGTGACCCTCCGTGCCATCCACAATCTGGTGGATTTTCATGCGCTGGGCATGGTCTGGTTTGACCCGACGGGCCTGGAGTGGAAACTCGGCGCGTATTCGCCCGAGGCCCACCGGGCGCTGCTGGCGGAGGAGATCCAGCATCAGATCGAACACGATTTTGTAGGATGGGCGATGACGCAGAACAAGCCCGTGAGCGTTCCGTCACTCGCGCGCGGAAAACGCACCTTCATCCATCCGCTGGGAACCCAACGCCGGATCCTGGGGTTCTTCGTGGGGATCTCGAACGAAGGGTATATTCCGGACGTCTATCGGAAGCTCATTTCGATCATGCTGATCTATTGTGTGAATACGTTGGAAGGCCACCGGCTGTATACCGAAAATCTGGAGCGGCGCGCGGAGGAAAAGCGGCTCTACAAGCTCACGCTGGAGGATCCGCTCACGCATCTGGCGAACCGCAGGCATTTCGACGAGGTGTTGGGGACGGAACTGCGCCGGGCCGCGCGTACTCAGAGCACGCTCTCCCTCATGATGATCGATATTGACTGTTTCAAGGCATACAACGACCAGTACGGACACCAGCAGGGCGACGAGGCATTGAAGCGCGTGGCCGATGCGGTGGGGGCCACGGTGTGCCGCGCGGGCGATCTGGCCGCGCGGTACGGAGGGGAAGAATTCGCGGCGGTCCTGCCCGCTACGGACGCTCACGGCGCCGCCGGGGTCGCCGAGCGGTTGCGCTCGACGATCGAGCGCCTGCAGATCCCGCACGAACGCTCCAGCACGGGCCCGTGCCTGACCGTGAGTCTGGGCGTTTCAAGCGTTGTTGGCGGCCCGGAACTTGAGGCGGCCTCGCTGATCGCCTCGGCCGACCGGGCCTTGTACCGTGCGAAGCGTTGTGGGGGCAACCGTATGGAGTGCGAGGCCTTGTGAGCGCGCGGGCCCGCACAGGCGGACGCACGCGGCGTTGCCGCAAGGGGTGTTGTTGACTCCTGTCGCATTATTATAGGATGATTCCCATTTCGCAGGGGCCGGAACAAACCGGGATAGTGTGATGAACATATGCATTGCAGGGGGCGGGCGCGTCGGTTTTCATCTGGCCCGTCTGCTCACCATAGAAAACCACGACGTGACGGTGATCGAGCGGGATCCGGTACGCGTGGAACAGGTGGATTTTGCCCTTGACGTGCGAACGGTCACGGGCAACGCCTCCTCCATCCTCATGCTGAAAGAGGCGGGGGTAGAGGACGCGGACATTTTTGTGGCGGCCACGGGCACCGACGAGGTGAACCTGATTGCCGCCGCGACTGCCAAAGGCCTGATGGCGAAGAAAGTGGTCGCCCGGGTAGAGAATCCGGAATACCTCGAGTCCACCATCCTTTTCGAATCCGTGCTGGGGATCGACTACCTTCTCAGTCCCGACGCGCTTACGGCCCTGGAAATCGGGCGGTATGTGGAGAATCCCGGGATTGTCGCATCCGAAACGTTCGGGCGCGGCGTGGTGCAGCTCCAGCAGCTCCGGGTGACGAAATCGCCCACGACCGGCGGCAAACGCTTGCGCGATGTCGCTATGCCCCCGGGCGTGCTGCTGGGCGTGATCAGCCGGAAGGGCGCCACGCTCATTCCCCACGGCGATTCCATCGTGGAAGCGGGCGACCTGATCACGCTGATTGGCCGCCGGGAACAGGTCGAATCCGTGAAGACGCTCTTTCACGGGACCGAACCGCGCCTGGACCGCATCGCAATCATGGGGGGAGACCGCATCGGGCTTCATCTCGCTCAGATGCTGGAACGAGGCAAATACACCGTAAAGCTCCTGGACTGGAATGCGGAGAAATGCAATCAACTGGCGACGAAACTGAATCGCGCGACGGTGGTTTGCAGGAACGGGGCCAGCCGGACCGAGCTCGAGGACGAGCATATCGAAGATGCGGATGTGTTTATCGCCACGACGGATGACGACGAGGTGAACATCATGGCGGGGGTGTTGGCGAAAGAAATCGGCGCCACGCGGGCGATCGCCGTCGTGCACGAACCCGATTTCGCCTCGCTGGTGGGCAAGCTGGGCATCGACCACGTGGTGACGCCCCGCGCCAGCCTGGCAAACCGCGTCCTCAAACTGGTTCATCAGGACAAGGTGCAGTCCATCGCGGTCCTGGAAGAGGGTCAGGTGGAAATCGTCGAGTTTGTCGTGGACGGCGAGGCGCCGATCATCGGCAAGACGCTGAAAGAGGTTTTTGAGTCGCGCCGGGGGTATCGCGGCGCACTTGTGGGGACGATTGTCAGGGGGGAAGAGGTCATCGTGCCTCGGGGTGACGATGAGATTCAGGCGGGGGACTCCATCATCATGATTGCCGCGCCAGAGGCGCTGGACGGCGTGCTCAAACTCTTCAGAAAACGATGAATTACCGGCTTGTCACGAAGTATCTCGGGCATTTCTGTTTCGCCATCGGTCTGCTGATGCTGCCGTCGGCGCTGTGGGCCGTGGTGTACCGGGAATGGGGCGGGCTGGGCGCGCTGCTGGGGAGTGCGGGCGTTTCCTGCGTGACGGGCTATCTGCTGACGCTGGCGGGGCGGAACGCGCCGTCCGAGTTTCACCAGCGCGAAGGCCTGGGCCTGGTGGGCCTTTCGTGGATCCTCCTGGCCGCTCTGGGCGGGTTGCCGTATGTGTTCGGCGGGGTGTTCACGAACCCGGTGGACGCGTATTTCGAGTGCATGTCGGGGTTCACGACCACCGGCTCCAGTGTGATGACAGCGGAGTGCTTCGCGACGACGCCGAAGTGCATCATGTTCTGGCGGTCGTTCACGCACTGGCTTGGCGGCATGGGGATTGTCGTGCTCTTCATCGCGGTGCTGCCCTACCTGGGGGCGGGCGGAAAACAGATGTTCAAGTCGGAGTCACCGGGACCCGACCCGCGCGGATTGAAGCCGCGGATCAAGGATACGGCCTCGGTTCTCTACAAGATCTACTTCGGCTTTACGATTGCCCAGACCGTGGCCTTGATGCTGTGCGGGATGAGCCTGTTTGATGCGCTATGCCACACGTTCGGCTCCCTGGCTACGGGCGGGTTCTCGACGCAGGCCGCGAGCGTGGGCGCGTACGACAGCGTGGCGGTAGAGACGGTCATCGCTTTTTTCATGTTCTGCGCGGGCTCCAATTTTGCGTTGTATTTCAGCCTGCTGGGCGGGAACTGGAAAGCGATTTTCAAAGACACCGAATGGCGGGTTTATCTGGGTATTCTTGTGGGGTGCACGCTGGCCATTACCGTGAATCTCATGGGGTTTGAGGGTACATTCCCCGTTGGCGATTCGCCGCTGCCGGCCCAGGCAAAGACATTCTCTCCCTCAGTTGGAGAGGCCCTCCGGCATGCGTCGTTCAACGTGGTGTCCGTCATGACGACAACGGGATTCTGCACGGTCGATTTCAATACCTGGCCCAACTTTTCGCGCATGCTGCTCGTGGTCCTGATGTTTGTGGGAGGATGCGCGGGCTCGACCGGGGGCGGAATCAAAGTGGTGCGCGTGGTGATTCTTCTGAAGATGGCCTATGCCCGCCTCGAACAGACGTTCCGCCCGAAAATGGTGCGTGTCGTGCGTGTCAGCGGGCATGTCGTGGATGACGGGGTCCAGCGGACCGTGTACAGTTTCTTTGTGCTGTACCTGATGTGGTTCATGGTGGGCAGTCTGTTCATGTCGCTGCTGGGACTGCCGTTTCAGACCGCCGTGACGTCGGTCGCCGCCACCCTGAACAACATTGGTCCCGGCCTTTCCGCTGTGGGGGCGACCGAGAACTTCGCCCTTGTGCCCACCGCGGGCAAGCTGTTTCTATCACTCTGCATGGTGCTCGGCCGCCTCGAACTGTTCAGCATCATGGTGCTGTTTGTTCCCTCCTTCTGGCGGCGCGCGTAGGGCAACGCGCCGTTTTTGCGATGCCGCCCCAGGCGACCTCCCGGACTGAGCGGACTTGGGGGGATGCTGTGCCGTTCTATGCCGGGAAAAGAATCTTTTGACTATTTGAGTTAAGCGTAGTATTCTCAATTGTCATGTGCTCGAGCCCGGGCACGGACGTCCTGAATTGGAACAGTTTGGCGGGGGACGCGGCGGGTGTCGCAGCCCCGGCGCCGACACAAACAGTGGAGGAGAAGACGATGAAACGGGTATTGCTGGCGCTCCTTGCGGTAACGATGGTTTTCGGGTCGGTGTTCGTGGCGGGTTGCTCGAAGTCGGCGGATGCCCCCGCGGCGCCCGCAAATGCTCCGTCGGAAACGCCGGCTCCTGGCGCGGAAGGTTGATGACCGTAGCCGGGTTTTGCGGGGTCCGGCAACGTTGGTTATTTTGTTGAAAAGGGCCCGGTCGGCCTGATGCCGGCCGGGCCTTGTGCTGTCAGGCCGCAGCGTGTGCAGCTCTGCGTGTGTCTTGCAATGGCCGAAATACTGATGTAATATTCAGATGCCTTGTGGTGAGAAGCTATGGGAGACCACATCCGCTGCCATGAATGTTGCACAGACCATTGACCGGCTCCGCTCGGACCCCGATTTCACGCAGAGTCTGACGGCGTGGCGCACTGTTCCGGCGCAGCCGGCGCGGTGTGCCGGGTTTCCCGGGGCGCTGGATGCGAAACTGGTTCAGGGCCTGCAGAGGCGGGGCGTGCAAAGCCTCTACACCCATCAGCGGGAAGCGCTCGAGGCAATTCTTGCCGGTGAGAATGTCTGCGTCGTGACCCCGACGGCCTCGGGTAAGACGCTGTGCTACAACGTGCCCGTGCTGAACACGCTGATGCAGGATCCCGAGGCCCGGGCCCTGTACCTCTTTCCGACCAAGGCGCTTTCGCAGGACCAGGTGCACGAACTGCAGGATACCATTGAAGACCTCGAGGTCAAGATCGGCGCCTACACCTTTGACGGCGACACCCCGGGGTCGGCACGCAAAGCCGTGCGGCAGGCGGGGCATATTGTCGTGACGAATCCGGACATGCTGCACACCGGGATTCTGCCGCACCACACCAAATGGCTCCGTCTTTTTGAGAACCTGCGGTACGTGGTGATCGACGAGTTGCATCACTACCGGGGCGTGTTCGGCAGCCATCTCGCCAATGTGTTGCGGCGGCTGAAACGCATCTGCGCGTTTTACGGCAGCAATCCCCAGTTCATCTGCTGCAGCGCAACGATCCGGAACCCCCAGGAGATGGCGGAACGCCTCGTGGAACGGCCGGTACGCCTGATCGACAACAACGGCGCGCCACAGGGCGAGCGCCATTTCCTGTTCTACAATCCGCCCGTGGTGAATGCGGAGCTGGGCATCCGGCGGTCCTCCGTGAAGGAGGCGGTCCGGCTGGCGCGCCATTTCCTGACGCGGGACGTGCAGTCGATCATCTTTGCCCGGAGCCGGCTGCGCGTCGAGATCATCGCCACGTACCTCAAGGAAGCCGTGCGCAAGATGGGCAAGAGCGAAAACCTGGTTCGCGGATACCGGGGCGGATATCTGCCGAATGAGCGCCGGGACATCGAGCGGGGGCTTCGCGACGGCGGCATCATGAGCGTAGTGAGCACCAACGCGCTGGAACTCGGGATCGACATCGGGTCGCTCGACGCCTGCATCATGACCGGCTATTCCGGCAGTGTGGCGAGCACATGGCAGCAGGCGGGACGCGCCGGCCGCCGTTCGTCGGTGTCGCTTGTGGTGTTGATTGCGTCCAGTGCGCCGTTGGATCAGTACATCATCAATCATCCCGACTATTTCTTCGGGCAGCCGCCCGAAAACGCGACCGTGGACCCGAACAACCTGATCATCGTGGCGAGCCACATGAAGTGCGCCGCCTTCGAGATTCCGTTTACGAAAGGGGAGGCCTTCGGGCTGGACCCGGTCTCCACGGGGGAAATGCTCGATTTTCTGTCGGAGCAGCATGTGCTGCGGCGCGTGAAGGACAAGTGGCACTGGAGCGCGGATGCGTATCCGGCCGAGGACATCAGCCTGCGCACCGCCGCACCGGGCAACGTGGTGATCCTCGACACGTCGGACAACGGCCGGGTCATCGGCGAGGTGGACCTGTTCGCCGCGCCGGTGGAACTGCATGAAAACGCCATTTACATCCATCAGAGCGCGCAATACACCGTGGATGTGCTGGATCTCGAGGATCGCAAGGCGTACGTGCGGCCGGTGGAGGCCGATTACTACACGGATGCGCAGATCAAGGTTGACTTGAAGACGATCAACACCTTCCGTCAGGAGACCATCGGCGAGGTGGCGAAATACTGCGGCGAGGTGAGCGTGACGTGGCTGCCGTCGATCTACAAAAAGATCAAGTTCGGCACGCACGAGAACGTGGGCTGGGGGGAAATCAAGCTGCCGGAATCGACCATGCATACGTCGTCCTACTGGCTGGAATTCACGGAGGACGTCGACAAACGGCTCGGATTGGAGCAGAAAGAGCTGTCCCAGGCGCTGGGGGGGCTCGCCAACACGTTGCGCCAGGTCGCGCCGGTGCAGGTCATGTGCGACGTCAACGACATCCGGGCGGAGGCGATGCTGCGCGCGCCGTTTACGCAGTGTCCGACGATCTTTCTCTACGAGGTATATCCCGGGGGGGTGGGTTTCAGCGATAAGCTCTTCACGCACCACAAACAACTGCTTGAGGCGGCCGCCTCGCTGATTGCGGGCTGCGGCTGCACGGAGGGCTGTCCAAGTTGCGTGGGGCCGGCGCTCGAAGTCGGCGAACACGGGAAGAACGGCGCCCTGAAACTGGCCCGGATTGCCCTGGGCCTGCCCGTCGAACCGCCTGAAGCGGGCAAGCCGGCGGGATGAGCCATGTCGGAGTTGCGCGATAAACTGCAGTCGCTGCTCGCGAGGCAGGGCCTGATGAGCGGCGCCGAATGGCGCCGGAAGACCGAGGAGCTTGCCCAGCGGCGCGCCTCGGGCGAATTCGAGATCGACCGCGTCGTTTCCGGCGAGGTGGTGGGGGATGCGAACGCAGGGTTCTTTCTCGTCCGTACGGAGTTCCCCCTCGACACGGCGCATGGGAACGTCACGCTGGGCGAGGCCCTGCTGGCGCTCCCCGAGCATGTGGCGCTGTCGGCAAACGACGCGGATTTGCGGGACTTCGCCCCCGAGACGGCCATCTTCCTGGACACCGAAACGACCGGGCTTGCGGGCGGGTCGGGAACCGTGGCGTTTCTGGTGGGCGCCGGCTATTTTGACGGCGCCGTGTTTCGGCTGGAACAGGCGTTCATGCGGGATTTTGACGATGAGGAGCCCATGCTGCGCTACCTTGACGGTCTGTTCACGGGGCGCGATGCCGTGGTGACCTATAACGGGAAGAGTTTTGACATCCCATTGCTTCGGACCCGCTTCATTCAGAACCGCATGCCGTTCCGCCTAGATGCGGCGCTCCAGTACGACCTGCTGCATGCGGCGCGGCGCTTCTGGAAGCGGCGGCTTGGGGATTGCGGGCTGACGAACATCGAGCGGGAAGTGCTGGCGGTGCGGCGGCACGGGGACGTCTCCAGCGCGGAGATCCCGGAGATCTGGTTGAACTACCTGCGTACCCGGGATGCCCGGGCGCTTGAGGCGGTCTTCTACCACCACCGAATGGACATTCTGTCGCTGGCGGCTCTGGCGGGCCGCTTGTCCCAGAGCCTCAGTCTGCCGCAGGGCACGGGGTTCGCGCATGTGGAAGACCGGCTCTCGCTGGTACGGCTGCATTTCCTGCAGAAGCACTACCGCGACGTGACGGACCACGGTCGCCGCCTGCTCGAGGAAGAGGCGGAACCGGCCATTCGCTGCGAATGTCTGTATCTGATGGGGATGGCCTGCAAACGTCTGCAGCAGTGGTATGACATGGAGGAAGCCTGGACCCTGCTGCTTACGGAACGGCCGGGCGACCTGGTGGCGCGGCTGGAGCTCGCCAAACATCTCGAGCACCGCGCGCGCAATCTGCTGGAGGCGGAACGCCTGTGTGCGGAAACCGTGCAGTTTCTCGAAACGCGCAGTGCCCTTGGGACGGACGAGCTTCCGTTGGGTCTGGAAGACTTCCGGGCGCGGCTCGAGCGCATCCGGCGGAAGCTCGGCAGAGAATAGGCGTACGGCCCGGTCATTCCGCCGGAGCGGCGCCGGCGGGAATGCGGTCAAGAACGGGCCGGAGGAGGTTTGTCCACACCACATAGCCTTCGTGGTTGAGGTGCAGGCGATCCGGGAGGAAGTAGCGGTCGTCGGGTTTCCCCTCGGCATTGAGCAGGGGCGTGTTGACGTCGAGGAAGGTCACCCGCGGGTCGGTTTGAGCGAATTCGGCCATTAACCGGTTGCTCTGTTCCATCTGCTCGTGGCGGTCCCACCGGGCCATGCTGGCCTTGGTGGACAAGACGACGATGGGAGTCTTGGGGTGGGCGTGATGGATCACGCGCACCAGGGCCTTCATGTCCGCGGCGACCCATTCGGGCGATTTCCCGCGGGCGATGTCGTTGTCACCGTCGTACAGGACCACGGCGCGCGGCCGCAGGGGAAGGATGATCCGGTCCGCGTACGACAGGGCATCGAAGTACTCGGAACCGCCGAATCCGTGATTAACCACGGGAAGCCCGGGGAAATACTCGGTCACCTTCCATCCGCGGATGGAAGAGCTCCCGACAAACAGGATGGGATTTGCGGGGACATTGGGGAAGTTCTTTTCCATGGCCTGAATGTCGTTTTCCCAGCGTGCCAGCTCCCAATGCGCCACCACGACGGTCTCGGGCAGCGTGCGCTTCTCCGGGGGGACCTGGAACCGGATAACGCCGTTTTCACCGGACACAAACGGGACGGCTTCTCCGGACGGAAGCATTGAGAGGTTGTCCGGGGGCAGCACGAACCGCAATTCGACATCTCCCTCATGGTTTGGAGGAATGTGCGCATGCCAGTCTTTTCCCCGGACGGTCACGGGAACGTTGGCTCGATCATCGCCCGGCGACGGAAACGTCTGAGGCTCGGCGCCCGCGGACAGGCACGAAATCACGAACAGAATCAGGCAGCGAGACCGCATGCTTGTTCTCCCGGTACGGTTGATGGTTCTGGGACACCGAGCATAGCATGATTCCCTGGCTCTTTTCGCCGGGGGGGGAGCGCAACGCGCCAGAACGCCAGCGGAACGCGTCCGGCCGGAGTGTCAACGGCCGGCGAGTTGGTCGTAAGCGTATTGCAGGCACGCTTCCGTCATACTCCAGCCCATGCACGGGTCGGTGATGCTGATGCCGTATTTCAACTGGCTCTTGTCCGCGGGAATGGGCTGATTGCCCGGATTGAGGTTGCTCTCGAGCATCATGCCCATCAGCGAACGCGTGCCTTCGGCCCGCTGGAGGGTCAGATCGCGGAGGACCTTTTCCTGAAGTTCATAGCGGCGGGTGCTGTTGTCGTGGCTGCAATCGATCATGATCCGCGGTTCGAGCCCGGCGGCGCGCATCTGCTCTTCCGCGAGGGCCACGCTCACGCGGTCGCAGTTCGGCCGGCCTCCGCCGCCGCGCAGGATGATGTGGCCCCAGGGATTGCCGAGGGTGCGGACCACGCAGGTCTGGCCATCCTGGTCGATGCCGAGGAAATGATGGGATTGACGGGCGGAAAGCAGGCCGTTGATGGCCACTTGAAGGTTGCCGTCGGTGCTGTTTTTGAACCCTATCGGCATGGAGAGGCCGCTGGCCATCTCGCGATGGGTCTGGGACTCCGTCGTGCGCGCGCCGATGGAGGCCCAGGTGATCAGGTCCGCAATGTACTGCGGCACGATGGGGTCGAGGACTTCCGTGGCCGTCGGGAGGCCCATGCCCGCGATATCGAGGAGCAGGCGGCGGGCGATGTGCAGGCCTTTTTCGAGATTGTAGCTGCCATCGAGGTCCGGGTCGTTGATGAGCCCCTTCCATCCGGTGGTGGTGCGCGGTTTCTCGAAATACGTGCGCATGACGATGAGCAGGCGTTCCTTGTATTGCTCGTGGGCCTGATAGAGGCGGCCGGCGTAGTCGAGAGCCGTGCCGGTGTCATGAATCGAGCAGGGCCCCACGACCACAAGCATGCGCTCGTCTACACCGGCAAGAATGCGCACGACGTCTCCGCGGCCTGTCATGACCGTTTCCTGCACGCGCTCGGACATGGGCAGGGACCGCTTGATCTCCTTCGGGGAGACCAGCGGCAGCAGTTCCGCCACGTGCGCGTCGTGAATTCGCTCAAAGATCCGTTTGGTATGGTCTGGTTTCATAAGGCTGGCGTCTCGTAGTACCCGCGTTCAAGTGCAGCACACCGTGCGGCGCTATTATGGCAGGAGAGGCGGGCAGGTCACAACCGGCGGTGTATCCACGCGCAGATCCCCTGGAGCACGGCGTTGGCGTCGAGGTCGTGCCACAACTCGTGATACCCGCCTTCGCAGACCTGCAGGGTCTTATCCGGCCCGGCGTACGCGTCGAAGAAACGCCGGCTTCCGGAGAGGGGCACGATGCGGTCCTCGCTGCCGTGCACGATATAGAGCGGGAGGGCCAGGCGGACGGCATCGCGAAAGGCGTCGGCGATGGCCTGTTGCATCTGGCTTCCGGTGCGGGCGTGGACGTGGCCATGGTAGCTCAAGGGATCGGCCGCGCCTTCCTCGACGACGTCCGGGCGGTGGGACAGGCCGTCAGGCGCTACCTGGCTCACGGGAAACCAGGGGGCCACCTTCGCAATATAAGGTCCCAGCACCAGCAGGAGTTTGGGAATGCTCTCCGAAAACCCCAGGAACGGACTGCACAGCATCAGCCCGGAAAAACGAGGCTGGCGCGTTTGAGCGTAGCGGACGGCAATGAGCCCTCCGAAACTCTGCCCCAGGAGGAAAACGGGCGTCTCCTGGACATCCGGCTGTATGTGGCTCAGGAAGAGGTCCAGATCATCAAGCAACACGCGGTAATCGGCCACATAGGCGCGCCGGCCGTCCGAACGGCCGAATCCGCGCTGGTCGTAACTGTGGACCGCCAGTCCCGCGTCGTTCAGGGCCTGCGCGAGTTCCCCGTAGCGGCCGCAATGATCGCCGTATCCATGGATCAGCACGACATGGGCCTGTGGTGAACCTGGAGGGTTCCAGAGGCGTGTATAGAGCCGCAGGCCGTCGGGGGTGGCAAAGGAATCCGGGTATGGCATGGATCAGCTTCCTTCGTCGCGCGCTTGGCGTTCACGGGGCCAATGGGCGAGGATAAACGCACGGGCCTCATCCGGCGTGGTGAGCCGGCCGTCCAGCTGAAGGTCCTCGACGTGTTTCAGGATTTTCGAGAACAGGGGCCCGGGAGGATAGCCGAGCGCGATGAGGTCGTTCCCTTGTACCAGGGGCTCGGGTCGCAGCGACTCCGGGGGCAGTTGGGCCTGGTAATTCTCCACCCACACGACCGTATCCAGGTTGCCATGGCTGGCCAGGCAATCGATGCGGCACAATTCCTTGAGTTCCTCGAACCCGTCCGCCCGGATTGTCCGCTTGCGCTTGCTTTCCCGCATTTTGGGGATGTGCTGGAACCGCATGTGCTGCGCGACGAGCCACACCACACGCTCGGTATCGCGGCGGGGCAGGCGAAGGCGTTCGCAGACCTCGCGGGCGATAATCGCGCCCGCCTTGTCATGGTCGTTAAACCGGATCCGGTCGGTCCGCGTCTGGGTGGCTGGCTTGCCCGCATCGTGGAGCAGGACGCCCAGCGCGAGCGCGGCGCTGGGATGGTTGAGGAGGTCGAGCATGAGCAGGGTATGCGTGAATACATCGCCCTCGGGATGGAACTCGGGCGGCTGGGCGACGCCCTTCATGGCCGAGACTTCGGGAAGAATCTGGTGAAGCAGACCGGTATCGTCAAGCATCTCGAAGGCGCGTCGGGTGCCGCCCTCCGTCAGCATTTTGAGCAATTCATCGCGAATGCGTTCGGCGCTCGTCAACGTGATCCGGGGCGCCGATTCCCGTATGGCCTGATAGGTTTCGCGTTCGATGGCGTATCTGAGGCGCGCCGCAAAACGGATCGCACGCAAGAGGCGGAGATGGTCCTCCTCAAACCGTTCCCGGGGAACACCGACGGCGCGGACCAGCCCCGTGCGGAGGTCGTCGAGACCGCCGACGTAGTCCAGCACCTTACGGTCGACCGGATCGTAGAAGAGGGCGTTGATCGTGAAATCGCGCCGGCGGGCGTCCTCTTCTTCGCCGGTAAAGGCGACGCTGCATGGATGGCGGCCATCGTGGTAGGGTCCGTCTTTCCGGAACGTCGTGACCTCGAAGGGGCCTTCGGGCAGCAGGACCACCTGGACGCCGAACGCCGCGCCGATGTCGATGGTGCGTTCGAACAGTTGGGCGACCTCGAAGGGCCGGGCATTGGTGGCGATGTCGAAGTCCCTCGGGGGGGTCTTGAGGAGCATATCGCGCACGCAGCCGCCCGCCAGGAGGGCGCGAAAACCGTGGCGGCGCAAGGTGGAGCAGATCTGTTCGGCCGCGGCCTGACGCTTATTCATCAGGCGAGGGCCCGGGAGGTTCGGCTGCGGGCGGTGGAGCGGCGGGCCGCCGGCGGCGGTGCTCGCGAACCGTCAACGCAATCAGGCCGGCGACGCCGAGGCCGGCGAACGCGGCGAACTGGTAAAGCCAAGCCCGGTCGCCCGGGGAGGAGAAGACCGCCTGCAGGATGGCCAGTGCCAGAACGAGGGATGCCGCCCAGCGGTAACGGGCCTCAAAGAAAAGGAAACTGAGGGCAACGCCGGTCAGGCCGTGCGCGAGCCAGTACAGGGCCAGGGTCTCTTCGGGGGCCCATTTGTTGAACGCGAGGAGGCCCAGCCCGCCGCCGGCCGCGACGAGGAGCGTGCGGAGGGTGTCGTCCATCCGGTGGGCAACGGCGGGGCGTTTGTGGGCAAAGTAGATCAGGCGTTCGGACACGGCGTACGCCACCAGAAACGGTACCAGGTAGAAGAGAAACGCGGGGCCGTCCAACAGGGCTGCCGCCGGGTCGTACAGCAGATTGGAGAAGTAGGCGGCGCCGATCCCGAACAGCGCGATGCCCGCGATCTTGAGCCCGGGGAACGGCAGCACGAGCGCGAACACCAGGAGCACGGTGCCGATGGCGTTGTAGGTCGCGGGGATGTACACGGCGCCGTATTTGTACGCCATCAGCGTGGCGATCATGTAGGTAGCGCCCAGGTGTGGGAGCGGGGCAACGAGGTTGTGTTCCCAGGCACGGTCGTCCCCTACGCGTTTCAGATAGCGTTCCCAGAGCATCCCCGCCAGATACGTGTAGAGCGCCAGCAGGATGGTCCCATAAGCGTACCCGCCGCTCTGCTCGAATCCGGATTTGTCGACCAGGAGGAAGAAATGGAAACTGACATGCGCGGCGACGAGGAGGAGCACGGCGGCGACTTCCAGTTGCGGGGCCGATGCGAGCACACCGGCGATCGCGAGGGCCAGACTGAGCGCTCCCAGAAGATACGGGAGGTCGGGCTGCTGGCCGCGGTCGGCGATCGTCAGCGTCATCAGGATCAGGGCGCCCACGGCGGCATACAGCATAGCGACGGTGGCGCTGGGAGGGTCAAGGATGGAATCGGCAAGAAACCACTGGCCGCTGCGGTGGCGTTTTCGCGGGGGGCGGCGGCGTGTGGCCCGCTCGTAGTAGATGGCGATCAGGAAGAACACCAGGGCGGGACCGGCGCAGCCCAGCCAGCGTGCGGGCATGGCGTGCGCTCCCAGGAACGCGTATCCGGGCGCTTGAACGCTGAGGAACGCCCCTCCCGCAACCACGAACAACAGCAGGATGCTGCCCGCCTTGAGGATGACCGCGCCGGTCTGCTGATAGAACACGGCGAGCGCGAAGCAGGTCAAGGCAAGGGCCGGCCACAGCGTGACTCCCGGATAGAGTGAGATCATCGCAAGGACGGCCATCACAAACGCCTGGGCGATATACGCCTGGAAGAGGTAATTCCGTCTGGAGCCGCGGGTCTCGGCCAGGAGGGCCAACGTGGCGAGCACCACGGTAAAGGCGAGTCGGAATATCCACGCGTGAGGCGCGTGGAATGTCTGAATGCCTGACCAGACGGCCGGGAAAAACAGCCCCGAATTCAGGAGCGACACCAGCAGCATGCCCCGGGACCGGATGTCCTCCCGCCGTACGTCGAGAACGGTGGCGATGCCGAGCGCCACGAAGGCAAGCGCGAGCGCGCCGCGCGACAGCCAGAAATACGTCTCGGGCGCGACGGCGATGCCTTGCGGCTGGAAATACAGGAAGGGGAGAAAGGTGCCGTACACGCCGATCAGGACGATCCACACGAGAAACCGCCAGTGGAAGCGTGCGTGCAGGAGGACGGCGGTTGTCGATGCCAGGGCAAGGCCGCCCAGAACGTAGGCGAACCGGGACATCGCAGGCACCTGATCGGCCGCGAGCCCCAGCGTGTAGTACACGATCGACCAGGCCATGACGGCCGCGACATGGCTTCGCCGCCAGGCCACGATGACGGTCATCGCCAGAATGGCCGTGAACAGAATCGGCAGGGCGTTCCATAGCTCTGTGAACAACTGGAAATTCGGGACGAAGAACACGGCGTAGGTCGTGAAATAGCCCGTTGCGAGGCCGGCGCCCAGGGCAATACTGGCCAGAAAACTGCGCCGGTCGGGGAACGCCGCTCCCAGCAGGAGCAGGAGGGCGGCCAGGCTGTAGGCGACCAGGGCCTTGCTCCGGGGGTCGAACGCCGATGCGCTGGTGCTCTTGCCCGCCGCCAGGATGATGGCCACGGTCACAAAGACCACCGCCAGCCGGCTCGCCCAGAGCCTCCAGGCTCGGGCTTCCGCCGGCGGGACGGAAGGGGGCGTGCCGGGTGATGCGGACCGGGCCGGGGCGGACGCGGGCACGCTGGGGCCCGTCACCTGCGGCGGGCGCGTCCCGCGAAGCCGCTGCAACTCGCGGGTGAGCCGCGAAACCTGGGATTCCAGTTCCTGTATGCGCTTATCGGCGTCCACACGCGATCTCGATTCGTTGATCCAGAGGACACGGCATTGGAGACTCCGCCCCACGTGCGCGGGTCCCTGTTGCGGCTATTGTATCGGCAGGAGTCCGGGCATTCCAATGGGCAGGACGCTGGCACCAGATGCGACGGCTGAAGGGCTCCTGATCGCCGGGTGCTGGAAACCACGGCCATTATAGTTCCAGAGCATGGCGGTCCACCTGGTCCACCCTGTCCAGTGAAAAGGCGGCCTGCCATTCTCGTGCCTCAGTTGGCCCCTGGTTCCACCGGCAATCCCGTCTACATCGCGCCTGCACTCCAATCCGCAGCGGGATGAGGAATTGATATGCCGATCCTATCAATCTATACTTTCGGCCAAATTTCCTGTTCCGGCGCCCTGCCGATAGAGTATGGCATTACCTTTTCGCGGGTCACCGCTCGAAGGTCCAGAGAGAGAGCATGCGTAAGGTTCTGTTTCCCAACGGATCGATTGTCTTTGTCGTTGCCATTGCAGGCGTGTGGTGCCTCCCGGCGGAGGCCGAGATGCGCGAGCCGGGGTCGATTACGGTTCTGGCCGAATTGGTGGAGCGGTACGCGGACGGGGCGGTCACGAACGCCCTGGCCGCTTCGGCGGGACACCTCGAGGGAGCGGATGGTGACAGCGGGCCGGCCATCTTCCTGCATCCGGCCGGCGCGGACGATGCCGTCCTGAGTTTCAGCGAGATCCCTGTGCCCGGGATGTCTGAGGGGCAACGGTGCATTTTCTATTTCCAGGTGGGATTCCGGCCGGGATTCGACTGGAACGCAACACCGAACACGCCCAACGGCGTTCGCTTTTCGGTGTTTATTGAAGGAGAATGCGTTTTTGAGGAAGAGGTGGCGGAGTCGGGCTGGAAACCCCGGTGCGTCGACCTGACTCCCTGGGCTGGCCGGTCGATCAGCATCGAATTGCATACGAATGCAATCGCGGGCAATTCGAGCTACGACTGGGCGCTCTGGGGAGATCCCCTGATTCTGGACCTCTGGTCCGCGCCGGAGCTCTCGACTCTGCCCGCGGAGGCCCGAGGCCTGGCGCTGGTCGAGGTTGTCTGTGAACAGTCGGCGAGGGTTGTGCTCCGAAACGGGAGCCGCCCCGTAACCGCCGCCCTGGAACCGGGAACGCAGCTTTTCCCGCTGGCGTTCGATGCGTTTCAGGCGCCGGCGATGGATGTTGAGACCGGCGTCGCGGCTATCGCAAACGTTTACGCGGGGGTCTACCTTCCCGAGCTGGAAGTCGTGGCCACGGAACTGAGTTCTCCCCTGGTGACGGCGGGAAAACCGTTCAGCATCATTCAGCGAGTCCGCAACACGGGCCGGGGCGCGCACACCCGCCGCGTCTTGTGGACGTTGCGTGCAGACAACGGCCGGGACGTAGCCGAGCTCGGCGCTGGCGCGACCGAGGCGCTTCCGGTCGACCGGCTTCTGCCCGGCGAAGAGACTACCCTGGCCTGGCGCGGTCTCGTGGCGCAATCGCCGGGGGAATGGCAGCTTGAGGCCGGGGCGAAACTGCGCGTACATGTCTTTCCGGAGGAGCGGATCCCCCCGCATCCGCGCACCGAGGAGCCGGTCGTCATCGTTGAGCGGAACGGCGACATTCGCGCCGTCGTGGCCAATGCCTGGTCGCGGCTCGCGCTTGTGGTGGACGAGACCGGCGCGGCGTATGCCATGGCCGACACCTGGGACGGCGCCGGGTGGCGCCGGGTGGCGTCGTTGTATCCGCTGTGCCGTCTGATGTTGCGCCATGCGGATGGTTCGCTCGAAGAACTGCGGCTCCAGATCAGTAACATTCACCCGTTGCGGTCGACGTGGCTGTGCATTTACGGGATTGGCGAAAGCGAGACCGGCCTGTCCTGGCCGATCCTTCTGATGGCGTATGCCGAGGCCGACAGCGCGCGCATCCACCTCGAAGTGGAGACGATCGCGCCGGAAGACGCCGGGATTGCGGCGTTTTCGCTGCCGCAGGTGCTGGCGGGAGACCGTGCGTTTGGCGCACGGAAGAGTTTTGCGCTGTTTCCTGGACTGGAGTATCTCGAGGGGGACGAACCCTCGTCGTCGACGCGCGATCTCGCGCCTCCTCTGCACGACCGCCGCGTGCCGGCCGCACACAAGGTCACGACCCCGCTCATGGCCGTGCAGGGGGATGACGCGCTGGTGGCGCTTCTGTGGGACGCGCAGCAGGAATGGGCCCCTGGATTGCGGCGTCCCGCGGCGCGGTTCGAGGCCCCGGCCTGTGACGCGGGCATGGAATACAGCCACATGTCGCTGTTTGCGCCGTCCGTAGGCGACTATGTGCGTGAAAATCACTGTGAAGCCGTGGACAGCCCGTTCCCGATCAAGAAGGGCCAGCGTCTGCATCTCGAGGCGTGGCTCGTGCTCGATCACCGGGCCCGTTATGGGGCGGACAGCATAGTTCATGGGCCGCATTCCGGCGGGCTGGTGCTGCAGGCCATGCAGCAGTGGTTTGAACTGTTTGGCCTGCCGGGTCCGGGTACGCCGCCCAGGGACTGGGAGGAAGAGAAGGCGCTCTGCCGGGAAGCCTATTTCAAATCGGTGTGGCACGAGGACCCCGCGGGTTGGAGCCATTGCCAGGGGTGGCCCAGCGGACCGTCCGTCGGACATGCGGTGCCCCTCATGCTGGACCTGGCGTCCGGAGTCGCCCCCAGTGTTGCGCCTGAGATTGAGCGGCGCATCGACTCAGTTGCCCGGCGCGCGCTCGATGAACTCGGGCCGCTGCAGCTCTGGACGCCGTCCGGGTGCCACATCCTGTGCGGCGAATTCCCGTTTCTGTATGGGTATCTGGCGGAATCGCTCAAGGGCTTCAAGGACAGCGCCCGCGCTCATCTGGGGGCCCGGAAAGACGGGATGTGGGTGTGGGAAGCCGCTGGAGAAAAGCACCGGTCTCTGGGGACGCCGGGCGGCCACACGCTCGGCCAGGCGGCGGGGCCCGCGCTTCATGCGCTGCGCGCCGCCAGGTTGACGGGGGATCCCGAGCTCGCCGCGCAGGCCCTTGACGCCATGAAGCAGATGGAACGCTACGAGGTTCCCCGGGGGGCGCAGATGTGGGAGTGCCCGCTCTACCAGCCCGATATCCTCGCGGCCGGGCAAGCGGTTCGCGCCTACTGCGAGGCGTACCGGTTGACGGGCGAGCCCGCGCATCTGGCGCACGCCCGGTACTGGGCCTGGACCGGCCTGCCGTTCGTCTACATGTGGGAGATCGAAGGCATTCCTACCATGTCCCACAACGTGATCGCCGTGTTTGGCTCGACCTTCTACACCCATTCGTGGCTCGGCCTGCCGGTGGTGTGGTGCGGGCTGGTCTACGCCTACGGCCTGCAGGATCTGGCCGAATTCGACGATTCCTTCCCCTGGAAGACGGTCGCGGAGGGAATTCTGATGTCGGCCATGCGCCAGCAGTATACGAACGGACCCAGCAAGGGCTGCTACCCGGATTCGTGGAACATGGTGCGGAACGGCCCCAACCCCGCGGATATCAACCCCGAGAACATTCTGGTGAACGGGTTCCGGTTGCGGGGCCAGTCGCCTGAGATCCGCTCGGTCCGGTTCGAGGGCCCGGGCGGCCTGCCGGTGTTCCTGAATTCGCCCGCGGTGATTGTCCGCAGCGACGCGGGTCTCCAGGATGGACGGCTGGACTTCACGTTGCGCGACATGTACGCGCCCGCTACGCACACATACCTCGCGCCAGTGGCCGAGCCGCGATCGGTCACGGGGGCAGGGGAGCGCGTGTCCAGTTCCGAGGCAATGCTGGCTGCCGAAAGCGCCTGGCTGTATGACGCGGAACTCCAGGGTCTTATACTGAAGCATTCCATGAAGGGAGCCGAGGTCGCGTGCGAAATTCTCTGGTAGACGAGAACGGGTGATGGAACCGTATCGGAACGAGCTCTTCCTGCGCGCCGCCCGCGGAGAACGGACCCACCGCCCGCCGGTCTGGTTGATGCGGCAGGCCGGACGGACGGATCCCGAATATAACGCGCTCAGGGACACGGCGGGGCTTCCGCTTGAAGCGTTGTTTCGGAATCCGGAACTGGCCGCCCGGATCTCCCTGCTCCCCAGGCGCATCGGCGTCGACGCGATCATTTACTTTCAGGACATTCTGACGCCGCTCGCCCCGATGGGCGCACCGTTCCTCTTTCGTCCGGGCCCCGTGCTGGAAACCCCGTTGCGGGAAGCGCACGACTTCGAAGCGCTGCACGACTACGATGTGGCGCGGGCGCTTCCGTTCATTTCTGAGATCTTCCGCATCATCCGGCGGGAGCTCGACGGCGACATGCCGGTGCTGGGGTTTGCGGGAGCGCCGTTTACGCTGCTGGTGTTTCTGGCCGAAGGCGGGAGCTTCGGAAAAGAGGCGCCCAGGGCCAGACGCTTTCTGGCGGAGCAGCCCCGCTCCGCCCATGCGCTGCTGGGAACCTTGACGCAGGTCACGATAGACTACCTGAACCTCCAGATCGAAGCGGGCGCGGACGCCGTGCAGCTGTTTGAATCCGCCGCCCCGGTCATCGATGCCGCTGCCTACCGCGAGTTCGCATTGCCGTATCAGCAACAGGTCTTCGACGCCATACGCGGAACGGCCCCCACCATCGCGTTTGCGCGGGATATCGAAGACCTTCGCCTGCTCGATGCGTCCGGGGCGGACATCCTGAGTCTGCCGGCGCAGCTGACGATTGCGGAGGCGCGGAGACAGGTAGGCGCCGAACGGCGTGTGCAGGGCAATCTCGATAACAGACTGCTCGCTGAAGGCTCTCTGGATGCCATTACCTGGGCCGCGCATGCGGTCATTGAATCCGGGGAATGCCGGGGGCACATCTTCAACCTGAACCACGGACTCCTGCGCCAGACGCCGTTCGAGCACGTGTGTCATCTCGTGGACACCGTGCGGCGGTGGGAAGACGCGCGAACGGCTGAAGCATAAGCGGGAACCGTGCAGCCGCCGGAGGAGCCGCCCGGTCGCGTGCTCAGGTCCAGTAGACGTATTTGAGGAAGGCGGCCTTGTCGGCGGGAGGCAGGGTGTCGAGGTTTTCTATCTCGTACCGGTTGTTGTCGAGGTCGAAAATGATGCGTCCGTTGGTGCCCATCTCGATCACGGTACGGCGCTCGTGGTTCTTTGTCAGAAACTCCATGACGCCCTTGTCGGTGTCGACCTCCCACGTGAGGAATCCGATGTCTTCCTTGATGGCGATGATCCTCGAGATGTAATGGATGAAATAGCGTTTGGTGAGTTCGTTGCCGATGGCGAGACTGCAACCCGCGTCGAGTTCCTTGATCCGGCGAATGACGCCGATCTCCTTGTGTTCAAGCGCGGACTCGCCGATCCACAGCGCGATGAACTCGCTCGGGCAGGACGTGGGAAAGCAGCGGTACGCCCGCACATGCTGGTAGACCTCGTCGCGGTACACCACGCGCATGCCGCCCTCGTCTTTGGAATACAGGTGGAGATGCGCGGGGTCGAGATACCGGATGCAGGGGACCGCCGGCCGCGGGCGCTCCGCGCCCTGTTCCTGGGGTGGGGCCGGTTCGGAAGTCTCGGCCTTCACGGTTTGGGCTTTCTCGATCTCTTCCGTGGCTTTAAGGTTGTCGACGCTGATGGCCCGGTCGCTGGTCAGTTGCGCCTGGATCTCGACCAGTTTCTTGTAGATCCCGTTCAGGGCCAGCAGTTCTTCGTGCGTGCCCTGCTCCCGTATGAGGCCTTCCTCGAACACGAGGATGCGGTCGCAATTGCGCAGGGTACTGAGCCGGTGGGCGATGGCGATGGTCGTGCGGCCGAGGCTCAGGGCTTCCAGCGCCTTCTGGATCTCGCGTTCCGCGAGGGTGTCCACGCTCGAGGTGGCCTCGTCGAGAATCAGGATCCGGGGGTTGTGCAGGAGGGCGCGCGCAATGGCCACGCGCTGGCGTTCGCCGCCGGACAAGCCCGAACCGTGTTCGCCCAGCCGCGTGTCGTAGCCGTCGTGAATGCGCGTGATGAACATGTGCGCGTTGGCCGCCAGGGCCGCATCCAGAATGCGCTCAGGGGCCACGCGCGGGTTGCCGTAGGCGATGTTCTCGGCGATGGTGCCGGGAAACAGAAACGGGTCCTGGGCAACCAGGCCGACCTGGCGGCGGAGGCAGAGTTTCTTGATCTTCTGGATATCGATGTTGTCGATGGTGACCTGCCCCTCCTGGGGGTCGTAGAACCGCATGATCAGGTTGATCGTGGTGGACTTTCCGCTGCCGCTGTGGCCGACGATGCCCAGCATTTCGCCGGGGTTAATCCGGAAGCTCACGTCGTGCAGAATCGGAATGTGAGGATCGTATCCGAACGTGACATCGCGGAACTGGATTGCCCCCTGGATCTCGATTTCGATGGCATCGTCGGACTCCTCGATCTCGGGGGTTTCATCGAGCACTTCGAATACGCGGTGGGCCTGGGTCGTAAACGACGTAAACCAGGTGGACATCTGGGTCAGGGCGTTCAGGGGCGAGTAGAAAAGCGTCAGGTAGCCCAGGAACGCCAGCAGGGTGCCCAGGGTCAATTCGTCGGAGTGCGCCTGGATCAGCGCGGCGGACTTCACGCCTTCGGAAGCCAGGCTCGCGGCGTGGGCGTCGATAATGGCCTTGCCGCCCAGCAGCCAGACAAAATAGCTGCCAAGCTGGAACAGCCAGCTGATGAACGGGGTGAACCGGGCCGTCGACAGATTGACGCTCATGCCCGCGTCGCGGAAATTGGCGCTGTAGCGGTCGAATCGCCGGGCTTCGCGGGCTTCCTGGGCAAAGGCCTTCACCACGCGCACCCCGTTCAGGCTGCCGTGAAGAATATTGGCCAGACTCGAGCGCGTGGTCCAGTACTTGCGCCAGCGCGGGATGATCCGCCGGTAATAGATCGCGGTGAATACCATGACGAAGGGTGCGGGCATGACCGCCCACAGCATCAGCTGCCAGTTGGTTGCCAGCATGATCGCCGCGACGCCAATGACCAGGAGAATCTGGTAACCGAAACCCGAAGTCAGCTGGTTGATGAATCCCTGCAGCACTTCGATGTCCTGGCTGCACCGCGTCATGAGCTGGCCGACGGGATGCGTGTCGTGATACCGGACCGCCAGGTCTTCCAGTTTCAGGAACACTTCTTTCCGGAGGTCGTACCCCAGCCGGTTGGCAAGCCAGGCGGCCAGGCTTTCCCGCAACCACAACACGATCGCGGCCGAAAGCGTCGTGACCGCAAGGGTCGCCACAACGAGATAGAGCAACTCGCGTTTTGAGTCCACTCCGAACGCATCGGCGAACACGCCAAGCCAGCGCGGCACGGGCTGTTCGCCAAAGACGTTGTCCACGAGCACGCGGGTCAATTGCTGGGGAACCATCTGAAGCATGATGGTCACGACAACCAGAACCATGGCGATCGAGGCGTAGGGCCAGTAATCCCGAACGCGTGACAGAAACCGCAGGAATACCAGTCCGCGCTTGACGCATTTCGGGCAGATCTTCATCCGTTTTTCGGGCACCGGGCGTCCGCACTTCTGGCAGCGTCCAACCAGAACCTCTTCGTCCCCTTTGCCCATCGAGACCTGTTTGCCTGCCGAGAGACTCTTGAGAAGCGAGGCGATCTTGTTGAACTTCTCGGCATTGCGGTTGGAAAAGCGGGCCAGTTCCTCGAAGACGCCGTTGACCTTGATTTCGAGGAAGCCCGAACCGACCCGCGTGTCTGTGCGGACGGTCTCGACGTCCGCCAGGGCCACTTCCTTGAGGGTGATGGGTTCGCCGTGCGCGTCGTCGAGGGCAAACACGAAGGCGTGGGCGTGTGTCGCCACGACCCAGGACTCCGCGTACTCGCCGGCAATGTCGAGGTCGGTGACGGCGGCGACGATGATGTCGTCTCCGGTGATGCCACGGTCGAGGAGTTCGCTGCGTATCGAGGCCGGAACGGGCCGGCGGATGTGGGTGGTGTCTGGTTCAAGCATAGGGCAAAACCAAGCAGGTCAAACGGTTGTAAATGGAACGACAAGGCGTGTGCCCCGGAGCGATACCGGGTAAGGGGCATTATGAGGCCGCATGCTACTCTCGGCCCATGGCGAAGTCAAGGCAAAAGGGTTCGTCTTCAACGAGTTATCTCTCGCAGCGCCGTTTGGGGATGGTCGCATCGGCAACTCTGCATCTGCTATGATACGGTATCGTGGGTTGCGGGTTCCGGCGGTTTGCGCGCGGTCTGCACCGCGATGCGGAACCCGTGCTGGCGCGCGTGCCGGCCGCGGAACAGGCGACAATACGGATTCCCGTTGTGGGACCAGTCGAAAACCAACATCGAGGCAGGGATGAAAGCTATGGCGGAAATAGGGTACGGCATCATCGGTTGCGGGAACATTGCCCCCATGCATGCGGAGGCGATTCAGAAAGTCGAAGGGGCGCGGCTGGTCGCGGTGTCGGATGTGGTTGAACAGAACGCGCGGAAACTGGCCGAGCGTTTCGGGGCGACCCCGTACAGCGATTATCAGGAGCTCCTGAAACGGGATGACGTCCATGTCGTAAACCTGTGCATCCCCAGCGGCTTGCGGGCCGAGGTCGGCGCCGCCTGCGCCCGGGCCGGGAAACACATCATTTCCGAAAAGCCCCTTGAGGTGAACACGGAACGAATCGATGCGCTGCTGCGGGCGGTCGATGAAGCGGGCGTACAACTCGCGTGCATTTTCCAGAACCGTTTCGCGGACGGCGCGGGGCTGGTCAAGCAAGCGCTTGACGAGGGGCGGTTTGGCAAGCTCGTGCTGGGCGATGCGTATATCAAGTGGTACCGGTCGGACGACTACTACAAGAGCGGTTCGTGGCGGGGCACGCGGCGCCTGGATGGCGGCGGCTGCCTGATGAACCAGGGCATCCATCAAATCGATTTGTTGCTGTGGTTCTTTGGCCCGGTGAAGAGCGTGTTCGCACGCACCAACCTGGTGGGGCACGAGGGGCTTGAGGTGGAAGACCTGGCGTGCGCCATCATCGAGTTTCAGAACGGTTCCATGGGCGTCATCGAAGGCAGCACCGCGGTGTGGCCGGGGCATCCGGCACGCCTCGAGGTGCACGGCGACCAGGGCGGCGCCGTGCTGGAAGACGGGATCCTGCGCTTCTGGCAATTCAAGGATGAACGCCCCGAGGATGAGACCATTCGCGCCCAGATGCCCGTGACCGCGCCCGGCGCGGGAGCGTCAGACCCGCTTGCCAACGTGACCTGCGAAGGACACCGCCGGCAGATTGAGGATTTTACAGACGCCATCAGGCATAATCGTGCGCCGAAAATCGATGGCAAGGAAGGCCGGCGTTCCGTTGCGCTGATCGAAGCCATCTACGAATCGGCGCGGACGGGCAGCCCCGTCACACTGTGACGCAGAGCCGCACCCGTCATCCACAGAGAACGACCAGATATCGGCAATCGGCCGCCTGTCGAACCGCTTCCGGTATCGTAACGGTCCCGCAGGGACCAGGAGATAGAGCGATGCATAGTCGGTGTGAAGCGAAGATGTGGGCCATTGTGCCGGTGTTTGGTGCACTGCTGCTCGCCGTGGTGTCGATGTCCGGAGCCTTCGCGGCTGAGGGTGAGGCGGATGCGCCGGCGCCCGCCGCTCCGGTGCTTGAGAGCCAACCCCAGCAGATTCCCGAAATCGTGGCAAAAGTGGACGGCGAGGAGATTACGGGGGAGGAACTGCAACAGGCGATGATGACCGCCATGCGCATGAAGGCCGCCCGCGCGGCCTCAGATCCCAACCGCGACCCGGCCCAGGCGCCCGAACAGCTCGACCGGGAGGACGCGGAGCGGGTCCTGCAATCGCTCATCCGCGGCAAGGTCGTCTACGTTCTCGCGAAGAAGGCCGAGACCGCCATTACGGATGACGAGGTGAACGCGGAGTTCGCCAAGGTCAAAGAGAGCATGCCGGAAGGCCAGTTGGAGCAGATCATGGAAGCCCGGGGCATCACCGAGGACGAACTCAAGGGAAAGATGCGGGAGCAGCTTATCTGCCAGAAGTTCTTTGACGAGAAGACCAAAGATATCACGGTCACGGACGACGAAGTGAAACAGGCGTACGAAGGTCTGAAAGAAGCCGGCCGGTTGAGTAAACCCGAGACGGCCGATGTGGCGCATATCCTGATCCTGGCTCCCCGTGATGGCTCGGAAGAGGACATCGCGGAAGCAAAGAAGCGCATCGACGCGGCGCGCGACCGGGTGGTGAATGGCAAGGAAGACTTCGGCGAGGTCGCGAAGGAAGTCTCCGAGGACGAATCGTCCGCGCCCCGCGGCGGCGCGTTCGAGGATGTGCCGCACGAAAGAATGGTCGCGGAATTTGACAAACTCATGTTCGAACTTCCCATCGGCGAGGTGAGCGAACCGTTCCAGACCCGTTACGGCTGGCACATCATGAAAGTCAGCGAGCGTGACCCGGCTCGGACGTTGGAATTCGAGGAAATCCAGGACGACATCCGCAATGCCGCGGAAACAAGGGCGAAAAACCGCGCGTTTAACGAGTTTCTCGAGAAGGCCATTGCCGATGTGAATATCGAGATCCTGCTTCCCAAGAAGGAAGATGCGGCGGTCGCGCCGGACGCGCCGGCGGGCGCTCCCGAGGGCGCGAGCGAGACGGCCGAGGAGCCCGAGCTGCCCGACGAGCCGTCGTGAGCATCGTAAGCCGTAACTGATTGCGCGCGTGGTATGGCGCGATGTGCGCGCAGAGAATTTCCGGGAAACCACGGAAGGGGATACGCATGGCCAATGCAAACGCATTTGATGTGACTATTGTTGGCGGGGGCATGATCACCAACGACTTGCTTCTCCCGTCGATCTATCATTTGCAGCGGCTTGGCGTTGTGGGGGAGATCAGCATCTGCGCACTGAACAACCGCCCCCTGCGCGCCCTGAAAGAAAACCCGCAATTTGCCGCATCGTTTCCGGGACAGGATTTCACGGCGCACCCGTCCCTGAACGAGGCGGGGGGGCATGATTTCCCGGAACTCTACAAGGAGATCGTGGCCAAAATGCCGCCGTACAATGCGGTGGTGGTGGCCATGCCCGACCAGCTGCATTATCCCGTGGTGATGGAGGCCTTGAACAACAACCAGCACGTGCTGTGCGTGAAACCGCTGGTGCTCAAGTACGCGCAGGCCGTCGAGGTCGAGGAACTGGCCCGCTCAAAGGGCCTGTTTGTCGGAGTCGAGTACCACAAGCGCTTCGACCGGCGCGCCCTGATTGCCCGCGGACACTACGAGCAGGGCCATTTCGGCGACTTCGTCATGGGCGAGGCAAAACTGATTGAACCGTATCTGTACCGCCATTCCAACTTCCAGAACTGGTTCACCTGCGAGAACACCGATCCCTTCGTGTACATCGGATGCCACTACGTCGATCTGACCTATTTCATCACGGGCCTGAAGCCGGTGGGGGTCTCTGTCCACGGAGTCAAGGGGACGTTCCCGAATGGCAACGTGGGCTACCTCTGGTCACAGGGGCGGGTGGTGTTTGAGAATGACGCGGTATTGTCGGTCATCAACGGCCTGGGCTATCCCGACGAAGGCGCGGGCCCGAATGAACAAGGCCTGGTGCTGTATTGTGAAGGCCCGGGGAAGACGGGACTGCTCCAGCACAATGATCAGTTTCGCGGCGTGAGCCATTCCTACATGGAGGCCCTGGGGCCGGGCGGGACGGTCTTCAACTTCGTCAACCCGGACTTCTTCCAGCTGGGGCCCTGGGAGGGGCCGGGCTACAAGCCCATGGGCTACGGGTATGATTCTGTGGCGGCGAACCTGGGGAGCGTTGGCCGTATGCGCGCGGAGACCGCCGGGATGCCGGAGACCGACGCCCTCGCGAAGCGCCGGGAGCTCATCGCCGAAATTGACGAAAAACGGCTCATCGCCACGCCCGCGAACAGCAGCATCAACGAACTGGTTACCGAAGCCGCTCGCATGTCCATTCTCAGTGATGGGGAGTTCGTCAAGATCGTCTACGACGGGTTTCCCCGCATTGAGCCGAGAGGCTGAAGCGAACGGAGCGCATTGAGCGGTCGCGACTCGATGAAGAGGCGGCGAACGACGAAGTCAGCCCTTCTTGTGGGGGTTTTGGGCCTGCTGATCGCGGCATTCGTCGCGTTTCGCATGGCGCAGGAACGGCTGGATCAGTACCCGGACGGGCCTCCCTGGGCCCGGCGTGTTCTCGATGCCCGAATGGCCCGCGCGATTGCGTCGCAGCGCATTGTCACCCAGACCCTGGAGATTGAGGTACACCCCGGCACGGGGCGCCTGCAGGGGCACGGCGTTCTCGACGTTGAATGCGGGGGCGCCGGCCTCGATGCCGTCTGCTTCGTCCTCAACCCCGGTCTGAACTCGTTTTCGGCATCGTGCGCCGGCCGGATGCTGCCCGTTTCCCGGCAGGGGGGCTTCGTGCGTGTGGCTCTTCCCAAGGGTCTGGCCACGGGAGAACGCACCCAGCTCGCAGTCTCGTTTTCCGGGAGCATCACGGCCACGTCGCTGGCCGGCGCGGAAATCCGCTCCGACGAAGTTTGGCTCCCGTGGACCGCCTGCTGGCACCCGGTGGACTTCGGCAGCTTCGCGCAGTTCGATTGCACCGTCACCATCGCGGGAGAATTCTTGCTGGCCGGCGATGCTCAAGAGACGCACCCGCCCGCGGACGGCCGCCGCACCTACCGCATTCGTCCGGCGCGGAAATGCCTGGGGATCCCTTTGGTGGCCGGCCGCTATTCCAGCCGAGCCGGCGTCTATGGGGACGTCCAGTGCACCGTCTACTTCGAGCCCGGCGATGCCTTCCTCGCGGAACCACTCGCGTCCAGTCTGCCCAGGACCGAAACCGCGCTGCGCGCCTTGCTTGGGGGGAGCGACCCGGCGACTCATGCCATCCTGAGCCGCCGCGTGAAAACACCGGAGTATCTCGGGCTCAACGCGATTGCGCTTCCGCGCGAGCCCCTGCGCGGTGAGGAGGCCGCGCTGGCCGCCGCCGCCGCCGCGCTTGCGCACAAGTGGTGGGGCGGAACCGTCTCGCCCGTCTGGTATCCGCTGCGGCCGGACGGAGGCGCCTGGCTCATCGAGGGTCTGACCGTTCACTCGGGCTGGTCGGCTCTTCGCGAGTTGAAGGGGAGGGGCGTCGCGCAGGAGTATGTCGAGACCCAGCTTCCACAGCCCGTCGAGACCCCTCTGCGCACGCTGAGCGCTCTGGAGCTGGCGCGTTCGGGCCCGGATGCGGTGGCGCGCATGGGGCGCCAGGGAGCGTTACTGGCGCGGTGGCTCGAGTCCGGCGCGGGACGGGAAGCGTATTGGGAGGCCTGCCGGAACGTCTTGCGGACGCACGGGGGGAGCGCCATTACCCTGGACGCATTCCGCCACGCGCTCGAGCTCTCGAGCGAGCGCGATCTCGGCGAAGTGTTCCGGGTATGGTTCGACCGCGCCGGGCTGTTTGACTACGGTGTGGGCGACGTGAGTGCGGTGGATGGGAGTGTGCGTGTCACCATTTCCAGCCACGGCGACATCCCCGCGCTTCAACCCCTGACCGTGGGAATCGTGACCGCTCGAGGAGTGGACCTGCACGCGATCGAGCCCGGGGTCAGCGGAGGGACGTTTACGTTCACCGTGGACAGCGCGGTCAACCGCGTTACCCTGGATCCCTATTTCGAGACCCCCGACGTGGTGCGCGCCAACAATACCTGGCCAAGACGCGACTGGCCGGTGGCCATCGCAGCAAATTCAGACGGAGCCATCGCCGTCGCCCAGGTCAACGTGTGGGAATCGTGTAACGCGGAGACCATCCGTCTAATGCGCGCGGACCAGAAGGGTGCCGAGAGCATCCGACTGCCCGCGCCGCTGGCGGGACCGCTGCTGTGGTCCCCCGCGAACGGTCTCCTGGCGTTTGGCGCGGGACAGGCCTATGTCCGCCGCGACGATGGACGGATCTGCGCCCTGGCGGGCCATCCGGGGAGCCGTCCCGCGGGCTGGCTGGGCGAGCAAGTACTGGTGCGCCTGGATGGGGGAGAGGGGGCAGGATATGCGGTTTCCGCCCCGCCCTTCACGACACGGGTTCCGGTGGCCACGCCCGAGACTCCCGTGCCCGGCACGGTTGCCTGTGGGGATGCCGGCGGGCCCTGCGTTTTTGTCTCGAATGAGGGGGGGAAGGTGTGGGCGGGCCAATTCCCCGGTGGCGCGTTTGAGTGCGTGCTGGAAGAAGGGGGGGCCATCGGCGCGCCGGCCCTCACCTGCGATGGGGCGGTGCGCGTTTTTACGCGGACGGGGGCCGTGCTTGAGTTCACGAAATCCGGCGGAGCCTGGAGCCGCAAGACCCTGCTGGAACTGGGGCATTCCGTTGAAAAGCCGCGGTTCGCCCCCGGCGCCTCGAGGGCGGTCTGGCAGGAGGCGGGCGGCCGCCTGTTGATCGGTTCTCTGGAACCGTTTGCGACGCTGGTTGTCCGCCTCGGCGAATCCTGCGTCGATTTCGACTGGCAGGACGCCGACACCCTGGTGTGTCTTACCCGGACGAATGAATGGTCCCTTCCGGGACGTTTTCACGCGGTTTACACGATTCAACGGGTCGACGCATCCACCGGGCAGGGGGCGGCGATAATGCGTTTTCCGGCATCCTGACGCTGGCGCCCGGCGCCTGATCAGCGGCGGATGATGCCGCCCCGGCCCTGGCTGAGCGTGATGCCCTGGAGGTTCATGGACAGTTCTTCGGGGTTGTCCGACGCCGCCATCCCCTGATCCTCGGTGATGAGGCCCTTCTTGATGAGGTCGTAGAGGCTCATGTTGAAGGTCTGCATGCCGTCTTCCCGGCCGCCGGCAATCACGTTGGGGATCTGGCGCACGTTGTTTTCTTTAATGAGCTGGGCAATGGCCGGGTTGTTAAACATGACCTCCACCGCCGGCACGCGTCCGACACCGTCAGCGCTGGGGATCAGGCGCTGCGCGATGCATGCCGTCAACTGAAGCGACAATTGCGACCGGATCTGCCCGTGCTGATTTGACGGGAACAAGTCGACAATGCGGTCCACCGTCAACATGGCATTGGTTGTGTGCAGGGTGCTGAACACCAGGTGCCCGGTTTCGGCGGCGGCCATGGCGGCCTGGAAGGTTTCGGCATCGCGCATTTCGCCGATGAGAATGACGTCGGGGTCTTCGCGCATGACGGCGCGCAGCGCGGTATGAAAATCGTGCGTATCGATGTGCAATTCCCGCTGGGTCACAATGCTTTTCTTGTTCGCGTGAAGGAATTCGATGGGGTCTTCGATCGTGACGATGTGGAGCCGGCGGTCCGCGTTGATCTTGTCGATGATGGCGGCGAGGGTGGTCGATTTACCGCTTCCGGTGGTGCCGGTAATCAGCGCGAGGCCGCGGTGCATCTGCGTGAGTTTCTCAATCGCGGGCGGCAGGTTCAGGTCTTCAAAGCTGGGGATCTTGGCCTTGACGTGGCGCATGACGATGCCCACGGAATTGCGCTGCTTGAGGACATTGACGCGAAAACGGCCCAGGCCCGGAAAGCTGAGCGCCTGGTCCGAGTCGCCGGTCCGCATGAACTGTTCCCGGTCTTCGGGGGTCATGATCTCCTCAATGAACTTCAGATTGTCGTCGTTCGTAATGGGATCCTCGCCGATAAAGCGGATGGTGCCATCGAGGCGTATCGCCGGGGGACTCCCGACCGTGAGGTGTATATCGGAAGCGCCGTGTTTGACTGCGTACGTCAGGATCTTTTGAAGGGAAGGCATGCGATGTTCCTCTCTGCACCCGCCGCAGGGCGGGGTTGGATATACTGACCGGCGGGCTTTCGAGCTTGCGCTGTCCGGCAATCCGTTCGCAATCCCGCGCAATGGAATTCAGCACGAAAGCCAATCACCGTGAACCTTGAAACTATAGCAGATAGCCCGATTTCGGGGCAAACACCACCAGCGGTCAGGCGTTCTCCCCGGGGATACGGTCCGTCTCGAGCCAGGGCCAGGGATAGCCGCAGATCGAACATCGCGCCTCCGTTGCGGGATATTCATAGCGGCAATGGCGGCAGGTCGTGGTTCCTCCCGGCGGCAGGGGAGGACACGGCTCTCCCGAACCGGTCGCCCGGTTGTCTCCGGCGTCTGCTTCGCCCGGCCGCGCATGGCCCGGACCGGCCGCCGGTTTCCCGGCGAGCTTTCCGCGCGGGTCAGGCCCGGTCGAGCTCTTCGGCGTTCTTTTTGATCTTCTCGAAGATGGCGACAATGTCGTGCATGTCCGCCTCGGAACCGAGCAGGGCCGTGTGAGCGATCCAGATGCCGCTTCGGCTGCAGATGTCGCGCGCAACGGGGCATTCCTGCTTCGAATAATCCGGGGCATTGGGTGCGTTGGCGAGGGACGGTTGCTCATAGAGCGGAATTGCGTAGCCCTCGCTGATGCCGGGCAGGCCCTCCGCTTTAGCGGCCTCGATGAGCTTTTCGCGGGAGCAGCCGAAGGTCTCCGGGGCGATGCGCAGGCAATACAGGTGATAGGCCCGGCGCGTGATGCGTTTGTCTCCCGGCTGGGGGGTGAGCCCTTCGATCTTCGCGAGATGCTCGTTCAGGATGGCCGCGTTCGTATCGCGGGTCCGGTTGTGTTCTTCGAGCCGGGTAAGCTGCACGCTCAGGAGGGCCGCCTGGAATTCCGTGAGCCGGGCGTTGGTGCCCAGGTTGGGGTGGGAGTACCACGCGCCGCCTTTCAGCCGGCCGCAGTTGGTGATCGATCGGCAGAGCTCGGCGAGGTCCTCATCATCGGTCACGATGGCCCCGCCTTCCGCCGCGTTGATGTTTTTCGAGGCCTGAAAACTGAAGATGCCGGCTTTGCCGAGCGCGCCGGTGCCTTTGCCCTTCCATTTGCCGCCCCAGGAATGGCAGGCGTCTTCAAGCACCAGGAGCCCATGCCTGGCGGCGACGGCGTTTATCCGGTCCATATCGCATATGCGCCCGCCCAGGTGCACGGGCATGATGGCCCGGGTCCGCGGGGTGATAGCGGCTTCGAGCAGGTCGGGATTCATGCACCACGAGTCATCCACGTCTACAAACATGGGGACCCCGCCTCGGCGCAAAACCATGCTGGCGGTGGCATAAAACGTGTACGGCGGAACAAGCACCTCGTCCCCGGGCTTTAGACCGACAGCCTGCAGCAGGACCTCTCCCGCCGTGGTGCCGCTGGTGACCGTCACGCAGTCCTTCGCATCCTGAAATGCGGCGTATTCGCGTTCGAAGCGGGCGACCCGCTCGCCATACCACCACTTGCCGCTCTCCAGCACCTCCACCAGGGCTTGTTTCTCCCGGTCGTCGAAGATGGGCCACGCAGGCCAGGGTTTCCGGGCGTCCCGCACGGGAGCGCCTCCGAACAGGGCTAGTTGCGATGAGCTTGTGGTCGCCATGGTGTTTCTCCTCCGCATGTTGGCTCACGGGAACAGGCTGATTTTCCTAAATACCGCATCCTAAGTCAAACGCCATGCCGGCGAGCGCTCCGCAAACCCGCCCTGTCGAAACGGGGAGTCGGCACGCCGACAGCAGTGGGGGCTGGCGCGGGTGGATAAAAATCTCTTGACATAGATTGTTTAAAGTGCTAAACTCTGCCATTAATGGACTGATTAGACAGGAATTTCCATGGCAAATGCTTCGGAAAGAGGAAATTCAGTACATAGTGCAAAGCGTGTAACGTTTGTGGTTACCGTTTGTAATGTAGCGTGTTTCGGTGAGTTGTGTGTAACGGAATGGAGAAGGAGAGTACCATGAATTTCATCAACACGATTCTCTGCTGGGTAGAGAGCATCATTGGCGGCATTTTCGGATTCCTGAACAATGCCCTCGGCGGGATCCTCGGCATCCAGCTGCCCGTCCCGGATTTTGGTTGCGGCGAGGAGTAATCTCCCGGCACACCAAATACTGCGCCGGGGTTGTCGCGGGGTCAACACACCGCAAGGCAAAGACCGGCGAAGCGTTTTAATGGCTAAGCCCTTTCAAGGAAGTGGCTTAGCCATTATTGTATTCAGACGGCAAAAGGAATCGGGATGCGATCCTTCGGGGGACCGGCGCACGAGCGCAGTTCCTGATCTGGCTGGCGCGACAGGAGCGGGCCGCGGCAGCTTCGGTCCAGTTATTTGCATCCCGCGGCCGTAACGCGCGATACTTGAGTTTTCCAGGCGCCGGCCGGCCGGCGAGCCATGCCGCAGGGCAGTTCATTCCCCGGCGGCCGGATCTGCGCATGGGGTCCGGGTATAGTAGACGAGGGCTTTTCCAGACAGGCCAGCCACAACCCGGATCGCAGACATCTAGATGTATCTGAGATTGACACGCGGGAGAAACACGATGGGTAAAGGTAAGTTGATGGAGCCGGGACCGTTTGTTTATTTCGAGGGCAACTATGTGCCGGTGGAAGACGCCAAAGTCAGTATCATGACGCACGCCTTCAACTATGGCACGGGACTCTTCGAAGGAATCCGCGGATATTATTCCGCGGACGAGGACAACATCCTCGTTTTCCGGCTGGCGGAGCATGTCGACCGCCTGGTTCGGAACTTCAATATCATGTGCATGGAGATCCCGGAGACCCCCGAGGATATCGCCAGGATCTGCGTCGAAGTGATCAAGCGGAGCGGGTTCCGCGAAGGCGTTTATATCCGGCCCCTGTGTTACAAGAGCGAATTGTCGCTGGGACCGCGCCTGAGCGGCGTCGAAAGCCGGTTCTGCTGCTACGTCATCAAGCTTGGCGAATACTGTGACATCGAGTCCGGTCTGGATGTCGTGGTTTCGTCCTGGCGGCGCCTGTCGGACAACGCCATCCCCAGCCGCGCGAAGAGCACCGGCAGCTACATCAATTCCTCGCTGGCGGCGACCGAGGCCAACCAGGCCGGGTTTGACGAAGCGATTTTCCTGCGCGAAGACGGCAGCGTTGCGGAAGGCAGCGCGATGAACATGTTCATGGTCCTGAATGGCCAGCTCATCACCACGCCGCCCACCGCCGACATCCTGGTCGGGATCACGCGCAATACGGTGATCGAACTGGCCCGGAACGAACTCGGACTGGACGTGGTGGAACGGCCGATAGCCCGCACCGAACTCTACGTCTGCGACGAGGTGTTCTTCTGCGGTACCGGCGCCCAGGTCGCCCCGGTGCGGTCGGTCGACCGCCGCGTGATCGGCGGAGGCACGCCCGGACCGGTCTCCCGCAAGCTCCAGGATCTCTATTTCCGCGTCGTCATGGGGAAGGTCGAGAAGTACCGTTCCTGGTGCACGCCCGTCTACTGAGCCGGGCGGCCGGCCTCCTGCCCGGAAGGACACCCATGAACAGCGAACACGCACTGCGAGAGGCGATCTGCGAAGTGGGCCGCCGCTTGTGGCAGAAGAACTTTACGGCCGCGACCGACGGAAACATCAGTGTCCGCCTCTCGTCCGAAACCTTTTTGTGCACCCCAAGCGGGGTCTCCAAAGGGTTTATGGCGCCCGCGGACCTGGTAATTGCCGATGCCTCGGGCCGCAAAGTGGCCGGCGAAGGCGCCGTGACCAGCGAATTCTGGACGCACCTGGCCGCATATGAAGAGCGCCCTGACGTGTACGCCGTCGTGCATGCCCACCCTCCGAAAGCGGTGGCGGCGTCGCTGGCGGGCGTGTCGCTGGCCGAGCCCGTATTGCCGGAACTGCTGTTGACCGTCGGCGGCATTCCCACGGTGCCGTATGCCACCCCGGCCACCCGGGAGGGGGGAGCGGCCATCCGGGAGATCATTCGTTCCTGCGACGCTCTGATCATTGCACGGCACGGCTCGCTCACGGTGGGCAGGGACGTGTTCGATGCCTACTACAAGCTCGAGAAGCTGGAGCATGCGGCCGAGACCATGCTGCTGGCCAGTCTGCTACATCACCCCGAGCGGCTTCCGGAAGAGGAAATCGCGAAACTTTACCGCCTCCAGGAAGCCTACAATCCGGGCATGCGTCTGTTCCGGCCGGAATAGCCTCAGGGGTTCGCCAGCCGGTTTTCCGCGGGCGGCGACCCGGTCTGGGACGGGCTGGTTTGCGAATGCGCGCCTGCCGCGGCAGCCCCAGAGTGGACATATCGGCAAAACAAGGCTAGGATAATCCCCACGGAATCTGGTAGAAGTGTGCGGACGGGGGATCATTGCGGCAGCGGCGCCCCTGCCGGCACAGGAAACCGCTTGAGTGTCCCGTACCCTTCGGCTATGCTGTGCTCGTTATGGGCACGGCATCGGGCGAGGGAGAGGCAGCGTGACCGGACGTCAGGCGAACAACAGCGACAAGACCCGAGTCTGTCCCTATTGCCGCATGGAAATCAGCATCTTTGCGACGAAGTGTTTTCACTGCGGCGAACGCGTGGACCCGCCCAGAACCGACCAGCGCCATTTCTCGATGGAGGATCTCGGCGGGCGCAAGTCGACGAACTACGCTCCCTCCGAGAGCGTCATGGCCGCGCTGGAGACGTTCCGTGCCGAGTTGACGGGCGAGATCCAGCACAGCAGCGGGGGGGCGGTAACGCCAACGAGCGGCGGCGGGGATGTGCCCTCGGAAAGCGGGTTGCCCACACTCGATGAACGCAGCCGGCAACTGGCCTCCCTTCATGAGGAGTCGCGGCCGACGGGCGCGTTCGCGCAGGTCTATGTTTATCCGCGGGAATCGGCTGGCCGACGGCTGGCCACCTATCTGGCGTTCGTGATCGTTTTGGCCGTGCTGGGCGTGGGCGGGTTCGGCCTGTATTCCTTGATCAAGGGCCGTCACCCGGAGCCGCCGCCGGTCGTTCAGGAGGCCGTTGTCCCGCCCAACAAAGCGCCGCAACTCCTGCAGGAAGGCAAGCTCCTGGACGCACTGAACGCCGCCCGTGACGCCGTCGTCTCCCACGAAACGCAAGAGAACCAGACCATCCTGGCAGAGACCCGGGCGGCCGTGCGACAGGAAGTGGAAAAGCTCATTGAGACCAATCCATGGACGCCCGAGGATCTGCAGCGTGCGGTCGAGCTGGCCACCCAGGCGGCGATCATTGACCCGTGCGACGAGCTCGCCGAACTGGAACGCTACGCCAGGAACGAGGACTATGCCTACGGCATGATGCTGGTCCGGCCGGAACCCAGGGGGGTGACAGGAAAGGCCCAGTTCCGCTTGAATACCCTGTCCGAGGCGGCGGCCCAATTGGGTGGCGACAAGATAACCGTCGAGGTCGGGGACGAGTTTGCCGGCAGGTTTGAGCTGCTCCGCGTCGGCCGCAGCGAAGCGGAAGTGCGGGACACCCTGAGGGACCGGCGGCTCATCTACTCCCTGGCCGGCACATTTACCTTGGCTGAGTGATCCCCCAACGGGCTTGCCGCGTGCCGCGCCGATCGCGTGTGATTTACCCCGCCAGAAGGGCCCTGATGCGCCCAGCGTTCCGCGATGCCCGAGCGCAGGGCAATCGCACTTAATGCGCCCCGCACAAAGTGTCTTCGTGAGACGGGTTGTTTGTGACCCCGGTCCTCGTCTCCCCTGCAAGAGCAGGGGTCCAGAGTCCTACTGGATTCCTGCTTACGCAGGAAAGACGTTAAAAAATGCCGTTCCCTCGTGCGCCGACAGGCCTGCAGGATTCTTGTGTGACCTCTGCCTCCGTCACCCCTGCGCAAGCAGGGGTCCAGAAGTTACTGGATTCCTTCCTGCTTGCGCGGAAAGACGTTGGAAAACACTGTTTCCTGCGGGCTTCTGCATTTTCTTCTGGCGAATCCGCTGACTTGCGGCAAATAGAGAACAGTGGTTCTTCCGGCGAACTGACGGTTTCTATCTGGTTTTTAGTGCGATTGCCCTGTGCCCGAGCGGCGGCGCGTATTGTCTTTCCACGCGTCTGTGGTATATTAAGTCCCGTTTGCGCGGAGTGGGAGCGATGCGTGGAAATGGGAGTGGTGCGGCAATTTCTCGCCAATTCAAGGAGCAGGCCGGTGGATAAAGGTATCGTGCGTCAAAATGGGTTCTGGACCGGGCTGGTGGTGATTGCGCTGGCCGTTTTGCCGGGGTGTGGCATGTTCGGGGACGGGGGGAAGGTGGATTCCTCCATGACCGCTTCGGATACGCCCGAAGCCCAACGTCAAGAGGCGTCTGCCACATCGAAGGAACAGCAACTGCGCGAGTCCGTCGAGGAACTCGTGGCCGATGCGTCCCGGGTGGACTCTCCGGAGAACGCGCCCGTCGTCAGGCGCGAACCGTATTTTTTGAAAGAGTATTCGCTGTATCCGCAGGGCGCGGCGGGCATGGAGGTTCGGCTTCAGGAGACGCAATCGCGCATGGCTCCCCTGGTGGGTGAGGTCACCTTGCCCAAACAGCGTTTTGCCACCGAGATGCACCGGAAAAAGGATGCGGCGCGGGAGGATGCGCTTTTCTACCGCGAAACGGGGAGCGAAACCCTGACGTACCAGTGGCGCAATGGCCGATGGGTGCAAGTCGCCAGTCTGTTTGTCGTGGACGTGAAGGAAGAACCGGACGGCGCGGGTTGGCGCGCCGTCGAGCCGCGGATAAAGGAAGAGCTCGATCTCCAGGGCGAGGATGAGGGGTTCTTCAGGCGCATGTTTGGAGGCATTTTCGGCCGCTAGATGGGGCGCAGGGCGAGGCCGCGGCCGCGGGGTGTCGCGCTCTGTCCGGAGCCACCGCGCACTGAGATCCGCATGGTTGTGAGAAACCGCCGGGAGAAGAAATCGTGGACCGGTCCCGTGAGCCCAACGTCGTTTTTGTCTTGAACATTCTCCTCTATGCGGCTCTGGCCGTATTCGGCGTGCTCGGGGCGTGCGCTATTCCCGCCGCGCGCCACGATCTGGCCTTGAGCCGCCTGGCGACCATGTACAGCCTGACCGAGTACGGGAGTTTCTACCTCGATGCGCCGGAGGGGCGGGAGCCCAATCCGTTTGCGTCGAATACCGTCGACAAGGTTCTGGCCCGAGGCCGCGAGATCAGCAGCAAACCGCCGATCCTGCCCCTGATGATGACGGGGGAGTACGTGGTGCTGCGAAGCGTGTTCGGGCTGGACCTGAAGAACGAGGCGGACCGCGGCAAGGTCATGCGCGTGCTTACGTTCACTTTTGTTTGGGTGCCATTCTTTTTGACGGTCTTGCTGTTTGACCGCACGGTCGCGTTGTTTGACGTCGACCCGCTGATCCGGTGGATCGTGACGCTCTTTCTGGCCTTCGGGACCCAGCTCTGGGGTTACAGCCTCTCCATCAACAACCATATTCCGGGTACTTTCTTTCTGGTGTTGTGTCTGTATCTGGCGCTGGGACTCATCTACCGGAAATGGGCGCCTGCGCCGTGGCGGTTTGCGCTGTTCGGGTTGTCGGCGGGCCTGGTGCTGACCGTGGAGATGCCGGCGTCGATCTGGGCGGCCATTGCGGGATTCTGCCTGATGTATCATTTCCCGCGGAAAACACTCGGATGGGCTGCGCTGGCGGTGGCGGCGCCCGTGGCCGTGCATGCGGGCGTCATGATGCACGTAACGGGCAGTCCGTTCCCCGTGCAGGTGCATCCGGAAATGTATCTTTTTGAAAACTCGTATTGGCGTCATCCCACCGGCATCGACGGACTGAATGAGCCGAAAGGCACCTATCTGTTTCACATGACCTTCGGGCGCTGCGGCGTATTCATCATGTATCCCGTGCTGCTCGCGGGGCTCTTGAGCCCGGTGCGCTATTTCCTGAGAAAACCGCTGCGGTATCATCGCCCGCTCCTCCTCGGCGCGCTGGGCTTTGTGATTCTCACGACGTATTACTGTCTGAAGACCAACAACTACGGCGGCGTGCTGTACGGGTTTCGGTGGTACATCCCCGCCATGCCGGTGCTGATGCTGATGGGGGTGCCTGTGTATGAAAAGCTGCGCGCCCGGTGGGAATGGATTGTGGTGGGCCTCATGTTCGGGATGTCATTTTTCTCCGCGTGGGAGGCCACCCGGGGCACCGCATATTCCGGGCAGGAATGGCCCTGCCGGTTCCTGGGTCCAAGCACCCCCTCGTAATCCGCGACTCGCGGTGGATCGTATCTTGTGAAACGCCTTTCGTCGCTCTATCTGTTTTTCGGCGCCGAGATTGTCATGGCGGCGTCCATGGGAATCAACGAGTCGATCTTCAACAATTACCTTTCGGACACCTTCCAGATGACCGCGGAGGCGCGCGGGGGCCTCGAATTCCCGCGGGAACTGCCGGGGTTCCTGGTGGTGGTGTTTGCCGGGATTCTAGGCGCGCTGTCGCTTACGCGCATGGGCGCGCTGGCCGCGGTGGTGTTTGCGGCCGGCACGGCGGGCCTGGGACTCGCGGGTAATTCGTACGCGTTCATGGTCGCCGCCATGCTGGTCGGCAGCATGGGCATGCACCTGATTCAGCCGATATCGCATTCGCTCACGATCGCCATGAGCGAGGAAAACAGGCGCGGGTTCCGGCTGGGGCAACTGGGCGGCATGCGAACGTTGGGCACGGTTCTGGGAACGGGGGTGATCTGGCTGTCCTTCAGCGACGAGGCGCCTCAGTACCTGCCCGGGTTTCTGTGCGCCGCCGGCGGGGGAGTCGTCGCAGCCGCTATCTACTCCCGGTTAAAGGTTTCCGGCGTGCATTACCGGCGGTCGTTCTTCGTGATGCGCCGCAAGTTCTGGCTTTATTACGTGCTCGAGTTTCTGTTCGGAGCGCGAAAACAGATCTTCATCACTTTTGGTCCGTGGGTGCTGATTCATGTGTACGGGCTTTCTCCCGGCGACATCGCATTTCTCCTGATGCTGGCCTCCGGCATCGGCCTCGTTTTCAAACCCGTTGCCGGGTGGGCGATGGATGAATGGGGGGAGCGCGTTGTGATGGTCGGCGATGGCCTTACCCTGACGCTGGTGTGTCTGGGGTACGGGTTCGCGGGGCTCTTTCCGGGCGGTCCCCGGGTGGCCCTGCTCATCGCGGGCACGTGCTTCATCCTCGACAACCTGCTTTTCGCACTGGGAACGGGCCGTACCGTGTACGTTTCGCGCCTGGCGTCGGACCCCGACGAGCTCACCGGCACCTTATCGCTCGGCGTGACGGTGAATCACATCGCGTCGATGGTGATCCCGTTCTGGGCAGGGCTCATGTGGAAGGAATTGGGGTTTCAGATCGTCTTCGCGGCTGCGGGAGCGCTGGCGATGCTGGTGGCGGGATTCTCGTGGCTTGTGCCCGGAAAAGGGGCGCGCGTGCCGATCATGGGGGGCAATGCATCCGCCCTGGAAGGATAGCGCGGCAGGCCCGGACCGTGGGAGTGGCAGTTCGCAAGTGGATTGGAGATGGCGTCGTCTGAGCGGGGCACTGGGGTGGTGTTGTCAAGAGAGAATTTGCTGGACATTCGTGGGGTTGCGATGTACAATTGCTGCGGTTATCTAACGAACGGTAGGTCAGCATACCCATGGGAAGAACGCACTCCAACGGCGCGAGCGACCCCGCAAACGGGGCGGAGATCCGTTTGCTGGAAGGAGCCCTAAGTCTTTTTTCCAAAAAGGGCTATGAAGGGGCGAGCGTACGCGAGATCATTGAGGAGGCGGGGGTCACACGGCCGGTTCTTTATTACTATTTCAAGAATAAGGAAGATTTATTCCGGAAACTGGTGCGCAAGTGTCTGGCCGAGATGATTGCGGACGCTGACGCCGTTCTCGAGCAGGCCGACGGGTGTCAGTCCTGTCTGGAGATGTTGATCTGCAACGCGTTCGAGCGGGCGGAGCGAAACCTCGATGCGGTGCGTCTTCTGGTGCATGTGATCTTCAATCCGCCGGAACAGGCGCCGGGCATGCTGGACGAACCACTGCTCGATGAGTGGTTCGCGCGCCTGGTGAAGATTATGCAGGCTGGACTGGACCGGGGCGAGCTGTCGGGTGGCGAACCCGAGGCCCTGGCGCTGGCGTTCAACGCGCTGATGGACTTTCACATGATGGTTAAATCACGCTATCCTAGCGTCACGCTGACGCCGGATTTGGGAAAGGGTCTGGTGGATCTCTTCCTGCGGGGAGCGGGGCCGGGAGGCGTGGAACGGCTTTCTCTGCCGAATCCGTTCCTGGTTCAGGTTCGCGAAGGTGGTGCATGGAGCTGAGAACGATTTATGAAACAGAATGAGCGCAGTTTTGGCCGGACGCTTTGGAGCATTGTCATCTGCCTGGGGATCATGGCCGGCGTCACGGCCGTAATCGCCGTGACGGCGCGGGTGGCGCCCTCCGAGGCGAAGACGGAGACCGAGGGCGTCATCGAACGCCTGCCGCAGGTCAGTGTGCGTGTGCTGAAAAGCGAGACCGTTGAAGACCAGTTGGTGTTGACGGGCAGCGTGCAGCCGTGGGAAGAGGTCATCCTCAGTTCGGAAGTGCGCGGGAAGATCGAGAAGAAGGGGATTGAACAGGGCGACACCGTGAAGTCCGGGCAGGAGCTGTACCGGGTGGATACGGAATCGATCCGGGCGCGGCTGGGGCAGGCTCAGGCGCAGCACAAGCTGGCGCTGCAGGAACTCGAACGGATCGAGCGGCTTGCCAGGAGCGGTGCGGGCACGGCGCAGAGTCTGGACAGCGCGGTGGCGAATCGCGACGTGGCGGATTCTTCGCTCCGCATGCTTCAGATCGAACTGGAGAAGAGCGTGGTGAAAGCCCCGTTCGACGGTGTCGTCGATGCGGTGCTGGTGGACCAGGATGAGTTTGTCGACATTGGCACGCCGATGGTGCGGATGGTGCAGGTGCACAAGGTGAAGGTGATGTTCGGCATTCCGGAACGCGACATCGCCCAGTTCAAGATGGGCGATCAGGTTCGGGTGCGCATGGACGCGATACCGGACCGCACCTTCAACGGGATCATCTACCGGATCGCGACGAGCGCCGACATGAGCACGCACACCTTCAAGGCGGAAGTGGAAGTGGAGAACGCCGACGGTCTCCTGAAGCCCGGCATGATTGCCCGCGGGACCTTTGTGCGGGAGACCTACCCGGATTCGCTGATGATCCCGCTGTTCACGGCGATTCTGCTTGACGAGCAGCGCGTGGCCTTCGTTGAGAAAGACGGCATCGCGGAACTGCGCCCCATCACGGTGGGGCTGGTTCAGGGCAGCTCCGTGCAGGTCACGGAAGGTCTGAAACCGGGCGAGCGCCTGATTGTGAAGGGGCAATACGAAGCGCGGCCCGGGGAAAAGGTGGACGTTCAGGAAGTCCTTGAATGATCGTCAGTGATGTTTCCATAAACCGCAGCACGACAGTTCTCGTGCTCCTGCTGCTCATTCTGGTCGCGGGCGTTTTCAGCTACATGAGCCTGCCGCGCGAATCCAATCCCGAGGTCGTGATCCCGTACATCACCGTCAGCGTGCCGTACGAAGGGGTCGCGCCCGAGGACATCGAGTCGCTCATCACGATCCCCATCGAGCGGCGTCTGGCGGGACTCTCCGGCGTGAAGGAGATGAAATCCACCAGCGTGGAGGGCCTCTCGTACATCTTCCTGGAGTTTGAGCCGGATATCGACATCGACGATGCGCTGCAGAAGGTCCGCGATAAGGTGGATCTGGCCGAGCCGGATATTCCGGAGGAGGCTGATGACCCCGTAATCAATGAGATCAACACGGCGGAATTCCCGATCATGATCATGTCGTTGTCGGGGGGTCTTCCGCTTTCCATGCTCGACCAGATTGCCGAGGACCTGGAAGACCAGATCGAAACGATCGAGGGCGTGCTCGATGTCGAGGTCATTGGCGGCGTCGAACGGGAAATCCAGATCGAAGTGGATCCGGAGCGTGTGGCGCAGTATGGGATTTCTTTTGGGAATCTGATGGGCGTGGTGGCCCAGGAAAACGTCAATACGCCCGGGGGCACGATGGAGCTGGGCGAAGCGAAGTTCCTGATGCGGACGCCGGGCGAGTTCAAGAATCCCGACGATATCAATGACCTGGTGGTGAAACAGAGTCCCGAAGGCACCGTGTTCCTGCGCGATGTGGCGAAGGTCTACGACGGATTCAAGGATGTCGAGACCATTTCCCGGCTGAACGGCGAACCATCGGTCACGTTGACCGTGATCAAGCGGTCCGGGGCGAACATCATCCAGATCGCGGATGAAGTGCAGGAGGAAATCGACCGGATGCTGGCCAAACTCCCTAAGGGCTTGGCCGTATCGGTGACCTGGAACGAGGCGGATTACATTCGCGAGATCGTGTCGGAGCTTGAAAACGGCATTCTGAGCGGGATGCTCCTGGTGCTGGTGGTCATTTTCGTCTTTCTCGGATTCGCAAACGCGATCTTCGTGGCGCTGGCGATTCCGGTATCGATGTTGATCACGTTCGCCGTGCTGTACATGAGCGGGGTCACGCTGAACATGGTGGTGCTTTTCAGCCTGATCCTTGCGCTGGGCATGCTGGTGGACAACGGTATCGTGGTGGTGGAGAACATCTACCGCCACCGGATGATGGGACTGAGCAAGATTGAGGCTGCCAAGGCCGGCACGGCCGAGGTCGCCTGGCCCATCACCACGTCGACGTTGACCACGGTGGCCGCGTTTGTGCCCTTCTTTTTCTGGCCGGGGATTTTCGGCGAGTTCATGTATTACGTTCCCTACACGGTGATCGTGGCGTTGCTGGCATCGCTGTTTATGGGGCTGGTCGTTAATCCGGCCCTGGCTTCCGTGTTCATGCAGGTGCACGAAGGGAGGACGATGCGCCGCATCACCGGCGCCGGATTCGTGATGAAATCCTATGCGGCTGCCCTGCGCACCGCGCTGCGCTGGCGGGCGGTGACCGTGCTGTCGGCCGTGGGCTTGCTCGTGGTGATCGCAACGGTGTTTTTCTCGACCGCCGAAACCATCTTCATGCCCATAACGGAACCGCCACAGGCATATATCGACATTGAGTGCGCGGAAGGCACGAATCTCGCCACGTCCGACTACTATGCGCGTCAGGTTGAAGAGATGATCGCGCCGTATACGCCCTATGTGGAAAGCGTGGTCACGAGCGTGGGGTCACTGGGCGTCACGCCGGAGGCCGGAGGGACGACCGGGAGCTCGAAAGCCAATCATATCAGCCGGGTCTCGCTGGATTTCCCCGAGCTCGGCGACTGCAAGAAGCTGCCGTCAGAGGTCCTTCGTGAGCTTCGGGATGCCATACAGGGATTGAGCGGCGCCGACATCCGGATCGAGCAGATGGATATGGGTCCTCCGACCGGGCCGCCCATCAACGTTGAAATCAGCGGCGACGACTTCGCGACGCTGGCGCGGTTGGCTCAGGAGATCCGGCAGGAGATCAAGGATGTGCCGGGACTGGTTGATCTCCGCGACGATTACAACAAGGGAAAGCCGGAGGTCCAGGTGGTTGTGGACCGCCAGGAGGCATGGCGGATGGGGCTGAGCACCCAGCTCATCGGGCTCACGGTGCAGGCCGCGATCAATGGCAGAAAAGCCGCGGATTTCCGTGAAGGCGACGAAGAGTACGATGTTACGGTGCGGTTTCCCAAAGCATTCCGGGAAGATTTGGCGAACATTAACACCATGAACCTCATTGCGACGGACGGACGGCGGGTGCCGTTCTCTTCGGTGGCCCGCATCGAACAGGGGGCGGGCCTGGGTTCGATCCAGCGGATTGACCGCAAACGGACCGTGACGGTCTCCGCGGATGTCCACCCGGATTTCAACCAGCAGCGTTTGTTGCAGGCGGTGCAGGCCAAACTCCAGGATTTTCCGCTGCCCGCCGACTACACGATTGATTACACGGGCGAGAACGAGGACATGGAAGAGACGCAGTTCTTCCTGTTCAAGGCGTTCGTCGTGGCGGTCTTCCTCATCGCATTGGTGTTGATCACGGAGTTCAATTCCCTGACGCAGCCGTTCATCATCCTGACCTCGGTGATCCTCTCTCTGGCGGGGGTGTTCCTGGGGCTGTACATTTTCCGCATGCCGTTCGGCATCCTGATGTCGGGGATCGGATGCGTGAGTCTGGCCGGCGTGGTGGTCAATAACGCGATCGTGCTGATCGATTACACGAACCAGTTGCGGGCGCGTGGCATGGAGCTGAACGAGGCCATCGTCACGGCCGGCGTGACGCGGTTCCGTCCAGTGATGCTGACCGCGGTCACCACGATTCTCGGGCTGGTGCCGATGGCCGTCGGAGTGAGCTTCGATTTTCGCGCCATGCGTCTGATCGTCGGCGGCGAGATGAGCCAGTGGTGGGGCGGCATGGCTGTGGCGGTGATTTTCGGCCTGACCTTCGCCACGTTGATGACGCTCATCGTGGTCCCGACGCTCTACAGCGCCATGGCCGGCCTGTCGCATGCCGTGGGCGCGGTCGAGGCAAGAGCCGAAACCGCGGACATGCCATTCGCCGAGCCGGACGCCGTCAAAGAGACCCTGGCGGAAGACCGGGTCTGACATGGCGCACCGCGCAGGGTTCGCGATCGGGCTCGTGCTTCTCGTGACGGGCGGCGCCCTGTTGCTCTTCGGTTCCTCCGGTGAACCCGCCGCGCCGCTCTTTTTTGGTGAAATGTGGCTGCCGTTGGAGGTGCCGTCGAGGCTGGTCCTGCGGCCGGATTCGCCGGAGACCCCGCTTCTGGACATATCCCCGCTCGAGGTTGTTCCGCTCGCCGGACAGGATGTGATGACGCTTTTCCCCGAGGAGCCGCCGCGTCTCAACAAGCTCCAGCACGCGTACGAGAGCGTGAAGCTGCCGTTCTCTGTGACCCTGAAGGCGGTCGAATACGAGACAGGAGAAATCACTCCGGCGCGGCTGAACATATCCGATGGTACAGGCGAGCGCGTGGTTCCGTTCGAGGCCGGTGAATCCGTTGTCATTGCCGGGCAGACGTTCGCCATGCGCGAGATTCGTCCCTGGGGCGGGATTCTCCCGGAACCGCCCGAATCGGGCGGCACGCCCCTGGCGGTCGTGGCGCTGCGCCGGATGGACAGCCCCTGGACGGAAGACATCGTCGCCCAGCACGGCGACTGGTTGAAGCTGGACGCGGACTTGGTGTTCCGGTTCCTCTGGGTGCGTTCCGAAGAGGAGGCTCTACAGACCTTCGCGCAGGGCATACCCGGGATGGCCTCCGCGCGCTGGGGGGTCCAGGAACAGGGCGTGATGAACTGGTTTGATTCGTTCCAGGCCGGCAGTGGTCTGGAACTCGCAGACGGGACCGCGGTGGTGCTGTCTGCAGTGCGGGGGGCCGAATCCACCGGTGGTCCCGAAAGCCCGGCGCTCTGTTTCAAGGTCGTGCGCGAGGGGGCCGTTGAAGACGTCTGGGTTGCCGCGAACAGCGCGTCCGAGGACGGGCTGCTGCACTTTTCCTATCCCGCGCTCGCGCCCTGCGTGCTGCTGGCCTGCGCCTGGGAGACCGGCGCCATGCGGTTTCAACTCTACCGGAATGGCGAGGAGGCGGGCGGCGGCGTGCTGAGGGCCGGGGATATCGCAACCCTGGACTCGACCCCCTACGCGTTCCGACTGGACCAGGCTCTCGACTCCGCGGTCTATCTGCGCCGGGAAGACTCTCCGCTGCAGGAAGCCGCTCTGGAAGGGCCGGGCCGCATCCTGCGATTTCGGCAGGGCGAGGCGGTCATCCTGCCCGGTTGCGCCGTCGAGTTCCAGCCGCTCTCCAAAGAGATTGGTCCCGTCTACTCACTGGAAATTGAGGAATCCGGCGCAACACGGACGCTTGTGCTCCACCGCGACACCGTGGCGAGCGCGGGCGGCTGGACCGTGCAGCAGGCGGCCGGGGCAGGGCTGCCGGAGGACTGGGCGACCCTGTATCTGGAACTTCCACGGTCCCCGGCAGCGCGACAGTGGGGCATGTATGCGCTGGGCGCGGCGGGGGCGATTCTGGCGGCGGCCGCGCTCGCCCAGGTGATGGGGCGACGGCGGCCGGCATAGCCTCACGCGCAGTTTTTGAACCCTCTTCGCGCGTGTTATGATTGGGCTTCTTCGCAGACCAGACAATGAGGCAACGCCGAAGAGGAACCACGCGTGGCGGAAGAATCACACCAACAGACCACCGGGCCCGCAGAAAATTTGTCCGAAAGCACGGGGAACGCGGAACTCGACGAGCAACTTGCCCAGCCTGTGCTCAGAGGGAACGTGGGGCTCGACAAGGCCATGGCGTGGGCGGCGGGTTTCCTGATCGTCATTGCCGGGCTGGTCGTGTTTTCCGGCGTCCTGAGCATCCCCTTTCACGCGGCCGACCGGGCACTCTTTCCCGATGGGGAAACCCTCGGCACGGCGGCCCGGTGGACCGAAGCCATCGGGCCGGATGCTCCCGAACCGCTGACGCTGTTCAGTCTGGCCGTCAACAGGACAGTCACCGGAGGCGGCTCCGCGGGAATCCACGCCGTGAACCTGCTGTTGCACCTGCTCAACGGCGTGCTGGTATATCTCATGTGCCGGCGGCTGTTCGAAAGACGCCTGCCTGAAGCGGTCGCAATGCTGTCGGGGCTCTTCTTTGTACTTCACCCGGCCAACGTGGAGGCGGTGGCCAGTCTCGCAGGACGCGCTCAGTTGCTGGGTACGCTCTTCAGCATGACCTCGGTCCTCCTGTTTGTACTGGCCACCGGCGACCGGGCTTTCCCGCGCTGGGGAACCCTGGGGCTGGCGCTGCTGGCCTATGCGTGCGCGTTTGGGGCCTGCCGCGGCGCATGGTGTGTTCCGCTTCTGGTTGTGGCGGTCGACGTCATTGTGCGAGGTCCGGGGTTTTCGGGTGGACGGATGGCGCCCGTCGCCAGTTATTTTGCGGTCCTGGCCGTGTTCCTGGTGGGCGCATGGGCCGGGCTCCCCGGCGGTTCGGGTCAGCACCTCTGGCCGGAAGGGGTGGGGCCTGCCCTGACCGGCGCAGGGGATGCCGCTCTTCGGGCGCTCTGGCCGGTGGGATTGCGGGTCGCGCCCGCGCTTCCGGGGTCTCCGTGGCTTCCGGGCGCCGTGTTGGCGCTTGTGGCGCTCGTGGCGACAGTGGGGGCCGCCGCCGCAGTGTTCCGGGGGGACGTCCCGGGTGCGGCCGTGGCGTGGTTTGGCATCGCCCTGCTGGCTGTGGGCGTGACGGGGGATGCCGGGCATGCCGTGGCGGACAGCGCCCTCTATCTACCGCTGGCCGGTCTGGTGTGGGGTGTGCCCTGGGCCTTCTCGAAGCTTCCCCGGACGCCCGGGATACGCACGGCTTCTGGGCTGGTGTGCGCGGGACTGCTGTTGGGCTTTGGCGTTGCGGCATTTGTCCGTGTGACGACGTGGCAGAGCGAGGTCGCGCTGTGGCGTGATGCCGTACGCAAGGCCCCGGGGGATCCGGCTGCGGCGGAACGCCTGGGGACGGCCTATCTCAGGAGCGCCTCGCAAAAACTGGCCGACGCCGCGCTTCTGGCGGAAAATGGATACGATTCATCGGCAAGCAAGGTGCGCGGCGATGCCGAGGAGCATCTGCGGGCGGGCCGGGAGATCCTGAGCGCAATGCCCGAAGAACAGCTGTCTGCCGAATCGCTGTATCTGTTGGGCATGGCCCACAGACGCTCGGGCGACCCGGACGCGGCGCTGAAGGCCCTGCTCGCCTCGTTGCGAAAGGACGACACAAACCAGGCATGCGCGCTGGAAGCGGCGCAGGCGCTGCAGGCCCGGAAGGAGGCCGCCTCTGACCGTAACCTGCTTTTGCGCGCACTGGATTACTACGACTATGCGCGCGGGCTCGGCGAGCTTCCTCCCGAGATCCTGCCCGCGTACGGATCCGCCCTGATGCATGCCGGGCGTTTTGAGGAAGCCGCGCAGGCGTTGTCAGCCGCTCTGGAACAGGCGCCGGAGGCTCCGGGCGGGTTGAGTGAAGTGCTGAAGAGGGCGCAGCAGGGGGCGCAGCAGGTCCGTCTGCTCGAGGAGCGGGTGCGTGAAGTGGAGAACACTCGACCGGAAGATCAGGCCGTGCAGCTTCTCAGGGCGCAATCGCTCATCTTCCAGAACAGACCGCTCCAGGCGGGGTATCTGCTCGAGCACGTGATGAGCCGCGAGGACGCGATGTCCGCCGCGTGGGTCCTGCTTGGGTATGCACGCGCCTGGATGGGGCAGGACGAGGGGTTCCTGTCCGAATGGCCTGTTCCGCCCGTTCCCGATGGCGAGCAGGCCGAACAGTGGACCAAGTTGGCACAGTTTTGCGCCGGGCGGGGAGACTGGTCGGCCGCGGAACGATACCTCACTCACGCGACGGAGCAGTATCCCGGTGCGTCGGCCCCCTGGCTCGTCCTCTGCGACCTGGCCATCGCCCGGAACAACGCGCCGGCGGCACGGCAGCATCTCGCGGAAGCGGAGAAACGCAATGCTCCGCAAGAAGAACTCGCCCAACGCCGGGCCAAGCTGGGCGGCGAGGTCCCCGTTGTGCCGGCGCAACCCGGCGAGGTGGTCATTCGCTAACGGGCGGATTCCCGGTTTCCTGGGCGGGCTTCCGTGAAATTGAGTTTGCGCTCAGAATCTGACATACCAGCGGAAATCCGGCGCGGCGTCGTTGTGGAAGTTCAGCTCGAGTAGCTGCCCGTTCTGGGTCAGAGCGGGTTGGATCCCCGATACCGCGGCCTCGGAAACGGCGAACGATTCCGGCACCAGGATGCGCAGCCCGTAATCGGTGTCTGGAATGGCTTTGGTCTCCCCGCGGAGTTCGCGCTTTGCGGCGTCCCATTCCAGGGCGGTCGTTTCGAGGGCGCCCTGCGTGAAATGGGTGGTCGAAGCAACGAGAAGCGGCCGGTTCTCGTACAGACGGAAACCCAGAAGGCGGACGCTGCCGGGGGGCACCTGAACGTTAAGCTGCCCCTGGGCGAGCCCGTGGAGCTGGTCATTCCAATAATCGTACACCGTGTAGATGCTCTGCGGATTCATGCCGAATTCGCCCAGGTAGAGCGTGGTCGCGGGCTGCTCCGTCGACGACCAGTTGAACACCGCGGCGTAATGCCAGTCGCCAGCGGCTGTGCGAAGTTGCGCAGACCACACGTTCGGGGGACTGCTCTCAAACAGGTCGAGCGGCCGGGCCGTCCAGGGCAACACCGGCAGGAGTTTGCTGAGAATGGCCTTCTGGCCGGCGTTGAGCTCGGAAAACCGGTTGCCGATCGTCATGACGCCGCCGTTGAGGGCCATGCCGGTGAGCCAGGCAATGCTCTGCCCGGTGGTGAGCGGCGCACGCTCGAGTTCCGGCCAGCGGGCGGCCAGCGCGGGCGTATCGAAGTAGGCGGGGCCCATGCACGGCGTGTACAGATACGGCGAAAAGAAATACCGCAGGGCCGTGGCCTGAACGGCCTCCCGGCAACCGGGACGTTCCAGGCTTCCTTCCCACAACGGCGCGACCGCGTCCAACGGGCCCACGGCGTCGGCGCGCACGTGCAATGCGGACTGCGCACCGGCGGCCGCAATGCCTTTTCCGGCCCCCAGGCCCTGGTCAATGGCCGATATCGCCAGGCGAAGAACATCCGCCCGGGTCAGTGACGCGTTCGCGAAGGACTCGGCGGCCAGAATGCCGCGCGAGACATTGACGCCTTCGATCGAGTCGAAGCCCCACACGGCGCCTACCTTCTGAAAGAGGTCGCGAACGTAGGCGTCGGCTTCCGGCACCGTGACGTCGAGAATGCGGGCGTTCTCCGGCAGAACTGACGCGGCCCAGCCCGCTACCGGCGCGAGCCAGTCGGGATGGCTGACCGCCAGGGGCGAACCGGCCGGCACGACAAACGGGTCCAGAAAGAGGCTTGCCGTCATCCCGCGCGCGTGGATCTCCTGAACCAGCGGCGCAAAGCCCCGGGGAAACGCCGCCGGGTCCGGTTCCCAGACGCCCGGGGCGGTTTCCCAGCCGCCGCCGATCGCGACATTGTTCCAGCCGTATCTCAGGAGGTCGGCTTCGAGCACGGCCATCTCTTCGAGTACCGCCTGCTCGGACAATTCACCGCGGGTCTTTGAAAGCGAGGCGGTTCCGTGGGGCAGGGGAGGCTTGCGGAGGGGCACTTCGTTGACGGCGGCGACCGCGTGCCCGTACCGCTCGAGGCCTTCCAGAGGGGTCTTCTCCGCCACGGAGATGTACAGCACCTCGGACTGCACTTTTCCGCCGGGCAGCACTTCGACGGGGGGATCGTAGTAGCACGTGGCGCTGAATTGATTCAACGACGGCGTTTTGGCCTTCTCCGTCCTGCCCAGCGTGAGCGCGCCGTAGCCGGTATCGGACGTGACAAACCCCGCGATGAGGGACTGGCGGGACACCGGATTGAATCCGGCGAGATACCAAAGGCCTTCGCCCTCGCCCCGGGTGACGGCGGGCATCTGGGGCGGTCCCGCGAATGGCGTGGGATTCTGCAGGATGACCGTCGATTCCGGTTCATTGCCCAGAGAAACCAGCCCGTTCGTTTCTTCTCCCACGAACCACGGGGTCAGCGCTCGGATCTTCACCGGTTTTTTCCCGTTGTTCACATAGGCGACCTGACACGTGAAGAACGGCTTATCGGGATACACGCGGATGGCCCATTCGCATTCCTTCTGTTTGAACAGCATGCCCTGGCCCTGGCCCAGGCGGTCGTTGACCTGTTCGCGGACGGTCAACCGGCCTAGAACAGGAAGCAGCTCCGGGGCGTCTTCTTCCGCATACCACACCATCGGCTGGGCGTTGGCCAGAACGACCTGACCCGAGCGCAGCAGCACATCCACGCGGCCGTTTTTCTGGATGGCGATTTCGTACTCGGCGGCGTTGATCGTGCGGTATTCCTGTCCCGGCCGGTATACCGGGCTGGTCTGGCAACCGCTGATGGCCAGGGCGAGCAGCACAATCACACCGTTCCATTTTGGCTTGACGCTCATGCATGTCTCCGTAGTTGTTATGGATGCGGCGCGCGGGGGCCGCCTGTCAACGCAACGCCACGCGGCGCCCGCTCTTGCTCGACGAATACGCCGCCAGCGCAACGGCCAGCGCGTTAATCCCGTCCTGGCCCGTCATCGTGAGGCGCTGTTTGCCGCGCACGACGTCAATCCACTCGACCATCTCGGCCGGCCAGCCGCCCCGGGCAGGCTCGGGATCCAGCATTTGCCACTCCAGGACGCTGTCCTCGCCCGCGGAGGCCTTGCCGCCGCACATCTGGAGGCCTTTGTTGTAGTCGCAGATGATGGAGCCCTTTGTGCCGTATAGTTCGAATCCCGTAAAGCCCGGCTTGCTGGTCCAGCCGACTTCGATGTAGCCGAGCGCTCCGCTGGCGAATTCGAGGACGAGCAGGGCGTTGTCGTCCACCTCGATCCGCTTGATGATCGTGGCGGTCCTGGCCGTGACCGCTTTGACGGGCCCCATCAGCCACAGTGCGAGATCGATGGCGTGAATGCCCATATCGAGCATGGCGCCGCCGGCGGCGAGGTCCTGGCTGTAGAACCAGTCGTCTTTGGCCCATCCGGGAAACGGTCCCCCGTGCGCGTAGCGGAGGCGGATCATGAACGGTTTCCCCAGCGCGCGTCTGGCGAGGAGTTCCTTGCATTGTTTGCTGCCCGCCATCGTCCGGTGCGTGAACCCGATCATCAGTTTCTTCCGCGCTTTGCGGGCCGCCGCGAACATCTTGCGGGCGTCGCTGACTTTGGTGGCCATGGGCTTCTCGCAGAGCACGTCGCACCCCGCGGCGAGGGCCGCCAGAACGCCTTCGGCGTGAAATTTGTTGGGTGTGCAGATGCTCACGACATCCAGCCGTTCGTTGGCGAACATCTCTTCATGGGTCTTGTATCCCCGAGCGGCGGGGTAGAGTTTCTTAATCTCCCGGTGCCGGGCCAGGGCGGGGTCGGCAAAGGCCACCAGTTCGGTGTGGGGACTTTTGGCGTATCCCGGCATGTGACAGTGCTGTGCAATGGAACCCGCACCAATGGTTGCCGCGGCAAGAATCTTCTCTTTTGGCATGGAAACCCGCTCCTTCGTTCGGGGGAACTTTCCTGCCGTAAGTCTACTCGGAGGCCTGAACGCCTTCAAATGCAAACGGATTGAGAGATCCTCCCGCGTGTCAACCTGCGGGGCGCAAATACGTTCCTAAAAAGGCGGGCTCGAAGATGCCGGGGGGGGCGATGCCCCGCGCGGCCAGAGACCGTGGTGTACGACTCGTGAAGCCAGAATTACCCGGGCGTTTCATGCGCCCGCTCTTCCTCTCCGCGCAGCGGGGTCGAACGTCTTTCCCCAGCGTTCGGCCCCGGCTTCCATTCCCGTATGGGTGCGGCCGGGCGTGACAGTGTCTTATGGCCGGGAGGAAGCGGGTTCGAGCACGCGTTCAATGTCCAGCACCAGCAGGCGCGTGCCGCCGGCATGGGCCATGGCCAGGACGAATTCAGGGGGAATGGGAGCGCCGGTGTCCTGTGGCGGCAGCAGCTGCTCCTCCGGAATCTCGGAGACCTCGCGGACCGTATCGACCAGCAGGCCTGTCGTGACGGGGTGGTCTGTTCCGGCAGTCTCGACCACAATGATGCACGTGTTTTCGGTTTCGTCCTGCGGGGGGAGGCTGAGACGAGCGCGCAGATCGACCAGCGGGATGGCGTTTCCCCGGAGAGTGATGTTTCCCCGGATGAAGTCGGGAACGCCAGCGCGGAGCGTGACGGGCATCATGCCGACGATGTCCTGCACTTTCAGGATCTCGATCGCGCACTCCACCGGGCCCAACGCGAACGTGAGGTACTGCCCCCCCGGGTGGCCAGGGAGGGCGGCGAAGGCCGGGCTCGGGATCGTGCTGACCCGGGATTCTTGTTCATATCCAGCCTCCCCGGTGGTTTTCCGGCGTGCATATGAACCGTGGCCCCTCGGCGTCGTGTGTGCGGGACCCGATGCCCCAGATGGTGAGTGGGCCTGTAAGCCGAGTTCTGTCCAGGACGGCGAACCGTCCCTGTGCGGCCATTCCTCTAGGACCTGCGTCGCCGCAGGCCTCCAGCTTCCAACCCGGGGGCGGAGCGGGCCACTCCATCGCCCCCCTATTCGGAATTGCTCCAGGTGGGGTTTAGCAAGCCGGCTTGTCGCCAAGCCGCTGGTGCGCTCTTACCGCACCTTTTCACCCTTGCCGGCCCGCCCATGGCGGACGTAGGCGGTGTGTTTTCTGTGCCACTTTCCGTCGGGTCACCCCGCCTTCGCGTTACGAAGCACCCTGCCCTGTGGAGCTCGGACTTTCCTCGATACCGCCTTTCGACGCTACCGCGACCGCCCGGCCCACTCACACTGTCAAGATTATACACCAGATGCCAGAAAAGGTGAAGTGCTATTCAAGCGTCGAGGCTATCTATGTGGCGATTGGGGAAAAGCCGCCGGTACCAACGGCGGCGCGGAGGAGGGGAGGTCGGTATTGCCAATCATGAGGTATTCTTTGCTGGTGTATGGCCCCATGAGCACGCGATACGCGGAGGGGTCGAGCGAGATCAGCCCGCTTTCCAGGTCTTTCTTCCGCACCAGAAAGTAGTAGGGGGGCGTTTCGGCGAACCGGCTCTTCACGATATCGAAGTTCATCTGCAGGGGCACAGGCGTTCCGGCGTAGAACGCAAAGGCGGGGGTCCATGGATACCGGTACCATCCGGCCTCGACGCGGTGGCCGGTTTGGAGCAGTCTCCCGGTGGTTTCGGCGATCTCCCGGGGGGAATTGACGCCGGTGTAGTAAAAGGAGCGGGAGGCGAGGAGTCCCGCGACGACTACCAGCAGCGCCTGGAACGCGACGCAGTGAAGCCGGAACGCGTGCTGCCGGAGCCCCCAGATGCCCGCGGCAAGAATGAGCGCGCCCAATACGATGGATTCCATCGCAAATACGGGGGGATGCTCGGCGGTCGCGGCGTACCCCGCCAGGACGACCGCGAGAACCATGCAGACGACGAGGGTCACATGGGCCCAAAGCCCGGTCCAGCGCTTGACCCATCCGGAGAGGTCATCGCCCAGGAAGCGCGCCAGTGTGACCCCGGTAGCGGCCGACAGGAACGGAAAGGCCGGAAGAATGTACTCGTATTCCTTCCCGGCCACCAGGGAAAACACGAGGATGCTCAGCCAGGCGGTGGCTGTGCACAAACGATAATTGACGCCGTTTTCGCGCCACTGGGTTCGGGAGAAATGAATCGGGAACAGGAACGACCACGGCGCCAGCAGCAGGGGGAGGGCCAACAGGTAGTATACGGGACTGCCGCTGTTGATTTCGGTGGCGGAATGGGTTCTGGTAAGTACCTCTGAACTCAACAGCTTGCGGATGTTTTCCCAGCCCTGCGCGTGAAGGACGGCCAAGGCCCACGGGGTGGCCAGCAGCGCGCCGGCGAGAAGCGCCGCAACGGTGATCCCGGTGGCCCTCATGCGCATCGCGGGCGCCGAGCGCCAAGCCCATACCACGCAGTAGACGGCCGCGGAGATCAGCGCGAACGGAAAGGCGAAAACTCCGGTGAGTTTGAGGAGGTATTCGAAGGCCAGCGCGCTCACGGTGACGGCAGCCAGCCCCTTGAGCCCTCTGGCCCCGGTGTCTCCGTGGGTGAGCAAATGCCCCGCCCACGCGGCACCCAGGAAGAGAACCGGGGCGGGCCCTTTGAGCATGATTGCCGCGCCCATGGCCAGGCCGCCGAGCAGCGTGAACCCTGCCCGCCGGAAGACGGTCGCTGCCTCGAAGGCGGTCCAGCAGGCTGCGATCGCCAGGAACGTGGCCAGTGTTAGCGGCACGTCGAGTTCCGCCCAGCGGGAGCGTTCGAGGAAATAGGGCGACGCCAGCAGGGCGATGGCGGCGAACCGTGCGGCCGATTCGTTCAGCCTGCGCCGGAAGACGAGGTAAACCGCCAGAACCAGCGCCACCGCGCAGGCCGCGGTGGGGATGCGCGCGGTCAGGGCCGAGATTTCTCCGGTCATCCTGTAGACAGCCGCGATCACCCAATAGAGCAGCGGGGGCTTGGCAAGATAGGTCGCACCATTGATGGTGGGCACGATGTAGTCGCCCGACCGCAACATCTCGGCAGGGGGCGTGGCCCGCTGACCCTCGTTATCGGTGCAGACGTCCATGCGGCCCAGTTCAAAAAAGACCGCGAACAGGGCCGCGATGAGCAACACCACCCAGAAATGTCTACGGATAAGTGACACCACGAAACGTCAATGAACCCCGCAAAACAGTCCTCAAGACGTACAAGATCATGCGAACCCTGCGAAACGGCGGCAGCGGCTGAATCCCTCCGTTACTCTTCGTAACGCAGCTGTTTCAGAAGATTCCCGCGGCCGCGCTCGATTTTGCGCCCGTAGCCGGCACGCCGGGGAACGTAGCGCCGCTGGGCATCGGGCATGGTCATGCGTTTTTTCGCAGCGGGTTTGCGAAGACTTGCGAGCTCGTCGACTTTCTCCCCCTCGCGGGGGAATTCGTCGGTGGCCTCCTGGCCGGCATAGAGCCCCAGCACTACCGGGAGCCCCGCACCCGCGGTTACGGCGGCCGTGCCGCCCACCTGCCGGGCGTTGCGAAGAAGCGGGTCGGTGTTGAGGACCCGGTTAGGCCTGCTCAACTGGTTGTACGGGCGATGAGGCTTCGAACCCGCCATGCCCGTATACATGCTCGTGCCCAGTTCCACCAGGCCCGTGCCGATGCCTTCAAACACCATGACGCTGCCGAGAATGGGCAGACGCTCATTGCCTTCTTTCAGGGAGCGGAGGGACTGATACACCAGGGCATGGATGCCGCGTCCCGTGGTCTTGTACACCTGCAACGCAGGCTCGGGATGTTTCTCCCAGTCCTGGTTCGGATCTTTCGGGGTTTTGTCAGCGGCCCATGCCATTCCGGCCAGTGCCACGCTCAAGAACAGTGCCAACGAAATCCACATCACCTTGTTCATAGGATGTTCACCTCAGTTCAGTTTCCCCAAACGAACCGCGCATCTGTCTGTAAGACTTTAACTTAGTGTACCTGAAAATCGCGCGGATTCCAAGCGGTTCCCGCGGGGCGCCGTGACGGGGTTCCAAAAGCCCCCGTTGCCTGCCATGCGGGAGAGTCCTCCCCGCATCTCCGCAGGTTCATATTGTGCGGATCAGGGGCCGGACAGTAGAATGGACGGAAGACGCGTGCATTTCCTCATGGCGACAAAGGAGTTAAGAACGATGCACATGGTGCGGCTGGTCTACGTGAGCCGGATGACGGAGGAATGCGATACGGAAGCGCTGCAGAAAGTCCTGAAGATTTCCCGCAGCAACAACACGGCCAGGGAGATTACCGGCATTCTCTGCTACGACCCGGCGTTTTTCATGCAGTGCCTGGAAGGACCGAGGGAGGCCGTCAACCAGCTCTATTCCGAGATTCAGCGGGATCCGCGTCACAAGGACGTCGTTCTTCTGGAGTACCGCGAGGTTGCGGACCGGAAGTTCGCGGACTGGAGCATGGCGTTTGTCGCGGCGGGCGACATCAGTCCGCAGACGTTCGAGACATACGGCGGCAAGGGCAAATTCGACCCGTATACGCTTTCCGCGGCGGACGCGTCCCGGTTTCTCGTGCAGCTTGCGGCGAAGGAAAAGACCCTGCTGGCCGGACAATAGTCGCCAGACGCACGGGAGGAAGCGCAACCGGCTCCGGATGCGGCGCTGTTTCGCGGTGGCTGTCAGGCCGGTTTATTCGACAACGATGAGTTGGTAGCCTTCCACGCGGGGCACCGTGAATCGCACGTAGTCGCCATCGCGGGTGAAGGGGAGGGTCTCTCCGCCCGGCGCCAGCGTCACCGAAGTCACGTCGCGCCCTTCGCTGCGGAGGCCCACGGCAACCTCGCTTACCACAACGGGCTCCTCGATCATCTCAATGCTCCCCCGGGATTCCGGCACGTACGTCAGCAGGTGGACCAGCCGTGTGCGGTCGCGGGCGGTCACGGTGGCGCGGCCGAACGAGGGGAAGTTGGCGACTTCGAGCATCGGCTGCGGCAGAAGCAGGCGCAGGGCGTTGTCGAGGAGAATCCGGTGGGGCACCACGGCGTCGCGCATATATCCCAGGAAGAGGGGGAAGCTGAAGTGGATCACATTGCCGCAGCGGGCGATCGCGGGGCGTCCGGTGTCTTTATCGGGCGGGCAGTATAAGGTCTCGTGTTCAAAGTCCCAGGACCGGAGGTTCGTATAGGGTTGGTGCAGGCGGGCCAGCACCTCGGTCGCGGGGCCGGCCTTCATGGCAAGCCCCTGCTGGTAGACGGTCACGGGCATGGCCGGGAAACCCTTGTCGAGCGGCGGGAGCGCTTCAACGAAGGTGGGATTGAAAGGCTCCGGTCCTTCCGCCACCAGGTCCACACCGCTGAGGCCAAACGCCATGCCGTCCGGCCTCAGTCCGGCGAACCCTGAACTGACGATGCCGCCGCCGCGGGCGAGATGGGCCTCGAGTTTGGGCTTCAAGGCTTCCGATACGCGTACCGAGTCGGCCAGGACGATCACCGTGTATTTCGACAGGTCTTCCGTGCCGTCGCTGATGTCGAACTGGCACTTCAACTCCGACAGGATGCGTGCGGCGCCCTTGACGCTGTCCAGCGAGAACCCGTCCGGCTTGGCGCTGTAGGTGCGTGCGCTGGGGAAGTCGGCCATGTGAGGTTCCAGGACCACGATCTCGGCTTCCCCGCGCGCGCCCGCCGTCCACGGTTCCAGGGCCTGCACCTCCTTGTAGGCATCCTGAATGAGGCGGTACACCTCGCCGTTGAGTTTGCCCCGGGGATGGAAATGGTCGCCGACCGAGCAGGTGCCGCCGTTGGCGATGGAGTAATAGCAGTCGAAGAGGAGCGAATGCTTCGTGCGGATGCCGCCCAGGTCGCCCCAGCTCTTATGGAAACGGCCGGTCATGGTGAAATAGGGTTTGTCGACCGTGCGGGCGTACCGGATGGCCATCGGGAGGTAGTCATAGCCCCAGCCGCCCGTGGGCAGCACCTCGAGCTCGATATGGGTGGGCTGCCTGCGGTACGCGATGCCGTTGTGCAGGACATAGATGTCGGGGCGTTTGGCCCGCGCCATGCCCTCGACCTCTTCCATGAACCGGTTGGTGGTTTGCCAGCAGAATTCGGCGGCCTGCGCGTCGTTGAACACGTCCATGCCCTGCTGTTTCATGGCTTGAACACATTCGGTGCCGTAGCAGGGGGCAAGGTCGTAACAATCCAGGAAGATGCCGTCCACGGGATAGCGGTCGAGCACTTCGCGCACCATGCCGAGGATGTGTTCGCGAAAGCCGGTGTTCAGGCATAGGTCGCGGAACCAGTGGCCCTTTTCCGCGAAGCGGTACACGCGGCCTTCCTTGTCCACCTTGCACCATTCGCGGTGGAGCCGCGCGTGCTCGTGGTCAATCCCCACGTTGAAATAGGCGGCCACCCGGATGCCCCGCGCATGACAGGCTTCGACCATCTGGCCAAGCAGGTCCACCTGGAGACCCGGATACACCTGCCCGATCTCCGTCGGGTAGTAAGCGAACCCGAGGTTGCACTTCGCGAACACGGTGATGTAGTCGACATGGGCCTCGCTCAACGTGCGCGCGAACTCCGCCGCATCGAACTCCGAGCCGACGTCGTAGATGCCCGGCATGGTGTGCGTGTCCAGATGGATGGCCCGTCGAGGAAATTCGTTCATCGTGCTGCTCCTGGCGCCCGCGGGGGCCTGCGCGGCGTCCGGCGCTCCCCCGGCCGCCTGCCCGCCGGCCTGTCCGCAGAACATCAATAACGCAATGCCAACACACACCGATACGCGGATACGCTCCATTGCTGCTCTCCCTGTTGAAGACGTCATCATAGCCCGAACGTTTTGAAATTGGTAGACCCGTCTCGCGCTTACCCGAAGGCGTTGCGCATGCGGTCGCAGTAGTAGCGGACGTTGTCCCACTTCGCGTCGGGAGCCAGCCGGTGGTCGGGGCAGGGGATGTAGCCGCCCAGGTCGACGAGGGGCTTGAGCCGTTCGACCTCGGCGTCGATGGCCGCGCGATCGTGCGCGAAGACGACCTTGTTCATGCCGCCGACGCCGCGGAGTTCCCGGCCGTATTGCTTGCGCCAGGGGGCGATGCTGGCGTTCCAGGTGCCGACCTCGATGGGGAACATGGTGTTGACGCCATTGTTGATCCAGGTGGGAATAAGGGCGTCAATACAGCCGTCGCAATCGAGCGACACGATGTTGATGCCATAGCTGTTGACGAGCTCGGTGATGCGCCGGTAGTGAGGGCCGACCTTCTCCTCGAACACGGAGGGGATGATCAGGGGGCCGTTTTTGAAGCAGATGTCTTCCCAGAAGTGGGCAAAATCGAATTGGGCGCCGCTTTCGAGTACCGCCTTGACGGCCTGGTAGGAAAGCTCGGCGCGGGTGTCGATGATTTCAGTGAACAGGGCGTCGTCTTCGGCGAAAAGGTAGCTGGCGCCCGTGACGCCGAGGATGTTGCGGACTTCGCCAAACAGGCTGCCGCAATGGAGCCCGTAGTTGTAGTCGCGGTCGCCTTGCTGGAGAAATTCGAGCCCGCCCTCGGTCCAGGGGACCATTTCGCCATTCACGAGGACGTTGTATTGGGTGATGCGGCCGGGGTCGAACTGGAGACGGTGCCTGTAGTGTTCTTCCCAGTCGCGGCGGGTCTTGAGGAGGTGGTCAATCTCGGCGGGAATGGACGTCGCGCCGGGCTTCTCGAGTTCGATCACGCCCCAGGCGTTGCGCACCTTTTTCCCGCCATCGGGGAGTTCCTCGATGACCTCGCGCTCGAATTCGGGGGACAGACCGGTGTGCGGGCTGAAACAACTGTAGTAATTGAAGTCAAAGCCGAGTTTCGCGCTGATGGCGATGTCCACGGGATTGCCGTCGCCCCAGGAATCGGCCTCTTCCTGCGTGATATGGCCTTCGGCGGCCCATCTCTCGAGGGTGTCGGTCCAGAATCCAAAGTGGACAATGGGCATGGTATCGTACGGCTGATAATTCAGAATGGCCCGGACCCGCTCTCGGTTTGTCATGACCACCTCCCCGGATGTGCAGCATGTGCCTTAAACCATGGTTGCATTAGTCTAAATCGGGTATCAACTTGACGATGTTGCGCCACAGGATGGCCTCGCGGTCCTCGGTCGACAGATCGCATTTTTCGAGCGCCAGGAGCGGTGCGGAACCGTAGCGCATCAGCATGGTTGTGCCGAGAGCGAAGGTCGCGGCCCCGTGCGCGGCGATCTGGTCCATGAGCAGCAACCCGTTGCGTCCCAGGAAAAGCGGGATGTCATAGAGGCAGGGAATGGCGGGAGCCGGCCGGGCGAGCACGCGCCTGAAATTGAGCATCAGGAACGGGTGTTCGGGGAACTGGGTCAGCACCTGTTCGACGAGCGCCTCGCTGGTTTCGCGGCCGGGATCGAGCCAATGGCGGCCCCGGGGATCCACGAGGCGCCAGTAGAATGCGACCCGCATCCCGAGACCATGCGCCGCCGCGATCAGCTCAGACGCGCACGGATCGGACAGCGTGTAGCCGTGGTAATCGGGGGTCAGGCGAAGGACGGGCATCCCGAATTGTTCGCGGCACTGGCGCAGATCGTCGCGCCACCCGTCATAGAGCGGATTGATCAGCGCGCAGGGGACGAGCCGATCGCCGTGGCGGCGCAGCTCGGCCGCCAGCTCATGGTTGGACTCGTGCACGTCCTTGTAGAGCAGTCCGTTGAGGTTTCCGACGAGGGCTTTCGTGATGTCCAGCCGGTCCATCTGTTCAAGCAAATCCCCGGCGGATCGTTTGGGAAGCGAGCGGAACGGCCAATGGCCGATCCATGTGTCTGCGTCGATGATCATCGCTTTCTCCTCGCGAGGATGTTGAGGAAATTGGCGCTGTAGAGCTTGGCGCGTTGGGCTTCGGTAAGGCCCGCGTCGAGGATCTTTCCGAGGCCGCGTTCCATGCTGCCGTCGCACGCGAAGAGGAGACGGTCGATTCCGAGTTCGCGCACACAGCGTTCGAGCATGCCCGCGTCGATGACCGAACCGCCTGTGTCGACGAAGACGCTTGGGGCTTCGCGGAGGCCCTTGAGCTGGCGTTCCCAATCGCCGCCGCCGCCGATGTGCGCGCAGATTAACATGGCCTCGGGGTAGCGCCGGGCCGCGCCGGCGAAATGCATCCCGGTGGAGATACGGGGTTGCTGCTCGCGCAATTCCGGCGCGGCGGGATACCCCGCATGCATGAGAATGGGCACCCCGAGTTCGATGCACCGTTCGATGACGGGAAACTGCACGGGATCGCAGATACGGTATTGATTGTACAGTTTGACCCCGACCATCCCGTTGTCGACCACACAGCGGGTGATCTCATCCTGGGCCTCGCGGGGATGGCCCGGGTTCAGGAAGCACATGCCCATAATGCGGTCCGGATACTTCCGCATCGCGCCGAGGATAAGATCATTTCGCGCGCGGATAAGGTCCGGGGTCGCTTCGCCGCTGGTGATGGGGGCGGAACAGCAGATTTGGTCTATACCGTACAGGTCGAGGCTGCGCACCGTATCGTCCGCCGACAGAGAGTACGAGCCGTCAATGGAACAGTGGCCGTGACAATCAATGATCATACGAGTCGTCCCATGGTGTTCCGCGAGCTGACAGGCCCGCATGGTACGGATTGGGGTTGCGCAGATCAACGCGTTCGAGGTGCTGGACGGGTTGAAGCGAGACCATTGCGCGTCCGGCAGCCCCGCGTGACGAAGGCAAGGCAATCGCACTAAAACCAGATGGAAACCGTCCGTTCGCCGGAAGAACAGGTGCTCTCTACCTACCCCAAGTCAGCGCATTCGCCAAGAGAAAATGCAGATCTCCGCAGGAAACGGCGTTTTCCAACGTCGTTCCTGCGCAAGCAGGAATCCAGTGGGCACCCCTGCTTTCGCAGGAAGAACGGGGGACTGGGATCACAAACGACCCGTCTCACGAAGACCATTTGTGCGGGGGGCATTCAGTGCGATCGCCCTGGTGACGAAGGGGCCCGGCGGCTCTTCAATGTCCCTCGTATGCTATAGTAAAGGTCCTTTAGGCGCAAAACCGGAATAAAAACCACCGCCGAGCCGGCGAAAGACGAGGAGGCTATGGTTCACAACGAGTACAATCAGCGGGTGGCTTTTATCGGAAATTACCTTCCGCGCCAGTGCGGGATAGCGACGTTCACCACTGACGTGTGCGAGTCGTTTGCCGAGGCGCACCCGAATGCCGACGTGTTCGCGATTCCCATGAACGATGTGGAGGAAGGGTACGACTATCCCCCGCGGGTCCGTTTTGAAGTGCGGGACCAGGAACTGGCCTCGTACCGGCGCGCGGCCGAATTCCTGAACATCAACAACATCGACATGGTCTGTTTGCAGCACGAGTTCGGCATCTTCGGGGGCGTGGCGGGGAGCCACATCATCAAGCTGCTCGGCGAACTCAGCATGCCCATCGTGACCACCCTTCACACCGTTCTGGAAAAGCCGCACCCCGCACAACGCCAGGTCATGGACGAATTGACGGCCTTGTCTGACCGGATGGTTGTGATGAGCGAGCGGGGACGCACTTTCCTGAAGACCATCTATGGGGTTCCTGAAGAGCGAATCGACTTGATTCACCACGGTATTCCGGACGTGCCGTTTGTGGACCCGAACTATTTCAAGGACAAGTTTGGCGTGGAGGGGAAGTTCGTTTTGCTGACCTTCGGGCTCCTTTCCCCCAACAAAGGCATCGAATACGTCATCGAGGCGCTGCCGAAGATCCTCGAACGGTTTCCGAACGTGGTTTACATCATTCTCGGCGCGACCCATCCGCATCTGATACGCGACCAGGGGGAATCGTACCGGCTGAGTCTGCAGCGCCTGGTCAAGTCGCGCGGCGTCCAGGGCAGCGTGATTTTCCATAACCGGTTCGTGACGCTCGAAGAGCTCATCGAGTTCATCGGGTGCGCGGACCTGTACATCACCCCGTATCTGGAGCCCCGGCAGATTGTCTCGGGAACCTTGGCCTACTCGACCGGTGCGGGGAAGGCCGTGATCTCGACGCCGTACTGGTATGCGGAAGACCTGCTCGCGGACGGGCGCGGACGGCTGGTGCCATTCAAAGACAGCGCGGCCATCGCCGAGCAGGTCATGTACCTGCTGGAACACGAGGCCGAGCGTCACGCCATGCGTAAGCGGGCCTACGAGTATGGGCGCCAGATGGTCTGGGCAAACGTGGCCAGACAGTATGGGGAGGTCTTTGAGCGCGCCCGCGGCGAGAGTTTTCGCAAACCGCGCCGGCACCGGGGAATCCGCCCGCTCGAATACACCAAAGGCGAGTTGCCGGGCATCAAGCTCGATCACCTCCAGCGTCTGACGGACGAGACGGGCCTCTTGCAGCACGCCATGTTCACCATTCCCAATTACGACGAAGGGTACACGGTGGACGACAACGCGCGCGCGGTGGTGCTGACGGTGCTGCTCGAGGAGTTGGGCGCCGGAAACATGCCGCTTGTGCGCTCGCTTCAATCGCGCTATCTCGCGTTCCTGAACCACGCGTGGAATCCCGAAACCCGCCGGTTTCGCAACTTCATGGGCTACGACCGGCGCTGGCTGGAAGACGTGGGTTCGGAAGACAGCCACGGCCGCGCCCTTTGGGCGCTGGGCGTTGTGGCCGGGCGTTCCCGCTACAGCGGCCTGCGCGGATTCGCCTGCCGGTTATTTGACGAGGCCCTCCCACCGTGCCTGGAATTCCGCGAAACGCGCGCCTGGGCATACTCCCTGCTGGGGATTATGGAATACATGCGGCGTTTCTACGGTCATTGCGCCGCGCAGGACGCGCGCCTCGACCTGGCCCGCCGTCTGCTCGCCATGTTTGAAAAGAACGCCTCGGAGGAGTGGGTGTGGTTTGAGGATTTTCTGACCTATGGCAACGCCCGTCTGCCGCACGCCCTGTTCCTATGCGGTCAGTGGCTGAACGACGGCCATATGGTCGATGCGGGACTGCGCGCCCTGGAATGGATCGTGCAGGTGCAACGCGCGGGAGGTCAGCATTTCGTGCCGATCGGCTGCCACGGGTTCTACCGGAAGGGCGAACCGCGCGCGCGTTTCGACCAGCAGCCCATCGAGGCGAATTCGACCGTTGCGGCCTGTCTCGAGGCTTACCGCATGACCGGCGAAGAACGCTGGTGGGAAGAGGCGCACCGGGCATTCGAGTGGTTTCTCGGGAAGAACGACCTGCACCTGCCCCTGTATCATGCCGGGACGGGCGGCTGCTACGACGGGCTGTCGTCGGATCGCGTCAATCAGAACCAGGGCGCGGAATCGACGGTATCCTTCCTGATGGCCCTCGCGGAGATGCAACTCTCCGAACATCTGATCCGAGAACCGGACACCGAAGCCGTTGCTGAGGAACCTCCGGTGCTTCCAGACGTTGAGAAAGAGACCGAGGAGGCGCTGGAGGCCGCCTCGGAATCCGAGGCCGGGGGAGAGTGACGGGCGGGCCGGCCGGACAAACAGGCGCAAACGAATGAGGGCAATACACATGCGATTCACACACCGTACCGGGGCGCTACTGGCTGTGCTGCTCGTAGAAGGCTGTCTTCTCGCGGGATACGCCTGGGCGGCGGAACAGGAGGCCAGCCCGCCGGGCGCCGTTATCGAACAGCGGGCCGATGCACGCCAGGAGGATGTCTGGGAGCCCGTTCGACTGGGGGATCGCCGGGGCGGCGTGATCCTGATGCCGGACGGGACCCTGAAGTCGTTTTACGCCGAAACCGCCGAAGGCGGCGCATTCCGGAATTTCTCGGTGACTTCGCCAGACGGGGGGATCACGTGGAGCACCCCGACCCTGGAATACGAAGGGCCGCGCGCGTTTCTGCCGCTGCGCGACCGGGATGGCGAGATTCACCTGTTTCCCATGATCGCACGCCGGGTAGGAGAGGGGCGCACGATCGGCGTGGATTACTTCATCGACATCTGGCATATCAAGACGCGCGACGGCGGCACGGCATGGGAAGAGGCCAAGGTTATCTTCGAAGGGTATGTGGGGTCCATTAATGGCGTGACTCAATTGAGCACGGGCCGCATTGTCCTGCCGTTCGCCGAATGGCTGCCGGACCGGAAGACGGGCCCTCCGTGCGGCGCCAATGTGGTCACGTGCGTGTATTCCGACGACGGCGGCGATACCTGGCACAAGTCGCCGGTGCAGTTGACCGCGCCGACCTGCACGGATTTCAACGGCAGCGGCTATGGCGCGTGCGAGCCATGCATCATCGAGTTGAAGGACGGGCGCGTGTACATGCTCGCCCGCACGGACGCCGGCTGCCTGTACGAATCCTATTCGCCCGACGGAGCCGCCTGGGAGCCCCTGCGTCCCACGGAATTTCTCGGGACCGACGCGCCGGCGGGGTTCCTGCGGTTGCCTGACGACCGCATTCTCGTGTTCTGGAACGGATGCGAAAAGCCGCCGCGCGTGGACGGGGCGGGCGTCTATGGCGGCCGCGACGCGCTCCACGCCGCGATCTCCGACGACGAATGCCGGACCTGGCGGGGGTACCGGGAAATCTATCGCGACCCCACCCGGAACGACACCCCGCCGAAATCGGGCGACCGGGGGACGGCCTACCCCTATCCGTACCTTGCCCCGAACGGGAAGGTCATCGTGATGACCGGGCAGGGGCCGGCCAGCGCCATGTTGCGTTTCGATCCGGACTGGCTTCTGGAAACCCGCCGCGAAGACGATTTTTCGGCCGGGCTGGACGGCTGGTCCGCCTTCAAGCCGTTCGGCGAGGTGTCGCGCTGGTGGCGGGACCGCAGGCAGGGTCCGGCGCTCGTGGAGGCGCCGGAGACCCGCGGCGGAACCGTGCTGCACGTGCGGCGGCCGGACGATGCCGCCGGCGACGGGGCGGTCTGGAATTTCCGGATGGGGCGCACAGGGCTCCTGACCCTGCGGGTCTTGTTGCGGGAAGGGTTTGGAGGGGCCGTGGTATCGCTCATGGACCGCTTTTTCGATCCCACGGACCCGAATGGGGAGAAGGAGGCCGTTTTTTCGCTTCCCATTCAGCCGGACGGCCACATCTCCGTTCGGGAGTCGCTTGACGTGGGCACGTGGTGCACGCTGCAGATCGCATGGGACACCCCGGGCCGCATGGCGGTGGTGTCGGTGGACGACGTGCCGCGGGTGTACCTGCCGCGTGCATTGCGCGAGCCGCGCGGGGTAAACTACCTGCGGATACGCTCCACGGCCGGCGCAATCGATCAGGCCGGCATGTATGTCGATTACGTCAGCGTCGATGTGAACGACGATTAATGCAAATCGCAGCCCCAACCGGAGGGTATTTGACGCCCGGCCGCGAAACCCGCGGCCGGGCATATAGAACCGGGCAAAGCACGCGGAAATTCCGGCAGGCAGGTCTTTCTTGACATTCGGATTTTCGTCAGGTACACTTTCGCTTCGCGTTGTCCTCACAAGTTGCTGAGTTGTGTGCTTTTACGGCCTGACCCGGCCGTTAAGGAGAGAGAAGCGGTGAAAACGTATGTCCCCCGTGAGGGAGATATCAAAAAGAAATGGTTGGTCATCGACGCGAATGGCAAGGTGCTGGGCCGGGTTGCAGCGGAAGCTGCCAGGCTCCTGCGCGGCAAACACAAGCCCCAGTATACACCTTACCTGGATTGCGGCGATCATGTGGTGATCATTAACGCGAGCAAAGCGTGCATCACGGGACGGAAAGCGCAGGCCAAGAAATACTACCGGCACTCCGGGTATCTTGGCGGGCTGAAAGAAACCACCTACGAAAAGCTGGTGGCGAAGCACCCGACGCGCGCCATGATGTTCGCGGTCAAGGGCATGTTGCCCCACAACCGGTTGGGGCGGCAGCTCGCCACGCGCGTCCGCATCTACGCGGGTAACGAGCATCCCCATGAAGCACAGAATCCGGAAATGCACACCTTCTAGCAGGAACGAAGGCGAGGATTGAGGAGAGGAACCCCAAGTGGCAGTCGACGCAAAGACGAATGAAGTGATGGCCATCGGCCGACGCAAAAACGCCTCGGCGCGCGTGCGCCTGAAGCCCGGCACGGGTGTGGTTACGGTCAATGGCCGTCCCCTGGACGCCTACCTGGCGCGCGAAGTGCTCGTGATGCTTGCAAAACAGCCGTTCGACGTGACGGACACCGTGAACCGGTTTGACATCCGCGCGCGGTGCAGCGGCGGCGGGCTGACCGGACAGGCCGGCGCCTTGCGCCTGGGCATCGCCCGTGCGCTCGTGGAACTGGACGAAAAATACCGTCCCGTCCTGCGCAAGTACGGTTTGCTCACCCGCGATGCGCGCGAGGTCGAGCGCAAGAAGTACGGACGCCCCGGCGCCCGCAAGCGTTTCCAGTTCTCGAAGCGGTAAACCGCTCGAGCCGGCACACCATTTCACGGCCGCGTCCCCGGAGTATCTCCGTGGACGGGGCCGTTTTCTTTGGACGCGCCGGCCCATAAATGCACGCACGGCCGTGGGGTCCCGCGTGGACCCCACGGCCGAGCATTCTTTCGTGATATTGGTTACTCGAACACCGCGGCGGGTATCTGCCAGCAGCGCACGCGTTCACGGCGCCAGGTGTAGCACAGGACGATGCCGTCGTCGCTCCGGATGATTGCCGGGTACGAGTATTCGCCCTCGGCGGTCTCCAGGCTGACAAGATCCCGCCACGTTTCGCCGTTGTCGCTCGAGACGGCGAGGTTGAGGGGGGTTCGGGGTCCCCAATCCTGGCCGATGGGGTTGTAGAGCAGCAGCAGGCGATTGTCGGCGAGTTTCTCCAGGTCGATGCCGCTGTTGTTATTGGGCATTCCGGTGAGCCGCATGGGCGACCAGGTCCGGCCGCCGTCCATCGAGTCGGCGCGGCCGATCTTTGCCGCGGTGGTGCGCAGGAGGGCGTGCACGTTGCCCGGCGAGGACTCCCAGAAGGTGGGCTGGATGGCGCCTTTGCCGACAACCTGGACCGGGTCGATGGCGAAATCGGCGCTGCGCGTCCACGTCGCTCCTTTGTCCTCCGACCGGTCGCAGAAGGGCTTCCAGGCGCCGAGTTCGGTCGAGGCAGGCGCGAGCCAGGCCCCGTCTGAGAGGATGATCGGTTTGTTCTTGACGGGACCCCGGCCGCCGTTGTCGCCGGGGACCAGCTCGACGGGCTCGGTCCACGTCAAGCCCGCATCGGTGGACTTCATCCAGTAGGTCTGCCAATAGGGGATTTCGGGTCCGACTTTGAAAAAGAGGAACACGCCGGACTCGGGATCGGTGAACAGCACCGGATTCCAGTGGGCGGTCTCGTTCACCTTCGCGATACGTTTCGGGGGCGCCCACGCCCCGTTGGCGAAACGGGCATACCAGATGCCGACGTCGGGGTTCTTTTCCTCGGTGCCGCCAAACCACGCGCAGAGAAGTTCGCCCGAGGGCGCCCGGGCGATGGTGGACGCATGGCACTGCGCGAAGGGGCGATCTGAGCTGAAGACAAAATCCACCCTGCCGCCGCCTTGAAGAACCTTACCGGTGAATGTCTGCGTGTCGTACAGTGTTTCAGGCAATGGAAATACCTCCTGCGGCGGGGCGGCCTCGGACGCGTTTGCGGCCTGTCCAGCCCCGGCGTAGCCGCTCACGGCGAGCAGCGCCAGCACCAACGCCAACAGTCTCCGAACAGACAGGTAAGAGATGAAATGCTTCCTCACGGTTTTTGCAGTCCTTTCGGGGTTGTCTTCGGGGAACGCCACGAGTTCCTGTGTGCATAGACTAAGAATATAGGGAGACGGATTCAATCCAGCTCCCGTGATATAGTGAGAAGAAGGGTCTGACAGTACGAAAGACGAGGGTATGACCGAGGAAAGAAACGAACGATTGATTGAACTGGAACGCCCGCCGGTGACCGAGACCGCCATTCTGGTGCGGCTCATTCTTCCGGGAGACGACCCGCGGGACGTCGAAGATTCGCTCGAAGAAATGCGGCGGCTGGCGTGGACGGCCGGGGCCGAGGTGGCCGCAACCCTTGTACAGCGCCGCGTCAAAGCGTGTCCGGGGACCCTTATTGGAAAGGGGAAACTCGAAACCCTGCGCGCGGCCTGCGAAGAGCATGAGGCCGGTCTGGTCATTTTCGACTGCGACCTTACCCCCAGCCAGGGCGCCAACATCGGCGACACGCTCGGGCTGAAGGTCGTGGACCGCACGCAGTTGATACTCGACATTTTCGCATTGCGCGCCCAGTCGAACGAGGGCAAGCACCAGGTTGAACTGGCCCAGCTCGAGTATCTCCTGCCGCGTTTGACCGGCCGCGGCTCGGCCATGATGCGCCAGCAGGGCGGCATCGGGATACGCGGACCCGGCGAACAAAAGCTCGAGGTGGACCGCCGCGTCGTGCGCGACCGCATCCGCCGGTTCAAAGCGGAGCTCGAAGGCACGCGCAAACGCAGGCGTATCCAGCGCAAGCGGCGCATCGAAGGCGGTATTGGCACGGTGGCCCTGGTCGGCTATACCAACGCGGGCAAATCGTCGCTTCTGAACGCCCTGACGAATGCGGGCGCGTTTGTCGAAGACAAGCTTTTTGCTACCCTCGACACCACGACGCGGCGGCGGGAGCTCCCCAGCGGCCGCGAAGTGACGTTTACGGATACGGTAGGATTCATCCGGAACCTTCCGCACTCCCTGGTCGCGGCGTTCCGCGCCACGCTCGAGGAAGTGAACGAGGCGGATGTGCTGCTGATGGTCGTCGACGCTTCGCATGCCGCGGCCGAGGAACACATGAAAGCCGTGCGCGCCGTGTTGGACGAGATCGGTGTGGGGGAGAAGCCGGCTGTGCTCGCGCTGAACAAGATGGACATCGCCACGCCCATGCAGGCGCACGAACTTGAGGCGCGGTTCGGCCACGGCGTGCGGGTTTCCGCCCGGACCGGCCAGGGCATCGAGGAACTGCTTCGCGCCATCGATGCGAACCTGACGCCGCAACGCTCCCGTGTGCGCTTGCGCATTCCCCAGCACAAGGGAGGCGTGGTGGCGCGCATTCACGATTGCGGGCGCGTCATTCAACAGGATTACGAAGACAACGTTGTGGTTCTGGAGGCCGAGGTCGACGCGGCCTTGCGGCGGCAAATCGCCGATTACATCGTATGACCGAAACGGATAGACACGGTTTGGGACCCCGGATTCGGGTGGCCGCGCTCCTGCCCAACGAAGACGCCCTTCTCCTGGTCGAGCACGAAAAGGCCGGGCGGAGGTACTGGCTTCTTCCGGGCGGCGGCGTGGACTACGGCGAGTCCCTGGCGGACGCACTCAGACGGGAAGTGTTGGAGGAAACCGGACTGGACGTCGCGGTGGGCGATGTCGCGCTGGTGTACGACAGCCTCCCCCCGGACCGCCATCGCCATATCGTGAACATCGGCTTCTGGTGCACCCTCCTGGGCGGAAGTCTGCGGAAGGGGGACGACCTCCGTTTGAACCGGGTCCGGTTTGTGCCTTCCACCGAGTTGAACGCGCTCGTCATGGCGCCGGACCTTCGCGAACCGCTCATGCATCTCCTGGCCGCCCCCGGAACAGCGCAAACAGTCTATCTGGGGAACCTCTGGCGCGATCTGCCCTGAGTCGCCTCATGCACGGTGCCGTCCTGGTGCGGGCGGGATCACTGCCGTGTGACAGGGGTTGCCTGGAAGCCAGTTTTGCCGAAAGCCCGTGGGATCACGGCGGCGTGCGGAACCTGTTCCGGTGTTTCCCTGACAAGGTGCGTGCCTGGTGATTGGGCGGAACCCGGCTTTACTTTCGGATATAAAGTACTTGTCAAACGCAAGGAATTCGGATATACTTGCAGTACGATGAGCACGGAACGCAAAGAGTCCCCGGACGCCTGCGCGCCCATACAGCTTCACGCGCGGGCGATGGACAATCTGGCCTTCATACGCGAGGCCATGACCCGGTCGTCGTCGTTCACGTCGGTTCCCGGGCGGGGGCTGATCGGGATGGGGCTGCTGGCGCTCGCCGGAAGTTATTGGGCCACGAGGCCGGGAGCGTCGTGGCTCGGCACCTGGCTGGCCGTCGCGGGCGGGAGCGTTACGGCCGGGGCCGTGACGATGACCCTCAAAGCCAGGCGGAACCGGGAATCCCTGTGGATGGGGCCGGGTCGCCGGTTTGCGCTGAGTCTGGCGCCGCCGATTCTTGCGGGCGCGTTGTTGACCGTCGTTTTCGCGCACGAAGGGTTATGGCGCCTGTTGCCGTTCACGTGGCTGCTCCTGTACGGCGCGGGATGCGTGACCGGGGGCGCCTTCTCTGTTCGTGTGGTGCCCCTGATGGGGATGTGTTTCATGGCGCTCGCGGGCAGTTTAACGGCGTTGCCGGAGTACGGCGCTTTTGAGGTGCTTGGCCCCGTGACGGCAGGCGACCTCTTTCTCGCCGCCGGGTTTGGCGGCCTCCACATCGTTTTTGGCGTAATCATTGCTCTGCGGCACGGCGGCTGATCCGTCGGTATCGGGAGACGGAAGATGGCGAGACAGAACGCGGCAGAAGAAGCGGGGGGCGCCGGCGACAGAACCTCAATGCTGCGTAAGGCCATCCAGGGTCCGGAGCGCCGGGGCATTTCGGAGCCGATGGAGCGCATCATCCACGAACGGATCCGGCTCGCAATCGTGAGCGCGCTGGCCGTGAATGATTGCCTGACGTTCAAAGAGCTCAAAAAGCTGATCGGGACCAGCGACGGCAACCTGAGCGTCCATGCCCGCAAACTGGAAGAAGCCGAGTACATCCAGTGCACAAAATCGTTCCAGGGGAGGATGCCAAAGACCGAGTTTCGGATTACGCCCAAGGGACGCAAAGCGCTCGAACATTACCTGAACCACATGGAAGCGCTGATCAAGGCGGTCAGAAAGAAGTGAACGGTCTCGCGCGCTTTGTATGGCGCAGGGTTCTGGTTTCGCGGGGGCCGTTGCGGACATGGATGAGGAGGGGGAGAGGATGCTACCGGCAGACACGGATTTCCATGCGGCGCCGGATGGAATGAGCGCGGGAGAGCAGCCTGACGTGTGGCTGGGCCGCGTGCTTTTCGCCGCGCTCGTCCTGGGGGTGCTCGGCGACATCCTGCTGCGCGCCCTGCCTTACGGACTGAATGCCGCCGTGTGGGCCGTGGCGGCTCTGGCGTGTGCGGCGGGGCTGCTGTACTGGCGTCAACGGCGGCTGCCGGTCTGGGCCGCCGCTTTCCTGAGCACGGGCGCCGCGTTCGGGCTCTGTCTGGCCTGGCGGGACAGCGTGTACCTGAAGTGGCTTGCGGCAGGCTGTTTTCTGGTGTGCGCGGCCCTGGCCGCCGGTGTTGTTGGAGGGTTCGCCCCGGCTTTCGCATCATTTCTTGAGTATTTCGGAGCGCTATTGCGCGGTGCCGCCAGGATTCTCTTCGGGGGGTGGCGCGCACTGACCGCGGCCGACCCGCGAAAATGGCGGGTAGACGCCTTGCGGAAACCCTGGCTCGCCGCCCTGTTGCGGGGCGTGCTGCTGGCGGTTCCGATCCTTGCCGTGTTTACGCTGCTGTTTGCCTCGGCGGATCGCGCGTTCGGCGACCTGATAACCAGGACGTTCACGTTTGACCTGGAGTTTCTGCCGCGCCATGCAGCCGCGTTCGCGTTGAGTGCATACCTTGCCGCGGGACTGCTCTGCGCGATGGTCTCCGGGATTGCGCGTTACCTGCCGGACGACGAGGCGCTTCGGGACATCCAGACCGGCGGGATCGAGGCGGCAATCGTGTTCGGTGCGGTGGATGCACTGTTCCTGGCCTTCGTGGCGGTGCAGTTCCAGTACTTCTTCGGGGGAAGCGGGCGGATCGAGTCCGTTGCCGAGCTCACCTACTCCGAGTATGCGCGGCGCGGCTTCTTTGAACTCTGCGCGGTGACCGTCTTGACGCTGCTCCTGCAGTACTTCTTTCATTGGCTGTCCCGCGGAGGAAAGCCGCGCGAGAAGACGGTCTGCCGGCTCTTGTCGGTGCTCATGCTGCTGCTGGTGGCGGTGATCATGGTCAGCGCCCTGATGCGCATGCAGCTATACGTCGAGGCGTATGGATTGACCCAGCTGCGCTTCTATTCCACGGCCTTCATGGTGTGGATCGGCTTCTCGCTGGCATGGTTCGCCGTAACGGCGCTGTGGGGGCGCGTAAAGCGGTTTACGGTGGGCATGGTCCTGAGCGGACTGGTGTTCGTGGTGGCGTTTTACGCCATGAACCCGTGCGGTGTCATCGTGTCGTGGAATCTCGGCCGCGTCGCCGCAGGAGAGCCCTTTGACGCGCGGTACGCGGTCTCTCTGGGGGCCGATGCCGTCCCGGCGCTCGTGGCCGGGCTGGACAGACTGGGGGAGCGCGACGCCGACACCGTCCGCGAGGGATTGATGCGGCAATGGCACAGGCGCGAGGACGACGGCTGGCGCACATGGAACTGGTCGCGCGCGCGGGCGGCCCGTGCCCTCGAAGGCCTGTTCGGAGACGCGCCGGCTGCGGTTGCGGCCACGAACACCCGCTGAGCGGGGCACAAGGAGCGCGCCTCCCCCGAAACCGAGGGGGGAGGCGCTCCAGGTATCCAGCACGGGACGGCTACCGGGGTTTCTTGACGAACCGCGTGTAGCTGTCGACGATTTCCGTTTTGACCTTACTGCAAGCCTTCCGAAGGGCCGCAACTTCTTTGGCGCTGGTCAACGCGCCGAATTCAAGGTGCACGTCCTGGCTCTGGCCGGGCCGGAGCGAATGCAGAAGGCCCTGTTTGTCGTCGACGGCGCGGCCCTCGACGCCGCAATTGCAGGGTTCGAAGCCAACGACGTAATCCTGCTCGCCCATCTGTTTCCACTCGGCGAAGCGGGGCAGTTCCTTCTTGTTGTACTTCAGGTATACGCCGAAGCCTTCGCCCTTGCCCTTGAACCCGCTGTTGACAATGGCCGCCGTGACGTTGCCGCGGGGATCGGCCGCCATGTCGTGGTAATAGACCTTCTCTTTGTAACCGTGGGTGGGCGGATCGAGCTTGTACCAGTCCTGTCTTCCGGCCTCGGCCTCGGCGTCGCGCGGGGCAATGTGCCTGCTGGGCGCGATGATCTCGGAACCCCGGTCCACCACCGGCCATCCGATGTTGCAGTGGTAGAGCAGCATGTACTTCGCCGGTTTGAATCCGTCGTTGGTCACGACATCGTGAATCCAGAACCGTTTTTCACCGAGCCGGGTCGATACGGTGCGCGTCAGGGTCAGATTCTCGCCGAAGACGACCGTCTCACGCATGGTGCCCGAGACGCTCAGGACGTAGTCGTTCCCCTGCCATTCCTGGGTGATCTTGATGTTCTTTGCGGGGGTGTTGCCGATGCGGCCGTGGAGGCCGGTACCCAGGAGCGCGCTGGCATCGTCCGGAGCGCCCACGTTCATCAGGCCGCAGGTCGTGACCAGCCCGCCGAAATAACTGCGCAGCCACCGGAGCCATTCGGCCTCGTAATACTGCGGGGCCACATCGCCGGTGGTGGAGCGCCATCCCATGGCTTTGCCGTTGAAGGACGCGGCGGAGATGTCGAGGCACCGGTCCAGGAGCACGGTGAGCTCGAGTCCCGCTCCGGTATGAATGATCGCCGCGCGGGTCGGCCGTTCATTGCCGTCATCCAGCTGCACGGTCCGGATGCCCGCAATCTGGTCCATGTTGCCCACGCGCGTGCGCAGTTCTTTTGTGCTGTATTTCTTTCCGTAGATTTCCATGGTGACTCCCTCCGCATGGAATGGCTGTTGTATTGACCGATACTCTAAGCCTTTGAGGCGCGGCATGCAAAAACGCGCTGGAAAGGCGTGGAGGGGATCCGTACACTGAGCCGTGCCATGGATACGACAGCCACTCTGATCGAACCGGCGATCGCGCGGGTTCGCGAATTGCTTGCGGCGCGAAGCCTCGAAGCCGCCGGTCCGTCTGAGGCGTGTGCGGACGTTCTGAAACCGCTTGCGTCCGCCCGGCTCTATCTCGACCTGTTCCGCCCGCCGGTGTATGAGACCTGCGACCCGGCCGCATGGCTGAACGGACACGCCGAACGCCTCGAAAACGACCGGTGCGTCATCGTGACGAATGCTGTGCCGTCCTGCGTGTGCGACCCCGCGCAGGCGTGGGCCTGCCTGGTGACGCTGCTGGACGGCGTGCAGCTCTACGAAGACGCGGTGCTCCTGGCGGAGATGTTTGAGGAAGACGGAATCCCGCGGATTACCCTGGCCCTGGATGGCCCGGGCGCGTTTCCCGAGCGCCTGCGCGTCGGAGGCGACCTCCCCGTGACGTTCGAGACGCTCTGTGAGTGCTGGACCGTCGCGACCCGCGGGGGCCGGATCCGCCGTACGCCGTCAGGGCTGGAACTGCGGATGCAGGGCATGCGCGAACCGGGACCCTCAGACGAGAGCCTCGGTCCGCTTGTCGAACACGTATCGAAACTGAATCGGGCGATTAAGGAGTACCAGGCCGCTCAAGACAGCAGAGCAGAGACCGGGGAGCTTTGGACCGGCGCCTGTGCTCAGGCGGAGGCCTGTCTTGCCCTGCTTGACGGCCCTGCGCAGCCCGGCCCCGCGGATTTTCTGCGCACCATCCGCGATGCCGTCTCCCTGAACACGCCCGAGGCGGCGGAGCGTGCCATCGCGGTGGACGTATTCGCGGAGCGGGAGATTCCGCCGGTTGTCGTGACACGGCCGGCGCTTGCCAGAGCCTGGTACGGCGCGGTTCAGCATGCCTTCATGGTGCTGCCCCGCGGCGGCCGGCTGGCGTTCATGGCGGACTATGATGCCCGCGCGCGCCAAGTCGCCACCATGATCGAAATGGAGGGCACCCAATGCGCCGCGGGCGAGACGGTCTATCTTGCCTCTATCCGCCGGGGCGTTCAGGAACTTCACGGGGGAACGGTCGAATGCCTTGCCGAGAAGAACGGCATGCTGCTCACCCTGACCATTCCCGACCGCGCGGGGGAGGCGCTGGACGCCTGGCTTCCGGGATGGGAACGCTTCCTGACGGAGTCGCAGCAGATGCTGCGCGTGTTGAAAAGCGGCAGCCAGCCCCTGCCCGAGGAGTTTCTGCTGGGCGGGATTCTTGAAAACGAGCTGGAGCGGTGGCTCATGCCCCTGCTGACCGAGCCCGCGGTGGTGAACGTGGTTCATGACGGAGTGGCGAGTCTCGAGGGGCTGCCGGGCGCATCGAGTGAGCGCCTGGCAAAGGCGCTCAGCCAGATCAAACGCGGCAAGCCCAAGAAGGAAATCGTGCGCCCGCCGTATGCCGGAGAACTGCTGTGGGCCTTTCGCGGTCACGGTCGCGCCCGCGAGGCCCTTCGCCTGGAGCCTCTGGACGACGACGCGCTGCGGGATCTCTGCGCCGGTCTGATTCAGCCGTCGGTCGAGCATGCGCGTTGCCTGCGGCACATCGCGCGTCTGGCGGGGAAGCGCCCGTGACGGGCGGTGTCCGGCCGCATTCCGGGGGTACGTTGACACTGCTTTTGGCATTGTTCTAGACTACGGTTCGTTGTCCCTGTTTCAAGTATGGTGAGTCCGGACTGTGATTTGCCGGGAATGCGCAGGGTTCAAGTCTCGATGGAGGTGGCTGCCCGAGTTCCACACGCGGCGGCGCGTACGCGATAGCGCCCTCTATTCTGGGAACCGTCTTTGGTGGGTGTGTTGTGTTCAGGGAGCTGTCAAGAAAGGGTGCGTGAGAGATGGGGTTCATTGACCGGGTCATCGAGAGGGCGCAAGCCAATCCGCGAACCATCGTATTGCCGGAGACGGAAGACGAGCGCGTATTGAAGGCGGCGAAAGAAATTCAGGCGCGGAAGATTGCGCCGGTGATCCTGATTGGCGCCGCGGACACCGTGTCGAAGAAGCTGAAGGGGCTGGGGATCACCGAAGCGTTCGAGATCGTGGACCCGCTGACGGCGCCCTGGGCCGATGAATTCGCCCAGGAATACTACGACATGCGAAAGCACAAGGGGGTCACGGAAGAGCAGGCCCGCGCTGCGATGGAACAATACATCCCGCACGGGATGATGCTGCTGCAGAAGGGAAAGGCCCAGGGCCTCGTGGCGGGCGCATCGCATTCCACCAGCGACACGCTCCGTCCGGCATTGCAGATTCTCAAGACCGCGCCGGGGGCGCGACTGGCCTCGGCGTTTTTCTTCATGGCATTCGAGGATGTGACGTATCTGTTCGCGGACAGCGGCCTGGTCGAGGATCCTACGGAGGAACAACTGGCCGAGATCGCCGTTGCAACGGCCCAGTCCGCGCTCACGTTCGAGATCGAGCCGACGGTGGCGATGCTTTCCTACTCCACCAAGGGGTCGGCAAAGAGCCCGCTCACGCAAAAGGTGGTCAAGGCCACCGAGCTGGCGCAGAAACGGGCGCTGGAGGTGTTTGGCCCGGACTCGAAGGTCCGGATTGACGGGGAACTCCAGGGAGACGCGGCGCTTTCGGAACGCGTCGGCCGCAGCAAGGCGCCCAACAGCGAAGTGGCGGGGCACGCGAAAGTGCTGGTCTTCCCGAATCTGGACGCGGGCAACATCGCGTACAAGCTGGTGCAGTATCTCGGCGGCGCCGAGGCCTATGGTCCCATCATCCAGGGCACCCGGCTGCCGATCAATGACCTGTCGCGGGGCTGCACGCCCGAGGATATAGTTGGCGTGGCCGCCATCACGGTGGTCCAGAGCCAGGTGTTACAATAAGCGGCGAGTCCCGCTCGTCTGTTTTTGGCGTATTGCGGCTCGAGCTCTGGAGAAAGGTTTTATGAAGGTTCTGGTGATTAACAGCGGGTCCTCGTCGGTCAAATACAAGGTCTACGAATACGGCAAATCGCCCGAGACGATTGCCAAGGGCATGGTGGAGCGCATCGGGCTGTCGGGGCCTATCATGAACTGCGGATGCTGCCTGACCAAATGGGAAGCCTGTGCCAGTCAGGACATGCTGCGGGGACCCAATGGACTGGAGATCAAGAACCATTCAGACGCGATCAATGCCCTCTGCAAACTGCTCATGAGCGACAAATGCGGCATTATCAGCGACCTTTCGGAAATCGAGGGGATCGGCCACCGCGTTGTGCATGGCGGCGAAGAGTTCACGGGGTCGACGATCATCGACGACGCCGTCCTGGCGGGGATCCGGAAATGCGCGAAACTGGCGCCCCTGCACAATCCGCCCGCCATTCTCGGCATTGAAGCCTGCGAGAAGATCTTCAAGAACACCCCGCAGGTGGCGGTGTTCGATACGGCGTTCCACCACACCATTCCCCGGAACGCCTATCTCTATGGCATTCCGATGGACTTCTACAAAGAGCACGGCGTGCGCCGGTATGGATTCCACGGCACCTCGCACCGGTACGTCTCGCAAAAGGCCATCGAACTGCTCGACAAACCCGCGGAAAAGACCCGGGTCATCACCTGTCACCTGGGCAATGGGTGCAGCATCACGGCCGTCAAAGGCGGGAAGTCGGTCGATACCAGCATGGGATTGACCCCGCTCGAAGGCGTCATGATGGGCACCCGGTCCGGCGACCTGGACCCGGCCATTCCCCTCTTCCTCATTCGGGAGCTGGGAATGAGCGCCGACGAGGTCGATGCGACCCTCAACAAACAGAGCGGATTCAAGGGCATCTGCGGGAAGGCCGATGTGCGCGACATCGAGCGTCTCGCGGCCGAAGGCGACGCCGCCAGCGAACTCGCCCTGAACATGTTCTCCTACCGCGTGGCCCGCTATATCGGCAGTTACGCCATGGTCATGAACGGCGTGGACGCCATCGTTTTCACGGGCGGCATCGGGGAGCATGGGGCGGCCATGCGCGCGCGCATTCTCCAGAATGCCAACTATCTCGGGCTGAAAATCGACCCCGAGAAAAACGCCCGGTCCGCGACGGACATCTCCACGGCCGATTCGAAAGTCCGCGTCCTGGTCATCCCCACGGACGAAGAGCTGGTCATTGCCTCTGACACGGGGCGCCTGGTGGAAGAGGCCCGCGGTTCGGATTCCCGGGAAGCGGCGCTGGTGAAATAATCCCGCGGCGACGGGACGCCGGGACGGTTTGCCTCAAGGTGGATGCATGGAGATGCCCGTATCAGGCGATCCGATCGTGATGTTTCAGGCCTGGCTGGGGGAGGCCCGCCAAGCCGGGGTGTCCCTCCCCGAATGCGTGGCGCTCGCAACCGTGAATTCCGAGACCCAGCCGTCCGTCCGCATGGTTCTGCTCAAGGACTGCGACGCGAATGGATTCGTGTTCTACACCAACCTCAGCAGCTGTAAAGCCGCCGACCTCGCCGTGAATCCCCGCGCCGCCCTCTGCTTTCACTGGCGCGAGTTGGGCCGGCAGGTGCGCGTGGAGGGGCAGGTGGCGCCGGTTGACGACGCGGAAGCCGACGCCTATTTCGCGAGCCGGCCCCGTGAAAGCCAGCTCGGCGCGTGGGCCTCGATCCAATCCGCTGAACTGACGCACCGGGAAGAGCTCCTTCGGCGCTTCCAGGAAACCGAACAGTACTATGCGGGCCGGGATGTGCCTCGGCCCTCGTTCTGGTCGGGGTACCGCCTGAAACCCGCGCGCATCGAGTTCTGGCAGGAAATGCCCCACCGGCTCCACGACCGGGTCCTCTACATCCGCGCGGAGACCGGGGACTGGTCCCCGCGCCGGCTGTATCCCTGATTCACTCACGGCCTGGTTTGTCAGTACTGACAAACATTTACGCTCAACTGTTGCTCATCTCTGACTAACTTGACCGGCAGTTGCCGCACCGGTCGCCTAATGGTTCAGCGTTGTAGATAGAGGTCCACCCGAATGTAAACGCAACATTTCTAGATTTGAGTGCGCCATGCATAGAGAGTCAGGTGACTTGCACTTTATGGTAATACATTGTCGGACAGCCAGTTATATAAATCCGCGCGCCGGGGCGAGGCGGGAGGGGAACCGGTAGTCCCTTGTTTCTGAACGCTTCTCACGTGCTCAAACGTTCCGGTATGAATCTTGCTTCATTCCACCGCGGTGGGAGTCGGCCCGTACGTGCCTGCGCGGGCCAGAATGCAACAAAAGGAGTTCGGGAATGAAGAGCACAGGTTTTGCATTGGCTGTCTGTCTGTTAATTGCGGGGAGCGCGGTGGCCGCACCGTTGGGGGGCACGTACAATTCGCTCACGGACCCCAGCATCGTCACCGGGGCGGGAAGCCTGTGGGACGATGAACTGTTGTCGATAGGCATGTTCTTCGCCTATGGCCACCCTCAGTGGTACGTTGAAGCGTACGATCCGGATTGGAGCGGCGACTATCTGGGTTGGGTGTCTTTTGGCAATGATCCCGCGGCGCCGTGGTTTGATCCCGCGGATGCCGAGGCGGGCGTGGCCAGTTATCTTGGGACGATCACCGACTGGCATTTCAACACGTACGAGTACACCATGGACCCGGAAACCAACCAGGTGGCCCATTTCGAATTCGAGATGGAGGTCACAGCGCTGCTAGACCAATACAACAGCAGCGAATTTGGATACATGTCGTTCCGTAATGACGATATCAGCCCTATCGAAGAACCGGTCTCCGTCACGCTCTTGCTGGGCTTCAGCGGACTGCCCCAAACCAACTACTATGCCAACGGTGACGGGACCTATACGGATACGGTCTGCGGTTACTATGGGGAGTTGGACGGCGCGGCGCCGGTGCCCGAGCCGGCCTCGATGGCGCTTGTGGGACTGGGCATCGCGGGCCTGGCCGTGAAAGGCCTGTGGCGGCGGAAGCACAACTGAGGCTTGAACCGGGCGCCCGGGCGGCATGGAATAGTTACGCACAATACGGGGCGGCTGCGTGTGAGGAATACACGCAGTCGCTCCGTTCATTTCTTTCGCGAGTGTGGTGAGACATCATCCCGGCTTGCTGCCATTGAGGGTGCAGTCGACGATGTCCTGGAGCCGGGCGGTCGCGACGCAGACCGAGGTGTCCGCCGCGCCATAGTAAAGCTTGACGCTGGTGTCGGGCTCGACAACGGCGCCGCAGGCGAAGACGACATTGCCGACGTCGCCGATGCGCTCGTAGTCGGTTCGGGGGGAGAGGAGCGGCACATCGCAGCGCGCGAGGACCCTGGCGGGGTCTTCGAGGTCGAGCAGGGCCGCTCCGGTGCGGTAGATGGGGCCGGACGACGTCATCTTGGTTCCGTGGTAGATCTCGAGCCAGCCCGCGTCAGTTCGAATGGGCGGGGCGGAGGCGCCGACGCGAAACTCGTCCCAATAGCCGGGCCGGGGCGCCAGCAGCACCCGGGAATTGCCCCAATGGATCCGGTCTTTCGAATACGATATCCAGATGCTGCCGATGCCCCTTCCGAAGGGGCGGTCGAGCCGGACGTACAGGCCGTTTACCCGTTCCGGGAAGAGCACGCCGTCCTTGTTGCCGGGTTCGGAGATGTAGCCGAGCCGCTCAAACGCGAGGAAGTCGGCGGTCTGCGCCAGGGCAATCCGGTAGCCTCGTCCGGACACGGCGGTATACAGGACATAGTAGGTACCGTCAATACACGTGGCGCGGGGGTCCTCGATGCCTGCGCACTCATAGTCATTCCAGGGCCGGTCGTGAGCCGGCAGCATGACGGGCTCCGGATGCACCTCGAAATGGTAGCCGTCGCGGCTGCGGGCCAGGGCAAAAAAGGAGTACCCCTGCTGTCCCTCCACCCGGAGGAGCAGAAGGTACTCGTTGCCGATCTTGACGGGCGTGCCGTTGAACACCGTGTTGCAGCGAAAGGGCATGTCTTCCAACGCGAGGACGGGATTGCCCTCCCAGCGATGAAACAGGTCGCGGCCACTCTTCAGCCTCACCATCAGAATTCCTTCCGGCTCTCGGAACAGGTCTGCACGATGTCGTCGACGGAGGTCACGCCGAGGCAGATGCACGAATTGGCGGCGCCGTAGTAGAGCTTCACCTCGTTGTTGGGCTCAATCAGGGCGCCGCACGAGAACACCAGGTTGGGCACGTCGCCCAGACGTTCCAGCAGGGTGCGCGGAGAAAGCACCGGCACATTCGTGCGGCCGGCCACCTTCCACGGCTGTTCGGGGTCCAGGATCGCGGCGCCCAGACGGAAGAGGGGCCCCGCCGACGTCTCCTTGATGCCGTAGTACAGGAAGAGCCATCCCTGCGCGATCTTCATGGGAGGCGTCGCGGCGCCGACCCGGTTTCCATCCCAATAGCCGCCGCGGGGCCCCATCACAAACACGCTTTCTCCCCAGTAGACGAGATCCTCGGAATACGACAGCCAGATGCTGCCGCCCTCCCAGGGGCGTTCGAGGCGGACAAACTTGCCGTTGATCTTCTCCGGAAACAGCGCTCCGCCCTTTGTGTCGGGTTCCGAGATCGCCCCAAGCCGCTGCAACGACCGGAAATCGGAGGTCTGGGCGAGTGCCAGCCGGTAACCATTGCGCCCCACGGCGTTGTAGACCACGTAGTAGGAATCGCCGAACGGGGTGACGCGGGCGTCCATGACCCCTTCCTCGTCGACGGTGGGGTCGGGCCATTCCCCGGAGGGCCCCATGAGCGGCGTCTCTTCGATTTCGAAGTGATAGCCGTCCCGGCTGCGGGCGGCGTAAATCCAGTAATACCCTTTGAGGCCCTGGATGGTTACCAGCAGGACATATTCGTTATTGACCTTCGCCACGCCCGCATTGCAGATGTCGGCCAGGCGGAAGGGGACGTCCTCGGGGGAGAGCACCGGATTGCCCTCCCACCGGTGGACGATGTCCGGTCCGCGCCGCTGTCCCATAGGCTTTCCTCGTGCAGATAGACGTTCTATGCTGAGTGTGCCTGTAACATAGCGGGAACTGACCGCGATTGCAACGGGCCGGACGGTTGGGCCTTGCCGAACGCGAACGGGCAGGCGCGTTCGAAAGTTGCACACACCGGATTCTTTTTGCTACAGTAGCGTCTTGTGCGTAATGCGAAAGTTTCGTAGATCCAACGACAGGGACATTTTGGGAGAATCAGAGAATGGCGAGCAGCAAATCTGCAAAAAAGCGGATTCGAACCAGTGAACGTGACCGCCAGCAGAACCAGGCGGTTCGGTCGAAAGTGCGTACCTACATCAAGAACGTACTGGCGGCCGTTGACGCCAAAGACGAGGCCAAGGTAAAGGAACTCGCTCCTGCCGCGTTGTCGGAAATCGACAAGGCAGCCAGCAACCGGGTCCTGCACCCGAACAACGCTGCCCGGAAAAAGTCGCGCCTGCAACGCCACATCGCGGCGATGAAACCCTGACGCGCCGGTACTCTTTCCGCGCGCGCCCGTGCTCGTTAGGATGCCGGGCGCGCGTTTTTTATGTGTGCGGGCCGCCGGGATGGGCGGGATGATTAAGGCCGCCGGCGCAAATCCTTGATCAATTCCGACAAGCGCCCCTCCACGTCGAAGTACCGCAGGAGCCCCTGTTTGTCAATCAGGATGACCTGGGGCAAGACCCGCGCCGCGTAACTGTGGTGCGTGACCATGGGCGACGCATCAATGCCCACCGGGAACCCGAGTCCCAGGTCGGCCACGGATTCGCGCACGATCTCCAAGGGGTCGGAATCGTCGTGAATCCCGATGAACGCGACATCGGTGGCCGTCTCCGCAAGGGCGCGGTGCAGAAGCAGCACTTCCGAAAGGGTGGCCTCATTCCGGCCGTAGGGGTCAAACCCGGCCCAGAACAGCAGCACGACCACCTTGCCGCGCAGATCGGCCAGAGCAACTGGCTTTTCGTCGAGCCAGGCGCTGCACGTCAGCGGCGGCGCGGCCTTGTCGACAAGTTGGCTGAGATCATTGGGCGCCTTTTTCGGGTCGTTTAAGGCCAGGTCGGGCTCGAAAGGCCGCAGCTCGATGTGCACGTCCTCTTCCTGTTTACGCACGCCGATCTCGAAATCGCGGCGCAAGAACTGCGTCGCATGCTCCGCGCGGAGTTTTACGCTGTCCTCCTTCGGCAATACATCCAGAGGAATGTCAAACAGCCCCTCCTCGTCGGTCAAGGCGAACAGCGGGGTCTTGAGGGAAAGTGTCCGGACCAGCACATGTTTCTCGGGGGCGCCCCCGGCGCTGAGCACCTTTCCGCGCAAGGCTGGAAGCCGCTTGAGCGGAATCGGGCCGACCTGGGACAGGGCGACTTTCGTGATGCGGACCACGACATCGTGCGGGTCGGCGGTCATGAACCCGGGCGGCGGGAGCACGTGCACGCGGCCCTCGCCGGGACCAACCGTGAGCCGGTATCGGCCTTCCTTATCCGTAAAGGCTTCGTCCTGGACGAAATCCGCCACGAGATAGTTGATCGCGACGCCTGGAAACGGGTTGCCTTTGGGACCCACCACGGTGCCTTCGACCGTGTGCGCGGGGGGGAGGGAAATATCGACGGTTGTCTCGCCCATTCCGTCCTGAATCTGCACGTCCCGCGGCGCCGCGGTGGGGTGGTCGGGATGATGCACTTCCAGCGAATAGGCGCCAGGGGGGATGATGGTGCGGTAGTAGCCCTCTCCGTCGGCTAAGGCGTCGTAGAGCAGCGCCCGCTCGTTCTCATCCTTGCGGAAGATGCGCACCGATGCGGTGGCCAGTCCCTGGGCTTCGGCGGTGGTGATTTTTCCCCGCAGGACCTCTCCGGGGTAGAGTTGGGCGGGATGCTGTGTGGGATGGGGAACGAGATAGGGGAGGACGAGATCGCAGTATTTCCGGTGTTCGAGGGTGACCGAGACAAAACTGCCCCGCGGGATCCCGAGGATGGCGATGGAGCCATCCGCATCGCTTCGAATGGAGGGGAATCCGTAGGGCACCAGGTCGTTCGGAAAAACCTCAAAGACATTGCTGATGACGATCCGTTTGACGCGGGCTCCCTCGACCGGCTTCCCTGCATGGTCGATCACGCGGATGCGAACGGTGTCGGGGGCGGCCATGTTCAGGTCGACCGAAAGGTCGTCAAAAATGTATCCGCTCAACCCGGTGAGAGCGAACTCCGGTTTGCGGGCCGTCAGGGTGAACATCCCGGGCTGGGTGTCGGGAAACGCGAATTGTCCGGCCTCGTCGGTCTTTGTCGTGGTCACGATGCGCTCGCGGGCCAGCCAGACATCCGCGCCCGCGACGGGATTGTCGTCGGGATCCAGAAGGCGTCCGCGGACCTCCATGGCGTTCGCGCCGGTGCATGCGAGGATCAGAAACAGAATCGCCGCGCGCCTCATCGTTCAACGCCCTGAAATTGCCGGATGGCCGACACGGGGGGAATGCCAAAGGTCTCAAACAGAACGGCGCCGTCGGCGGACACGACGTAGGTGGTCGCGCTGGCGGGCGCCGTGCCCCGAAGCACCGGGATGGCCGGTTCGGTTTCGGTCTCCAGGGGGGCATCGAGGACGACCGCGAACGCCACCTGCGGGTCCGACAGGAGCGCCGCCACGCGCTGCCAGCCCTCGATGAGCATCTCGGCCCGTTCACGCTGACCGAATGCCAGAACGACCGTCCGCGGCCCCGTTTCCGGGAGTTCCGGACCGGCCATCCGGGGAAAGTCCTGCCATTTCAGGGTCTGTCCCCGCAGGGACGTGCCCTGCGGCACCGGCGCCGCGAGTTCGCCGAGTTCTTTCCGCGAAGTCGGATCGACAACAAACGGCTCGGATTTGACCGGTTGCTGGGGGGTATGGATCAGGCACTGAAGCTGCACATGCGGGACCACGCCGGGGATTTCGAAACGGCCGTCAGGACCGCTTGCGGCTCGCCATACGGGCGTCTCCATCTGATCGTCCGCGAGGACGAGACTGATCATGGCTCCGGAGACGGAGGCGCCGGAGGCCTCCTTGACCTGGCCGGTTACGGTTGAAAGCGGCAGGAGCTGGACCACCGGCTCTTTGGTCTCACGCGCATCGAAGGCGAAGACGGCGCCCAGATTGGAGTCGGCGTGTTCCGCAAGGCCCATGACCACCCCCTCGGAGGCAATCTGTTCCATGTGGAGGGGGGCATGCCCCGCGCTGTCGGCCGCCTGCCAGCCGAACTGGGGCGGCTGGAGAAGCGACACCACGCAGCGGGGCAGCGGGTTCAGGGCTTGATCCACAATCGCCAGTTGCACTTCCGGCGTCGGCACCACCCAGAACGTCGGGAGCTCGACACGTTCCCCTTCCGCTGCGCTGACCGGCCGCGCGTTGCGTTCCGGAAGGATGAACCCCGGCGCGGACTCGAGGATGACGGTGTTCTCCCCTTCCACGCCGTTCAGAGAGTACCGACCCTGCGTGTTGGTACGGACGCTCGAATCCGGGTTGTCAAAGGTGCGCAGGACGACCCGGGCGCCGGGGATGGGATCGCCCGTGACGGCGTTGGCCACCTTGCCATGAATCTCGCAGTAACCGACGGCGTACATCACCACCGATTGGGTGCTTTGCTGCCCGGTCACCAGGAGCTCTTCCCACCCGGCGCTGCGGTAGTCCCCGCCCGATGCGCGGTAGAGATAGATGCCCGGCTGGAGGCGGACGCCAAATGCGCCCGCGCCGTCGCTGCGGGTCACGGTGGTGTCGTGCGGGGGGTGGGCATTGCGCAAGGTGACCACTGCGCCGCTGAGCGGTTCCTTGGCGGCGCGGGTCAGGACGCGCCCCTGGATCAGGATGCCCCGCTGGAGCACGACTTCAACCTTGGCATCGCCGGCGTGGAGATCGGTGACGCCCTGCTGAGCGTATCCGTGGCTTGCCACCTTGAGCGCGACGATACCGTCGCGGGGCACGCTGGGAACCGTGAACCGTCCCTTGTTGTCGCTGACGATGGGGGGAAACCCCATCGGCTCGAGTTTGGCGTAGGGAATGCCGAGTTTCGTGGTTGCCCCGGGGTTGTCGGCCTGGGGTTCATTCATGAGCCCGATGCGGACGATGCGCGCTCCCGTCACGCCGTCGCCTTTGTCGTTCACCACCCGTCCGGAGAGCGCCGCCGGCGGCCGAAGGCGAATGGTCAAGCCCGCCACCTGCTCATCTGCCGGCACGGTGATGCTCAGCCCGCCGAACGCGAAGCCGTCGGCAATCGCAAACGCGCCGACGGTCCCCGGTTCAACCTGGTCGAAGGTGTAGGAGCCGTCTTCGGCGGCGCGGGACTCCCGGATAGAACCGTCGAGCCCCTGCTCGATGAATACGCGCGCCCGGGGAACGGGGCTCCCGTCGGGCGTGAGCACCGTGCCGGAGAGGGTGGAACCCTCCCCCGTAACGGCGGCGAGCGATAGGAACAGTACGAGAACATTCATGGTCGATGCCCTGCCTTCATGAGCCTCAGAATCAGCGGTCCCGCGCCGGGTGTGCGGCCGGACGCCCGGGCGGCCCTAGTAACCGCTTAAAATGACGCTCGCGATTACTTCCTTCTGCAACTGGTCATAATTCAGTTTGTAGCTCTGCAACAGGGCATCCTCCGGGGAAACGCCGCGCGAGAGGGCGTCTATCATGCGGGAGAGCCCCTGGGCGCCGAAGCGGCGCCAGAGATACTGCGTCGAAGCGTGGGCCTGCCGGTAGGCCAGCCGGAGCTCGTTTTCGCCGTCGATCGCCATCTGGGTCGCTTCAAGCGATTGAAGCGGGAGCAGCCCGCCGCCGTTGTAGGCCTGGCGCAGGAATTCGACGTCGCGCGGCGTGAGCTCGTTGGAGAACACCTCCGCCAGCCCTTCGTTCAGCCACCACGGAGCGTTTTCCGCGAGCAGATAGCGGACCACCACGTGGGTGTATTCGTGGTACAACAGGCGCTTCAATTCCCCGGAGCTGATCTGTCCGCCCGTGCCATCGTTGACCGGCAGCCGGATTTTCCCGTCATAGATCGCCGCCACGTGGGGCCCCAGCGCCGTCGCGCGGGCAAAGTCATCGGCAATATACACGTTCACCAGGATCGGCGTGGGGGGATACACGTTGCCAAAGTTGCGCCCGATGTCGCGGTAGGCGTGTTCCAGCACCATCAGCGTCTGCCGAAGCAGCCCGCGATCGGTTTGCGGGTCGTGCGTGATGGTGAAATGCCGGGACTTGAGGTCTTTGAAATCAAACTCGACGGCGTCTTCGCGGTACCCCTTCTCGAGCTTGTCGCGCAGGCCGGCGCGTCCGGGGTTCACCTCCGCCACGAATTCCCACTGGGCCAGGGCGGCCGGCAGGTCATTGTCCTGATAGTACGCATCGCCCAGGAGCTCGTGGGCATCCAGGTTTTCGGGCGCCAGAAGGATGGCTTCTTCGAGCCGGGCAATGGCATCCTGCACGAGCGACATGCGGAGAAAGTACGAGCCCAGCTGGAGCCGGGGCAGGGGGTTCTCAGGAGAGGCTTTAATGGCTTCCTCGAGATGCTGGGCCGCGCCGGTGTAATCGCCGCTGTCCGCCAGTTCGGCGGCGCGCGCCTGGTACGCGTTCGACAGATTCCGCAGAACCGTCTCGTTGTCGGGAACCAGCGCGGCCGCCTCCAGAAAACAGTGGAGGGCCCGGTTCCAGTCGCCGCCGGCGTAGTACTCGACGCCAAGGGCATTCCATTCCGGGGCCGTGTGCTGTGCTTCCTGCCCGTACCCGGGAGCGGCGGGCAGAAAGGCGACCACGGCCACGAGCACCCACAGAAACCGGCTGTTGATACCTCTGTTCATGCCGCGTCTTCAGCCCGGAATGACCGCGATGGCGTCAACTTCGACCAGGGTGTCGAAAGGCAGTCTCCCCGCCTGAATACAGGTTCGGGCCGGGGGATTCATCGGGAAATACTCCTTGTAAATCTCATTGAATTCGCCAAAATCGCTCATGTTGGCCAGGTACACCGTGGTCTTAACCACGTGCTGGAGCCCGGAACCGGCGTCTTCAAGGACGGTCTTGAGGTTGGTGAGCGTCAGGCGCGTTTCGTCCTCGAGGTTGCTCTTCTTCACGCCGCTGCCATCGCGCGCGACGGGACCCTGCCCGGACACGAACAGCAGTCCGCCCGCGGCGACGGCGTGGGAGTACGGACCCTGGGCAGGCGGTCCGTTCTTCGAGAGAATGCATCGTTTTTCCATGGAAGTGGCTCCAATCGTGTGCCTTATGCCGTCAAGAAAGTATCACACGCTCTGTGAAGCGTCAAATGTCTTGCCTGGCGCATCGCCATACGGGTTCGTGGGGTCCGCGAAGGCAAGAGGAGTGCTCAGGCCGGTTCTTTGGCGGGGAGTTTCTGCCGTACGAGCAGGTAGCCCATCCGGAGCAACGCCGCTTCGAGCACAAGCCCCCCGGCGATCAAAAGCGGGGTGTTGGCGAACGGCCAGGGGGTGCCGCGCCATTCGGCAAGCAGGCCGAACCCGACCGCGCCGAGAAGCGAACCCAGACCGACCATGCCTTCGTGGATGGATACCCGTTGATGTTTCTTGAGGGCGTTGGCCACGCTGTACGACTGGCTGGCGAAGAAGCACACCCCGGCGGCGATTCCCACAACGGCGCAGCACAGGGTCATCACGGCGAGACTCGTGGTGAACGACATCACCCAGAACGCGGCCGCGGCGGCAGCCTGGAAAAGCGCCAGTACCCAGAACCGGTGCTGCCAGACCTGGGTGTGGCCCATGACGAGGGAAGTGCCCGCGCGCATGGCGTTCATGATCATGGCCAGGACGGAGAAGTACACGACGGGCTCGGCGGTCAGGGGAGCGTTGGCGCCGGGACTCAGCAGACACAGGGCGCCGGCCTCCGCGAGCTCTTCCATGCGGAAACTGAAGACGGCCGTCACGGCGTTGAAAAGCGTGCTGCCCAGCACCAGGGACAGCCAGGCTGAGAAGAGATGGGCCTCGCTGCGCTTTGTGTGGCCGAGGTTCGCGGTGCGGGTGGCTTCGGCGTCCGGAGCGGTCATGCGCGATTCGTGGGGGAGGCTGGCGGCGAGCGCGGCAGCGCCACCCGCGGCCAGCGCCGTGGCCAGGAACGGCAGCCGGTAGTCAATGGGCGAGAGCACCCACGTCGCGAACGGCGCGCAGGTCAGCCCGAGGGTCCAGGAGAGGTTGTAGAGGGCCAGACGCTTCGTGCGCACCGCGGGATCGGGCTCCGCGCCGACCCACGACTGCATGGCCGGCCAGAACAGAGCCGGGAATATCATGCCGACCGTGGTGAGAACGACATAGAAGTACGGATTCGAAAGCACCACTCCCAGCGGGAAGAGGATCGCGAATCCCAGGGCGCCCACGACACCCATCAGCAGCCCGTTGGCGAGGCGGCCCACGTACCGCGCGGAAACAATGCTCGCTGCGGCGTACAAGGCCCATTGGAGGCCTGTAATGACGCCCGACATGCCCGCGCCGCCCTCCAGGATATTGAAAATGTAAAAGGGAGAGGCCGTCAACCCGCACACCATCGCGAAGTCGAAGAGAAACGCCGCCGCAAACTGTCGGTAATGTGGTTTGAACATGATCGCGAGAGTCTACGGGGGCGGCATGGAAATATCAAGGCGCTTCCCGCGCACGCAATCGGGAAGCGCCGAAACGGGTTCAGGGGATGAATGCACTTCGTCGCTCAGGGGGTCCCGCCCATCTGTTTGAGACTCTCCGCGTCCATCACGATGGCGCCCGGCGGCGGGGTGTAGGCGAAGCGCGCGGGATTCAGCTCGGGATCGAGCTTGTACTCTTTGTAGGTCAGGGTCATGATGGGTTTCTCCCCGTCATCGAACATGAGCATTTTGAGCGGAAACCCGGTCTTCTGCGAGAGCGATAGCAGGGCCTTGTCGAACTGCGACTTGCCCGGCGCCTTGGGCTGGGACGCCGCGTCCTGTTTCGGGCGCAACTCGAGCACATACACCGGCTCGTCGTTGAGCGTGTCGTCCGGCATTACCTTCATCTCAAACTGTTCGTGCATCCGTTTGAAGGCTTCCTTGCCCCCGCCCGGCATGACCTGCGACTGCTCCTCGGGCTTTGACGTGAAGACCATGGTCTGACCCAGCATGCTGGTTTGCGTGAAGACCTCGGTCCCGTCATAGACGACCAGCATCTTGTTCGGCATCTCGCTCTCGCCCATGGAGATGGTCTGGTCCATCTCCATCCGGTAGAGCATCGTGGTGTCTTTTTTCATCCCCTCGATGCTGCCTTTGCCGTTCATCTCGACGGTCGACGCGCCCTGCGCGGCCTGGCCTTTCATTTCGATCCTGGCGGAATAGGTGCGAATTCGTTCCCAGTGCGTCGACAGTTCGTTCTCGATCTCGGCCAGTTCTTTGGCGTTCGAGGCAAAAGCCATGCCGAAACAGACGAGACCCGCGATGGTGTACACGACGCGACGATTCATGATCTTCTCCTTGTTGACGGACGATGGCGCCGTGAGAGACGGATGGAAGAGGATTCCCAGACGCGCTTGAACCCTCATCCCTCGTTCGATGCAGCGCACCGGAATAGTAGGGGCACGACACCCTCAAATCAAGGGAATTCCGCGAAGAGTCGCAACGGAGTTTTGTGCCCCCGAAAAGGTCGTGGTATACTCCGGGCCATTCGCCCGGGCGCAAACCGCGATGCTGTGAACAGGCCGGGCCTGCTTGTCCGTTTTGGGGCCGTCGCAATCCCGGGTAGCGTAGAAAGCAGGGGAGAGAACGTACCGTTATGCAATTTGAACTCATTACTGTGGGCTGTGCGTGCGCGGATGTGATTGCGCGTCCGGTGGACCAGTATCCCGAACCCGGACATCTTCAATTGCTGCCGGAACTGGAGATCCACCTGGGCGGTCTGGCCGCCGTGACGGCGACGGTGTTCGCCCAGCTTGGGGGGAAATCGGCCCTCATCGGAAAACTGGGCGCGGATGGCTTTGGCGATTACATTGTCGGCGCGCTCAGCCATGCGGGCGTCGACACCGTACACGTGCGGCGGGAGAAATCGGAACACACCTCCGCGACAATCGTCCTGGTCACCTCACAGGGGGAACGGACCTTCCTGCACCACCTGGGAACGAACGGAACCACGGTTCCGGGCGACATCGATATGGCACTGGCAAAGCAGGCAAAGGCGTTTCACTGGGGCGGGCCGGGCGTCACGCCCGGTCTGACTGGCGAGGGCATGGGGAAGGTGTTCCAGGAATTGCGCGAGGCCGGCGTGATGACCTCGATGGACACCTGTTTTGACGGATCGGGCACCTGGTTCCCGCTGATTGAAGGCGCCTTGCCTCACCTCGACGTGGTCATGTCCAGCCTGCACGAAGCCCGGTACTACACCGGGAAACAGGAGCCGCGCGACATCGTCCGGTTTTTCCGGTCGTTTGGCGCCAGGTACGTCATGCTGAAGCTCGGGGGCGACGGTATGATTGTCGAAGATGCCCGGGAATCGCACCATCTCCAGGCGCACAAGGTCAACGTGGTGGATACCACGGGCGCCGGGGATGCTTCCTGCGCGGGTTTTCTCTATGGTCTGGTAAACGGATGGGGACTGTATCGCAGCGGGCAACTCGCCAATGCCGTCGGCGGCCTCACCGTGCAGCATATGGGAGGGGCGGAGGCCATCGCCTCCCTGGAAGACACCATCGCCTTCATGGAACACGGCGCTTGATTCGTGACGCATTTGCCTGCAATATGTGGGGCAGGGAGTGGAACCGATGACTAAAGCACTTCTGATTGCGACGGTGGCCGCGGTTGTGCTGGGGCAGGTCGACGATGGGGTCGTCAGCAGCACGGACCTGACTCCGGACGTCTCTGCGTCTGAACGCGACGGTCAACCCCGGCGGGTGGAACCGCCGAGGACGGCGGCGCCGCCCCCGCAGGAGAGCGTCCCCGTGGCTCCGCCTCCGGAAGTCCGGGAGGCCCAGGAGACGACGCCGGCCGTGAAGAATGCGCCTTCGGAACAGGAACCGGCGGCCCCGCGTGAGCTTTCTCCCGAAGAAGCCCGCGATCATAAGGCTGTCGCCGCGTTCTGGTTCATTCTTCCGGAGACGTGATCCCGTGTTCATGCCAGCACGCCCAAAACTCGCCGTAACCGCTGTCCTCTTGACGGTTCTGCTGCACACCGTTTCGGCCCCTGCACAAGATCCCTTCTACCGGCATCCCTCGGACGCCACCCTGCGCGATATTGTTGTGGATGGTTCGAACGCCGTCGTGTTCGTAGCGGCCTACGATCGGGAAGAGATCTGGAAACTCAATGCCGCGGGGGACCCCATTTCGACGGCTCCGACCGGGACCGGGCCGGTGAGCCTGGCCTTGAGCGCCGATGGCCGCCTCATCGCCTGTGTCAACAAGCTGTCCGCCAGCGTGATGATCTTCGATGCGCAGACCATGGCCCCGAAGGGCACGTTCGCGTGCGGCGAGGGCGCCTCGGCGATCACTTCCGCGGGGAATACTGTCTTTGCGGTCGCCAATGGCCTTGCCGACACGATCACCATGGTCGATGTGGAAAGCGGCAATACGACGCTTATTGAAGATACCGGCCACGTGCCGAACGGGGTGGCCTTCTCGGACTCCCTGCTCGCCGTCACCACGCGTATGCCGGCCGCATTGATTCTGCTGGATGTTTCCGAGGGGTTCGGACGGGTCCCCCGGCGGATCGTGGAACTCCCCGCTACGCCGGCCGGTGTCGCGGCGGAAACCGGCGGCAGGTTCATCGTGGCCACGGAATCCGCGTTGCTGCGGGTGGACGGCCGCTCCGGGAGAATTCTCGACCGGTCGGATGCCGTTGCCTCCGATGTCGCCGTTTCTGGTGGACGCATCGTCGCACTCAGCGGCGACATGCTGGTGGAGCTGGACGCTGCCCTGAATACGGTGGAGCGCACTCCGGTCGGTGTGCTCGCCACGCGCGTGGACTGCGCAGGCGAACTGGTTGCGGTGGTGGCGCCTGCCCAGGGAGCGTGGTTGTTGAAAGGCGGGCCGGCGGCTGTGGCGCAAGTCCAGCCCGCTCCGAAGGAATTGACGCCGCTTGAGCCGGTAGCCCCCGAGCCGGCAGTCCTTTCGACACCGGAGCCGCCACCGGGCGAGCCGGCGCCTGCCATACCCGAACCGCCCACGCCGCTGCCCGCGCCATCGCCGGAGCAAGCGCCCGAGGAGGTTCCAGCTACCGGAGCTCCGGAGGTGGTCGAGGCGCAACCGGTCCGGGAGGGCAAGGCCACGGAGTCGCAACCGGTTCCTGATGAAACGCCCCCGGTGACGACTGTGCGCGGGGAGGAGACCGAACCCGCCGAACCGCCGCGGGCCAGCGAAGACAGCGAGACCACGACAGAACCTGAGGCGCCCGCGGAACCGGAAGAGACGGTGTCGAGCGCGCCACGGACAAGCGCGGGTGCGGACGCCGGCGACGATATTGAACATCCGGCCACGAGCCCATACGCGCAACGCCCCCGCACCATCGCCAGCTTCGGGACAGGCGCGCCGCAGTTCACGCGTGAGGCGCCCGAGCAAACGCCCTTGTCGGGCTCCTGGTCAGGCAGCCTGAGCGAAGCCTTCACCCGCGGGTGGGATTTCGCCAACTTCAAAGGCGCGTTTGAAACGCAGGACTGGAGCCAGCCCCTCGAGTTCCGCGGCGTGAAGGCCGACCGCTTCAAAGGCACGCCGGGCGCGGATGGCAAGCTCCAGCGGCTTTCGTTCCAGGGCAATGTGTCGTGGGATTGGGCCGATTCGGCGTTTCGGGCGCAAGTGCTCGACGCGGATCGCGAAGCGCGCGAGATCCTGATCGAGGAAGGCCATGTTGAACGGGAGTTGTCCTCGCTTGATGCCGACCGGCTCTATTACCGCTATCCTTCGGCGTATGACGAGGACATCATGCCCCTGATCGAGGCGCAGAACCTCACCGGCCAGGAGCAGGCCCGCCGTCTCTACACCCTGGGATATGGCGAAGCCGATAACATCGAACTGGTCGAACCGTTCCGGGAGTTGCGCGCCAAACACGCGGAGTACGACTTCGCCACGAAAACCGGCAGCGCCACGGAAGTCCGCGGCCGGCTCGATGTGCTCTACTTCGGGATCGACGACCTCGAAATGACCGGGCCAGGACGCGTTCTTGCGCACGACGCCTGGGTTACCACCTGTCCGGGCGACCCGCCGGTGTTCCGGCTTCGCCTGAAAGAGATGGAGATTCTGGAGGACAATGTCGTCGTCGGCCGGAAAGGACGCCTGCAGATTGGGAAGGTCATGACGCCCATCTACTGGCCGAAATGGACCTTCCGTCCCGGTTTGGACAAGCTGATCGACATCGACTTCGACAGCGGCCGCGCCGCCGAACTCGGCTACTATCTCAATTACGGACAGCGGTTCGCGTTGAGCCGGAACGCCGATCTCGGGTTCCGTTTCATCCCCACGGAGAAGGAAGGGGTAGGACTGGGCCTCGAAGGGCAGTACGACTACATGACCAAGCCCAGTTCGCCGCTGTTCCGGGGCAAAGGGGAATTCCGGTCGCTGGCGACCACCGAGGAGCGCGGCTATTTCGAGGCCTACCATCGCCATGAACTGACCGAAGACACGGTCATGCTCCTGCAGACCGAGTACTGGGACGATGAGGACATCATCAAGGACTTTTATTACAACGAATACCGGAACCGCACGGAACCGCGGAGTTTTGCCAATGTGACCTACACCCGGCCCACCTATCTGGCCACAGGCACCTTCCGCTACAACGTGAGCGATTTCGTCGCCGAGACCGAGCGCCTTCCGGAAGTGACCTACCATTTGCTCGAGCGGCAGCTCGCCCAGCGCCTGTACATCAGTTTCGACACCATCGACGGATTCAACGAGCGCGAGCCTTCCGATACCAGCGCCTGGCGCATGGCCAATGTCGCTCGCGCAAGCCTGGACCTGGATGTCGCGGATGTGCTCAGCGTCGTGCCGTTTTACGAGGCCGACCTCTCGTGGTATTCGCGCACCGTGGACGACGGAGACTCCGACGCGCGGTTCGCCAATACGGTCGGCGTTACGGCGCAATCGCGGTTTCATCGGGCCTATCCGGGGGCGCTGGGATTTTCAGGATTCAAGCACGTGATCGTGCCGTCGCTCACGTATTCCTATCGTCCGGAACCCACCATGGATGTCGACGAGACGCCCCGTTTCGACGCCTACGACAACGTGTACGGCCGGAGCCGTATCGAGGGCAAGATCGGAAACATTCTGTTCGCGCGCGACGCCCTTACGGGCGATGTCTGGCAGGCCGCCCGCCTGACCCTGTACCACGGCAATGATTTCTGGAACGAGATCCGGAGTTCCACCGACTACGAGATGGAACTGGATCTCCGGCCGCGCCCCTGGTGGGGGATCTTGACCGTCACCGAGCACCACAGCATCGGCAACGACGTCGACCTGGACGAGCCCTATCTGTTTGAACGGCTGGCCCTCCAGTTCTGGGAGGACATGATGGGCAAGCCCTACGATCCCGAACTGGCCTTCCGGTATAACGCGGTGTACGGCGACTACGACCGAATCCTCTCGTATCTCTACTACGACGATCTGGCCCAGGGAGGCCGCTTCGGCGCCCGGCTGGGGTTCGCGTACACCGAAACCCAGGACAATGTGTTTAACCGCGAAATCCTCTATGGCGCGCGCTACAAACTCAGCGAAGAATGGGCGTTCGCGATTGAGCACCGCTACGATCTCGAACGCGGCGACTTGTATCAGCAGGAGTACGAAGTCCGCAAACGCTTCAAGTGTTTTGACTGGTCGTTCCAGGTCCGCGACCGCACGCAGGGCTGGGATTTTAACGTGGCCATCAGTCTTTCGGCGTTCCCCGGCACGAAACTGAAATTCTAGACCGGGCGTACTCCTTTCCCGGCGGGTTGCTGCCCGACAGGGCACGACCGACCATCGAGGCACAGCAATGAGCAGCGCGACAGGCAGGATCATCGACACGATTCTGTCGGAGATCATCGATCTCCGGCATGAACTCCATCAGCATCCCGAGATCCGGTTCCAGGAGTCGTGGACGTCCAACCGGATTTCGGACGCCTTGACGAAGTGGGGGATCCCGCACCGGACCGGTCTCGGAAAGGGCACGGGCATCGTCGCGTCGATTGCGGGAAAACCCGGCAAGACCATCGCGCTGCGCGCGGACATCGATGGGCTGGAGGTGGAGGAAGCGACCGGCCTGCCCTACGCATCCCGGATACCCGGACGCATGCACGCCTGTGGGCATGATGGTCACGTGGCGAACCTCCTGGGCGCCGCCCGGGTGCTGCTCGAATGCCGCGGCGCACTCCGGGGGACCGTGCGCCTCCTGTTTCAGCCCGGTGAAGAGCAGGGGGGAGGGGCACGCTATATGATCGCGGACGGCGCGCTGGACGGTGTCGACGCCGTCTTCGGCCTGCACGGCTCGCCCCAGTTCCCGGCCGGGACGATCGCCGTCAAGAGCGGATCCCTGATGGCCAGCGCGGATTTTTTCCGCATGGTTATTCAGGGAAAAGGCTGCCATGGGGCCGATCCGGCGTCGGCGATCGATCCCGTGATTGTCGCGGCGCACATCACCACAGCCCTGCAGACGGTGGTCAGCCGGGAGGTCGATCCCCGGCAGCCCGCCGTCGTTACGGTCGCGCACATCGAGGCGGGCACCACCACCAACATCATCCCCGACACGGCGTTGCTCGAAGGCACCATCCGGAGTTTTGACCCCGAAACGGACGCCCTCCTCCGCGAGGCGATCGAACGGATCGCGGGCCACACGGCCCAGGCGTTTCGGGCTTCCGCGTCGGTTACGTTTGGCGAAAAGGCCTATCCGCCGCTCCTGAACGATGCGGCCATGACCGAACTGCTGATCGACAGCGCGTGCCGGACCATCGGGGCCGCCAATGTCGTTGTTCTGACCGAACCGCAGATGATCGCCGAGGATTTCGCGTGCTATCTGGAGAAGGTTCCAGGGGCGTTCTTTTTTCTCGGCATGGCGAATGAGCCGGAGGCGCCGTACCCGCCGCTGCACAGCCCGTATTACGATTTCAACGACACGGCACTGCGCACGGGCATCGGCGTCATGGCCGAACTCGCCCTCAGATTTCTGTCGGCAACGTGACGGAAAACGCCGCCTACGGTTTCAGCTCGTACCGGGCCACCTCGTAGCCGGGCATCTCTGCGATATACACCTTGAGCCCTTCGTTCATGAGTTGCGCCCCCGTGCACTCTTCCGTCTTGCCCTGGCTGAAAAACTCGACGGTGTACTGGCTCTCGGGCTTCAGGCCGCGCAAACGGAGCTGCATCCCCAGCACGTCGCTCTTCTGCCGGCGAAACGCCTGCACAAACCCCCCGCCGGTCTCAGGCGCGTTGAACTGCCAGCCCATCCAAGCGGCCGGATCGACCGAATACCCCGTCAAAGGATAGAAATCCCCATAATAATAGGGCGCGATGCTGCGCCATTGCCGGAAGAGCGTGCGCAAGGCCTCGTAATCCAGGTCCCGGATGCGCAGGTCAAACCCGCATACAACGCTCGGGCAGGCATTACTCCAGAACGCATAGGGCTGGACCGGCGTCCGGCCCGCGCCGTAGTACGGCGCATCGACATGGGCGACCGTCCCCGTCCCGTGGTACGGCACGATGAACGAGAGGCCGTAGGTCATGCCCTGGTGGCCGATGGGCTCGTAGGCGTAATCGCTGCGCCACAACGGCACCGCCCGGCGCAGCGTGTCGAGGTCGTTGCGTCTTCCGCCGGACGCGCAGGTGTCGATCAGCATGCCCGGGTGCCGCCGCAACAGCTCATCCCAGTAGGCCAGATAGCCCGTGACGTGGCGGATCTCGGCCATGCCGACGCGATCTTCGGTATCCAGGGCCCGCCAGTAGGGGAGGGGCTCCATGTTGAAATCCTGGCGGTACAGGTCAATGGCGTTGTCGGTAAGCAGCTTGTCGACGTGGTTGGTGAGCCATTCGCGCACCTCGGGCTCACCGAGGTTGAGCAGCCCGCCGTTTGCCCCGCCGAGGACCCACTCCGGATGGTTAAGTGTAATCCACCGGCCCGGTGTGACCCGTTCCGGCTCGAACCATACAAGCGTCTTCAGACCGCGGGCATGTGCGTGGTCGCTGATGGGTTTGAAGCCGTTCGGAAACCGCGTGGCGTCGACTTCCCAGGTTCCCACCCTGGACCAGGACCCCTCGCACGGATACCAGCCCGCATCCATCCACCAGTAGTCGATGTCGAGGCCTTCCTCGAGGTAGCGGTCGATGAACATGATCTGGTTCTGCTCGTTGGCGCCGTGCATCTCCTCATAGGCCCGGGAACTCGACGCCAGGAGCATCGGTTTGGGCGGTTCCCCGCCCGGCCGCGGCATCCCGTGCGCCATCATCCAGCGCCGCCACTGGTTCTGCGCGTCTATCCAGTCCCCGTCCTTCCAGAACAGCAGGACAATCCCCGGCGTGCGAACCTCCTCGCCCGGATACAACACGAAGCGCGTGCTCTCCTGGCCGGCCACGACGGACAACCCATTCTTGTCGTCGCGCACGAACCGCGCGGCCCATTGCCCCGGCCACCCCACGGCCATGACAATGCCTTCCTGTCCGCATTCGAGGTTGAAAAACGGCATGTCTTTGTCCGAAGAGCGTCCCCCTGCCCCGCCCAGCGCGGTGGTGGTCGACGGGGCCAGGTCGGTCGGATAGGGACGGTAGGCCTCCGCGTCCGCGGCGCCGCCTTTGAAATGGTGCAGGCGATACGGCGACGACGAACCGTGCGTGAAGGCGGTCTTGAGAACCTGAATGTCCGAGAGGACAGGCGTGTTGGCCGTCCCGGTGTTCTTGAAGTACAGCACCCACTCGACCGCCGGGAAATGGGCGTATTCGATGCCTTCCCACCGGACTTCGAGACCGGTCGCCGGATCGCTGTACGTGACGGTATGCGCGGCCCGGGCGTCGTCCAGCCCCACGACGTTGCGCGACGTCTCCCACGTCGACAACAAGGCGTCGGAGGGCTGTTCGCCATACTGGAAACTGAACGGCGGCGCAACGGCGGCGTCTTCCTGCGCGGACAGGGCCAATTCCGCCGGAGGTCCCGCGAGAAACGTGCCCATCCCCGCGGACGTGCGCAGCCAGTGAATGAGGTCGATGGGGCGGCTCGGCTCTTCTTTCACAACAAGAGTGAACCGTGCCACGTAATCCGGCGCGCCGCTGGGGGTGGCGGCATGTTGCCCGACCAGGTCGGGGCCGCCTTCGGCGCCCGCGGCCACCGTGAATTCGGTCAGGGCCACGCTGAATCGCGGTTCGGCGGAGAGGTCAGCGGTCCAGATTCCGGCTTTCGCGCTGCGGAATTCGAGGGTCCCGGCGGCGGGGATTTCGGTGATGGGAAGACCGTGCGTCTTTCCGGAAGTGTTGGCCTTCAGTGCCGCCGAATCGGCGGCCTGGGTGTAGACGTAGCCTGAAATCGCGGGGGCCGCGTCCACACCGTCGAAGAACAGGTTGATGCCCATGAACCGCTCCAGGCCCGGAGAGTCGAAATACAGGGCGAAAGCATGCGTTCCCGCGCCCAGCGGCACATGGATGCGGTTGTCCTCCTGGTTGAGCCATTGGGGGGGCGCGTCAGGGTCGTCGCCGGTTCGCGCGACGAAGAGGTCCCAGGCGGCATCAACGGGACCGCTGTTGAACCGCAACGCCGGATTCACGGTTCCTTGCTCGTCGCATGAGAACACCGTGATCCCCGTTAACGCGGTCCCGGCCATGGCCTGCGTGGCGAGGAACATCATGGAAACGGCTCCAAGGGTCACGAACCGCCGAACCAGCCTGCGCGCTTTCATACCTACCCTTTCTTTCCGGCCCGTGAGGACCTGCGAACCCCCTGATGCAGCAAGGCGTTTCCGAGTATAGGCGATCAGACCGCCCGCTGAAAACCTCGAGGTACGCCCAATGAACGCCGAAATGACTGGCGAGCGCGCCGGTCCCACATCAGACGACCCTGCAGGGGCGGTCCAGAGCCCGCACGAAGCAACAAGCGATTGGCCAGCGAGGGCACAGAGACTGCAGAGTTTGAAAACCCCGGAGTAGGTAGAAAGAGGACCTGTTCCAGGCCCCGCCCCGGCGCGGCCACACGTCCTTACCGGGCCGTTACGCCAGCGCCTGGAAGCGCTCAAAGAAATCCGGGAAAGTCTTCGACACACAGCCGGGATCCTTGATGACCACCCCCGGTATCCGCAGTCCCGCGAGGGCGAAACTCATGGCCATCCGGTGGTCGTCGTAGGTATCGATCTCGGCCGCGCGAAGTTCCTGAGGCACGATCCGCAGCCCGTCGCCGAATTCCGTCACGGCAGCGCCCAGCTTGCGCAATTCGCGGACCAGGGCGTCGATCCGGTCGCATTCCTTGATGCGCAGGTTCGCCACATTCCGGATCGTGGTGGCTCCTTGTGCAAACAGGGCCGTGACCGCGAGGGTCTGGGCCATGTCGGGCAGGGCGTTCAGATCGACATCCAAACCCTCCAGCCGGTCCGTGCCTTCCACTTCGATCCAGTCCGGTCCCGCCTGCACGCGGCACCCCATGCGTTCCAGGAGCCACGGAAACCGGGCGTCGCCTTGAAGGGACGACGCGGCCAGGTTGCGCACCCGTACACGCCCGCCCGCGATGGCCGCCGCCGCGAAGAAGTACGACGCGCCCGAGGCGTCTGCTTCGATGGCGTAGTCTCCGGGGGCATAGCGTTGCCCGGTCGCGACGCGGAAAGCCCGGTATTGCTGATTCTCGGCCTCGACCCCGCGCTCGGCCATCATGGCGACGGTCAAGTCGACGTAGGGTTTGGAGACGAGTTCGCCCTCAACCAGGATGATGGCCTCGCGGGATGCCTGGGGCGCGGTCATGAGCAAACCGCTCAAATACTGGCTGCTCGCTCCGCCCTGGATATGCGTGGTTCCCCCGAAAGGCCCTTGGGACGTGATGCTCACAGGGGGGTAGCCGTCGGCGGTCGCGACGGACACTCCCCATTCGCTCAATGCCGCGGCCAGATCGCCGATGGGGCGTTGCCGCATGCGGGGCGTGCCGTCCAGAACGGTCGTGCCGGGAATTCCGGCGCAGCCGGCCGCCAGAAACCGCATGGCCGTGCCTGAATTCCCCAGATACAACGGGGTCCTCGGAGGCGCCAGGCGGCGCACGGTGACGGTAACCGTATCGTCTTCACGGGTCACACCGGCGCCCAGGGCGCGAAGACCCTCAACCATGTACCCGGCGTCATCGCCTTGGGCCGCGCCGGTCAGCGTGGAGATTCCCGGCGTAAGCGCGGCCATCGCCAGGGCGCGTGCCGTGCAGCTCTTCGAACCCGGAACGGTCACTACGGCGTTCAGGTGCTTGCGCGGGTGAATCTCGATTCTGCTTGCGGTCATCCTTCGACCTCGACAACGCTTCCGCGAACCATTCCATAATCCTCTGAGGCATTTCCGCAGTTCACAGCAACCTCGAGCCGTCCGCTGCTGCCATAATACGCGACGGGCTGCCCCTCAGGGACGTCGCTGAAAACGGTCGCAACCTGGTCGAGGACCAACGCGCCAACCCGGACCCTGCGGATCGCGAGACCGCCCAGTGATTCCCGCCGGAAATTGGTGATCAGGGCTCCAAACGCGTCGACATGAATGACCTGGCCGCGGAACAGGGTCTGGGTAACCCGTTCGGGGTCGGGCAGATCAATCTGGCAAAGCGCGTCCACGACCGGGCCGACCTCGTCGAACGGTTCCCCGTTGGCCAGGTATCCCGCGGCCGGGGCGAAAATGTCCCGGCCGTGAAACGTCGGACAGATCTCCGCCGCCATGCACGCGGGGTTGGCGATGACGCGCGCCGCATGCAGCGGAAGACGCTTCAACACCAGGGTCAGAAGACCGTTATCGGGGCAGACGAAATACTGTTCCCCCGCATGGACCGCGATGGGCCGACGCGACGTGCCCACGCCGGGATCGATCACCGCGACATGGATGGTGCCCGCGGGAAAATGCGGCGCCGCCCCTTCCAGAAACAGCGCGCCCGCGACAACGTCCTGCGCCGGCACCGCATGGCCCAGGTCGAGCAGGACGGCCCGGGGACAGCGCGACGCGAGCACGCCCTTCATGGCGGCCACATAGTACTCCTGTCCGCCGAAGTCGGTCGTCAATGTGATCAAGGGTGTCATGGACGGGTGCGCAAGCCCCGCGGTGTTTCCGGTGTTGTATTTTCGTCCTGTTCGCCGTATTGTCGTGAGCAAATCATAGCAGGACATTCGTTCGGGATAAAAGGGGGAGACGGCGGCCCGCCGGACCATGAAATACGTCAAGATTGCCAAAGTCAGCGATTTTGAAACGAACCGTTTCCGGGTGTTCAGTATTCTCGCGAAGAAGGTGGGGATTTTCCGGGGGGATGATGGTGAACTGTTCGCGACTGAGCTGGTCTGCAAACATCAGAACTGGGACCTGTCCACCGGCAGGATCGACGACAATCTCTGCACCTGTCCCCGCCACGGCTGGCAGTATGACCTGCGCACCGGCGAATGCCTGAACCACGACTCCGCCCCGCTCCGGCGGTATGGACTGAAGAGCGACGGCGACAACCTCTATATCACCCTTCGCCCCCTCGGCGTCGAGCCCTAACCGGTTCGTCATCCAGACACGACGGCGGCGTTTCCTGGAGCGCGGGATCAACCTCCGGGCGCTGCGCGCAGGAGAAAGACCAGCAGTTCGAGCTCGATGGCGAGGTGCACGAGAAACGGCAGCAGGACGTTCTGGCGTTTGCGCGCCCAGAGGGTCAGCACGAGCGAGAGCGCGACCATGCCCGCGGCTTCCAGGGGAGCCTTCTGCAGGTGATAGATCCCTTCGGACAACGGCACCACAAGCCATCCGGCGCGGGGAAGCCAGCGGTTCCAGGGCCGCAAAAGCACGTAGCGGTGCAGAAGTTCCCATCCCGGCAGCCAGGCAAAGGTCCAGCTTACATACCAAAGAACGGCGTCGCAGCGCCGTTGGGAGAAGAATGAGCCGGCCCCTTTATACGTCTCGCGAACGCCTGGCAGCAGGGGAATGACCACCACGGCCAGCGCGCCCGCCGCCGCCAGTCCGGCAAGAAGATACCAGTCCATTCGGCGCCACCGTTGGAAGGTGAAGGCGTGCACATCGAGGCGGGGGAAGGCGCACAGCAAGGGAATCAGAAACCACGCTACAAACTTGAACACGTCGAAACCGCCGGGGCGAAATCGCAGGAGAACACGCCACGCCACGGGAAACTGCACGTTCTGGGTGGCCAGCGCATCCAGCCCGAGGACCAGGAGCACGTAAACCGCGGCAAGCAGCGCCGCGCGCCGCGTACCCGCCGTTTCCTGCTCCGGAGCATGCGCTTCGCACATTGTCTATCTGGCGGCCTTCTTGCCCTCTCGGGAATCCGGGAACGGGCAGAGGTCCCGGACACAACAGCGGGAGCATTTGGGCGCGCGCGCCTGGCATGTTGCGCGCCCGTGAAATACGAGGCAATGCGAAAACCCGGTCCAGCGCGCTTCGGGTATGAGCCGCATGAGATCCTGCTCTATCTTCCCCGGCTCGGCGCTCTTCGTGAAACCAAGACGGGCGCTCACCCGTTTACAGTGGGTGTCCACGATGATGCCGGGCGTATTGAAACATTCCCCAAGAAGGACATTGGCCGTTTTCCGGCCCACCCCTTCGAGTTGCAGCAGTTCCGCCATCGTCCCGGGCACGGCGCCATCGAACCGCTCCACGATGGTCTGGCAGGCGCGCTTGATGGCCTTGGCTTTCTGCCGGTAGAAGCCGCAGCTTCGGACGGCTTCCTGCAACTCCTCATCCGGCGCGGCGACATAGTCTTTCGGGGCCTGGTACCGTTTAAAGAGGCTGGGCGTCGTCAGATTGACCCGATCATCCGTGCACTGCGCGGCCAGAATCGTCGCGACAAGCAACTGGAGCGGGTTCTTGAAATCAAGCGAGCACCGCGCGTCAGGGTAGGCCTCGGTCAGCCGGTCCAGCACCCGGCGCGCGCGTTCCCGGTTGGCCTCCTGGGTCACTTTGTTCGGCGCCATGCCAGCAATTCCTCCGCATCCATGCAATTGAGCAGGTCGTCCTTCTGCAGCCACCCTTTCCGGGCGATGCCGAGACCGTAGTCGACGTCGTCGAGGCCTTCCACGCTGTGGGCGTCGGGTCCGATGCACAGTCTGACGCCGCGTTCGCGGGCGGTGCGCAGGTAGCGCCAATCCAGATCCAGCCGGTGGGGGTTGGCATTGATCTCAATGCCCACCCGGTGTTTCGCGCACGCGTCAAAGATGGCGTCGAAGTCCAGGGGATACCCTGCGCGCGACAGGAGCAGCCGCCCCGTGGGGTGGCCGAGGATGATCGTGTAGGGATTCCGGATGGCGGTCAGGAGCCGTTGTGTTGCGTCCTTCTCCGTCATGCTGAGCTTGCTGTGCACCGATGCAATGACGAAATCAAACCGTTCCAGGACCTTCTCGTCGTAATCGAGCGAGCCGTCCCCCAGGATGTCGGATTCAATGCCTTTCAGGATCCGGATGCCGGCGACCTTCTCCATGACCCTGTCCATCTCATCGTGTTGCCGTTCAACATCCGAGGGCTTCAACCCCCCGGCGTACGCGGCGGACTGGCTGTGGTCCGCGAAACCGATATAACGGTAGCCGCGGGCTTTGGCCCCCCCGGCCATTTCCTCGATGCTGCTGCGGCCGTCGCTGTAGGTTGAATGGCAATGCATCACGCCAAGGAGGTCCTCGCGCTGCACCAGTTCGGGCAGGGATTCCACGTCAAACTCGCCGCGGTCTTCGCGGAGCTCCGGCGGGATGTATGGCAGGTCTAGCGCCGCGAATACCGCTTCCTCGTCTTCGCAGCGCACCAGGCGGTCTTCGCCGTGGAAAAGGCCGTACTCGTTCAGTTTCATCTTGCGGTCTTTCGCCCGCTGCCGCATCACGACGTTGTGGTCCTTGCTGCCGGTGAAATGCGCCAGGGCATACGGAAACTGCGCGCCGGAAACGACCCGCAGATCCGCCGCGATCCCCGAGGCCAGAACCACACTGGACTTCGTGTCGCCGCGGCTGGTCACGGTCTCGACGCCGGGCGCTTCCACAAAACGCGCCATGATGCGGTCCGGGTCGCTTCCCGCGGCGAGCAGATCCACGTCCTTGACGGTTTCCTTACGCCGCCGCAGACTCCCCGCGATTTCGATCTGCGACACGGATGTCTCTTCGCGCAGCCAGTCGCGGAGGGCGTTCGCGGCCTCGAGGCCGGCGCTCACAAGGTACTGGCCCTGGTGCCGTTTCGCGAAAGCAAGCCCGTCCAGCACCTTCTGCTGCATCTTCGGCCCGAACCCCTTGAGCGTGATCAGGCGGTTTTCGTTGCAGGCATATTCCAGTTCGCCCAGGGTGCTGATTCCCAGGTCTTCGTACAGCGTCTTGATCCGCTTGGCGCCAAGGCCCGGGATATCAAACAGCGCGAACAGGGTCTCGGGGAAGCGGGCGCGAAGTTCTTCGTGGTACTGCAGCTTCCCGGTGCTCACCAGCTCCGTAATCTTCTGTTCGAGCGCTTCGCCGACGCCTTTCAGCTCCCGGAGCCGCTTCTCTCTCACCAGCGCCGCGATGTCCTCGCTCGATTGCAGGATCTGCCGCGCGACGTTGGTGTAGGAACGCGATTTGAACGGGTTCTCGCCGGACAGTTCCAGCAGAACGGCGATCTCCTCCAGAACGGCCGCGATCTCTTTGCAGGTCATCACAACCCTCCTGCGGGCGGACGCCGTCCGCAAATCACAGTTTCAGGCCCAGCGCGAGGTTCAACACGTCCCGCATCTCCGTAACGAAGTAAAACGTGACCTTTTTGCGCGCCTTCTCAGGCACTTCATCGAGATCTTTCGCGCACCGCTCGGGCAGGATAATGTGTTTCACGCCTGCCCGTATTGCCGCGAGCACCTTTTCCTTGATGCCCCCCACCGGTAACACCAGGCCGCGCAGGGTGATCTCGCCCGTCATGGCCAGATGCGGCTTCACCTTCTTCCCGGTGAGCAGCGAGGCCACCGCGGTCAACATCGTCACGCCTGCGCTGGGCCCATCTTTCGGAACGGCCCCCGCCGGTACATGGATGTGGATGTCGTGGTCTTTGAAATCGTCCGGGGAGATGCCGAGCGATTCCGCATTGGCCCGCACATAGCTCAGTACGGCCTGAGCCGACTCTTTCATGACGTCGCCCATCTGGCCGGTGAGCGTCAACCCGCCTTTTCCGGGCATATGCGTGGCTTCGACGAACAGAATGTCGCCGCCGGTGGGAGTCCAGGCGAGGCCCGTCGCCACGCCTGGGCGCCGGGTCCGGTCGAGCACTTCGTGGTAGAACCGTTCCGGGCCGAGGAACGGGTCGAGATCTTTCGCGTCCACCCGGATGGGTTTTCGCCGGCCCTTCGCGATCGCCGTGGCGCATCCCCGAAAAACCGTGCCGATCTCGCGTTCGAGGTTGCGTACGCCCGCCTCGCGCGTATAGAACTCAACGATGCGCCGAATGGCCGGCACCGTGATGGTCACCCGTTTCGGCGGAATGCCGTTGGCAGCCATCTGGCGCGGCACCAGATATTTCCGGGCGATGTGGACCTTCTCTTCCATGATGTACCCGGGAATCTCGATAATCTCCATCCGGTCCCGTAACGCCCAGGGAATCGTGTCGAGCACATTCGCCGTGCCAATGAACATCACCCGCGACAGGTCAAAGGGGACGTTGAGATAGTTGTCGTTGAATGTGTTGTTCTGCGCCGGATCCAGCACTTCCAGCAGGGCGGAGGAGGGATCCCCCCGGAAATCGGCCCCGACCTTGTCCATCTCGTCCAGCATGAACACCGGATTCCTGGAGCCGGCCTTCCGGATGCCTTGAAGAATGCGGCCCGGCATGGCCCCGACGTACGTGCGCCGGTGCCCCCGGATTTCCGCCTCGTCATGCAGGCCGCCCAGCGACATGCGGACAAAGTTGCGGCCCAGCGCCCGCGCGATGGACTGGCCGAGCGAGGTCTTCCCGACGCCGGGAGGGCCCGCGAAACAGAGGATGGGGCCGGGGGCGTCCGGCTGAAGCTTCCGCACGGCAAGGTACTCGAGGATGCGTTTCTTGACCTTGGCGAGCCCGTAGTGGTCTTCCTCCAGGATCTTCTCCGCCCGGTCAATCTCGAGTTGATCGGCGGTTTGGGTGTTCCAGGGGAGATCCACGAACCAGTCGAGATAGGTGAGGATCACATGATACTCCGCACTGGCCTCGTTCATCTGGCTCAGCCTGTCGAGCTCGCGCAAGGCTTCCCTGCGGACTTCGTCGTCAAGCTCAAGGGCCTCGATCTTCTCGCGGTATTCGCTGATTTCCGGGCGGTCCTTTTCGCCCATGCCCAGTTCGTCCTGGATCGCCTTGAGTTGCTGGCGGAGGTAAAACTCGCGTTGACTGGCGTCGATCGAGCTTTTGACCTCCGCCTGGATCTTGTGCGACGTCTCCATGACCTGCAGCTCGTTGCCGATCACATAGACCAGCCGCTCGAGGCGTTTTCGCGGGTCGGTCAGGGA
>Ga0123334_1000058_pt1 | contig 123182 bp, 97 predicted proteins | sample BiotimSIPDNA_FD_89706 | JGI IMG/M metagenome (GOLD analysis project Ga0123334, IMG submission 89706) | Anaerobic biogas reactor microbial communites from Washington, USA - Biogas_R1 time_0 SIP DNA | ecosystem: Engineered > Bioreactor > Anaerobic > Unclassified | place: Washington, USA...
AGATCAAATGCTTCCGAGCACAAGTGAAAGGAGTCAGAGACATCCCTTTCTTCATGTATCGTTTGTCGACAGTTTTGGGGTAGCATCCGTACATCTTCCCCACAGGGTTTGTCGGGTGCGCCGAAGAAACATGATTGCAAAGATATGCTAATCATCCGTTTCAGTCGTTTCATCTTCTGAGTTCCAACTCACGTTAAGTGCAAAGGCTTCTCTGTTCCTCTATTGAGCAGGGAAGCCTTTTGTCTGATCACATAAACCTTTGTTTCATCAATTCCTCTATGTTTCTGCCACTTGTTTGCACAGCATTTTGGATCTTTGAGCCCACAATCAAAAATCTATTTACATGAAACGTTTTCTCACATTTAGCTTGATGTTGATGACTTTAGCCATCAAGGCTTCTGCACAACAAACTTTTGAGCTCTCTGGCAGTTCTGCCGACAATCCAGCAAATATAGAGGTGTTTCTTCCTAACAGGGATGCGGCTACAGGATGCGCTGCCATCCTTTGTCCAGAAGGTGCGATGCACTGGCTCTCTTGGGATAGCGAAGTGAAGGAGATGGCGACAGATACAGAAGAACGCCCCTCCTTCCTTGCCACCAATTTTAGTCCTTCGCTCATGCCTGTCACAGTGCCCACACAAGCACCTCCACTCCTCATCATGACTCGTGCCGACCACCCCAATGTGGCTATAGGTTTCGTGGCACTTTTCATGGAATGGAGGAAGGCTCTTTGCTTCTGCTGACCAAGGAGTCTCTTGCTGTATTCTTGTGTGTTCTTCAATCGTACATATTGAAACAACTATCATATAGGAGAATGATTCATAAAATATGTTCTCTGTCTTTATAAAGATGATAGAAATGGGAGAATTTCGCTTGAAATGTCGTTTTGTTTGCAAAATATTTGTTTGAATGAATAAATATTTCTTACTTTGCATTACGTTCGTAACGTAATGCTACTGACGTAATATCATAAAAGACTGATTATGAAAGAACTAAACAACCCCTTTTTGACGATTGGCTATCAAAGTCCAGATTATTTCTGTGATAGGAATGCTGAAAGTAAGCAGATAATTCAGAATCTTCAAGGCGGTAACAACGTCACTTTGATCTCTCCTCGTAGGCTTGGAAAGTCTGCGTTGATCAAGCATGTCTTTTATCAGATGAAACAACATGATCCATCGGTCTTTTGCTTTTATATGGATATATATCCTACTAAGAACTTGGAGCAGTTTGTTCAACTGTTCGCCAAAGAAGTGTTGGGAAAGTTAGAATCAGAAGGTGAGAAAGTGCTGAAAAAGGCCTTAACGATCTTTCAGTCACTTCGTCCTGTCATTTCCATCGACCCTTACTCTGGCTCTCCGGAGTTCTCTTTGAGTGTGGAGTCTTCTATGGCACAGCAGAGTTTAGAATCCATTTTGGATTATTTGGAGAGTTCTGGTAAACGTTGTTATGTGGCAATTGATGAGTTTCAACAGATTCTTTCATATGATGACAAAAATACAGAGGCTTTTCTTCGTTCTAAGGTTCAATTTCTCCAGAATGTCTGCTTCATCTTTGCTGGAAGTGAACAACATCTCATGAGTGAGATGTTCATGTCTCCTGAGCGTCCTTTCTATCGGAGCACTAGCACGGTGGAGATTCATGAAATAGATAAAGAGGTATATGGCCAGTTTGCCAACAGATTCTTTCTTGCTAAGGATAGAACATTGACGCGAGAGGCTTTTGATTATCTGTATGATCAAGTGGACGGGCAGACATGGTTTGTACAGAAACTGTTGAGTCTGTTGTATTTCAGCGATGACAAGTTAATAGACAAGGCTTGTGTCAATCGAATAGTAGATTTGGCTCTTCAAGAACAAGATTCTTCTTTCAAATATCTATGTCATCACTTGTCACAGAATCAAGTGAGCCTGCTCCATGCTATAGCCATGGAAGGAAGGGTCTATCAACCTTATGGAAAAGATTTTATCAGAAAATATCGTCTTTCTACTCCATCAAGTCTAAAGGCTACACTGAAGACACTGGTGGAACAACAGTTGGTATATTCTTGTCTTGACAATAGTTTTATCGTATATGATCGATTCTTTCATATGTGGTTAAGAAGAATGTAACAATCAAAACCTAAACAGCATGAAACGTTTTCTCACATTTGGCTTGATGTTGATGACTTTAGCCATCAAGGCTTCTGCACAACAAACTTTTGAACTCTCTGGCAGTTCTGCCGATAACCCAGCAAATATAGAGGTGTTTCTTCCTAACAGGGATGTAGCTACAGGATGTGCTGTCATCCTTTGTCCAGGAGGTGCGATGCGCTGGCTCTCTTGGGACAGTGATGTGAAGGAGATGGCGAAGTTTCTCAACGCACAAGGCATAGCTGCCATAGGTCTTCGTTATCATCTGGTCAAGGGACAGAGACAAGGTGGTGGAGGACAGATGCCTCCAACGGTTGATGTCACCCATCCAGATCGTTTTCCACAGGCAGATGCCAACCCTCTGCATGATGCCTATGGAGATTCTATCCTACACTTAGCAGCCGCCGATGCTCGTTCAGCCATACGCTTAGTGCGCCGGCATGCTCAAGAGTGGGGTCTTCATTCTGACAAGATTGGCTATCTGGGTTTCTCTGCTGGAGGAGGTGTGGCTATAGCAGCCACCATGTCTGCAGATGCAGAAGAACGCCCCTCCTTTCTTGCCACCAATTTTGGTCCCTCGCTCATGCCTGTCACAGTGCCACAGCCAGTTCCTCCACTTCTCATCATGACTCGTGCTGACCACCCCAATGTGGCTGCAGGGCTGGTGGCACTTTTCATGGAATGGAAAAAGGCGGGAGGTAATGCTGAGATGCATATCTACGGTGATGGTCAAGGTCCTTACACCCTTATGTCTGCCACAGGAAAAACCACCACAGAGACTTGGAGCAACCAATTCTTGAGTTGGTTGAAGGCAAAGGGGATGATGTAGGAGAGAAAGAGATTACTCGTTCAGCATTAGATGCCAGACACCCTCTTATTGTAATTTTAGAGAAAGGCTTTCCTTCTATATACAAATCACCTGACGAGTTTTTGATGCATATGCTGATGGTCTTTTCTCTTGATATTAGCCCCCTGACCTTATCACATCACATGGGAAAACGCCTCTTTACGCATCAGCAATGCCTTGAACTTAATCAGATAGCAAGTGAGATGAGTTCTGAACCTTGGACAGCGGAACAGGAACAAATGGTTGCAAACCTACATTTTAATTCATGATTGCATTGGCAATTTCTTTGATTTCACAACTTCCACAGCATCTCTTTTCTGTGGAAGTTGCTGCTTTTTGTCCCTTTTCAGGTATCTCTTTCCCAAAAGTGTATGAAAATCATACAGAAAAGTGTATGATTTTCATACAATCTGCATTGGAGGCAGAAAAAAACCTTTGTTATTCTTGCACGAAACATTAATTTTGCATTGTCAATAAAAATCGAACGACAATGAAAAGAAATACTTATGCTTTAGCAATGCTGTTCATGTGCGGAAGCGCATAGGCAGGTGAGAGACACCAGAAACATGCTGGTATTCAATCTCACTGATGCAATTCATGTGATTCGGCAATAGTTGCTTTCAAAAAAATCTAAATATACTTCTATTATCTATGACACTATTAATCAAACACCACCTGATGGCAGGATGGCGCAACATCCTAAAGTATAAAACTCAAAACCTCATTTCTGTGGTGAGCCTCTCTGTGGGCACATTACTCTTTGCTATCGTTATCTGGATAGCAGGTATGCTTTGGCAAAATATTATTTATACAGAATGGGATAAAAATTCCCTGCGGGTTGAATTCTATGAATGTGAACTGGACTACGACCAGATGATGGAGCAGATGGGGGACAGCGTGTGGAATATGCGCAGACTCTCCACAGATGTGCTCAGGAAGCTGCAACAGTGCAAGACCGTGGATGAATTGGTGTGGAGGGGCTTCACATCATATCAAAATTTGGAGGTAAAGGACTTGGAAGGAAAAAGTCATGCCTTGCAGGAGGTCAGATACAAAAGTGTCAGTCCTAACTATTTCAAGGTACATCATTACCGCTCTGCCCTTACAGGAGAGGAAATTGGAATGGTGAAGCCAGGAACTATCATCATTTCAAGTCAGACTCGTAACAAATTCCTTGATAAAGACACCAATCCTGTAGGGTATGAGATTTCAACTTTTATTACCTATAAACGTATCGCTGATGTCTTTGAGTCGAAGGCTGCCTCAAAGAGGGAGGATGGTGTGTTCGTGGTGCTTGGAGATGATGAAGAAATGAAGATGAAATGTTATGATGTAGAAGGGAATGATGCTGTTGTGTGGTTTGCAGTGAGGGCTGAAGAAATTAGAGTATCGTTGAAGGAGGGATGCAGCATGGAAGATTTCAAGATAGAGGTTGCCAAAAGGATGCCACAATATAAGATGCATGTGGTGACGGGAGGCATTCCCTTTCCAAGAGCGATTCTGGATATTCTAATGTTTCTGATCATCTTCTTGGGTGCAAGTGTGTTGCTCATTGGTTTGTCGGGCTATCTGAAGATGCAGATTCAACTCTTCAACTTGCGAAGTCGTGAGATGGCACTCCGCAGATGCAATGGTGCGAAATCTGTCCACCTCTTCATGCTCTTGGCTTGTGAGTTGCTACTCGTTTTTATACTGGTGGGAATCTGTTCCATCCTCTTAACAATGGGCATTACTGAATATGCTATACCGAGATTGGTGTTTGTGGGAATAGATATTGTAGAGATGTACAGTTTTGATGTCAAGGAGATATTGGGCGTGGAAGCATGGATCACGTTGGCCACTTTCTTTGTGTCGCTCATCATCGCTTGTTGGTCTGTGCGCAAGGTGGTGAAAATGCCAGTTGGCATGGTGGCTGGACGCAGTTACTCCCCTCGCACTCTCTGGAACTCAACCATGCAGGTGATTCAGTATTTTGTGGCCACCATTCTCTTTTTCTGCATTGTGGCGGCTTTCTGGGTCATTCAGCATAATATGCAGAATTTTGAGACAGTCAATGAGCCAAACTTCTACAAACGTCTGATATGCATGCAAGCACTGGACACTCCTGATTTGGACAAGATTCCTTCTGTGGAATATGTGGGACGCATCTTTTATTTATCATACCCCAGACCTGTAGCGAACGAGTTAGATTCTGCTGATACAGAGGAGGTGGAGATGGTGGGCTCAACGTGCACGTTGGATGCTGGCACGCTCAAACGGCTGAACATGAATGTGAAAGAAGAGATGACGAAAGATGTCAATACCTTGAACAAATGGAGTGCGGAGAACTATACGATACCTGTGTGTGCCAAGATGAAGGAGGCTGAAGCTGTGGCAAAACTATTAGGCGTGAAATATGATGACTCCAAGATGATGTATGCGGGTAATGACCGATGTGTGAAATTGGGTTATCTACCTCTCATTGACACGCGTCGTGATGGTGGCATAAACCCTATTAATAGTTATATGGTATATCCTCGTATGGACTTGGGCTATGTGAAGAATCTAATTGCGATGGAAGGTGCATATGAATATGGTCCGAAAGATGTGCTTATCTTCCCAAAGGAAGGAAGGTATTCGGATGCCTTGGAGGATGTAAGGGATATGATCAGAAAGGCTCACCCCTATTTACCCACAAATGCCTCATTGCCCGTCTTTTCTGCTTTTGAGGTTTTCTTCAAAACTTTGCAGATTGTTCGTATGGTTCATCAACTCTGTCTGCTGCTCGTTTTCGTCAGCTTGTGCAGCATCATCCTGAGTGTCTATTCATCGGTGTCTCTCGAGACTCGTGGCAGACAGAAAGAAGTGGCTATCCGCAAGGTGCATGGAGCTAAGACCAAAGATATTGTGATGCTTTTCAGTAAATATTATGTTCGTACGCTGATTATTGCATTCGTCATCACAGCCGTATTTGCACTGGCTCTCTTCTTGGGCATCTCCATCTCAGGGGGATTCCCAGATGGTGAAGAGTCACTCAACATACTCTATTACTTCTCCATTCCATACCTGACTAGTATTGCGGTCATCACACTTGTGACTTTCTTGACCATTTGGCAGAAAATCTATAAGGTGGCACACACGAATGCGGCTTTGATGGTGAAGAAGGAATAGGCTTGAAATGACAAGGAGAGCATGAAAAATGTTCATAAGGCAGACGGCTTCAATCATCATACAATCAAACATCCTCTCCCCATGCTTCTGTGAGCCTTCGAGATGCCTTCGAGATGCCTTCGAGACGAGTCCCAGATAATTCCGCCACCTTTTTCTTTGGCGAGGGACACAAGGATGACACTTCTCATCAGGCTCTTTCTCTAATGCCCGCTGTTGCGTTCCCAAAAGACTCCATCAGAGAAGCCTTGAATGCGCTGGTCTCTGTCGGCCAGAAGGAGACGCTTGGCTGCAAGCAGGCAATACTCGGGGTTTTGTTCAATGCCACAATACTGACGACCCAGTTTCTTTGCCACAACAGCCGTAGTGCCACTGCCGAGGAAGGGGTCAAACACCATTTCGCCCTCTCGGGAGGAGGCAAGAATCAGTTTGGCGATGAGTTTCTCAGGCTTTTGGGTAGGATGCTCCGTGTTTTCGGGCATAGACCAGAAAGGCACAGAGATGTCATCCCAGAAGTTGCTGGGGCAAGTGTCACGGTATTTCCCTTCCTTGGTTTCTTTCCAGTCTTTGGGCTGTCCGTCTTCCCGATAGGGTGCTCTTACCAATCGTCGCATCTTCACTTCTTCCAGATTGAAGTAATAGTCTTTGGGGTTCTTCACGGCAAACCAGATGTCCTCCATGCTGTTTTTCCAGTTGCTGCTTGCTCCCCTCCCCTTCTCGCGTTGCCAAGTGATGCGGTTGAGAATGGTGAGACGCTCCTCAATGACCCGTTGCATAGAAGAACTGCAACGCCAGTCGCCACACATGTAGAGTGAGCCTTGAGGCGTCAGCTTGTCGCAAAGCGGATAGAACCAACTACGCAGATAGTCCTCGTACACCTGGGAAGAGGAGGCGGAAAAGGTCATGTTGCCAAAATCTTTCTTGAGATTGTAGGGTGGATCAACAATGATGAGAGAGGCAAAACCATTGGGCAACTGGCTGAGCATGGAGCATGTGTCGCCTTGGATGAGCGACTTGCCATCTACCAGCAGGGATAGTTCTTCTCGCTCGTGGTCTTCCACGTGCAGTGTTCTGTTGTTCTTTGCATTCATGGAGACAAAAGTACAAAAAAGAATTTGAATTGAGAAAGCAGTCGATAGAGTTTTGTAATACAGGGGATGAAAAAACGTGCAAAAGGCATTTTCTCAGGTATCCTTTCCCCTATATTCAAATATAATCACTAACTTTGCGGCATTAATATTAACATGTCTTACTTATGACAAAGAAATATGATTTTCTCATCATTGGCTCGGGTGTGGCTGGCATGAGTTATGCGCTCAAGGTGGCTGAGGCAAGAAAAGGCAAGATTGCCATTATTTGCAAGACAACCCTTGAAGATGCGAACACTGCAAAAGCCCAAGGTGGCATTGCTTCTGTGACTGATTTACTGGTAGATAGTTTCGAGAAGCATATTGAAGACACAATGATTGCAGGCGACTTCATCAGCGACCCTGAAGCCGTGAGACAGGTGGTGACAAAAGGACCAAAAGGAATTCAGGACCTGTTGAGATGGGGTGTCAATTTTGACAAGAAGGAAGATGGCTCTTTTGACCTTCATCGAGAGGGCGGTCACTCAGAGTTCCGCATCTTGCACCATGCTGATGGCACAGGCGCAGAGATTCAGCGAGGCTTGATGACTGCTGTACGCAATCATCCTGATATTGATGTTCTTGAACACCACTTCGCAGTGGAAATCATCACGCAACACCATTTGGGCATCCGTGTGACTCGCCGCACGCCAGATATAGAATGCTATGGCGCTTATGTGCTCAACCCAGAAACTGGCAAGGTGGACACCTTCCTTTCCAAGGTGACACTCATGGCCACAGGTGGCACGGGTGCAATCTATGCCACCACCTCCAATCCAGACATTGCCACAGGCGATGGCATCGCTATGGTTTACCGAGCAAAGGGAAAGGTGAAGGACATGGAATTTGTGCAGTTTCACCCAACGGTGCTCTATAATCCAGCAGAGACCCATCCTGCTTATCTCATCACAGAGGCGATGCGTGGCTATGGAGGCATCCTCCGTTTGCCAAATGGCGAGGAATTCATGCAGAAGTATGACGAGCGTTTGAGCCTTGCTCCACGTGACATAGTGGCCCGTGCCATTGATAAGGAAATGAAGATTCATGCCTTAGACCATGTTTGTCTGGATGTGACTCACAAAGATGCGCAAGAGACCATTCATCATTTCCCTAATATATATGCCAAATGTATGTCCATCGGCATTGACATCACCAAAGATTACATCCCAGTGGCACCAAGTGCTCATTACATGTGTGGTGGCATCAAGGTGGATTTAGACGGACAGTCAAGCATCAAGCGTCTGTATGCTGTGGGCGAATGCTCCTGCACAGGGCTTCACGGAGGAAACCGTCTGGCTTCTAACTCGCTCATTGAAGCAGTGGTCTATGCTGATGCCGCCGCCAAACACTCACTTGAGATAGTAGATGGCTGTGACTTCAACGAGAAAGTGCCTGAATGGAATGATGAAGGCACGATGAGCAATGAAGAAAAGGTGCTGATTGCTCAAGACGTGAAGGAAGTGGGGCAAATCATGTCCACCTATGTGGGTATTGTACGTTCAGACCTCCGCCTCCACCGTGCTTGGGAGCGTCTTGACTTGCTCTATGAGGAGACAGAGCACCTCTTCAAGCGTGTGAAGCCCACTCGTGACATTTGTGAACTTCGCAACATGATCAACGTGGGGTATCTCATCACTCGTCAAGCCCTTGAGCGCAAGGAGAGCCGCGGACTACACTACACCGTGGACTATGCTAAGCATGCGCTGGATGAAGGGAACAAATAAGATGACGAATGATGCTATTCAACTCTTTTTATTGACAGGCTTAATTGATTGAAAAATGAAAAAAATACTTTTATCTCTTATTGTTGCGCTGACATCCCTCTTTCAGGCTTCAGCACAAGACATGGCTTTGCCAATGGATTCAGCAGTACGCAAGGGAGTACTGCCTAATGGTTTGACTTATTATCTTCGCCATAATGAATGGCCAGAGAAGCGTGCCTTTTTCTATATTGCACAAAAGGTGGGCTCTATACAGGAAGAAGAGGACCAGCGTGGCTTGGCTCACTTCTTGGAGCACATGTGTTTCAATGGAACAAAGAACTTTCCAGGAGATCGCCTCAAGCAGTATCTTGAGACGATTGGCGTGAAGTTTGGTGAGAACCTGAATGCCTATACTTCATTCGACGAGACAGTATATAACATAGATAATGTGAATGTGGAAACTGCTGGAGCGATAGACTCTTGTCTCCTCATTCTTCATGACTGGAGTCACGACCTCCTGCTTGAGGACAAGGAGATAGACAAGGAGCGTGGTGTGATCAATGAGGAATGGCGCACTCGCAGTTCTGCCATGATGCGTATGTATGAGAAGGGGCTTCCAGAGATGTACCCTGGGAGCAAGTATGGAAATCGTCTGCCTATTGGCACAATGGATGTGGTACTCAATTTCCCATACGAAGCCCTTCGCAGTTATTATCACAAGTGGTATCGTCCAGACCTACAGGCTATCGTGGTTGTAGGCGACTTCTCCGTAGAAGAGATGGAAGCAAAGATACAGAAAATGTTTGCAGACATCAAGCCTGCAGATGCCGATGCCGCTAAATTCGAGTATTTCCCTGTGCCCGACAACGCTGAACCTATCGTGACTATCAACAAGGATAAGGAGCAACGTAACAATGTGATTGATTTCTCTTGGAAGACAGAGGCTTTCCCCATAGAGATGAAGAACACCATTTCGTATTACATGTTCCACGTCCTCAGATCTGCCATGTCTTCCATGTTTAGTGAGCGTATCAGCGACATCCTCCAGAAGGAGAATGCTCCATTCCTCCATGCAGGTTTCGGTTATGGCACTTTTGCCGTGTCAAAGACAAAGGATGCATTCAACTGCAATGTGGTATGCGAGGACAACAAATATGAGACAGGTGTGAAAGCCATGTTGCGTGAGGTCTTTCGTGTGAAGCAACATGGCTACAACGCTTCTGAGTTTGAACGTTTCAAATCAAAGATACTCTCTTCTGTAGAAAATGCCTACTTGCACCGCGACAAGGTGCAGAGTGCCAACTATGTGAATGAGTGTGTGCGACAGTTTATAGATAATGAGCCTATGCCAGGCATCGTTTGGGAGTATCAGACACTGAATCAGTTCATGCCACAACTCACTGTGGAGATGGTGAATGAGATGGTGGGACAGATGCCAGACTCTAATCTTGTGGTAGCCATGTTTGCTGTAGATAAAGAGGACAACATCCTTCCAACCAAAGAAGACCTACTCAGATGGATGGACGAAGTGAAAGCAGAGAACATCGAACCTCTTCAGGAGGCGATGAACAATGAGCCTCTCATCGAGAAGTTGCCTAAACCAGGCAAGGTAAAGAAGATACAGGACGATAAGTATGGCGCAAAACTCATCACACTGAGCAATGGTGTCAAGGTGCATGTGAAGAAGACCAACTTCTCTCCCAACCAGATTTCCATGTTTGCCCAGAGTTGGGGTGGCGAGTCACTCTACGACATGAGCGAATACGATCAGGTATCAAGTGTCGGTCTCGTTGATGTAGGTGGCTTGGGCAACTTCAGTGCTACAGAACTCAACAAGAAGTTGGCTGGCAAGCAAGTTAAAGTGACCACAAACGTAAACACTCGTGAAGAAATTGTTTCAGGCAACAGCGTGAAGAAGGATTTTGAAACCATGTTGCAACTCACTTATCTCAAGTTCACCGCTCCTCGTAAGGATGTTGAGGCATTCAACTCTGCAGTTCAACGTAGCAAGGCAAACTTGAAGAACCAAGAATTGCAACCAACAACAGCCCTTCAAGACACCATTGCCAAAGTGGTTTACAACAATAATAAGCGTGCGATGCGCACCCGTCCTGAGGACTATGACAAGATTAACTACGACCGTATCATAGAAATCTATCGTGAGCGGTATGCAGATGCCGACGACTTTGAGTTCTTCATTGTAGGCGATTGCGATGCCGATTCCATTGCTCCGATGTTGGCTCAGTATCTTGGTGCTCTCCCCACCAAGAAGGGTTCAGAGACCTATAAGATGATAGACCTCAAGATCAGCGAGGGCGAAATCACCAATATATTTGAGAAGCATCAGGAAACTCCAAGTGCTATTGTCCTATTCCTCTATCATGCAGAAACTCCTTACAACCTCAAGAACACCATCATGCTGAGCATGCTTGATCAGATCATGGATATGATGTACACAGAGAGTGTGCGTGAGGATGAAGGTGGTGCTTATGGTGTGCCTGTAAATGCTGGTCTGCAGCGTTATCCTAAGGAAGAGGCTACCATACAGATTCAGTTGCCTACTGCTCCAGAGAAACGTGAGCGTATGACCCATCTTGTCTATCAAGGTATAGACAAGATGGTGACAGAAGGTCCTAAGAGCGAAGACCTCCAGAAGGTGAAAGAGTATATGCTCCGTGCTCATGAGGAAAACCTCAAGAAGAATGGCTACTGGATGAATCAAATGATAGAATGGGCTTTGTATCAAAACGATAATGATGCCATTTACGTAGATACTGTGAACAGCATCTCTGTAGCAGACATTCAGGAGATGGCCCGCCATATCCTCAGAAGTGGCAACCGAATAGAAGTAGGTATGACCAGTCCTGCTGAAGACATGAAGTAATATCCTTGAGTGAATAATGAATAGTGAATAGAGAACAAAACAAATTACAGGTATGGGCCTACAATTCAGGTTCTAATCAAACAAAGAATTTGCCCATTGAAAAATGGACACTTAGATTTTTCTCTATTCACTTTTCACTATTCACTTGAATTTTTATACTGAAATTTATATAAAAGCATGATTGCTCCCCAATATTTTGTAGAGTCGCTGAAGAATTCTGGCATTGATTTCTATGCAGGAGTGCCCGACTCTTTGTTGAAAAACATCTGTGCCTACCTCACAGACAACTCCAAGAAAGAAAAGAATATCATTGCAGCCAATGAGGGTGCTGCAATAGGATTGGCCGCAGGCCACTACCTCGCCACAGGTCATATTCCTGTGGTGTATATGCAGAACTCAGGACTGGGCAACACTGTCAATCCTCTCATGTCTTTGACAGATGAAGATGTGTACAACATCCCTGTATTGCTATTGGTGGGTTGGCGCGGTGAACCAGGCAAGCATGATGAGCCTCAACATGTGAAGCAAGGCAAGACAACCATCCCTCTCCTTGATGCGATGGGCATTAAGAATGCAGTGATGGCTACCGAAGAAGCAGATTTGGAAAACCAACTTGCAGAAGCTGTTACCTATATGACAGAGACCAAGCGTGCCTTTGCCTTTGTGATTCAGAAAGGCACTTTCGATGAATACAAACTTCAGAACTCTGTGGTCTCCTTTCTCTCCATGAGCCGTGAGGAGGCTATTCAGGTTGTGGCAGGAAGTGTCGAGGATGAAGCGGTGATTGTGTCCACCACAGGCATGATTTCTCGTGAGTTGTTTGAATACCGCGCCAATAATGGCATGGGACATCAACGTGATTTCCTCACAGTGGGATCTATGGGACATGCCTCACAGATAGCCCTCGGCATTGCTTTGGAACAACCTCAGCGACCTGTCTATTGCTTTGACGGCGACGGAGCAACCATCATGCACATGGGTTCGTTAGGCATTGTGGGCGACATGAAGCCAACCAACTTCACACATGTGATATTTAATAATGGTGCACACGACTCCGTTGGTGGACAGCCCACGGTGGGTCTGAACATCAATCTCCCTGCTGTGGCTACAGCCTGTGGCTATCGGTCGGTCGTTTCTGTAGATCATGTGGACGACCTTAGGCTTGCTCTGGCTCAGAAGGCTGAATGTCCTCGTCTCATAGAGGTGAAGGTGAAGAAAGGGGCAAGAAAGGACTTGGGGCGTCCCACGACCACTCCTGTTCAAAACAAGGAGGCACTCATGTCTTTCCTCCAGAAATAAGTTCAGTACTGTTATGATGAAGAGACGGAGAACAGCAGACATCTTCTGACTTCCCACTCTCTGATAAGAAAAAATGATATGGTGAAGACAGCAGTAATCATGGCAGCGGGTCTTGGCACACGCTTTGGCAAGATGACAGAGACCGTGCCCAAGGGGTTTGTGCAGTGTGGAGGTCAGTCAATGGTGGAACGCAGCATCGATACCCTCATCGCATGTGGCATAGAGCGCATTGTGATTGGCACAGGCTACTTGAAGGAGATGTATGAGCAACTCCAGAACAAATATCCTCAGATTGAGTGTGTATTCTCTCCTCGATATGCAGAGACTAATAGCATGTACACCCTCTGGAACTGTCGCGAGGCAATAGGTGATGACGACTTCATCCTCTTGGAAAGCGATCTCGTGTTTGAGAAGAAAGCCATCACCTCTCTGTTAGAATGTGAAGAGCCAGACATCATGCTCATCACTCCTGTCACTAAGTTTCAGGACCAATACTATGTAGAGTATGATGAGCACCACCGCCTCACTCGTTGTTCCACCATTGAAACAGAGATAGATGCCAAAGGCGAACTGGTGGGTATTCACAAGTTAAGCAATAAATTCTACCGCACCATGTGTGAAGACTATGCTCAGAAGGTGAATGACAAGCCAAAGATGGGCTATGAGTATGAACTGGAGAACATGTCGAGAGAGAAAATGAAAGTATATGTGCTCAGAGTGGAAGGTCTGAAATGGTATGAGATTGATGATGTGGAAGACCTTAACTATGCAGAAGAGCATATTTTACAATATATATAATATAATGTGTATGGAAAAGATCAAGAGAAATGTGTTGCTGAACCCTGGTCCTGCAACAACAACAGATACCGTGAAGTATGCACAGGTAGTGCCAGACATTTGTCCTCGTGAGAAGGAATTTGCAGGCATGATGAAACGCTTGCGCACAGACCTCCTCAAGGTGGCTCATGCTCCTGAAGACCGTTTCACTTCTGTGCTCTTCTGTGGTTCAGGCACTATCAATATTGACATCTGCCTCAATTCCCTTCTGCCAGAAGGAAGAAAGGTGCTGGTGGTGAACAATGGTGCTTATAGTTCCAGAGCCGTAGAGGTGTGTGAGTACTATGGACTTCCTCATATTGACCTCAAGTCGTCGGTGTATGAGCGTCCTGACCTCAAAGAGGTGAAAAAGGCTCTCCATGATAATCCTGATATTTATATGGTTTACACCACTCACCATGAAACAGGTACAGGCATTCTTAATCCCATCCGTGAGATAGGCGCTTTGGCTCATGAGCATGGGGCTATCTTCGTGGTGGACACCACTTCATCCCTTGGCATGATTCCGTTCGACATGGTGGAAGACAATGTTGATTTCTGCATGGCCTCAGCCCAGAAAGGTCTGCAGGCCATGACAGGTCTCTCTTTCATTGTGGGCAACATCGAGGAAATCTGCAAGTCTAAAGACTACCCAAAGCGTTCATACTACTGCAACCTCTATATGCAGTACGATTGTTTTGAGCAGACAGGCGAGATGCACTTCACTCCTCCTGTGCAGACCATCTATGCAACGATGCAGGCACTGAAGGAGTATTTTGAGGAAGGAGAGGAAAACAAGTTCGCTCGCCATCGCAGAGTGTTCAATGCAATTCACAAAGGTATTGAGGAATTAGGATTGAAGGATGTTATCAAACATGAATGGCAGTCTGGGCTTGTGGTGTCTGTGCTCTATCCCGATCATCCAAACTGGAACTTCGAGAAAGTACACGACTATTGCTACGAACGTGGGTTTACCATCTATCCAGGCAAAATCAGCACAACTAACACTTTTCGCCTCTGTGCGCTTGGCACTATCGATGAACAGGACATCAGAGATTTCTTTGCAGTTCTCAAGGAGGCACTCCACACTTTCAACATACAACTGAAATAAGACGCATGGCATCATACGACATACGTCCTCTGCAACTGCATATCTTAGGCAATCTCATGGCATTTGACCGCATGTGTCGTGAGCATCACCTGCGTTATTACATTGTGGCAGGAACCATGCTGGGGGCTGTACGCCACAAGGGATTCATTCCTTGGGATGACGACCTCGATGTAGGCATGCCCCGCAAGGATTATGACCTTCTCATGGCACATGCCAAGGAGTGGATGCCCGCTCCTTATGAGGTGGTGGCTTACGAAACTGATTCTTCCTATCCTCTGCCTTTTGCCAAGATACAAGATGCCAGCACCACACTCATTGAGCGCATGCACCTCAAGTATCTGGGCGGTGTATATATAGATGTGTTTCCATTGGATGGCATGACAGCAAATCCGCTCCTGCAACGCTTGCACCTCATGCGCTATTTCTATTATAAGAAAGTCATCTACTTTCTATGCCGTGACCCTTATCGTCATGGCCACGGACCATCCAGTTGGATTCCACTTCTCTGTCGCAAGTTCTACACCCTGTCTGGTGTGCAGAAGAAGATGCAGAAGATGCAGAAGACCTACGACTTTGACAGTTCCACCCTTGTGATAGACCATGACTTTGGTCGTAGAGGCATCATGCCACGAGAGGTCCTGGGCACACCAACGGAAGTAGTCTTTGAGGGAAAGACCGTGATGGGTGTGGAACAAGCCGATGTCTATCTCACCAGCCTCTATGGCGACTACATGACAATACCTCCTGGACCTAAACGGAAACAGCATGATTTCCATCTGATGGATCTTCATCAACCTTATCGTGAAAGCCAGCAGGAGATTCAATGAAAACAACTACTAACGAAAAGATGGAACAAACAGGATTCTCCATACTCATTCCTACTTGGAACAACCTCTCGTATCTGAAACTCTGCGTGGAGAGCATCAGAAGGCATTCCTGCATGCAGCATCAGATCATTGTGCATGTGAATGATGGTTCGGATGGCACACTCGACTGGGTGAAGCAGGAGGGCTTGGACTATACTCATTCGGAGGAGAATGTGGGTGTGTGCCTTGCCATGAACATGATGCGTCGCCTTGTCAAGACCCCCTACATCTATTTTATCAATGACGACATGTATGTGTTGCCCGATTGGGATAGAGTATTGATGAATGAGGTGAACAGTTTGCCCAATGAGATGTTCTACCTCTCTGGCACGATGATTCAACCCCACGACAGCAATGATGTGGGACTCTGCATCAATTATGGAGATTCGATAGAGACCTTTCAGGAAGAGCGTCTGCTCAAGGAATACATGAACGAGCCTTATGCCGATTGGCAAGGTTCTACACGTCCGCCTTGCCTTGTGCACCGCAACACATGGGATCTTGTGGGTGGTTATAGCATCGAACTTTCACCTGGCATGTATAGCGACCCCGACTTTGCCGCTAAACTTCTGATGGTGGGCGTGCGCTATTTCAAGGGATTGGGAAACAGTCGTGTATATCATTTTGAGACGAAGACCACCACTCGCATCAAAAAGAACAATGGCAGTTTGCAGTTTCTCCTCAAGTGGGGCATCTCCAATTCCTCCATGCGCAAGTATATCACCCGGCAGGGCGAGCCGTGGGCTGACAGGCAGCGACCCATTGATGCGACGTCTCTTCGCAAGGCTGCCCGCTTTGCAAAGCTGAAGACTATCGTGTATCTATTGACAAAAGGATTTGGCGGAGCAAAGAATCTTGCTGAACAGGTGTTGTAAGGTAGCGTGAGCCAACCAAATCATCATGCCCTCTTCATGATTTCTGAAGAGGGTAAATACATGCAGTTGTGTACGGGGCTGAAATGGTAGGATTTCCCTTCCATTTGACATATCAAATGACTGAAGCATGCTTCCTGCCCCAACGCACAATGCTTCAAGTGCCCATGAACAATGGTGCGATGACCCATGAACCATGCGTGCATTCCCCCCCCTTACAACCATTGAGTGCTCTTATATCTATAACTTATTATAAAAGAATAAGATATAAAGACTCTTAGAAGTAGGGATGACATCTATCACTTCTAAGGGAGATTTGTCAAGTGACAAAACTCACCTAAATCTCCTTGCCTTACTTCAAAGCAACTCAATTTCAGGTACATATACCATGAATTATGAAAAAAAATGAAAGGAAGAGGGCTGATTGATGACATCACTTTCGTCATGCCTTCTTGGGCTTCTTGTTTATCTTCCAGATGACATGAAGCATTGCATAGCGACGAAGGGTGTTGCGGAAAGTCTCTGTGCGAGCAGTTGAACTGACCTGATACTGGACGGACTTGCGCTGATTGAGCAAGTCGAACACATCAAGTTGCAGAGTCCAATCCTTGACATGTTTCTTGGCCGTGATATTCCAGAGATACTCGTTGTCGTTCATCTGAGCATAGTTGTAGCCACGTCGGCTGATTCCCATGAGACTGCTCTCTATCTCGAAACGTTTGGGCAAAGACACTTCCACCTCTGCATTGAAGCCATAGTCCCACGCACTAATGCGTTCAAAACTCTCCAAAGGACTGATGGCACGGTTGTAGTTCACATGTAAAGCACCCGATAACATGAGAGTGTTTTTGAGAAGATGCTGTCGGAATGTGATGTTCTCGCTGATCCGTGTATTCCTGACCTGATAGAGACGAAGGTCATCAAAACTCTCTGCCGTCTGCATGCTCATACTCTTTTGGATATTGAGGGCAAGTTGGTTGTTGATTTCTGATTCACGACGATTGCCCAGATAAAATTGGCTCTGCAGATTTGAATAGAAATGCATATTGCCTTCCACATTCACAGCCTTGATTGTGTTCACACCTGTCTGACGATTATAGACTGATGCAGAAGCTTGACCATGACGTGTATTCTGTCAATAACCATAAAGAGAGTGCCAGGTGAGACCCTTAGAATAGTGGCCTGAGAAGTTGATATTCTGTATGTGCGAGCCTCTCAAATGAGGGTTGCCAATATTCACATAAAGAGGAGTGGCAGTGCTGCGTATATTGAGCAGAGAATGAAGAGAAGGTTCATAATGCTCGTCACTGTAGGAAAGACGAAAAGAGTAACCTTTCCAGTTATATCCCAGAGATTCTTCAATCTTAGGACGACAGAGCGATACACGGACTGTGGTATCAGCCTGTTCGCCTATGTAATGCAGAGAGGAACGACGCATAGGCAAGGAGAACTGAAGCGAAAAATCCGGCATCTTAGATTCTTTCTTGGGGTCAAACCTATATTTCACAAGAACCTCATCTGTGTTCGCCCTATCATCTGTGCGATTGGAATTGGCATTGTCAATGACAGAAGCCAGTGCCTCAGCATGAGGCAGTTCGCCCAGCAGATGTTCTGTGCCACTTGCCCAACCCTCCAACTTGTGGAGAGCATAGAGGCTGTAGTCTGATTCCCCTGCAGAACTGGTGTGCTCATAGAAAGCAGACAGAGTAGTGCGAGGAAATATCTTGAAGTCATAACTCAGTCGTCCAATGAGCAACTTGTTGGAGTTGGTGCCGTGATTGTGTTTGTTCTCCCACTCCTTTTGGTTGCCATTGGCAATCTGATTGATACTGTACTGACTAAATCCACGGTTGTGTTCCTTATCTACAGAACTCTGAACCATCAAATGCAGGGCATCGTCAGAATTGGCGATCTTGAAGTCCTTGTTCAAGGAGATCTTACCAACGATGTTATCAGAGCAACTGCGGTTGTCATTGATTGTGCGGCTAACACCATCCTTCTGCAGTGTAGGTGAAAGCACCTTGGAACGGAGTGAATCCTCCCATGCCACACCGAGTGTGTTCATCACATCCGTATTGAAACTACCGCTTATACTGCCATAGCGTTGATGATGATGCCGCAAAGACAAAGTGGGCGAAAGGGTGAAATCCCAAAAGGTATTGCCCAGGAAGTTCCATGTGTGACTGCTTGTGATTCCGAAATCATAAGAGCGACGATGCTATGATGCACGACTGAAGACATCACCTGTAGAGTAGAAGTTCTGAGTATTGGTGAGTGAAAGCATCTCAGCATCATAGTAATTGATCTTGACATTCCCATTCAGTGCATAGAGTCCCTTACTATGGTCGAAGTTGTAGTTCATCTGTGTTTGTGTATTGCGCTGTTCACCATCATCACCAAACATCGTTCCCTCTGATACACGAACGTATTCCGAAACCTGTAGTTCTGTGCTGTTCACATTGTTGATATTGGCAGAGACAGACACACGCCCCAGGCTATTGAACTTCATGCCAAAGAGTTTTCCCTGATAGTGATTGCCTGTGCCATAGCCCACATCTGCTTTTCCTATCGTCGAGGTGGCGTATTCCTTCTTCATTTTCACATCCATCACCAGTCCCCTAAATTCACGTTCGCGCTTGAAGAGTGAGAGTGAATCCTGCGTCTTATCGTAGATCTTCACATCTTTCACCATGAAAGCAGGGAGATTGTCTAAGAGGGTTTTGCGATCCTTATTAAAGAAGTCCTTGCCATTGAGCAGCAAGGCTTCCACCTTGCGCCCGTTACTATAGATTGTGCCATCATTGCGAATATCAATTCCAGGCATCTTCTTCAGCGCATCGTTGAGGGTGAAACTCTGGTCGGTCACGAAAGCCGTGGCATCATACACCAGTGTGTCACCATCAAAGTAGAACTTCAGTTTTGTGGCTTGCACAACCACTTCCTTCAGATTCACATCGCTATCAACAGGCTTTGCTTTCTTTCGGAGTTCCACACGACCAAGGTCTGTCTCAAACTGACGCTTGCCCGAATTGACAGTGAATTTCTGGTAGAAAGGATGAAAATCAGGTGCTTCCACATGAAGAATATAAGTACCAGTGTCGGGCACTTCAGCAGTGAATTCCTTCACATACTTTCCAGAGTAGTAGTAATTGTTTCTATTATACTTGTATTCATCATACCATCGAGCCTTCGTTGCCAGTGTGCTATCAGCTCGCAGAATCTCGACGGAATCCACTCTTTCTACAGGATCCAGTGTTACAAAGTCCACTATTGTTCCCTTCACCATTCTTTTCTGTTTTGTCTGTGCCGAAGCCACCGCTGTCATCAGCAGCAACAACAGCACCAGCAGAGATTTGTATCGCCTATTCATCATTAGATTGTTTGTTGGTAGATTGTCTTATCCAGGTAATGCACAAAACTTGAAATGTCAAGTGATTGATTAGATTTTCTATTACAAATATACGAAAAACCTCACTTCCATCATCATTTTCTTGCACTAAAAGTGTCATCACTTGAGATGGTCCTCAAAATAGCGCGTGATGACATGGTGAAGATGCACACGGTCTGTTCCCATCATGTTGTGTCCATCGCCTGGATAGGTGAAGAGGTCTGGATAAGTACCTGCATCAATGCAGGCACGGATGAAGGAGAGGGTGTGCTGAGGCACGCAGACAGGGTCGTTGTCGCCATAAATAACCATGAGACGTCCTTTGAGGTTTTGGGCCTTGCCTAACAAAGAAGTGTTGGCATAGCCTTCTGGGTTGGTCTGTGGAGTGTCCATATAGCGTTCGCCATACATCACCTCATAGAAGCGCCAGTCGATGACAGGACCACCTGCCACACCAACCTTGAACACATCTGGATAGGTGGTCATGAGACTGGAAGTCATGAAGCCTCCAAAGCTCCAGCCATGCACACCTATGCGCTCACCATCCACATAGGAAAGGCTCTTGAGGTAATCAACACCTTTTACTTGGTCTTTCATCTCCTCCACACCTAACTGGCGGAATGTGGCTTGCTCGAATGCTAAACCACGATGCTCACTGCCTCGGTTATCCACGCAGAACATAATATAGCCCTGCTGTGCCATCCAGATGTCCCAACCTCGTGCGCCCCAATGTGGGGTGGCATCAATGTTGTGGGCATGAGGACCGCCATAGACATACACGACTGCAGGGTATTTCTTGGTGGGGTCGAAGTGGGTGGGAAGAATGAGACGGTAGTAAAGATCGGTCACTCCATCAGCAGCCTTGAGAGTGCCCACCTTGATTTCTGGCACATCGTAGTCAGCCCAAGGATTGTCAGCATTGAGCACGTTCCGTGTCTTCTTGCTCTGTGTGTCGATGATATCAATGCAACGAGAGAGTTCGGGAGAACTGTATTGGTCGATGATGAAACGTCCTGTAGGTGAGAGTGTAGCCGAATGCCATCCCGTATGATTGCCGAGAAGGGTACGTTTTCCATCCATCGTGACAGAGTAGAGATTGTTTTGAAGGGCATGTGCTTCATTGGAGGTATAAAGCACCTCCTTTCTTGCTTCGTTAAAGCCCACAAAGTCTATGACTTCAAATGTCCCTTTTGTGAGTTGGCGAATCTGCTTGCCATTGATGTCGTAGAGATAAAGATGATTATAGCCATCCTTGCGCGTCTGGTAGATGAATTGCTTCTTGTTCCACGGAAGGAACTGAATGGGATGCAGAGGCTCGAAGTATTTATCGTTGCTCTCAGTAAGGAGAGTGCGAAGTTTCTCACCTGTTGTAGCATCATACTCATCAAGAGAGCCGTGGTTCTGATCACGATTCAGTTCGATAAGGAAGAGTGACTTTCCATCAGGAGACCAAGCAATATTCGTGAAATAGCGGTCGGTTGGGTCACCCGTGTTGAGGTATATTGTTTTTTTGCTGACAGGATTATAAATACCCACAGCAACCTTGTGTGAAGTCTCACCAGCCATGGGGTAGGCATCGGGAGCAAGCTGGGCACAACGAGATTCTCCCTTGCCTTCGTTGGTTTTGTCTAACTCTGAGGTCTCGCCATAAGGAGTGATATTGACCTGAGGATAGAAAGAGACCATGCTCTGATCCATTCTGTAGAAAGCCAGGAGACTTCCGTCTGGACTCCAGAAAGTTCCTTTCTCGATGCCAAACTCATTGCGATGCACAGACTCACCATAGCGCAAGCCATTATTGCCATCAGTGGTGACCTGATGAGTATCACCATCTGATGCGGTGACAAAGAGGTTATGATTGACTGTATAGGCAACACGCTGTGAAGACTTGTCCCAATCTACACCTTCGGCAGACTGATGGAGTACAACACGATTGACAATCTTCTTTTCTTCCCAATTAATAAGTGTGAACTCATTTCCTGCAGCCACCCAAACAAGCGGTTCACCAGTCTTGGGGAAAGAGGCATAATAGAAGTGACGGAGCGGTTTTGCATCTGTTGCAGACAGTATATCATTGACCTGTTTAGCCGTGAGAAGTGTCTTGGCTGAAACATCCTGCTTGTTGATGACACGACATTCTTCTTCACCCAGTTCCACACACTCTTCTCCCCACCATGTGAGATACTTGTTTTCTGGGACAGAATGAGCATAATAGGTAGAACCGCCTGGAATAAGGTCTTCGATGGTAAACTGCTTTTTCTGTGCCATAAGTGGAAGTGTAAAGAAGATGAAGAGAATGGAACAAAAACAAAAAATCTTGTCAGCGTAAGTTGTATTCATTGCTAATGAGTATTTCTTTTAATGGAGTAAGCATGAAGTCACGCTCGTGAAGATGTGCGTGAGGGATAGTGAGGTTGGGCGTGTGAAGTTCAATATTGTCATAGAGCATGATGTCTATATCGATGATACGATCATGATAACGCCCATCAACAGACTTGCGGGAACGACCTAACTTGCGCTCAATCTGCTGTGTGACATGCAAGAGGTCGAGAGGAGAGAGCTCGGTGAGAACTCGAACAGCGGCATTGAGAAAGGAATGCTTGCTCTCAAATCCCCAAGGTTCTGTGACCATGAAGGCGGAAGTGGCCTGCACCACTCCCACCCTCTTGGCTATCTCCACGATGGCAGACTCCAGATTATGCTGCTTGTCGCCAAGGTTTGTTCCTAAAGAAAGATAAGCGATGTGTGACAAAACATTCCCTTTCTAACTTTTCATATATAATCTAAACAATGGTCACACACATCCATCAGATGATCAGCATTGCATCGCCATAAGTGCCGAAGTAGTAATCATTCTTGCGTGCTTCCTTGTATGCCTTCATCACTACCTCATAGCCACCAAATGAGCAACCGAGCATGAGCATTGTGGTGAGTGGAAGTTGGAAATTGACCACAAAAGCATCAGCCACAGTAAATTCGTGTGGAGGAAAGATGAACTTGTTAGTCCACCCATCAAACTCCTTGATGAAACCACCAGGACCGACCACAGTCTCAAGTGCACGAAGACAGGTATTGCCCACAGCGCATACACGATGACCATTTTCCTTGGCTGTATTGACAATATCACAAGCCTCCTTGGTGACAAACATCTGCTCTGAGTCTGTCTTGTGTTTAGTAAGGTCTTCCACATCAATGTCACGGAAGTTGCCAAGACCTGCATGAAGCGTGATGAACGCTCTTTCCACACCCTTGATTTCCAAACGCTTCATGAGTTCACGAGAGAAGTGAAGACCTGTGACTGGCACAGTGACAGCACCTTCATGACGTGCATAGATGGTCTGGAACAGGTCGTGATCCGCCTCTTCTGCACCACGACGATTGCGAATATCATCTGGAATTGGAGCTTCACCCAAATCATAGAGTGCCTTCTTGAACTCATCGTGAGGACCATCATAGAGGAAGCGAAGCGTGCGACCACGTGATGTGGTGTTGTCTATCACCTCAGCCACGAGAGATTCATCAGGACCAAAATAGAGTTTGTTGCCAATGCGAATCTTGCGGGCTGGATCTACCAACACATCCCAGAGACGAAGTTCTTCTTGAAGTTCACGGAGCAGGAACACCTCAATACGTGCGCCAGTCTTCTCTTTATTGCCGTAAAGGCGAGCGGGAAACACCTTTGTATCGTTGAAAACAAAAGCATCACCTTCGTTGAAATATTCAATGATGTCCTTGAACAGGCGATGTTCAATCTCTCCTGTTTCCTTGTGCACAACCATGAGCTTAGCCTCATCTCGGTTGTAAATTTTTGTTTCGGGATTATAGCCACGGGGATAGAGTGCAATCCTATCCTCTGGGAGCTTAAACTTGAATTGTGAAAGTTTCATATCTTCTGTGTTTAATACTTATTCTGTTTCTGATGATGATGTGATGGTCTGCTGGTCAAGCCAAGTGGCGAAGGTCTGCAAATCCATACAGTCCTGAAGTGTGTATTGACCAATACGAGTGCGGACAAGCCCTGTAAGATAACCTCCAGAACCGAGTGCTTGACCAATGTCGCGTGCGAGAGCACGAATGTAAGTACCCTTGCTGCATACCACTCGAATGGTGAGTGAAAGATGAGTGCCAGCAAGGTTGTCATGCTGATACTGGATACGTTCACGAGGTTCGGAAAAGTCTTCTACCTCCTCATTCTCCACAGTGCCAAAGTGAAGAATCTCCAGTTCGTCAATCACAAGTACCTTGGGCTTGAGTTCCACCTCTTCACCCTGACGAGCATATTTGAAGGCACGCTTGCCATTAACCTTGACTGCAGAGAAGGTGGGGGGAATCTGTTCTATGCGACCTATGAAGTCCTTCATCTTCTCCTCCACCAGTTCACGTGTGATGTGGGAAGTGGGATAGGTGGCGTCTTCAGCTGTCTCCATGTCGAAAGAAGGAGTGGTAGCACCCAGTTTGATGGTCGCCACATATTCCTTCGTATGGGCTTGCAGTTCCTCTATGAGTTTAGTGCTTTTGCCTGTGCAGACAATGAGCACGCCTGTGGCAAGAGGGTCAAGTGTGCCAGCATGCCCCACCTTTATCTTCTTCACACCCAAACGATGCGAGAGTTCACCTCTCACCTTTGCCACCACATTGAAAGAGGTCCAACGATAAGGCTTATTGAAAACGAGTATTTCTCCTTTTTGAAAATCCAAGAGGTGTAGTTTTTAATGACTCATTATTATATAAAGAACACGAGTGTACCTACAATGGCACAATAGATGGCAAAGTAAATAAGTTTGCACTGCTTAACAATGGAAATCATCCACTTACAAGCGACACATCCACTGATGAACGCTGCAAGAAAGCCCACGATAAGAGCTATGGAGGGAATCTGTGTAGCCTCTCCATGTTCAACAATATATGCTGCACTTGGTGCGAAGAGGTGCTTGAAATCAATGAGTGCCTCGCCCAATATGGGTGGAATGACCATCAGGAAAGAGAACTGAGCCAAAGACTTCTTGCCATTGCCCAGCAGGAGACCTGTTGCAATGGTAGAACCACTACGAGAGAGACCTGGAAGGACTGCGATGCACTGAGCAACACCAATGATGAAAGCATGAAGCGGTGAGATATGCTCACGCTCACGAGGCTTGTAGAAATGTGTGAGTGCAAGCAGGGTTGCTGTGACAAGAAGGCAGACACCCACTACCTTGAGACTTCCCTCAAAGATTGCATCAATATAATCCTTAAAGAAGAGTCCCACAATGCCAATTGGAATCATGGAAATAATGATGTTGAGTGCATACTTCTGCTCCATATTGAGTTTCCCTTCCCACTTGAAGAGCCCCTTGAAAATCCAAGCAATCTCTTTCCAGAGGATAACGATAGTGGAGAGAACTGTTGCCACGTGTACTACAATGCCGAAAGTAAGACCTCCTGTTTCCACTTCAAGCAGATGCTGGCCGATTTGCAGATGACCACTACTGCTGACAGGAAGATATTCGGTAAGACCCTGAACGATACCTAAGATAAGTGCTTCTATCCAAGACATGTGAAGAAAGAATTTTGATGTGAGAACTAAGAGTTAAGAACCTGGGGACTCAACACTTCGTGTGCCGACACCCACCAACCATAGGCCCAAAGCCAACAGCTTGGATTAGTTCTCCATTATTTCCTTTTTGCTTTCCTTGGAAGGCCAAAGGATGGCAACAATCTCAAAAAGAAAGCCAAAGAGGCAAACCATAGGGGCCGCCTTGATGTGGAGATCGCTAAAGATCTCTGGATTAAACGCCTCTTCCGAGGTAGCACCTCCACCCATCAGGATGAAGCCCAACACAATAATTGCGAATCCTACAACGAGCAGGATGTAGTTGATTTTAGAGAATGCTAAATTATTCATGAAGTTATTTCTATGATTGTTAATGACCAAATGGAGTGAATCACCTTAAGCCTCAACGACCTAACTATATTATATGTAGTAGAGTTCGTTGCTACTCATCTTCAGGTACTTGTTGAGCGAGAAGAGTGTGCAGAGGTAGGTGATGATGATGCCAAAGAGGAACACCGCACCAAAAACAATGAGTATGGCATGGAGGTTGATGACTGCATTAATCTGTGGCTCGAACTTGTATAGCCAGTAGATGCCTGCCGCAATCAATGCATCGGCAAGTATGGCTGACACAATGCCCAGCAAGAAACTGCGGGCAAGGAACGGACGACGAATGAAGCCCCAACTGGCTCCCACCAACTTCATGGTGTTGATAATAAAACGTTTGGAGAAGATGGTGAGGCGAACCGTATTGTTGATGAGTGCAAAAGAGATATAGGTGAACAATGCTGCGATGATGAGCAGGATGATACTCACCTTGCGTAGATTGTCATTGACAGACTTAATCAGGTCTTTGGAATAAATGACATCTACCACATCTGCATTGCCTTTCAAATGCTTGACGATAATACCCAGACTGTCAGGATTGGCATAATCAGCATTGACTTTAATCTCAAAAGAAGCCGTGTAAGGATTCGTGCCTATAAACTCCGTAGGGTCAATGCCCTGTGCCTCAATCTCTTCTCTCAGGGCATCCTCTTTGGAGATGTACTCCACACTCTTGGCATAAGACGACCGAGAGAAAGCCTTGTGCATGTTCGACACCTGCACACTGTCCATCTCATCACTAATCAGCACGCTCACATTGATATTTTCCCTCACATAGGTGGAAAGATTCTGTGCAGTGATGACAAACAGGACAATAGTGCCCAACAAGACCAATACTAAAGTAGTACTGATCGCTGCTGTGAGAAACTGAGTGCCCAGGAATGAATTTCTATGTTTGCTCATTTATTTCGTTACCTTTTTATAGTTACTGAGATGCGGCATGAAACCTTCAATACTTAGATGATTTCAATGCCCTTGAGGGTTGCCGAACTGGATTCCGTAATCTTGACATTGACAAAATCCCCAATATGGTGATTGCCACGGTCAAACACCACAACCTTATTCTGTTGAGTGCGACCAAACAATTGCTTAGGACTACGCTTGGACACACCCTCCACGAGAATTTCGAAAGTCTTGCCCACATCCTTGCGGTAACTTTCGGCAGAGAGCTCATTCTGAAGAGCAATCATCTCATTCAACCGACGAATCTTGGTCTCCTCAGGTACATCGTCTGGCAAATGCTTAGAGGCATAAGTGCCTGGACGCTCCGAGTACTTGAACATGAAAGAAGAGTCATAACCACACTCACGCATGAGGGAGAGTGAAAGTTGGTGGTCTTCTTCTGTCTCGGAATGATAACCCACAAAAATGTCGGTCGTAAGTCCACAGTCTGGAATGATGCGACGGATAGCAGCCACTCGCTCCAAATACCAAACACGGGTGTATTTCCTGTTCATCAACTGCAAGATGCGGTCACTGCCACTCTGCACAGGCAGATGAATATGACGACAGATGTTAGGATGGGCTGCAATCACATGGAGCGTGTCGTCACTCATATCCTTAGGATGGGAAGTGGTGAAACGAATGCGCATGTTGGGCACAGCCTCAGCCACAATTGCCAAAAGGTGCGGAAAGGACACTTCCTCGCCCGATTCTTTGTCCACACTCCTGTAACTATTGACATTCTGGCCCAACAAGGTAACCTCCTTGAAGCCTCTGTCGCACAAGTCTCTCACCTCCGCCAAGATGCTGGACACCTCACGACTCCTTTCTCGCCCACGAGTATAAGGAACAATACAATAGTGACAGAAATTGTTACATCCTCTCATGATGCTGACAAAACCACCCACATGTCCACCACACACACGTTCTGGAAGCACATCACGATAGGTCTCTGTGGTGCTGAGTTCCACATTGATGGCTTTCTCGCCCACCTCAACCGCAGCAAAAAGGTCTGGCAATGAGAGGTAAGCATCTGGTCCTGCCACAAGATCCACGTGGTGATGATTGATGAGGTCATCCTTCACTCGCTCCGCCATACATCCCACCACACCTATGATGATTCGCCTATCCAACTTCTTCTGCAATGCATGAAGTGCTTCCAGACGATGGAATATCTTGTTTTCGGCATTTTCACGAACGGAACAGGTGTTGAGCAAAACAGCATCAGCATCCTCAATAGCATCACACGACTCATATCCTGCCATTTTCATGACAGAGGCAATAACCTCACTGTCCGCCACGTTCATTTGGCAGCCGTAAGTCTCGATCAGAAGTTTTTTCATTAAAAATAAACTGAACAGGCAGATAAGGTTCTGCCCTTTTTGTACAAAAACAATGCAAAGGTACTGAAAATAATTGAGAAAAAAGAGCGTGTGTTCATTATTTTGTTCTCCAGACGCTATTTCTTCAAGAAGCATCTGCCAAATATCACAAAAAATGACTAACTTTGTGTCGATTTCATTGCAACCTGCAATATGTTCTTATCCAGAAACAGTTAAGTACCCCTTTCTATGAGGCTCAACTTTCAGCACAGCATCACCAATAGCCACGCCACATTTCCCATCGTAAGCATCCTGACGCTCATCTTGTGGTTTTTGTTGCCACCGCTATCGGAGACACCCTCTTTTGCAAGCGCAGACTACGGATTGTGGCATCTGATGCCCTCCATGATGCAAGAGGGATGGTGGTCTTTAGGCCTCAGCGCCGCCTGTGCAGCCCTGATGGTCTATTTCCTGACCGAACTCAACAATGGACAGGTGCTCCTGCGCATCAACTCACGCATGATTAGCACCATGCTTGCCTTTCTGCTGGCGCTCGCCATTCCATGTCAGGAGTGGCAACCAGGAGTGGTGGTGGCTCTATTCATGCTGTTCTCTTTCTTTCCGCTGTTCACAACCTATCAGACACCCAGTCCACAATGGACTTTCTGCATCTATCTGATGCTTTCTGTCGCCTCTCTATCTTTCCCGAAAATCCTGTGGTTCGTGCCTCTATACTGGTTCTTGCAAGGCTACCTGAGAGCTTTCTCCATCAGATGTTTCATGTCCTCCATTTTTGCAGTCATGATGCCCTATTGGTTCTATGCTGGCATTGCCCTTATAACGGGGGGCATGGAAGAAGCCATTCAACACATGCTGATGGTGGTGGACATCAGCAACATTGGGCACACGGAATGGAGTCTGCATGGCATTACAGTATGGGGCTTCACGCTGCTATCGTTCATCACTGGCTGCACAGACTTCTACATACACCAGTTTCGGGATAAGACACGTACTCGGTCCCTCTACAACGTGGTGGTGTTTCACGGTCTTTTCACAGCCGTGTTGATAGCACTTCAACCAGTATATGTTTGGACACTCTTGCCCGTATTGATGCTAAGCACTTCCATCGTATTCGGGCACTTCTTTGCACAAACGCAGACCAAATTCTCCCACATCTTTTGCCTCCTTCTGGCAGCACTGGCAGCAGGGGTTCTACTGGTACAATATTTCATAGACGACATTACACTTTTCGCAGTAAAGAATTAAAAAACAACACGATGGATTCTATCAACCAATTCTTCATAGACTACGGTTATTGGGGCATGGCTCTCGCCTCGTTTCTTGCAGGCACGTTTGTGCCATTCAGTTCTGAAGCAGTGATGGCAACCTTGCTGGCCACTACAGGCATGGATCCTTTTCTGACCATCCTCAGTGGAACAATAGGCAATGTTCTGGGCTCAATGTTCAACTACTGCATAGGCTGCGTGGGCAGTGTTGAGCAGATTTCCCGATGGATGCACATCAAGCAGAGAAAGTTGGAGAAGACCCGCGACTACGTGGAGAAGAAAGGCTCATGGATTGCCACTTTCTCGTTTATTCCTATTTTTGGAACAGCCATCTCTATCTCATTAGGAATACTAAGAGCCAACTTCTGGGGTGTCCTATTCTGGACTATTGCGGGCAAGTTCACAAGATATGTGATTGTGGGATATTCCACGATGGCACTAAAATAACGTGAAGCCCAATTTGCATCGCATAAAACCCAATTGGTCATTTGGGGCAAATGCGAATCACCTCGGCACTTTTCTTTTTCCTTCACGAGGGAAAATCCTTCTCTCACGATAAAAAAATCACACTCAATTGTTTTTTCTCGAGGAAAATCAAATCTTAATGATCAATTCTAAAAATCCTCAAGGACTAAATACGCAGGGGACAGGTACATCTCGTGACAGGCAACCATATGGTATTTACTCACCAACCATATAGTTTTTACTCACTAACCATATAGTCTGAGAGGAAAAAAGAGCATGTTTTTAAAAAAAGGATGAAGGGTGACAGAACAAAGTGGAATTTCCATAAGTCAAAAAATTCACTTTTTCACAAATCACACAAAATTCGCTCTTTTCACGTTTCCTGCCCCTGCCCCATCTTGCCCTCACATCCCTTCATGTCAAAAAAAACTCATGCAACAAAAAAGACAAAGGTGATGGAATTATCTGAGACTCGTCTCGAAGGCTCACAGAAGCGTGGGGAGACAAACTTCTTTCGCAAAGGATTTTTCATCAGTTTTATTTACGTCAATTAGACATGAATGTGCGAGCACATGCCATAAAAAAACAGGGGATATGCCGAAACATATACCCCTATCTTTTTCTCAAACAAACAGGCTGAGAGCCTTAACTATTAGTTGAGTGAGCCATCGAGATCAGCGCCAGCCTTAAACTTAGCGATGTTCTTTGCAGCAATTGTGATTGCAGCCTTAGTGCTTGGGTTGATGCCCTTGCGTGCAGGACGCTTGTTCACTGAGAATGTACCGAAGCCGATGAGAGATACCTTGTCACCTGCCTTCAATGCTTCTGCGATAGCCTCAATTGTTGCGTCAAGAGCCTTCTTTGAGTCTGCCTTGCTCAACTGTGCTTTGCTTGCGATTGCGCTTACGAGTTCTGTCTTGTTCATAAATGTAAATAATTATAGGTTTTATAAATAAGAAGTATTGGATCTGTAATTGTCCAATGAAATTCCTTGGTTTTGAACGTCTGGACGCCCTCGACATTAGAACTTTGTTGCAAATATATGTTATAAATTTTCCAGAACAAACATTTTCAGCAGAAAATTGTTGAAAAATAATAAAAAAACTTGTATTTCCTTGACTTTTGCCCTAAAATAGGAAGAAAAACCATAATTTTGCACTCTCTAACAAGAAAATGTGAAACGCTAACAATAGCAAATGTAATTAGAAAGGAATATTCTATGAGGATGACCCCTGCCGTTAAGGTAATTTTGATACTGAATGTTGTATTTTACATATTGACATACTGGATAACCCCCTTGTTTTCGTTGAATGGACACACGGACTGGTTTCTGAAGTTCAACTCACTTCACCCATTTGGTTTTCCAGGATTTATATTTATGCCCCACCAATACCTCACCTACATGTTCATGCATGGAGGCTGGTGGCACTTGTTCTTCAACATGTGGTCTTTGATGATTTTTGGAAATGCAGTGGAACAGCAGGTAGGCACAAAGCGTTTTGTGTTCTACTATCTGGTTTGCGGAGTGGGCAGTGCCTTGATTCATCAAGCGTGCGAAATGCTGGGCATTATCTCTCCTTCTTATTTGGTGGGTGCGTCAGGAGCTGTTTATGGCATCATGGCCGCAGCTGCTTTCTATTTCCCGAATGTCAAACTGTTCGTTATCCCAATCCCCTTCCCTATCAAACTGAAATATCTGGTGGGAGTCTTCATGGTGATTGAAATGGTGATGGGCTTTTTGGCTGTGGACAGAGTGGGGCATTTCGCACACCTCGGCGGAATCCTTGTAGGAGCAATCATCCTTGCCATTTGGCATCTTATGGAGAAAAAGAAAAAGACCACCAGTGGTTTTAGAGGTTGGGACAACTATTCCTCCCACAGCCAGGGAGACCACTATGAGAAGGGCGAAAGTTCATGGAAAAGTATGTTTGGCAAGAAAACGCCAAAAATGCGCGTGGTGGAAACTCGTGAGACAAACCACAGCGATCATCAATATAACGAGCAGAAGCGCAGGAATAACGATGAGATAGACCGCATCCTTGACAAAATCCGCAAGAATGGCTATCAGAATCTGACCGACAGCGAGAAAGCCACCCTATTTGATGCCAGCAAGAAAATGAGAGGAGAAGAATAACAGGGAGGTTGCAAGAAGCACTCTGCCAGAGAAGAAAACGGCTAAACACAATATGCACTATACACATCATTGATATAGAAGGAAGGTTATAGACGCTGGGCAGGGAGGCTTATAGACACAGATTGAAGAGGAACATACACGTATAGGGAAACGAGATGAGACTGCTCAAAACGATACCATTGGTCATTTTTGCCGCTATCAATCTGCTGGTGATTGTCGCAATGAACTATTGCGCATACACATCAACCCTTCCCCCACAAGACTATGCAAAATGGTCTTACTTTGGACTGATGTTTCCAGCCTTTCTCTCCATCAATGTGATTTTCGTTTTCTTTTGGCTGATTTTCAAATGGAAATGGGCGTGCATCCCATTGATAGGCATGCTCTTTTGCGCAGGTGATATTCGGGCATGTTTCCCCATCAATTTTCCATCCACACCTCCAGCGGGAAGCATCAAGGTGCTCTCCTACAACGTGATGGCATTCGGGGATGACGGAACAGGCAAAAGCAAGGCAGATGAGTGGCAGAAAAACCCCATCTTGAGATACCTATTGGAGAGCGACGCTGATATCATCTGCCTGCAAGAAGCAAGAAAGTCCTTTATTGATGCAGCTATCGACAGTATTTCAGCAATCTACCCTTACCACCACGAAAGACTGGAGACCGACAACTACATCGCCTGCTTCTCAAAACACCCTCTTGATTATATAGAGGAAATCGACTACCCCACAACAACCAACCATTCACACGTATATAGACTGAAAAGAGGTGAAGACACGCTGATTGTCATCAACAATCATCTGGAATCCTACAGATTGAGCAAGGAGGACAAGAACGACTATAAGTCTATCATCAAAAACTACCGAGCCCCCAACCAGAATGATTCGAAAACAAAATACCAAACGCTCATGGAAAAGTTGTCGCATCATGACTCCATCCGTGGGCTACAGGTAGATTCGGTTGTGGCTTACATCAATCGCCACCCCAACGAGCGCATCATTCTGTGTGGAGATCTCAATGCCACTCCTGTTTCGTATATTCACAACAGACTCACTTCGGTTTTGAACGACGCCTATACCCGAAGCGGCAATGGTCCAGGCATCAGTTACAACCAAAGTGGCATGTATTTCAGGCTTGATCATATTATGGTGAGCCCAAGCATCAAGACTTATGGCGCAACGGTGGATCAATCTATCAAATATAGTGACCACTATCCTATCTACTGTTTTCTGAACTGGGAATAGCTTCATCCTTGCAGAAAAAATCCCCACACACCCCATTCTTCACACCTTAACGCGCGTACCATAATAAATAGTAAAAGTGATTTGTGAGACTCTAAGATAAGGTTTTACGACCAAAAGGAACGCCCTATAATCGTGAAAGTGAATATTTTTAACGGGTTTTTCTTCCTAATTGCAAAAAAAAGTATAACTTTGCATCTTGAATAGTGCTACATATTCAAACCATCCCATCATGTGGGATGATTTTTTGAGATGTGACACGAGCACGTCAGAGGAAGAGAACATGTGAAGAGGAACTTGACAATAAGCAACGTAACAATCAATCAATTAATAATTTCAACAAAATGCAAAACAAAGGATTTGTAAAGTTTTTAGCAGTGGCACTGACCCTCATCTGCATCTTCTACCTTTCCTTCTCTGTTGTCACTAAGACCGTAGAGGACAAGGCAGCAGGAATGAGCCCAGAAAAAGCAGAACTGTATTTGGATTCGCTGAATTCAACTCCATTCTACTTGGGCAGCTACACTTTGAAAGACTGTCGCGAAACTGCCATTGGTCTTGGACTTGACCTGAAGGGCGGTATGAACGTCATGCTCGAAGTGAGTGTTCCCGATGTAGTGAAGGCGTTGGCCGACCACAAGACTGACGAAGCATTCTTGAAGTCTGTTGATGAAGCAGCAAAGGAAGCAAAGGAGAGCCAGTCTGATTTTATCACACTTTTTGTCAAGGCTTATAAAAAGAACGCTCCAGGCAAGCCTTTGGCGACCATCTTTGCCACTCAGCAACTGAAGGGCAAAGTGAACACGAACAGTAGTGACGCTGAGGTGGAAAGCGTTCTCCGCGAAAGCGTGAACGAAGCAGTGCAGAACTCTAAGCTTGTGCTCAGCACTCGTATTGACCGCTTTGGTGTGGTTCAGCCCAACATTCAGGAAGTGAAGGACGGCAAGGGCCGTATCATGGTAGAGCTCCCTGGCATCAAAGAACCAGAGCGTGTGCGCAAACTCCTTCAGGGTAGCGCAAACCTTGAGTTCTGGGAGACTTATGACGCTTCTCAGGTTGCTCCTTATCTCTCTCAACTCAACTCTGCCCTCCGCAATAGCGGAACTGTGGCTAATGACTCTGTAAAGGCTGACACTACAACCACCCAGACTGCAGAAGTGGCTGAAAAGGCGGACTCTGCCAAGAGCGGTCAGAGCGTGCTTGCTCAGGTGAGCAGCGACAATAAAGCAGCAACTGACAATATGACGAAAGCCACAGAGGCCGCAAAGAAGGAAAATCCTCTCTTCGCAATGCTTCAGCCTTCAGGTGCTCAGCGTGGCTGTACTGTAGGTTTTGCTCAGGCTCTTGACACTGCCGAAATCAACGCTTTGTTGAGTTCTGATGTTGCCAAGAACATCTTGCCTTCAGACCTCTCTCTCAAGTGGGGCGTGAAGTCTTTGGATAAGGCTGGCAAAATCTATGAGTTGTTTGCTATCCGCACTACTGGCAAAAACGGACGTGCACCTCTTGAAGGTGAAGTGGTGACAGAGTCTAAAGACGAGTTCGACCAGTATGGCAACCCTGTGGTTACTATGAAGATGAACTCAGAAGGTGCTCGCAAGTGGGCTGCCCTCACAGAGGCTAACGTTGGTCATTGCGTGGCTGTTGTGCTTGACAACCTCGTGTATAGTGCTCCTAACGTGATGAACAAGATTGACGGTGGAAACACACAGATTTCTGGTAACTTCACAACGACAGAAACCCGAGACCTTGCCAACGTGCTTTCTTCTGGTAAGATGCCTGCACCAACAAACATCATTCAGGAGGACATCGTAGGTCCTACGCTCGGTGCACAGTCTATCCAGGCAGGTTTCATCTCTTGTATTGTAGCATTCATTGTGCTGATGCTCTACATGGTTCTCATGTATGGCGCACGTGAAGGTATGGTGGCAAACTGCGCCCTTATTCTCAACTTCTTCTTCTCATTTGGAATCCTCACTTCACTGGGTGCTGCCCTGACCATGTCTGGTATTGCTGGTATGGTCTTGACACTCGGTATGGCAGTGGACGCAAACGTGCTTATCTTTGAGCGCACCAAGGAAGAGATGAGAGGCGGAAAGAATTTGATTGCAGCAGTTTCTGCTGGTTACAGCAACGCTTTCTCTGCTATCTTCGACTCAAACGTGACAACCATTCTTACTGGTGTCATCCTTTATAACTTCGGTACAGGTCCTATCAAGGGTTTCGCAACAACCTTGATTATTGGTCTTGTATGTTCATTCTTCACTGCCGTTTGGCTGACTCGCATTGCTTTCGAGCATTTCCTCAACCGTGGCAAATGGCAGAACATCACCTTCACCACTAAACTCTCTCGAAACATGATGAGAGACACCAAGTACAACTTCATGGGTAGCTACAAGAAGTCATTCGTAGGCTTTGGAATCTTCCTCTTGATTGTACTTGCAAGTTTCGGAGTGAGAGGTTTGAGCCAATCTATTGACTTCACAGGTGGTCGCAACTACAAGGTAGAGTTTGCCAAGCAGGTTGAGCCAGAAGCGGTGAAGGCTGCCATCGTGAAGGAGTTTAACGCCAACAATAAGAATGGAGAGGCGATCAATGTGACGGTTATCTCTATTGGTACTGAAGGCAACAACGTGCGTGTATCAACAAACTTTAATATTGATGACAATAGTTCTGAGGCTGATGCTCAGATTGAGTCACTCCTCTATCAGGCATTTGTCAATGGTGGCATGGTGGATCAGAGCGTATCTGAGCAAGCATTCCTCGACCGTGATGACCGTGCAGGTGGTTCTATCGTTTCTTCCCAGAAGGTGGGTCCATCTATTGCAGAGGATATCACTCGTGGTGCAATCCTTTCCGTGCTCCTCGCAATTGCTGTCATCTTCGTTTACATCTTGATACGTTTCCGCAATGTAGCATACTCCGTTGGCTCTATCGTGGCTCTGACAATAGATACGATCCTGGTAATCGGCATGTTCTCTCTCTGCTACGGCTGGATTGGATTCTCCCTTGAGATTGACCAGACCTTCATTGGTGCTATCTTGACCGTCATTGGTTATTCTATCAACGATAAGGTGGTCATCTTCGACCGTATTCGTGAGACATTTGGCAACTATCCAAAACGTGACTGTCAGCGCATCTTCAATGATTCGTTGAACAGCACATTGGCTCGTACCATCAACACATCTATCTCCACATTCATTGTGTTGCTCGCTATCTTCATCCTCGGTGGTGATAGCATCCGTGCCTTTGCATTTGCCATGATGCTCGGTGTAATCATCGGTACATCTTCTTCTCTCTTCATTGCTGCTCCAACCGCCTACCTGGTGATGGGCGCTCGCATCAAAGAGGAAGCAGAGACACCCGACCTTGCAACTGCTCAAGTTCAAGACAACAAATAATTCTCTATCAATAAGGCAGCAGCGAACATCACGTTGCTGCCTTTTACTTAACAACCAAACAACAAAAAGATGATGACAAAAATTAGAGTCGCCATTGTAGGATATGGCAATATTGGCAAATATGCCCTTGAAGCCGTAGAGACTTCACAGGACATGGAGTGTGTGGGCATTGTTCGTCGTAACGGCGATGCAAACAAACCAGAAGAACTCGCAAACTATCCTGTAGTGAAGAGCATCTCTGAACTGAAGGATGTGCAGGTGGCCATCCTCGCCACTCCAACACGCAAGGTAGAGGAATATGCTAAAGAGTGCCTTGCTCTTGGCATCAACACAGTAGATTCTTTCGACATTCATACTCAGATTGTAGATCTCCGTCGCAGTCTTGATGTGGTAGCAAAGGCCAACAATGCAGTGTCTATTATCTCTGCAGGATGGGATCCAGGATCAGACTCCATCGTACGCACACTGATGGAGACTCTTGCTCCTAAAGGCATCAGTTATACAAACTTTGGTCCAGGTCGCTCTATGGGCCACTCTGTGGCTGTTCGTGCCATAGAAGGTGTGAAGGACGCCCTCTCCATGACCATTCCTGTTGGTACTGGCATTCATCGTCGCATGGTGTATGTAGAACTTGAGGAAGGCGCAGACTTCAAGAAGGTAGAAGCAGCCATCAAGGCAGATGCATACTTTGTGAATGATGAGACACACGTGCAGCAAGTTCCATGCGTTGATGCACTCAACGATGTAGGTCATGGAGTGAACCTTGTGCGTAAAGGCGTATCAGGAAAGACACACAACCAAAGTTTTGAGTTCGACATGAAGATCAACAATCCTGCCTTGACTGGTCAAGTGCTCGCAAACGTAGCACGTGCTTCTGTCAAACAACAGCCTGGCGCTTATACCATGATAGAGATTCCAGTCATCGACATGCTTTGCGGTGACAAGGAGGAACTCATCCGCCACTTGGTATAATTGCTCCACAAGGAATCAGACACATTAATTATATATTGTAGAATGGGGACTCTTCCACACGAAGTTGTCCCCATTTTTTCATTTGTCCGTTCAAATCATTTAACATGCAGAAAGAGAAAAACTTCTGGCATTTTATGATTAAAAGATGAGAAAATCGTAACTTTGTAAAAAAAATAGGATTCACAACAATACCAAGGATTTGTGAATCGTCTAAGGAAGGATTTTGATATATAACTAAAACAAGGCAAGATATGAAACTGACAGTTGTGAAAGTAGGTGGCAAAATCGTAGAGGACGAAGAAAGCCTTCAGCGCTTGTTACATGACTTTTCCTCCATTGAAGGTGGCAAAGTGCTTGTACATGGTGGAGGACGCTCCGCTACAGCCATTGCTGCAAAAATGGGCATAGAAAGCACAATGATTGGAGGAAGAAGGGTGACGGACGCAGAAATGCTCCAAGTAGTGACCATGGTATATGGCGGACTCGTCAATAAGAATATCGTGGCTCGCCTTCAAGCCAACGGCATCAACGCTTTAGGACTTACAGGTGCAGACATGAACACCATGCGTTCCCACAAACGCCCATTGAAAAAAGTGAAGATGGAAGATGGAACAGAGCAGATGGTGGACTTCGGTTTTGTAGGAGATGTAGATTCGTGCAACGGCCACCTACTTTCAACTCTTATCAGCGAAGGAGTCGTGCCCGTCATGGCACCAATCACACATGATGGAGAGGGACACCTACTCAACACCAATGCTGATACCATTGCAGGAGAAACAGCCAAGGCACTGGCATCCCATTTCGATGTAACACTGATCTACAGTTTCGAACACGCAGGTGTGTTAGCAAATCCAGAAGATGAAGCATCTGTCATTCCACTCATCAATGCAGAGAATTTCAATCAGTTGAAAGCAGATGGAACTGTGAGCGGTGGAATGATTCCGAAGATAGAAAATGCGCTGGAAGCCGTGAAAGCAGGTGTAAAACAAGTCATTATCACCAAAGCAGACGCCATCGACGGAACAAAAGGCACAATCATTCGATAGAGTTCTATGGATTTCAAGCACGATATACTTCCACTGAAGAATATCATCTTCAGAACAGCCTTACGCATCGTCCTCAACAGGGAAGAGGCTGAAGACATCGTGCAAGACACCCTCATCAAATTGTGGGAGAAACGTGACGAACTGGAGAACGTGCAGAATCTTGAAGCGTTCGCCCTCACTTCCGCACGCAATTTGGCTCTTGACAGAAAGGAGAAGAAAAGCAATCAAACCCTTTCGCTGGATGAAGAACCACACCATGACCCAGATGAGAGTTCAACACAAGTGCCATTCTTTCCCATGAAGGCGGAAGAAGGAAGTGAAGCCGACAGTAGCCTCATCAGAGAGGAAACGCATCACTTTGTGGCAGACATCATCAATGATTTACCCGAAAAACAACGCACCATCATACAATTAAGAGATATAGAAGGAAAGAATTATAAAGAGATTTCCGAGCTGTTAAGCATTTCAGAATCAGATGTAAAAGTAACACTCTTCCGTGCTCGAAACATGATGAGAGAAAAAATCCTGAAAAAAAAATCTTTTTTCCTGTAACTTTTCCTCTTCTCATCCGTCGTTTATATAGAGAGCACACTGAAACAGGCTTTCAAAACCTCAAAATCACTCAAATGGATTACAAGTACATAGAACAATTACTGGAAAGTTACTTCGACTGCCGCACCACGTTGCAGGAGGAGCAAATCCTACGCTCGTTCTTCTCTCAAGAAGATGTACCTGGACATCTGGCTCAGTATGCAGACCTCTTCACATACGAGATTTCTGCAAAGGAAGAGCAGTTGGGTGAGGATTTCGACCAGCGCATAATGGCAAAGATTGAAGTCATGGAGTCTGAGGCAAAGAAGAACGCAACACCTTCTACCCGCATCATCAAGATGAGAGCACGCCACATCGGTCCATTCTTCAAAGCAGCTGCGGTGGTAGCCATGGCACTCACCATTGGACGTGCTGCCGAGCATGCCATTGGAGAACAAACCACTGAAGACAACGCAAATGCCGTGGCTGTTGATCCCTACATCAAGTCAGGCGACGTCCATCAAGCCATACGCGTGAAAGATGTGAGCCAAGCCGAAACAAAGGCTATCAATGACTCCATTCTCAATGTTGCCACAAAGGAAGAAATCCAGTAGAAAAGACTTTTGCTTTTACTTATAATATACAATTAATGCTTAACTAAACAAGAAAACCTTGAAGGTGAAGCTGTGAAGCCCACCACCTTCATGCCAACAGAGACTTCTGAAGGCAAATATTGGGACAAAGGCCCAATTCTCTTAAAAAACCAACTTTCGTGTTCATGCACGAAAAAAGGGGCATCTCGAATAGAGATGCCCCTTTTTTATTCTCATGAAGGCCAATAAATCACAGCCTCTTATAGAGCATTTACAACAATCCTTGCAACCAATAAGTGGCCATTCCTGCTAAATACCCCACAAGAGCCAACCAAGAGAACTTGCGGAAGTACCATCCAAAACTCATACGTTCCAACCCCATAATCACAACACCTGCAGCTGAGCCTATAATAAGAATACTTCCACCTGTACCAGCACAATAAGCCAAAAGATTCCAGAAATCACCATCTTGTGTAAAACTTTGCATAAATCCTGTCGCAGTTGCTGGTTCTATGTTATACATACCCATAGCACTTGCCACCAAAGGCACATTGTCCACTACAGAAGAAAGAACACCTATAATACCATTGACAGCATACACATCTCCCTTGAAGGTACTATTCAGCCACACGCCCAAATTGCCAAGAGTTCCTGTCTCTCTAAGTGCTCCCACCGCAAACAGAATACCGAGGAAGAACAAAATAGTAGACATATCTATCTTTTTAAGAATGCCTGCAACTCTAACCCTCTTCTCTAAGGAAAGAAGACGTTTATTCCGACGAATCATCAACTCAGTGACAATCCAAAGAATACTCAATATACCCAGAATTCCCGCGAAAGGAGGAAGCCCTGTCAATGTACGGAAAAGAGGAACCAATGTCAAGCCCACCACACCAATGAGAAATATGACAATCTTACCTCTCCGAGAGAAAGCGTTCTGTTCCATAAGAGGCTCGTCACTCTCATCTTCCAATACACCTTCATCAGAAGTCTCAACATCTCCCTTAAGCCAAAACGAAACAAAGATGGCAGGTATAGCCACACTAACGACTGAAGGTAGGAACATATTACCAATGATACCACTGGAAGAAATACAACCTCTAATCCAAAGCATAATTGTGGTTACATCACCAATAGGCGAAAAAGCACCGCCCGAATTGGCCGCCAAGACAATCATACCTGCATAGAGAAGTCGTTGATTTCTTTCCTTCACAAGTTTTCTCAGCACCATTGCCATCACAATACTTGTGGTCATGTTATCAAGCAAAGCAGATAAGACAAAGGTAATCAAAACGATTTCCCATAGCAACACACGCGCCTTAGTTGTCCGCAGATATTTTGTCACAAACCCAAAGCCACCATTAGAGTCCACTACCTCCACAATGGTCATTGCTCCCATCAAAAACAGAATCGTTTCACAAGTCTCTCCCACATGAGGAAGAAACACCTCTTCTGCCGAAAGACCTGGATGAGCCTTCATATAAACAGCCCAACATGCCACACCCATAAACAAGGCTATAGCAGACTTGCTCACCTTTGTAAAACTCTCCATCACTATACACAGATAGCCGAGCACAAAAATGATAATAATAATTGTTGTCATTCCCTTTTATTTAAATTAAACACTTTCTTCTTTTCTTCCCTTTCTATTTGGGAGAAGATACTTAAAGCCAAACAACACACACAATGCGCCAAATACAATAATAGCATGACTGGCCATGTGATATTCCTCCACATGAAGCAATTGGGGCAAAAACATAAATACAAGCCCGAATGAAAAGAGCACAAGACCTATCCAAAATCTCTTTTTGCCATTTATCTTTTTCATTGACTCCATATTAAAAGAATTATAAAGATTCATGATGATCTGAAACCAACACCTGCTTCAGCAGAGCAGCATGATGTCCCTCAAAGATTTTAATATCACACACAGCATTATAAGACAGCATTGAATAGCGAAACAACTGAATTGCGATAAAACTCCCATCTTTCGCCACACACATTTCCAAACAATAATTGCCATTAGGGTCTGGTTCCATCTTGAGCACCCTATGCTCAACACATGATGGATTTTCCTGAAAATCAAGAAGGAACTGTTGTAAAGCATGGCCTGTTGCCGCTGTATAATAATCGCGAATGCAATTGACCAATGAAAGGGTTGGCTTGTAATAAACCTTTGTAAACAAGCCAAAGAAACTCTTTTTTATACTGATTTGAGAATGGGCAGCAACTGCTGACGCAATCTCCATATTATTAAAATTTGCCATTTTTAGTTGAATATTATTTGATGATGAATCATCGCATACCATTCGTATTGTATATGCGACCAAAATTCATATAACATAGGAATGAACCTGATAATGATAACCATGCAAGAAAGATCGACAGAGCCTTCTCGCAACAAACAAATAATATAAACCTAACGAATGATGTGCCTCAGCATATAAAAGAGACTTACATGCGAGACAAAAGAGCGGATAGGCACAGTCGTTCGCTGTACGAAACCGCCAAAAACAAAGTGAAGAAAAGAATGAGATGTACAGTATCCCGAAAAAGCCCTACTGCCAGAACCATCATGTGAAGCAGGAGTCTCTGTCTCACCACCAGCATCCGCCTCTACAGACTTTTCCGAACCTAAAACAGTATGGCTTAAAGAAGGACCTTCAGAGATAAGCCCCTCACGAAATCGGTTCTCAGCATCCAGGCTCAAGAGACTACCATCATCCGGCCTTCTATGCTCATGAGACTGGTACGACAGTTGCTCCAGCGTAGCAGTCTGTTCCCTCTGGCAAGACAAAACAAGAATGCTCGCCAGAACAAAAAGGAGTATTTGCAGAAAACGCTTCACGGAAAATAAATCTATTTGGATGGTTGTCGTTTAATGATACGATTGGTAACCCGTTCGGCAGAGATAATTGTGCCATCCTCACCCACTATATCCACATTCCACACATGAGTGCTCTTGCCTGCATAGATCAGTTTGGCTTTACCAAAGACCTTGCCCTCTGTGGCCGACATAGCCACATGACTGGCATTCACCTCTGTGCCACACACTGCAAGACTTTCATCATATTGGGTCAGGTGTAGAGACCCCACACCAGCAATGGTCTCAGCCAAAGTGAGAGATGCCCCTCCATGCAACACACCAAGATATTGGCGTGTGGAAGGAGATATGGGCATTTCGGCTATGGCATATTCATCATCCGAAGGGAGGAATCGCATGCCCAAAGCCTCAATAATAGTTCCCTTCATGCGAGTATGAAGAAAATCGCATTCTTGTTGTGTTAGCATCTGGAATAGAAATAAAAGCCAAGTGTCTCGACAGTTTGCAACACCTTGATTCCTTAGCCTTGCAATGTCTTATTTTGAGAACTCCTGATAAATCTTGTCAGCGATAGCCTGCATTTCCTCTGAGGGAAGGCTCAACTTCTCATTGGCAAAGTTCATGTCTTTCTCACCCTGCATAGGAATGAGGTGGATATGAGCATGGGGCACTTCAAGACCCAACACAGCCTCTCCCACCTTCTTGCAAGGGAACGCCTTCTTGATTGCCACAGCCACCTTCTTGGCAAACACCTCAAAACGTGCCAACTCATCATCCTCCATATCGAAGATATAGTCCACCTCACGGCGTGGAATGACCAAAGTGTGACCTTTCACGAGCGGATTGATGTCGAGAAAAGCATAGAACTCATCGTTCTCAGCACATTTATAAGAAGGAATCTCACCTTCAGCAATCTTAGTGAACAGACTCATACCGTGTAAATATTATGCTATTGCTGATTGAATTAAAATGTAATGCGTTGATGCTTCAAACTGACTTTTAGCAACTTAGATGTATTCAGAACAACAAGCACCATACCGTTCAGCAACATGCACAACTGCGTTGCAAAGTTCGGGAAAAAACTTGACACACACAAATAAATTAAAGGAATTTCACCATAAAGGAAAGGAAAAGGAACCAAACCATGACACCTTCCGCATGATTGAACACCTATGTCATGTCACTTTTCTTACACATCCTCTTTTACACCATGTGCTTTCCTCTCTTTTTCCATCAAAAATCATGGCATCATTAATAGGATTTTATCTGCGGTGGAAGAAGGACAAGGAGACAGTGGCAGATTTTTTCGTTGGACCATTCTTCCAAGAAAGTGGATGTCATCATCCTTATCCACAAAAATCTTCATATCTTCTTTATATACAAAGATTTATGGGCAATAAAGAGATTGACAATTATAAGGGAAAAACGCACGCATGGTTCATGAGGCATCGCACCATTGTTCATTGGCACTTGAAGCATTGTTCGTTGACCATTGAACAATGGTGCGTTGGAGCATGAAGAATGCTTCAATCAAGCAACATGTCAAATGAGGGGGATTGCTCCACCGTCTTCTTTCTTTTCAGAGCACCTTCTCTTTACCATCCCCAACAGTATAGAGTACAAAACAGAAGATGGTAGAGACTTTGATGGCCAGAGAACAGTTCTATCTCCTTCCAGCCTGATAGTTCTGCACTTGCTTCATCACTCTCAGGAAGTTTTCGCCCCAAATCATGCGAATATGCTGGTTGGTATAGCGTTTGCGCAGGAGTTGTCGAGTGAAGTTGATGAGTTCGCTGGCTGAAGCACAGCCTCTGATTCCTCCATCTCCATCAAAATCAGTGCCTATACCTACATGTTCAATTCCCATCACATCAATCATGTGGTTGAGGTGGCTGACAGCATCGAGAATGGTTGCCTCAGTTATCCCATCTGCTCGAGTATCGAAGGATCTCCACACATTCTGAGGATTGTAGTCAATGGAATCCTTCACCAGAAAACCATGATAGAGCGTGACCTGAGCCACACCTCCTGCCTGTGCGAGAGCACGCATTTGGTCATCCGTAAGATTGCGCGGATGGTCACAAAGCAATCTTGCTGACGAGTGGCTGCACACGATAGGCGTCTTGCTGATTTGAATTGCATCGTAGAAACTCTCTTCGCCTGCATGGCTCATATCTACCATCATGCCTACTCGATTCATTTCTTCTATCACCTTTGCACCAAATTCGCTCACTCCTCCATGCTCCTGATTGCCTTTGGCTGAGTCACATATATCGTTGTCACCATTGTGGCAAAGGGTCATGTAAACGACACCTCTCTTGCGAAAAGCCTCCACATTCTTGATGTCCTTTCCTATGGCATAGCCATTCTCTATACCCATCATGATAGACTTCCTGCCTTGGCTCTTCAGTGTCCAGAGGTCTTCGGGAGTATAGGCAATGCCTACTGCATCGCTGTTTTGAGCCACCATTTCCTCTATCTGGGTGAGCAGATGGTTCGCCTTTTCGGTGGCCTTCAGTAGTGATACATCGTCTCTTCCCTTCTGCTGTAGATAAGCCACCATGATGGTTGCGTCAAGGTGTCCTTCTGTCATCTTGTGGAGATCCACAAGGATTTTAGGATCACGTGTGGCAAAGTCTATCTTTTGAGAGAAAAACATAGGAGTATCACAATGGCTGTCGAGCGTGATCATCTGTGCATGAAGGTTCTTCGCCGACTTGAATTCCGCACTTTCTCCCACAAGCCACTGAAAGATGGGCAACATCTCTGTGCTTCCTCTCAGTATGAAAGTCTCGGGATGCCATTGCACACCCATGATGGACTTGTATTCGTTGCTTTCCACAGCCTCTATCACGCCATCACTGCTCATGGCTGTTACCCGCAAACAGGGAGCGGCCTCTTTGCAGGCTTGATGGTGGAAGGAGTTCACCTCCAGGCTTTCGCCAAAAAGAGAGGAGAGAATGGAATCCTCGCTGATGCTGACTACATGTGATGGATAACGACGGTCTTGATCTTGACTGTGCTTGATACGCACACCGTCCATCTGACTGTGAATATCTTGATAGAGAGTGCCTCCCAAGGCTGCATTGATGGTCTGTATGCCCTTGCAAATACCTAACATGGGGATTTGGCGGTCATAAGCCATGCGTGCCAACAGAAGTTCCTGGCGGTCGCGCTGAGGTGTGATGCCATGCAATTCCTTGATGGGTTCTTCACCAAGCAGCAAGGGGTTGATGTCGCCACCTCCACTGAAGATGATGCCATCCAAGCGGTCGAGCAATGCGCCCAACTTGTCTGTGTCTGAAAATGGAGGAATAATGAAAGGGATGCCTCCTGCCTGCAACACCGACTGGTAATAGCCTTCTGCCAAGGTGCAGGTCTCCTTGTCGTAGTTGCCTGTGACACCTATCACAGGAGCTGGCTCATGACTGTCGAAGTGACTGTTGATGCGGCTATAAATGCCTTGCCAATCGTTGTTTTTCATTTGGTGTGGTTTTAGATGCAACAAAAAAAGAGACTCCTGGCTCTCCAGTTTCCTGAAGAGGCAGGAGTCTCTGCTGATTATTTCTTCAATACAATATTGATCATCTTCTTTGGCACAACAATCACTTTTGCCACGGTGAATCCTTCCATCCACTTGGCTGACTGTGGGTCGTTCAGTGCCGCCGCTTCTGCTTCCTCCGAAGTTACGTCTGCAGGGAATTCCATTGGGAAGCGTGCCTTACCATTGAAGGCTACCATCATCTTGACGGAATCCTCCTTGAGGAATTCTTCGTTGAAGACAGGCCAAGGGGCATCGCACACGGTGGTGTCGTGACCCAACATCTGCCAGAACTCCTCTCCAATGTGAGGACAGAAAGGAGCCAGCATGATGGCAAGTGCCTCACGTGTCTCTTTGGTTGTAGCCTTGAGTTTGGAGAGTTCGTTGAGACATACCATGAAGGCTGCAATAGAAGTGTTGTAGGAGAACGACTCAATATCTGCCGATACCTTCTTGATAAGTGTGTGGAGTGCCTTGAGTTCTTCCTTTGAGGCTGTTTCTGTCCGCTCGCCTTCAGTCACAAACTTCCAGAGCTTCTTGAGGAAACGGTGACAGCCGTCAATACCGTTGGTGTCCCAAGGCTTGCTCTGTTCTACAGGACCAAGGAACATTTCGTAGAGACGGAGCGTGTCAGCACCGAACTTCTCTACAATCATATCCGGATTGACCACATTGAACATGCTCTTGGACATCTTCTCTACAGCCCACCCACACATGTATTTGCCTTCATCGTTGAGGATGAACTCAGCATCGTTGTATTCAGGACGCCATGCCTTGAATGCTTCCACATCGAGGATGTCTCCGCTGACGATGTTCACATCCACATGGAGTGGAGTCACCTCGTATGCGTCTTTCTTGTCGAAAGAGACGAAAGTGTTTGTGTCCTTGATTCGGTAAACGAAGTTGCTTCGTCCCTGAATCATACCCTGATTCACGAGTTTCTGGAATGGTTCTTCCTTACAAGAGATACCCAGGTCGAAAAGGAACTTGTTCCAGAAACGGCTATAGATAAGGTGACCTGTTGCGTGCTCGCTACCACCTACATAGAGATCCACATTCTGCCAATACTCAGCAGCCTCCTTGCTCACAAGGGCTGTTTTGTTGTGGGGATCCATGTAGCGGAGGTAATAAGCAGAACTGCCTGCGAACCCTGGCATGGTGTAGAGTTCAATAGGGAAGATGCCCTTCTGGTCAATCTTGGTGTCCTCCACTATCTTCTTGTTCTGCTCATCCCAAGCCCACACGGTAGCATTGCCCAATGGTGGCTCACCTGTTTCTGTAGGCAAGAACTTGTCCACCTCTGGAAGTTCAACAGGTAGGCATTCCTCTGGTATCATGGTCGGGATGCCGTTCTTATAATAGACGGGGAAAGGCTCACCCCAATAACGCTGACGAGAGAAAATGGCATCGCGCAGGCGATAGTTCACCTTCACACGTCCTAAGCCGTTTTCTTCCACATACACCTTGGTCTTGGCAATAGCCTCTTTCACAGTACAACCATTGAGAGAAAAGTCTATATAAGGCTTCACATCTGTGCGTGGCGAATTAATCACCTCGCCCTCCTTGGCATCATAACTCTCCTCGCTCACATCAGCACCCTTGATGAGTGGAATGATGGGCAAGTTGAAATGCTTGGCAAAAGCATAGTCGCGAGCATCGTGAGCAGGTACAGCCATAATAGCACCTGTGCCATAGCCCGCCAATACATATTCAGCAATCCAGATAGGATTCTTCTCGCCTGTGAATGGGTTGATGGCATAAGAACCAGAGAAGACGCCTGTCACCTTATGATCAATCATGCGTTCACGCTCTGTACGCCCCTTCACGTATTTGATATATTCATCTACAGCCGCTTTCTGTTCAGCCGTGGTTACCTTCTCCACCAGTTCGCTTTCTGGAGCCAACACCATGAAGGTGACACCAAACATGGTATCTGCACGTGTGGTGAAGATGGTAAAACTCTCGTCGCTATCAGCAATATTGAACTCCACCTCTGCACCTTCACTTCGTCCAATCCAGTTTCTCTGAGTCTCCTTGATGGAGTCACTCCACTGAATGTTATCCAGTCCATCGAGCAGACGTTGGCTGTAGGCACTGACACGCAAGCACCATTGGCGCATTTTCTTCTGTTCTACAGGGAAGCCGCCTCGCTCGCTCACACCATCCACCACTTCGTCATTGGCCAGCACTGTGCCAAGACCTGCACACCAGTTCACCATGGTCTCACCCATGAAGGCAATGCGGTAGTTCATCAGTGTGCTACTCTTTTGCTGCTCATCCATAGCCTTCCACTCTTCTGCGGTGAAAGTGAGATTTTCAGTCTGAGCCACATCAAGCCCCTCTGTACCATTCTGATCAAAGTGCGCTATCAGTTTCTCTATAGGTTGTGCTGACTGGCATTTGTTGCAGAAGAAAGAGTTGAACATCTTCTGGAAAGCCCACTGAGTCCAGTGGTAATATTCTGGTGCACAGGTGCGCACTTCTCTGTCCCAGTCAAAGCAGAAGCCTATCTTGTCGAGCTGCTCGCGATAGCGGTCGATATTCTGGAATGTAGTCTTCTCTGGGTGCTGACCTGTCTGGATGGCATACTGCTCTGCAGGAAGTCCGTAGGCATCATATCCCATAGGGTTGAGCACATTGAAACCTTGCAAACGCTTGTAGCGCGCATAGATGTCGCTGGCGATATAGCCAAGTGGATGACCCACATGCAATCCTGCTCCACTTGGATAAGGGAACATGTTCAATACATAGAACTTTGGTTTGCTGTTGTCTTCTGCTACTTTGTAGGTCTTTTCTTCCACCCACTTCTGTTGCCATTTCTTCTCAATGTCTCTGAAATTATATTCCATTATTTTTTTATTTTATATTTTGATGCAAAGTTAGTGAAAAATACAGCCATAACAAAATGAAAATGCGTATTTTGGTCTATCAACAAACTTCCATGTTCCTTAGTGGTGATTTTGATATGTGTTTTTCAGGATGAAGATGCTTTCCTTACCCATGTTGAAGATGAGATCAATGATGCTGAGATCAGGAAGGAATCCGTTTCTCTGCTGGAAAACCTGATAATAGGGAACTGCTGTTCTCCCTGCATTCACAAGGGGCGTACAGCCCATGTAGTTTGGGCTACGCTTCAGGTTGGGCTGAATATCAAGAAGTTCACAGCACTTGAGGATGAGTGCCTCATTGAAGTCTATGAGAAACTCCCAATGTTGTTCGTAGAAAGGGCGGAAATCATCCTGAAGATACTCAAAGAAGGGAGAGTTGAAGTAGGAGGTCTCAAGTGCATACCAATGCTGATGCTGCCAGTCGCTATGAGTGCTGATGCGAATGTCTTTCATCAGACACTTGCCACCCGAAAAATTGCTATGGTCAATAGGAATGGTAAGGTGAAGTTTCCCGTTTGGAGAGTCGATGGTACAGCGATTGCGAATGGTCTGCTTCGTGAAGTTCTCGTATTGCTCTATGAGAACAGGCTCATGAGTCATGAGTTGTGCAAACCAACTGACTGGAGGGAGATATGCGCTTGGAAGTATCATGTAAAGCCTTAAATTGAAAGGAAAGAAGAAGCCGGAATCTTGGGCGACAGACCACAATGATTCCGGCTTGAATATGTCTTTGTTACTTAATATTGTCCACCCAGGTGAAGAGCCTTCTCCATCGCACGCCATGTGACTTGCCATAACGATCCGTCACAAGGGAGAGCCAGATGAAGAGAGGCTTGCCCACCACATGATCCTCTGGCACAAAGCCCCAGTAGCGGCTATCGGCAGAGTTGTGGCGATTATCGCCCATCATCCAGTAATAGTCCATCTTGAAGGTGTAGGAGTCAGTCTGCTTGCCATTGATGAAAATCTTTCCGTCCTTCATCTCTAATTGATTCTTTTCATACACACGGATGGGGCGTTCATAAATGGCTATATTCTCCTTGGTGAGTTTGACGCTTTCTCCCTTGGCAGGAATCCAGATAGGACCGTAGTTGTCACGTGTCCAACCATATTGGTGATTGAGTGGATAGACCAATGTATAAGCATGGTCAATGGCATTAGTTACGCTCATCCAATCATTGTCCTTCACCTCTACCACGCTGTCGCAAAACTCCTTGTTGGCACGCAATGCCTCTGCGGCCATGCGGGTGAGAGGGATACCATTTTTGCGGTCAAGAATCTTGTCACGATCCTCATCGCTGATGTTCAGTTCCTCACACATTTCGTCGGTCAGAATCTGATTATTGCGGGTATATACTCTGTAGTTGAACTGCACAAAGGTGGGAGTCTCCATCTTTTTCCCATCTGTGTAAATCACCTTATCTTTAATTTGGAAAGTCTGCCCAGGAAGACCTACGCATCGTTTCACATAGTTCTCTCTTCGGTCGGCAGGTCTGGCAATCACATTGCCATAGATATTGGTCTTTGCCGCCACAATCTGCTTACCCACATTGTAGAGTTCATTAAAAGCCTTCTCCTGGTCTTCCGTCGAGAGATCCTGAAGCACAGGAACTTGATAGCCTTGCTCTGCAGCAGCCACACACCCTTCTGTGTAGCAGAGACTGTAGTAGTCGCCATTGTAGGCTACAGCCACAGTGTCGCCAGCAGGATAGTTGAACACAACAATGTCTCCCTGCTCTACCTTGCCAAAGCCCTTCACACGGCGATATTCCCACTGAGGCCATTCAATATACGACTTGCAGTTGAGCATCGGAATAGTGTGTTGCGTGAGCGGCATGGTAAGAGGAGTCTGAGGAATGCGAGGACCATAACTCATCTTGCTCACCAAGAGGAAATCACCTGTCATGAGGGTTTTCTCCAGCGAAGAGGATGGAATCTGATAGTTCTGGAAGAAAAAGTTATTGACAAAATAGACAGCCACCAATGCAAACACAATGGCATCTACCCAACTCATAATGGTTCGGGCAATGTCGCTTTCAAGTTCCTTCCACCAAGTCCAATTGATTTTCTTGGTGATATACACATCAAAGATAAGAGGAAGCACAATCAGTCCCCACCATGACTCCACCCAATAGAGGAAAGCCAAGTAGCAGACTGTGGCCACACCAAACTTCACCCATTTCCATCCAGCCCATGCAGGCTTGTTGTTCTCTCCAGAACGCGTCTTCTTGAAGTCTTTATAGTTGAATCCCATAGCCTGTAGTTAGAATTTGAAGAGGTCGTCCGTTGAAAGCAGTCCCTCATGCTGGGCTGTAAACTCAGCAGCAATCACTGCCCCGAGCGCAAAGCCCTGACGAGAGTGTGCGTCGTGGGTGATGGTGATTTGATCTGCCTCGCTGTCCCATGTGATAGAGTGGATGCCTGGCACTTCATCTCGGCGGATAGAACTGATAGGCAAAAGGTCTGCAGCCACCTTGTCAGAGCCTTCCACTTTTCCCTCAGGGTCTTGCAGGTAGCCCATTGTCCAATCCTTCTTGCGGTCAAGGCGTTCCACTATTTGTTCTGCCAGAGTGATGCCTGTACCTGACGGGTGGTCGAGTTTGTGAATGTGGTGAGTCTCCACCTCTTTCACATCATATTGTGGAAAACCATTCATGATGCCAGCCAAATATTTGTTTACAGCACCAAATATGGCTACTCCAATAGAGTAATTGCTTGCCCAAAAGAGTGTCTTGCCCTCTTCTGTGCAAGCCCTGCGCACCTCTTCCCCATGCTCCTTGAGCCATCCTGTGCTACCGCTCACTACTTTCACTCCAGCCTTCCACGCCTTCTGATAGTTGTCATAGGCGGTCATAGGAGTGGTGAATTCAATCGCCACTTCTGCACTGGCAAAAGCCTCACTCTCAAAATCCTGCTGATTGTTGATATCAATAATGCTGACAATTTCATGTCCACGGCTCTTGGCAATCTGTTCTATCATCTTACCCATTTTGCCGTATCCTATCAATGCTATTTTCATCAGTTCTTATTATTTTAAGCCCTATAATCTACTTTAATTTCATGCAAAGATAACATTTTTATTCCGAAATGCTTAACTTTGAACAAAATTTATTGTAAAAACCATGGAACAGTTGCTTCACTATACTTGGAAACATAAGATTTTCCCCCTTCATGAACTCCGCACCACTGATGGGCATCTCATTGAGGTGATCCACCCTGGCTTGCAGAACACCCATGCAGGACCAGACTTTCAAGAGGCTAAAATAAAGATAGACGGAACGGAATGGGTGGGAAATGTGGAACTGCACTTGAAGACAAGCGACTGGTTTCGCCATCACCATGACACAAATCCCGCCTACAAACGGATCATCCTCCATGTCGCCTCCGAGGTGGACATGCCCCTTTCTTACCCCAACGGGCAACCCATACCACAGTTGCAGTTGCCTATTCCTGCCTATGTGAGGGAGAACTATTCAGCCTTGAAACAAGCAGACGCCAATCCCCGATGTCGTGATGTGGTGGAGCAACTGCCCACCCTTCTCATTCACAACTGGATGACCTCCTTGACCTTGGAACGTTTTGAAGAAAAAGCGACTCAGATCATGCAGAGAAGAGAGGAGATGGAGAAGGATTGGGAAGGGACACTCTTTGTGACGATTGCCCGAAATTTCGGTTTTGGCGTTAATGGAGACGCTTTTGAGAAGTGGTCCCGCTCTATCCCAATGAGTGCGGTAGGCAAACATCGTGACAACCTCTTTCAGATTGAGGCTTTCTTTTTTGGTCAGGCAGGATTGCTTGAGGGCGAATGCGAGGACGATTATTTTCAGCAACTAAAGAAAGAGTACATGTACTTACGTCATAAGTTCTCGCTCACCCCTATTGACGTGAATGCATGGAAGTTTCTTCGTCTTCGACCTCAAAATTTCCCTCATATCCGCATTGCCCAGTTAGCGATGCTCTACTACGAGCAGCATCTCAATTTGTCTCGATTGCTCAATGCTGAGAGCATGGAAGAAATACATGCCATGTTGGTCACTCACGTGAGCGACTATTGGCTCACTCACTACACTTTTGGAGGAAAGCCCACACGGATCATAGAGAAGACTCTTTCTCCTGCATCCACATCGTTAATTGTCATCAACAGTGTAGCCCCCATGCTTTTCACCTATGGCAAATACAAGTCAGACCCCCATATGTGCCAACGTGCTTTTTCTTTGTGGCAAGATCTGAAACCAGAGAACAATTTCGTTGTTCGAGACTGGGCTGCGGCAAACGTGACATGCGAGAATGCCGCAGACAGCCAAGCACTTCTGCAACTATATCGCAACTACTGCCAGAAAGGAGACTGCTTGAGGTGCAAATTCGGATATGAGTATATCAAACGGACACCAGGCTTTTTGAGAGAGGGTGAGCCTACAAAGAAACAACCTTGATTTCCATCTTCTTCCCACTCCTCCTCTCACCAACTTTAGCATTGCATCTTGATTGCATCACATCTATTCTGACAAGATAGGGGTAGGGCTGACAGAACTGTAAAAACAACAGAGAGGTCTGCCTGAAAAAGCCAACCTCTCTGCTTGCACGGGGTGAGGGACTCGAACCCCCGACCCTCGGTTTTGGAGACCGATATTCTACCAACTAAACTAACCCCGTGTAGGTTATTTCTGCACACGAAGCCCTTGCTTTCTCAAGAAGTAGCTCCACCGGGAATCGAACCCGGATCTAATCTTTAGGAGAGATTTGTTCTATCCATTGAACTATGGGGCCGTCCCGTTTGCGAGTGCAAAGGTACGAATAAGTAAGCAGAATAAAAAGAAAAAACAAACTTTTTTTCTTTTATTCTCAAACGTGAACACCTTCTGTGCAATCAATAAAAGAATAAACTTAGCGCAAGTCTGATGAATTTGCGTTATCCATGTCTTGCCATCGACTGCCATCGTGCGCATATTTCAGTGTGAATTATTGTCATTATCGTTATCTGACATCAAGAGGTGCTCGCCTATTCATGTCCAATTGATATGAAACAAAAAAACGAAGAAGAATCCTTTACGGTCAAAATCTCCCTCCCCGTTCTTCTGTGGCCCTTCGAGATGCCTTCGAGATGCCTTCGAGACGAGTCTCAGATAATTCCACCACCTTTTTCTTGGGTGACATGAAGGAATATGAAAGCTATATGGAGGAGGAGACAGATGCACAGGCTTTCCATGCCAGAATTATGAATTTTCCGATTTTCCGAAACTCCATTCGTTAAAAACATCAACAAACGGGAAAATGGAGTTTTGGATTTTCTCATTTCTGCTGTCCACTTTTCTGTTATTTGTTTTTTGTAAGGATTTTTATATTATATCAATAGTGTCTTTATAATAAAAACCAACGTGAGTCCGATGATTTCAACATTATAAAATCTTCGGACTCAAGCTGTTAGGGTTAAAAGGAACAAGGCTTTAAGCAAAAGAAATCTTCAAGATTTCAAACTTCATCACGCCTCTTGGAACTGTGACTTCAGCAACATCCCCCACCTTCTTGCCCAACAGACCCTGTGCAATAGGAGTCTTGATGGAAATTTTTCCTTCGTTCAGATTTGCCTCGCCCTCACTCACAATGGTGTAGGCAAGCTTCATGCCGTTATCCACATTCTTCAGTTCCACCTTTGAGAGAATCTGCACCTCGTCTGTCTTTGTCAGTTTAGATGTGTCAAGGATCTTGGCCTCTGCCAAAGTGGATTTCAGCTGGGCAATCTTTGATTCAAGTTTGCCCTGAGCCTCCTTGGCCGCATCGTATTCAGCATTCTCCGAGAGGTCGCCCTTCTCGCGCGCCTCTGCAATTTGACGAATCACCTCTGGGCGATCCACCTCTTCCAATTCTTTGATTTGAGCACGAAGTTTGTCGTAGCCCTCTTGTGACATATAAGCCATAATGATATTTGTTTGGTTTTCTGTAAATAATTAGACTCGGAATGTTTTTCCACAATGGTCGTCTTTCCGCTCGAACGAAAAAATAAAAGAATTCCAACACCAACGATGTCGGAACCCTTACAATCTTCTTTCTGCTACAAAGGTACGGCTTTTAGTTCATTCCACAAAATTTTTTGAGTGAAATCTAAAAACTCATGGCAAAACCTGCCAAGAAGTTTGTGCCAATATTTCTATATCCAAAGTAGCGGTCATATTTCTGATTGAGCAAGTTATCACCCTTCACAAATAGTGTGACTGGTTGCTGGATGGGCAATGTGTAGCGGAGGCTTGCTCCCAAATTCACAGTGTTGGGGCGATTGTAGTCAGGAGTGGAGGGATCGCTGTCTGCTGCATTGGTGTAGTTGGCAAAGTTCCAGTCAATACCGGCATACAACCCATTCACCAACTTTGCATCCAACTTCCAATCCATCTCAAAGGCAGGAGTACTGAATGAGCCTTTCTCCCACTTGTCGGCGGTCTTCCCTTTCTCTATGTTCAGTTGATGGTGCGCCACAATCTTCAACACATCCCCATAGGCATAAGTGAAATCTGCATTTATATAGAAGCGGCGGTTCTTGGACAATTCGGTTTGGTGGAACAAACGTCCATCAGGAGCAAATTCCATAGAAGCCATGTCTGGAGAGTTTGTAGAATAGTCATATCCTGCATTCACATCTCCGCTCAATCCATTTAGTTTACCAAAACGGTAGCCCACAAAGGCATCTATCTGGTGAAACTCTGCTACCAGCTCAGTCTCTGCGTCTGATCGAAAACTGAAATAAGGATGGATGTCGTGAAGACGACGGAAGTCGTTGTCTTCCTCATAACCCCGAGCACCTACATACACGTCACTGTTTGAATCGAGGTGGAAAGTAAGTCTTGCATCTGGTGCAACATGACCTGTATTGCTCACAAAAACACCCAGTTTCAGTGCCATCTCATCATTTTCATACATGTAATGAGGAGTGAAGAAAAGACGGGTCTCGCCTTTCAGTTCCTCATTTCCATAATGCGAGTGAACACCTCCCAGGCCCAGGCCAATGCCCTGATTGTCGGTCAAAGAATAGGAGGCACTGGCATCTAAGTGCAGAACTGTCTCACCAAGTTCCTTCCGAAGATTGAAGAGGTGATTTTGGCTGAAGAACTCCACTCCCGCAGAGCCTTCAACCGTGAAGCGAGCTGAAGTATAAGGCGTAAAGCCCACTACTGCATTTGCCAACACATCATGTTGCTTGTCGGTCCTGAGAGTATTGCCCATATAATTGAACACATGATTCTCGAATGCACCCTTTGCAAAGAAGTCCACACCATTGCTAAAACGATGGTTGTATTTCAGAGCCGCACGATTCTTGTAGAAACGGCTCTTCCAATCTTCCACACCGAGAAATCGGTTTTCCTTCACCTTACCGTTAAAGCCCTTCAAGGAGAAGTCAATGTCCAAAGCGTCATTGTCTGTCAGATCGAACTCATAAGCAACCCGACCATCCAATTTGCCCAACGCACCTCCACCCATGTGAATGTATCCCTTCTTTCGCCCCTTCCACACAGCCTCACTCTCATAGTTGCCAAGAGGATCTTCCACAAAGTTATCAAAAGGTTGATCCTGCACCGCATACTCCATCGTGTAGTGAGTCACTTGCGTTTCTGCCTTTTGAGACCTAACAGGCATCTTCGTCACATCTGTCACCACAGGCTTCACCTCATTGGTCACCTCTACCGTATTGTCCAACTGCGCCATTGCAGGTGTCACCCCGCATATAGCCATTACTGTTATGATTGTTTGCTTCATATTCTATACCTTTTGTTCATCACTCGGAGAAAGACCTTGACCCTTGCTGAAGACCAACGCCATGCCTCTATGACTACTCATGTTTTGCTTCTATGACGACTCTTTTCCGTCGTTTATAACGACCCACCGCCGTCCTTACTGTTGCAACCTCTGCTCTATCATCTCCTTGATTTCATCCTCCTCCTTGTAGTTTGCCTTTAGAGACTCAAGAGTCTGCTTCGCCTCTATCACACGCTCCTGCGCCCTGTAGATGTCACTCATCAAGATGAAAGCACGAGCCAACCAATAAGGCTTGGCAATGCCGTCATCAATCGCCTTGTTCAAGAGCTGTTCTGCTTGCTGATACTCACCCTCATTGAAGAGTTGCTGAGCAGCCAACACAGGAGTCTTGGCTACCTCTGTTGCAATAGAGTCTTGAGCCGCAGCAATAGAATCCTGCATCGCAATGTTTGCCGCCATGTTGGTCAATTCCTCACGGGCTTTCTGGGCATACTCACTGTCTGGGTATTTCATGGCAATAGATCCAAATACAGCCGCAGCCTCATCATCCCTGCCCGACAGCACATAAGCACGCCCCTGCTCATACAAAGCCTTGGCTGCTTGTGAGGATGAAGGGTATTCAGCATTCATCTGATTGATAAGGTCCACTTTCTTGTCATAGTTGCCCTTCAAACCCTCTATATATGCTTCTTGCAACATGGCATAATCGCCCAGTGAGTGGTATGTCTGCTTGGCTTTCTGATAGTTGGCAACAGCCTCATCGTAGTTACGCATATTGAGATAGCAGTCGCCCAGACGATTGTAGGCATCCGCCTTCACCTGAGAATTGACATTCGCCATCTCCACGATCTTCCTAAACTCGGTAGAAGCACCATTATATTTTTGCTGCTTGAAGAGCGCATAGCCCAAACTATACTGAGCAAAGCCACTGTTCTTCAATTGCCCCCCAGGAGTCTGTTTACCCAAGGTAATGGCTACATTCAAGTCGTTTGCAGCCTGAGCATGATTGCCCAAACGATAGTTGCAGTCGCCCTTCACATAATATGATTCCGCATACGCCTCTGCATCTTGCTTTCCCATAGCAATAGCCTGTTCGGCATAGGCAAGCGCCTCCTTCACCCGATTGGCATTCAGTTCTTGGAAAGCCAAATTATACAAAACCTTCTGTTTGTCAGCCTGTGTGCCAGCATCAGGAGCCGTCACCTTGTTGATAGCCGTAAGTGCTTTAGAATAGTCCTTCTTCATCATATAAGCCTCTGTCAGGCATTGCGACACAGGAGTGGCATATTGCGAGGAAGGAAACTCCTGCAAGAACTGCTCCATCACAGCAACTGTATTGACCGCATCCTGTTCATGAAGTGTTAAGGCATAATTGTAGAGTGCCTGTTCACGCAGATTTCCATTCGCATTCATTCCCGAAGCACTCAAAAAAGCCTTCTGAGCATCTGGCTTCCTGTTCATCCGCAGAGCTGCCACACCCGCATGCAACCAAGCATTTTGAGCCATCTCATCACGCTCCACACCAGCAGACTCAACCAAGGTATTATATGCGGCGGGGAAAGCACCTAAATAATAGTGACACATGCCTTGCTTATACAGCGAGGTGCGCGTTTTCTCACCAGCATCCAGATAGGTCAGCGCCTGACTATACTCTCTCTGGTCATACAGTTGTTCTCCTGCCAAACGATAGAGCACGCCATTGTAGGCATCCACCTCATCACTCAACCCCGTCAGAGGATAAGCGAGAGGAGTGCCGATATGCACACCTTGCTCTTCATCTTGAAAGAATGACTGCAAAGCCTCCTCAAAGCGGCGATCCTTCACCAACAAATTACGACGAAACACCCGAAGGACATCTGCATACTCCGACAGTGGGTGTTCTTTTGCCCATGCCTCCATGCGGTCTGCCGTGGCTGGACGACCTAACACATAGTCACACACCAGTGTGAGTGCCTGAGCCTCCTCTGCCACCTTGGCTTCTTCGCCCTTCTCATCCAGAAACTGTTCCAACTGCTGTCGAGCACCAAAGTAGTGGCCATCCGCCACAGCCTTCACTGCTGTCTGCTGAGCATTCACATTCATAGCCGCCATGCCTATTGCCAGCCCTGCAAGCCACAATCGCACACAGCCCTTCATATACAAGCTTGGAGCCATTCTTTCTTTACTCATGTATGTCTTCTATCTTATTATCAATTAGAATTTCTGCCACAAAGATACGCCAATTTATACCAATTCTCTTGAAATTAACAATATATAACGCACAAGGCAACACTTTCCCACACTGTCCCCTACCACTTAATATTCAAAAGCACTTCCACCCGTAAACTCTCGCAAAAGAGAATGAGGAGGGATATAGTCCAATGGAATATCGTGAAAACGATTCAGCACCCACTTCAGCCGCTGCGCCTCCACATAGGCTGGGTCATCAGCATGTACCTCATACAATAAGGACAATGCCTTCTCCTTCAGCACTCCCAGTTCATACTGAAAAGCCGTACAGAAATTGATGTCTGCATTTTGCTGGAAAGGCACAATCCACTTATCCTCCCCTCTTCTCACAGAAGGCCATCTTGCCAACGTGGAGGAAGCATCCGTGTTGCGGAACTGCGCATCACGCACCATACGACGAATGAGACGATTGTCGGCAGTGGGGAAATAAGTGCCATCTTCATTCTTAGCCACCGTAAGCCCAGAGATATAGATGCGCAAGATGCTCTCAGGCGGAATGCCCTGACAGAGAATAGGGTTGAGAGCGTGAATGCCCTCCATAATCAGTACCGTATGGGAAGTGAGGCAAATGCGGCGACCACTCTTCACACTCTTTCCCGCAGCAAAATCATACTTGGGCAATTCCACCTCCTTACCATCCAGCAAATCCTGAAATTGCTCATGAAAGAAATCCACATTCACAGCATTGATATGCTCATAGTCATACTCTCCATTCTCATCCTTCGGAGTCTGTTCACGGTCTATATAGTAATCGTCAAACGAAAGGCACTGAGTGGTCATCCCCTTCTTTTCCAAAGCAATGCTAAGTTTCTTGCTAAAGGTGGTCTTTCCGCTCGAAGAAGGACCTGCTATAAACACTGCCCTCACAAGCGGACGACTATCAACAGCCTCTGCAATCAGTTCTATGCCCCGTTCCTGCAAAGCCTCCCCTATCTTCACCATCGCCTGACACTCACCCGCATCTATGATACGGTTCATCTGACCAATAGAGTAACTCACCGTCTTCAGCCGCTTGCTGAAAAGAGACTTTCCCTCCACCTTTCCCACAAGATACTGGATAGCCTCCTCCAGAGTTTTTTCTTTCACTTCCTCTCTGATTTGCTGCGCTATTTTGAGGTAAGCTCCGTTCACCTCAAATTTTTCAGAACTTCGATTGCCATTAAAGTTGAGTTGCATGGTTGTAATCATATAAGAAATAGAACGTTATTTAAAAAAGAGAGTCCCTTTGAAAGGGCTCATGGGCAAATTTACGATATTTCCACGAAACGCTCCCCTTTAGAAGATGAAAAAAGATTTAATTTCAAAAGAATTAACTTTTTCCTCACCTTTACCCAATCTTTCTTTAGTCTTCCCCTCTGTTCAGGAGAAGACAAGGCAACATGTAGGAAGAAGAACTGCAAAACAACCGAGAAGGGGCTATTGCAAAATGGATTACGATCACTCCTTTCGTTGATAAGTCTTTTCTGTTGCGTCACCTGGGCTATTCAGATTATCACTTAAGTGAAAGAAATCATTACCTGACCACAACCTTCGAGATGACTTCGGGATGACTCTCAGATAATTATCTCACATCAGAAATGTGAATTTACTTGGAAAATGAAAATGACGGCTTATTCTCTATCCATTCCCTTAAAGGGACATGATGTTGTTTGGCAAACTCGCAACAAATTCCAAGCCACTCCTCATACATGTTGCTACTTCTTGAAAGTACTGGGTTAAATTCCTTTATCATCATATACATGTCAGGGGTGGGATGTGTAAGTACCGCTTTAATGTCTTCAGAATAATCAACGATAATATTAAAGACTTGTGCCACTGGATTCTTCAGCCTTTTTCCATCAACATGAGTTATTTTACCGCCAGCAGAGTATAGATTGCGTATGTTGGGATTGACAACCTGATTGTATGAGCATAACCAAAGCGTGGTATTATTATACTTGTTCTTATTGGGGGCAGGATTTAGTGCCTCAGGAAAGAGTATCATACACTTAGCCTGCAATGCTCTCTTTTCCCACAATTCAAGAGAATTCCATAATTTAATGTTGAATGAATGAGCGGATTCAATATTGTCTGATGTAATCCACCAGGGCATCTCCTGACGATTTTGTTTTTTTGCACGCTCTCGATAATAGTGCCTCACTTTTGAAATGGGGTCTGGAGAGGTTCTGAAATCGTTATAGGTAGTGCCCATTTTGGAGAATATCGTTTCACTTTCTGGAATCTCCATGTTAATTAGATAGCGTGGAGAATGGGTGACGGCTATGTCATAAAGCACATCCTGATAAGGGCGACATTTAAATTGTGGAACAGATCCGCCCAGTTTACCAAATAACATGTAAATGTCATCAACATTTTCAATGCGAGTGGTTTCAACTATACTACTTCCCGTCGAAGTCCAATGATTTTCTTTTGTTGATTTAACCTCTACACCATAGTATTGATCAACCACAATATCAGGGAATCGCTGACCAGATATTAGTTGAACCTCATTTGCATCAAAAGGAGAATTTGTACATGCTAATTTTATCTTCTCTACAGCACATAGTTCTAAAGTGAAAGCATTCAACTGCTTGTAAATCGATGGATTTTCATGAGCCTCATCATTTAAGATTGCTTCTGTTCTTTCCATCAAATTAGCAAATGCTTCATGGGCAAGCGTCATATTCTGCTTTCTAATAGCGATGATGTTCTGTCGTTTTTCCATCTTTATCCAAAGTATAGTGGCCAGACTTCTTGAATTCTTCTTGCAATATTGTATGCAAGCATGGGGGGTACTGCATTACCAATAACCCTATAAGCACCAGAAGGACTTACTGCGTATCTTCTTGTTCCCTTTTTTCGGAACACAAAAGGATAATCAGGCGGGAAAGTCTGAATGAGCGCACACTCACGAGGTGTCAAGCGTCGTTCTTGAAGTCCTCTATCAAGTTCATCCTGCATTTTTCCGCCATGTTCTGCCGAAAGTCTCCTGAATTCAATATTTCCATGATGTTCTGAGCGGATAGTTGGAGCCAAACCATCTATGTTTATTTCAGTTTGTCCTTGACTTCCATTACCAAGATATTTAGCCCCCGAGAAAAACTTCTGTGCCAAATCCTCAGAATCTGCTGGTTCTGGTAAATCTTGGAATATTTCCCTACAACTTACGGGTTGAGGCAAGTTGTCGTCACCCCCATTATAATTGTGCGTAGGCGAAGGGTATGGATTATATTGTTCTGGGATCTGGGCTTGCTCCAATGCTTCTATTGCTTCCGGAACAAGTGCTGAACGCCTAATCCCAATAAAAATGATACGTTCTCTTTTTTCAGGAACTCCGTAGTTTGCCGCATACAAAATTTGAGGGTCCAATACGATATAGTCATTTCCATTTGCTGATGAGAAATCACGTTGGATGATGTCCTTCACATCTCCCAAACTTACAAGTCCTGCGACATTTTCGGCTATAAACATTTTCGGCTGAACAATATCAACAACTTGTTTCATCCATATATATAGTTTTCCTCTTGTTTCCTCAGAAGGCTCATCGCCAATTCTTTTTTCGCCATTGTGAGACACCAAAGAATCAAAGCCCTTCCTTTTGCCAGAAACACTGAAGTCTTGGCAAGGAAAGCCCCCCGTAACTAAATCTATATTATCAGGAAAGACATTGGCATTGCCTTCTTTGTGAAGTTTAACCAAATCAACAATACTTTCCAAATGATATATGTCTGGATTAACATGGTATCGGGACATGTATCTAAGCCATGCAGATCGGGCTTCCTTCAAAATATCGCAGGCAAACACTGTGCGAAATAGATTTCTTTGGAGAAGAGTCCAATTATCATTTATGTCATGGTGTATCCAGTCAGGATTTGTGACTGATTGATTATGGCATATGAAACCACCTTCCAAGCCCAAATCCATACCACCACAGCCTGAAAACAAAGACAAAACTCTTAACGTTTCTGATTCTTGACGTTCAGTTTGTCCATTATTAAAAAACAAATCGTATTGAGGCTCGGCTACTAAATCCGAATGGCCATCTGTCTCAATATCAGTATATGCAATCACTTTTTTCGTCATTTCTACTTGTTCAACAAGTTAAAATTCAACATCACGGATAAAACCTTTTTAATTTTTCCCTAAGGATTTATATTCAAGGAAGTGTTCCTATATTTGATAGTGACTGTTCAAACATAAGATTTTATGATATGAAACTCTTATCACATCTCTTTGATAGTCATATTTGCCATGCACCTTTTCAATCCAAAACTTCTTTTGACACGGTTCAACTTCACTATTACACACTATTTTTTGTGTAAAATTATACAAAAAGATTGGTTAAAACAAGACTTATTGAATAAAACAGACTTTTCGATGTAATTAATTCTACTCAATGATGTGGATTTAGAGAATTACACCTCAGTTCGAGATGACTTCGGGATGACTCTCAGATAATTACCTCACATCAGAAATGTCCACTTTATGAGTTTTGTGAAGACAGAACGGTGACAACATGATTTTGAAGTGAACCCCGAAAGTTGGATAAAATCTTTCGGGGTTTATGATGTCAGAAAGAGGTGAAGATAATGGTTGTGTATCCCTATTCTCCTTCTTTTTCACCAGAAGTCAGAGGAATGGGAGAACTATCATCCTCACCTATATCCAACAACTTCTTGAGAGCAACCTTGTTCTCTTCGTCAGAATAGTAATTGACAAACTCCTTGGGCGACATGCCAAAACAGTCGTGGAAAGAGCATGTGAAGTATGAGTGGCTGGAGAAACCAACAGCATAGGCCACCTCACTGATGTTCACCTTGTTATACGCCAACAGATAGGCAGCCTGCTTGAGTCTGAAGAGGCGAACAAAATTGTTGGGCGACACACCATAGCGTTCTTTCATCTTGCGGTTGAGGTGAACACGACTGATACCCACCTCTTCACTGAGTTGCTGTATCGTAAAGTCAGACTCCTCAATGTGTTTCTTGATAATCTCGTTCACACGTACGAAGAACTTCTCATTGGCATTCTCCACCACTGGCAACGGCACTTCCCCCACAGTCTCAGCCCTGCGTGCCTTCGTGCGAAGTGTTTCGCGCACACTGATTGCCTGACTGATTGCCGAACGAAGCAACACGATATTGACAGGTTTTTCCATATAGTGATCCACCTGCACATTCAGACTCTGCAATTGAAGAGCCTCATCACCTTCACCCGTCAATAGGATAACAGGGATGTTGCATGTTTCAGGGTTGGATTTAATGCGCTGACAGAGTTCCATACCATTAGCCTCAGGAAGGCGATAGTCTGTGACCACCACATCAGGACGCTGACTTTGCACTTTCTTCCAGGCACTGTTGCCAGAGAAAGCCGTGATCACATTATAGTCCTTGTTCAACTGGCTCACCATGAAATCTGACAGTTCCGTGTCATCATCCACCAAGAGCAAGGTGGCAAGACCATTGGCAGGGTCTATTGTTGTCTGCCCGTTATAATATGGGAAGTGGAGCACAAACTCAACGCCCACAGGATTCACGTTGCGAGCCTCAATCGTGCCATGATGCAACCTCACCAGTTCATGCACAAGATTCAATCCTATGCCCGAGCCATTGGTGTCCTCGCCCGCACTGCCCTGATAGAAACGTTCCCAGAGGTGACGCTGGTCTTCCTGGGAGAACTGAGGTCCACTATTGTAGAAGGTCAGCACCACTTGATTGTTTTCTATACAACTCTTGGCAATCACCTTGCCGCCTTGAGGCGTAAACTTGAAGGCGTTGCTCAACAAGTTGGTGATGATCTTCTCGAAATGCGTCTCATCCATCATCATCGGCAACTCCTCTTCAGCATGTTCTTTCACAAAAGTGATTTCTTTCACACTTGCCACACCCTCAAACTGTGCAAACACATGATTGGCATAAGCCACATAGTCATGTTCCCTCAGGTGCATGATCATCTGTCCAGAGTCTATCTTGCGAATATCAGTGATTTGCTTGACAATGCCCAAAAGTCGGTCGCAATTATGACGCATCACCGCATAGAGTGATTGGTGCTCTGGGTTGGTGTCTTCCGTCATCAACTGCTTGAGAGGAGACTCTATCATGGTGAGAGGCGAGCGCAACTCATGGGTGATGGAGGTGAACAGGTTCAGTTTCTCCTCCTTGATACGGTTCTGCTCATCGGTCTTGCGCAACTGCTCCTTCTGTTGCTTGCGCAGCTGAATCTGCTGATAGACGAAGTAGGCAAGCGCAAGCACTATCAATGTATAAATGAGATAAGCCCATACGGTAGCGTACCACGGTGGAGAGACTCGGATGACAATGGCATTCTCTGTAAACTCGTTGGGATTGTCCTCTATATAAGCCCTCACACGGAAAGTGTAAGTGCCAGGAGGCAATGCCGAATAACGTGCATTAGGAGCAGACACATCCTTGTGCCACTGCTTCTCCAGCCCCTCCAAGATATATTCATAATGAATACGCTCTGGGTCGCCCAGTTCTACAGAGGAAAATTCAATACTAAAAGTAGCGTTATCATGTGTCAAACTGATTTCCTTGGCATAATAAATGCTTGCATCCATCTCCTCTGTGCCAAGAGGTGTTGCAAATCTGGTGAAATAGACAGGTTCAACCTTGGTAGGTCGGTTGGAAATCAACTTAGGCGTGAAGCAGATAATACCATTATTGCCTCCAAAGAGAATATAGCCATGACCAGGCTTGACATACGAATTGCGGTGGAACTCGCCCACGTCATAACCACTGAAAGACGAGTAACTTCTCACCTCTCGTGTGCGCTTATCCACTGAAACTATATTGACTCTTGTGGCAAGCCAGATGTGCCTATCAGTCGTGGTGATAGCACTAATGGCACGGCAATCAAATCCTTCATTGATCAATTCCTGCTTCTTCGTCTTGAGATGATAGATAACAAGTCCCTCTTCCGAAGCAATGAGAATATCATTTCCATCCTGTTGGATGGCACTGGCATTACTAATTCTGTTGCCATTCAGACTGATTTCCTCATGCTTGCCGTTAGAGGCATTGTAAGAGAAAACACCCGTGCTTGAACCCACCCATAGTGTGCCCTGAGAATCTTGCAGCAAGGCACTGATCCACTGATTGTAGGAGAAAGGGAAGGTAAGACGGCTGAAGGTGCGGTTCACCACATCCACACAGATGATGCCGTGACCATTTGTACCTACCAGCAGCTTATCCTCCTCGCTATTATAGCTCAGCGTCATCACAAGTTCCTGACTAATGCCCTCCAGTCCTCGGTTCGTCCACTTCCCGTTTTCCAGCCACTGCACACCTCCACCATAAGTACCAGCCCACACTGTGCCATGCTTATCAATCTTCACATCCTGCACCAACATACAGCGAAGCCCATCGTTGATGGGATGAGCCGTGGCGAGACGCATGCCGTCAGTCGTAAAGACTCCACAACCATCTGTAGCCACCCAATAGTTCTCCTTGCTGTCAATCGCCATAGACGTGATGCAAGTGGCATTGCTACCATTTCCCTGAGGAGAAATAGGATGATAGTGGAAACAGTCGTTCTGCGGAGGAATCACGACAAGCCCCTTCTGCAGAAAAGCGGCAACCACATTCCCCTTCTTATCCTCCGTCATATCCATCACCTTGCCATAGGAAATGTCGAAATCAGGAGCTTTATCGTAGAGCGAGGTGAAAGAACTCACACCGCCCGTCTTCTTGTATTCCCAAATGCCACGACCATCTGTGCCTACCAAAATACGATGGTCATGCGTACGCAAAATAGCACTTATATAAAGATCACCTGTGTAGGCATCAGATTCCTTCACCAAGTTCTCCTTACTATTATATATAAGCAACCCATGATTTGTGCCAATCAAAAGCCCCTCTTCTGTCTCCAGCAATCGTGTGAACGTACTTCCCTTTGCAATAGCGGCTGCCCCTGGTGTATAATTGACAGGAATACTGGTGAAACTATCCAAGTCTATACACATCAACTGAGTAGTCCTTCCGATAGCCCACAAGCGTCCACGCTTGTCTATAACAGGCTGAATGACAAAAGACTCTCGAAGTGCGCTGTTCAGTTTCTCAGAAAGCACATCATCCACCTTGAGAGTCTTCGCGTTTAAGAGGAACGTGTTGAAACCATCCGTAGTGACCAACTTATAGTCCTTCTTCGGGTAGTCTATCACATTGTTAGTAGTATAGCCATAGATGCTGTCTTCCTGCCCCTCCATATATATGCGCTTGAACTCCATCGTTCGAGCATTGAGAAGAAAGAGACCGTGTGAAGTGCAGACCCAGAACCGATCATTTCCAGCCTCCTTCACACGAGTGGCAGTCTGAAACAGTTGCTTTCCATCAGCCCCTTTAGTGGGGAGATACTGAAAACGTGTTCCATCAAACACACCAAGGGCATCAGTACCCGACACCCACACAAAGCCACGAGAATCAAGGTCCACACTGTGGCAATTATTTGTCTTGAGTCCTTGTTGTGTTGTATATAACCTTACGACCTGTGCATGTCCCATCAGGGATGTTACAGCACAAACGCAAACGATGATCAGCCATCCAATGGATTGATACTTCATATAGGATATAATAGTTGTTAGTAAACGTCTTTTTGTTGTTTTCGAGGCAAAGATACAATTTTTTTATCAAACGAAACATCATTTCTTCTATTTTTTACAACTTTGTTCCGAAACAAAAACTTTAAGATATGAAACATTGGGGGCTTCCAGCACAATTATTGCTTTTAAATTTGATACAAGTTCTTTCAAATATCGTAAATCCCCTTGTATCATAATTAATTTATAATTACTTTTGCAACGTCTTTTTACGAGATTTGCCAAATACAAATAAAAAAGACACAAAACAACTTATTTTATAACTTTTCTTTTATTAATTAAATTTTTTCCGTTATGAGAAGATTCTTACTCACAGCCTCAATGCTCATCATGGGTGTTGTGGCAACCTTTGCCCAAGGATGGCAGGTGGGAGAAGAGATTACTGGCAAAATCGGTAACCCTTCTTTCAATGAGGATGCAATTGCTCCATGGAAATTCGACCACAGCACCGGTTCTACTACAGAAAAGGGTGGCTTGTGCGAAATCTATGATGGAGATGGCGCAGACCTTTATCAGTACATCGAGCTTCCTGCAGGTATGTACAGAATGGAATGCCAAGGCTACTACCGTATTGGTACATCTTGGGATTTCGACCCTAAGACTTTCAACACAGACGAATGGGTGGATCGAGCATTCATCTATGTGCAGAATGGCAAGTACAACATCGAAAGCGAGGAGTTCACTCCAGGCCGTCTCTTCGAGACACCTCTGATGCCTCGTTTGTACCCATTGCACAGAGAGAAGATCTACACTGACGAAATAAAAGAAGGCTGGGACAAGTCTGATGGTGAATACAGCAATGTCAATGGCGTGGAAGGCAGCATCTGGGGTCCTTGCTCTGTTGAGGGCACACTCATGTGGTTTGCACAGAACCTTTATGCTCCTGTAAGCGATGGCAACGTGAAGTACAACACCGTTACATTCTTCTTGACTGAAGATGGCTACGTGAAAGTAGGTGTAAGAAAGCCAGAGAAGAACAGCGCAGACTCTTGGATGGTTACAGACTTCAAACTGTACTATGAAGGTGAGGCAGGTGAAGCTGCTGAACTCGATGCGCTCAGCCAGGAGATTGACATGTACATCTCTCAGCTCGAAAGCCTTCGCGACAAGAACCCTGGTCTCATCAATGGCAAACTCGACGATGAGATACAGATTTACTATGAGGAGTACAACCCATCAACTAAGGAAGAATACACTGAGGCTAAGAATTATTTGCTCAGTCTGCTTGAGCTGGCAAATACCGCTGTCAAGGACGTGGCTAAGTTGAAGGCTGCTATCACTGCTGCCAAGGCTTTGAACAGCGACAATGCAGAGTTTTTAGCACTCATAGAAGAGGCTGAAACCAGTGTGGCAGAGGAAGGCTTTGTTTATGAAGAGGCAATACACGGATGGGACTACTATGCAGTTATTACTACCAGATTGAACGAAGCTCGTCTTAACATCTTGAAGGATCAGCCTGCTGACGCTACAGGTGCTAAGGACTTTACTGCATTGATTGCTTATCCTTGGTTCTGCAACCCTGGCTATGAGCCAACTTGGGATGCAGAGAACAGTGTTTGGGTTCCAAACGAGGCTGTCATGGCTACAAGCTGGAGCACATATGACGACTGCGATGGCACTGGCTCTGGCAAGGCAGAAGTAGTTGGCGAGGATGGAGCTGTAACCAAAGAAGCCGCTCCTGCTATTGCAGACTTGGTTAAGATTTCAAGCGATGCATCTGTAGTGGGTCAGTGGTATCAGCAGAACAACGGTCTTGTCATTTACTGGAACGACAAACTCACTTGTGCAAAGAAGTGGGATATGCCTAAGAATGACGAAACTCGTCGCGTCATTGCTCAGAACCTTGCAGACATTCCTAACGGATTCTACAAACTGAAGATACTTGCTCAGACATGGTCTAACGACTGGTCTGCTGCAAATCCTTGCAAGAACCATGCATTCATGCAGGCTGGCGACAAAGAAGTAGTTTCTCCAAACCTTGAGCCTGGTGGCTGGTGGGGTAACGACATCAGCCAGTGGAAAGAACTTGAGACTGATTTCATCGAAGTGACAGACGGCACTCTTACAATTGGTGCATTCGACAACGGTTTCGCAGCTGTAACAGGTTTCCGCCTCTACTACTATGGCGAGACTCCTAACTTCCAGGCTCTCTTGCAGCCAGAAGTTGAAAAGGCTCAGACTGCTGCTGCTGCTTTGAGATTCAAGGGCGACCAACTTGCTGTAAACGCTATGCTTGCTGAAATTCCTGCAGAGGTAACAGACAAGGAGACTTACTTGGCTGCTTCAGAAACTCTCAAGAACGCTAATGATTATATCAGCAAGGCTAACGACATTGCTAACAACTTCAATGCTCCTGACAACTTCACTACTCTCGCAGGCTCATTTGACGATGGTTCTGCTGAAGCTGAATTCCTTGGCACTGCCATGATTGCAGCAATCGAGTTCGGTGAGGGTGACAACGACACTTATGAAATGGCAGACGGCATCAATAAGCAGTACACTGCCTACAAGCAGTATGTTGATTACCGCCAGTCTATCGCAAACTTCTTGACAGACCCAACTGTTGCTCCAACAGTTCAGGAACAGAATGCTTATCTGGCTCAGAACTTTGCTACAGTTGAGAAGATTGACGAGTTCATGCTTGCTCTTGGTACTAAGTACAACATTGCTAAGTTTGCGACAGAAGGCATTGACAAGGCTACCCTTGATAACCCTATCGAGATCACAAGCCTCTTGGCCAACCCTTCATTCAAGGAAGGTCCTTCTACAGGTTGGACTGTTGATGGCTCTGGTGTTGCAACTGTCAATGAATATGGTAATGATGAAGAAACTCACCGCCCAGAAGTTGCAGAACTCTGGAATCGTGGTGCATTCACATTCTATCAGGTTGTGGCAGGTCTCCCTGCTGGTACTTATGAACTCCGCGCACGTGCAACATACCGTGATGGTAGTGGTGTAGGTGTGAACGAAGTGAACGCTTACAACAATGCAGGTGGTGAAGAGAATTGGGAAAACCACAATGCAGTTCTCTTTGCTAAGTGCAACGAAGGCGAGCAGACTTCTTACGTGAAGGCTATCGAGTCTCTCAAATCTACCCAGAACTCATTCACAAGAGTTACTACTGGTGGCACTTGGGAAGAGGATGGCACATACACTGTTGAGAAGGTTAGTTTCTTGGCAGGCACTATCGCAGAAGAAGACCAGAGTGAAGGCATCACTTGGACTTCTGTGAATGAAGGTTCTTACCCAATGGATACTAAACTCACATTCAACCACATCAACGAAGATACTGGCGAAGACGAGAGTGTAACTTACTACTATCCAGCATCCATGCAGGGCTTCCACATGGTTTGCAAGAATGATCCAACAGCATTCAACAACTCTGTGCAGATCTTCTTGTCAGAAGCAGGCAACCTCGAAATCGGTATCCGCAAGAACGAAGGCAAGAGCGGTGACTGGGTAATCATGGAAGACTTCCAGCTCTTCTACCTCGGCACAGAAGCTCCTGTATCTGTAAAGGAAATCGAGAACGCAGGTGGTGTGAAGGCTACTGTTTCTGAAGTTTATTCAGTGAGCGGTGCTCGCCAGAATGGTCTCCAGAAGGGCATCAACATCGTTAAGTACTCAGACGGTACTACACGCAAGGTGTTCGTTAAGTAATCAATTGCAAATAAGTTTTTGGTTAAATAATTTGGTAAAGTAATCTATTCATGAAAAGCGAACGGCAACATTTGACATGTTGCCGTTTTCTTTTTTAAATGACCGTTCGCAGGCTCAGGTCTCAACTTTGCATCTTGCCATGCCTGCATCCTCTCCCGTCAAGGTGCGTCTTTCCAGAGAAGCACCGTTTTCCACAAAATGGACAAAACGGACATCTCTGATGTGAGATAATTATCTCAGACTCATCTCGAAGCCTTATCGAAGGCATATCGAAGGCTCGCAAAAGCATGGGGAGAGTGTATTGAGAGACACACGATCAGGAAAACTGTCTCAATTGTCTCAATCACAATTTCCCAGATGCGCACTGTGGCACAAGAGGCGGAAAAGTGAAAAGATGAATCGGATGTTTTAGGGAACATGCGTATCAGAAGAGGTGAGACTGAGACAATTGAGACAATTTTTCACTAATTGTCTGTAGAAAGTACGCCAGTTCGGGATAAGTTCTCTTCTGGGGAATCATCCCGAACTGACGTATTTGTTGTGTTCATGACGAAGACTTCCTTTTTTTTCAAACACGTATTGTTTTTTTTATACTATATGGTTCGTGAGTAAATACTATATGGTTGCCACTCACCAACCATATGGTTGCTGGGCACAGACATATACCTATTTTTTTCAAGTCCAGCAATCAATGCAAGTTCGTCAAACTTGCATTCTTTTACGGAGAAAAGGAATCAGGAATAGGACAAAATAGAGACGATTGAAGGGTTTTCCCTTCTTCCCTTCATTATTTCATTTTTTATGCTTAATTTTGCTGAAACAATTCACAACTAACATCAAAGATTCTCAATGACTATTTGCAAGATGAAAAGATTCATTTGGGCAGCATGCCTATGTCTATGTTCTGCAATGGCATTTGCCAAGCCAATGCAGGCTCTTTCCCCCAACAAGAAAATCTCTCTCCAACAGAAAGATGGAGGTTTTGTGGTCTATTATCAAGGCAAAGAGGTGCTGAACATCTCTCAGGTGGGCATCACCACCCAGAATACTGGAATAGGACAGACTTTCCAGCGCATGAGCAAACGTGGAAAGGTAAAGGCTGACTACGTGATGAAGGGGGGCAAACACCTTCATCCCAAGAATGTCGCCTCAGAATATGCCTACGAATATGCAGATCAAAACGGCAATCCCATGCTGTTGGTTTTCCGTCTCTACAATGATGGCGTGGCTTTCCGCTACGAACTTCCCAACCTGAAGGAAGACCTGCTCAGGGGCGAACAGACGGTCTATACCATTCCAGAAGGTGTGAATCGCTGGATGCAGAAGTGGAGTGATGGCTATGAGGGCTTCTACCCTCTCACTCATGCGGGCGGAAATGAGAAGCGCATCGGTTTCCCTGCCCTTCTTTCTCCCCAGAAGGATGTGTATGCACTCCTGACAGAAGCCAACATTGAGCGTAGGCAGAGTGCCGCATCACTCTACAATGATGGCAATCCCGAACATTACCGACTGGTGCCTGATCAGAATGAGGTGGAACTCAATGGCAACTGGCACACACCTTGGCGTGTGGCTATTATCGGTTCTTTGGCTGATGTGGTGCAGTCCACTCTTGTTACCGACGTGTCTGAACCCTGCAAATTGACAGACACTGGATGGATACATCCTGGTGTGGTCTCCTGGGTCTATTGGGCCTACAATCATGGTTCTAACGACTATAACATCATCAAGAAGTATGTTGATTTTGCCAAGACACTCCAGTTGCCATACGTGCTGATTGATGCTGAATGGGACAAGATGAAAGATGGCAAGACAGTGGTAGATGCTGTCAATTATGCCAAGTCGCAGGGGGTGAAGCCACTCATCTGGTACAACTCGTCTGTAGGCTGGATCAACGGTGCTCCTGGCCCTAAGTTCCGCCTGAACAAGCCAGAAGACCGTGAGAAGGAATTTGCGTGGTGCGAGGAGATTGGTGTGGCAGGCGTGAAGATTGACTTCTTCTCTGGCGACAACCAGATGAACATGGATTATTGCCTTGACCTTCTTGAGAGTGCGGCACGCCATCATCTGCTGGTCAATTTCCACGGTGCTCCCATCCCACGTGGCTGGCAGCGCACATATCCCCATCTCCTCACCACTGAAGGCGTGTATGGTGCAGAGTGGTATAACAATGTGCCTACCTTCACCAAGAAAGCCGCATCCCACAATGCCACGCTTCCGTTCACCCGCAATGTGGTAGGACCGATGGACTACACTCCATGTGCTTTCTCCGACTCTCAACATCCACATATCACCTCTCATGCTCATGAGTTGGCTCTCACCGTGCTCTTTGAATCTGCCCTCCAACACTTGGCAGACCGCCCAGAGAGTTTCTTGGCTCAGCCTCAGGAGGTGAAGGATTTCCTCAGCAACCTTCCAGCCGCATGGGATGAGACTCGCCTTGTGGCTGGTTTCCCTGGTGAATATGCTGTGATGGCACGCAGAAGTGGCAAGACATGGTATGTGGCAGGCATCAATGGTACAGACGAGACAAAGAACATCCATATCAACACCAGTTTCATCAAAGCAAAGAAGAATCATACACTCCTCTTTGCAGACAGTGGTGACAAGGATGAGCCTTGGGCAATCACACGCATCAACCAACTTCCCACCGCTGTGTCATGCCAGCCTCGTGGTGGCTTCCTTTTTGTCATCAATCCATAACACAAAATAACAGATAACGTTTCATCTATTCCTAAAAACTATTCATGATGAAGAAGATTTTTCTGACCATACTCACGGCTATTACATGCCTCAGTGCATCTGCCCAAGAAGTTCCTTTCGGCAAAGGAACGATTGTGGTGAAACACGTGGCTAACAATGCCGTACGTATTCAATATGTGGAGAATCAATCCACAGAAAAAATGCCCGAATGGCTCTATGTGAAAGACCAAGAGGTGAAGAAGGGCGACATTTCCGTACATGTCGATGCCGAGAAGCAATGTGTGGAAGTGCTGGACAAAAGTGGTAAGGCTGTGTTCACGGCTACTGAACACCAACTGAAAGCAACCACCGTGGCTGGCACACCCACCTACGAGGCGAGACTCGCCTTCAATTCCCCCGAAGACGAGTTTCTCTATGGATTAGGACAGTTTCAGGATGGCTACACCAATGTGAGAGGGCTCTCTCGCCGACTCACTCAGGTCAATACCCAGATCTCTATCCCTATGATGCTCTCCAGCAAGGGGTATGGCATTCTCTGGAACAACTACGGCATGGCGGACTTCAATCCTATGGATCAACAAGTGGCACTTATCAAAGGACAAGGTGTTGGTACAAGGGAAGTGGTGAATGTCACCTCTACAGAAGGAGGAAAACAGGAGGTGAGAGAGCGCAATCGCTACTCTGCAACGATTGAGGTGGCAGAGGATGGCGACTACTCGCTCTTGCTCGATGTGGGTCAGAAGATGGCAAGAAGACACAATCTCGTGATTGATGGCAAGACGGTCATTGAACTGCAGAACATGTGGTTGCCTCCTACAGTTTCTACCATCATACACCTCAGCAAGGGCACACACACCCTCTCTGCCGAACTCTCCAACGGAGACCAGCCCATTGTCTATTATGGCAAGGTGAAGAACGAGAGTGTCTTCCGTTCTCCAATGGCTCAAAGTGTGGATTATACTGTATTTGTCGGCACTCCCGATGAGATTATCGCTTCCTATCGCCAGCTGACGGGCGAATCTCCTCTCATGCCTCAGTGGGCTTTAGGCTACATCCACTGCCGTGAGCGTTTCCACTCTTCAGACGAGATTCTCTCCACCGCCAACCGTTTCCGCAACGAGGGTCTGCCTATGGATGTGATTGTGCAAGACTGGCAGTATTGGGGCAAGTATGGATGGAACTCCATGCAGTTTGATGAGGACAACTACCCAGACCCTAAACTCCTCACCGACAGCCTTCATGCCATGAACGCACGCCTGATGGTGTCTGTATGGTCTAAGATAGACAAGAATTCAGAGGTGGGCAAACAGATGTCTCGTGAGGGCTTCTACATTCCAGGCACAGACTGGATAGACTTCTTCAACGAATCTGCCGCCAACGCATATTGGAAAAACTTCAGCCAGCGACTCCTGCCTTTAGGCATTGATGCTTGGTGGCAAGATGCTACCGAACCAGAGAACGATGACCTCGTGGGACGTCGTGTGGTAGATGGCAAATACCCTGGCGAACTCTTCCGCAACGTCTATCCTCTGCTGGTCAATAAGACCGTGTATGAGGGTTTGCGCAAGGATGCGCCCAACAAGCGTCCTATGATTCTCACCCGCTGTGGCTTCCCTGGCATTCAACGCTACGGCTCTGCCCTCTGGTCTGGCGATGTGGGCAATGATTGGCAATCATTCCGCTATCAGATACAATCAGGCTTGGGCATGCAGGCAGCAGGCATCCCTTGGTGGACCTACGATGCAGGTGGTTTCTTCCGTCCAGGCAACCAATACTCCGACACAGCCTACATCAATCGCATGTTGAGATGGATTGGCACTTCCGTCTATCTTCCTCTCATGCGCGTGCATGGCTACATGAGCAACACCGAACCTTGGAACTATGGCAAGGAAGCCCAAGACCTCATCAGCGAGTGTCTGAAAGAGCGATACCGCCTCCTTCCCTACATCTACAGCAACGCAGCATCCGTCTCATTCGAGGGTTCAACCCTGATGCGCCCACTCGTGTTCGACTTTGCCAATGACCCAGAAGCCTTGGCGCAAGATTGTGAATACATGTTTGGCAAGTCGCTCCTCATCAATCCTGTCACAGCCCCCGATGTGGAGACATGGAGCTCCTATCTTCCAAAGCATAGAGCAGGATGGTATGACTACCGCACAGGCAAGCACTACGAAGGTGGTCAGAAAGTGGAGACTGCCGTAGGCAAAGCCACTCTACCAGTCTTTGTGAAAGGTGGAAGCATCCTTCCAATAGGCACAAACAAGCAATATACAGCAGAAAATGCTGACGCTCCTATCTCACTCCTCATCTATTCAGGTGCAGATGCCACCTTCATGCTCTATGAGGATGACGGCAAGAGCAATGACTACGAGCAGGGCAAGTACAGCCGAATAGAAATGAACTGGAATGATACTGCCAAAACTTTGACCATCGGCAAGCGTCAAGGTACTTTCGAAGGTATGCCAAAGACCAGAAACTTCATCGTGGTGAAAGAGGGTCAGAAGCAAACTGTAGAATACAAAGGAAAGAAAGTTGTGGTGAAGATGTAAGATGTCACCGCCAAACATATACAGGATGGCTTTCCTTATACTGAAGCAGGTGGACAATTAAATGTGTCCACCTGCTTCAGTATAAGAAAGTTGCACTTATGTAGAAAAGCACAAGCAAAACAGATTACTTTTGTGAGGTTGTTTTGCTTTATCCCTCTCTATTGTTTTCTTAGAGATATTGACATCGCTGATTGAATGAGGATGTGACAGAATACCCCAGACCATCTTTACCCTATAGATCAAATCGGTAGCCCAAGGTGAACTGAACAACAAAATTATGATTGCTTAAAGTTCCTCCCTCGTCAGAGAAAGGAGGAATGAACCCCCAGAAACTGGTACAATCAAGCACAAAACCTTTCTTTTCGTAGCAGATGCCGAAGGGGATTGCAAAATCAAAATCTCTAACACCAATACCCACATCTTCCAATTGACAAGTATATGCATCACTACTATATTGCGAAAAGGCTCTAATTCCTGATTGCACACCCATCTTGATTGCCAATTGATGGTTTTTCAACATATACAACTTAACCAGTAAGGGTATGTTGATGTAGTCCAAGCGAACGGATGGGTTCTTCCATGTTATACCGCCAAAATTTGTAGAGCCACGAGCACCTTGCCGAGAGAACATTACACCTATTGCAAGTCCCCATTTCCTTGACAACATATATTCTGCTTCAAGACCTAACGTTAGCCCCCAACGAGGCTTCGTGTCATCTGCATCATATAAAAGATCGGCCATATTCATACCCACTTTAGGCATCAGGGTAAACTGGCCTGCTTCATGATTCAATACAGGTTCTTCCTCTTTTTGTTCCTGAGCCCACATGCCCAGCGATACTAACATCAGAGTTATAATAAAAAAAAGTTTTCTCCTCATGATGATTCAGATTAAATGATATAACCAAATAGTAAAGAAATCCGAACTCGTCTCCTCCCTCTCCTATGGATATTCTATAACTGCTGTTGTCTGTGCAAAATTCACATTTTCTGCAGAGAACTTATAGATTTTCACGATGGTCGTGTCTTCTGAAAGGTCGTAAGGTCGGCTTCTCCTTACATCGACATCTATCTTATGCACCACAATATACAAGGTGTCGATGTCCATGGCCTTGAAGAAACTTCCCCACGTATCATCAGCACCATTTTCATACAGTAAACCCAAATCCCTTGTTTCAGAAGGAGGTATAGAACCATATTGATACGGAACCAAACGTTCCACCTTGCCATTTTTCCAAGAAGTTGGATGACCATATATCCTGAGATGTGCATTATTTTCTGAATTGTTTTTGAAAGAAAACATAAAGTAATGCCCTTCGCCAGGTTCTCCAAACGTTTCAAGACACGAGGATGTGATAGATAACAGAAGGAATAATGCTCCTATGATTCTTAATTGATTCATAAGCCTTATCAAATAAAAAATCAAGGTAAATGAGGAGTCAAACGAAGTTCTGCAATCGCCTGACCCTCATAAAACCTGTCTATGCTTCCACACTTCATTCTGATTGCCTGTGGAATTCTGCAATGCTACAAATCAAATCGGTAGCCCAAGGTGAACTGTGTGACAGAGTTGCGATCGTCAAATTTCTCTGTACTGGTTGAAAAAGGTTTGATGTAACCCACAAAACTTGTTATTTCAAGTGTTATGTTTCGGTGCTCAAAACCGAATCCTAAAGCTAATGCCATATCAAATGGTTCCGCATCAACACCCATATCATCCAATGATTTAGAAAAGGAATCACTCTTCAAGCATGACTTGACATTTAATCCTGGTTGAAGACCAAATTTGAGAGCCCATTTCTTATTTCTCGACATATACCACTTGGCAAGTACAGGCAAGTTGATGTAATCCATCTGGACAGTCGGCTCTCCATAATACATCCCATAAGAGCTGTTGTATTTTTGACCTTGCTGGGAATACATCAAACCCAATGTGAGTCCCCAACGGTTAGCCAAGTAACACTCCGCTTCCAATCCCGCAGTAAATCCCCAACGAGGAGAACCGTCCACATAGATTGAGCCTGAGTTGTTTACAAACTCGGCAATATTCACACCAAATTTAGGCATCAGGGTGAACTTTCTCACTGCTTGCTCTTCTTGTTCCTGAGCCATTATGCCCAGTGAAGTCAGCATTAGAAATGCTGTAATAAACAATTTCTTCATTTTGGTATTGTCTTATAAATATTTAATATTCAGATAAGAAGGCAACGACTCTCGTTTTCCTTTATCCTTCTGGCTCTCTTTCTACAATTTCTATTATTGGGGAGTCTTCCACATCTACTTTCTATTCTTGACAAGTTTGTCAGGAGGACTTACGACATTTGTGCATGGAATGAACCACCAAATGATTTCATACATCCATGTTTTACCCATCCTCCCACGAAAGACGTTCCGCACCCACTTAAACACAGAAGAGTAAATACAGAGATCAGGGGAATCAATCGAAGACCATTTGCCCCTTTAAGATTGATTAGTTTCATATTTTTCCTCGATGATTTGACTCTTTAATTTAGATTGTAAATAATTCAATCACAAAATTACAACATTTTGGGGAAGTGACAAAGAAATGATATGAATTTCACAAAAAAGAGACTGTCTGAGTATTTTAGGCAATAAAAAGAGGTGGAGACACACATCTTCACCTCTTCATTGATAGAGTTATATTGTCAAACCTTGTGGGTCATCCAGCTGGAAGAAAACGGTAGGGATTCCCTTCAATATGATGTGTCAAATCAATGAAGCATTGTTCTTTGAAAAAGTAAGCATGTTGCAAGCGCAAACGAACAATGTTGCAAGTGCCAATGAACAATGCTTCGACACCCATCGAAGCATTGTTCGTTTCTGCCCCATCAACACTTCGTCTTTATTATATATTCATCACATTGTATATCAGTAATATATAAAGCAGACCTCTATCCAATTGGACAGAGGTCTGCTTATGTGATATTTGGGAATGAGAGGGTTTACTTTACCAACACCTTCTTGTTGCCTTTGATGTAGATGCCACGAGAAGGTGCGACCACCTTGCGACCTGAGAGGTCGAATGTAGGAGCGTATGGGTCATTTTCTACCATCTTGATGTCTTCAATGCCTGTGGTTGGGTTCTCGCCATCATCACTCAGATAGATGCTCTTCACGTAGAGAGACTGGTCTTTTGTGCCATTCTGAAAACCGAGCATATAGACATGGGAAGGGTCTATCTTATTGCCTTCTCCATCTACCAATGTGGTCAAGTCTATGACGTGTGTCTTGCTGGAGGTGGGGAGTTCATAACTGAAACAAGGGTTCAGATAGTCGTCTGTGTCATAGATTCTCAGATATGTCTTGCTGGAAGGAACACGAATCAAGTTCAAGACCAGATACTTGTGGTCTGATAGGTCAATGCCTTTTGTGTAACGCCATCCACCGAAGTTGTTTACATCTGTAGATTTGAAGGTGTTCACAACAGATGTATGGGTGTAAACGCCCTCCAGATAGAGAGAAGGGTTGAAAGTGCCCTTTTCTGTTGGGAAGGGAGTCTCTGTTGTGTCGAAGTCAATCTCCTTCTTCTGATCTAAAATCTTCAACATCTGTTCAGCATAACGCTTGCCAAGCATGCGATAACCTTCGGCAGTGAAGTGAAGACCATCTGCAGCACCAGGACAATTAGCAGAAGAGATGACGTATGAGTTAGGAATGACGGGAGAGGTCTTAGCAATGACACTGTTGTGTCCCCAGCAAATGCCTCCTTGAGCCTGTGCGAGCAGTTCACCCATGAGCAGAGGAGTTTCCTCTTCATTCAAGCCAAGATCGTGGAGCAAGCGAATATACACGCGCTTGACCATGACAGGCCAGTTCTTGTCTGTATTGTTGGAGCAACCCTGATGCAAGAGGATACCCTTGATGACACCAGCCTTCTGCGCCTTTTTCGCCATAGTGACCAGCACCTGGTAAGGGTTGTTGTTGTATTCTTTACAATAGTTCTTGAACCAGTCTGCCTCTCCTGCGATATAAGCGGCACATTTATCTTCATCGAAGAGTTCTATCTTTGCTCCACCTACAGCAACATTAATCACACCCACCTTGATGCTCTCAGGAAGCTGTTCCACCATGGTGCGACCGAAGTAGTCGGCAGGAGTCAGACCCGTGCTGTTACGGCAAAGAGGAGGATAAGCCGTGTACCATTCACCTTTCTTGCGGTTAGAAGAAGGCATGTCCACTGCTGCCATCATCTTGAAACGAGGATCTACATTCACTCGGTCCACTGCTTCAATGGCGGCATTACCTTCCATGTTGGATTGACCAAAGCAGAGATAGATGTGGAAGTTGGGGTCAAAGCCATCAGGCTGAGTAGCCTCACCACCATTTGTCACCTTGTTCACACCCTTTGCCACACTTTCAAAAAGACTGATGTAGGTTGTGAAACGAGAAATAGCCTTTGTCTTATCCTCATCAGTTGGAGTATTCTCTTCTGAATAAGTGGTAAGAGCAGTATTCAATGTCTTATAGACAGCCTTCTCTACCATTTCAGGAGTATCCTTCCATTCAAGAATAAGGTCATTGGCCTTCTGATAGATTTCCTGATATTCCTCTGTGAGAGACTTGAGGCTGAATTGCTTGCAGAAGTTCCATATCTCCTTTGCATTGCCATCCATTGGCCAGTGTCCACCATTATTATATGAGAAGAGTTCCACAACACTACCATTCTTGCCACCGCTCCACACTTCTTTGTCGCCTGTAAACCAACTGCCTGGATTGTAGTTGGCAGTCTTCTTGTAGTCCTTATACTCATTCATCTTGGCGAAGTTCTCCACATATGCACGAATGCCATACTGATTATAGTTAAACACATCATCACCATAAGCGTGGCAATGAATGAGATTGACTGGTTGCTTGCACTTCGTCCAAGGCTGCTCACTGAACTGAACACCACTGGTAGGAGCGAAAGCGGCAATCTTATCCTGCACATTTGGCATGCAATGATACATAAGCATAGATCCCATAGAGAAGCCTGACCAATACACACGGCTCTTGTTTATCTCGTACTTATCATACAATTCATCAATGGTCTGGAGCACAAAGTTCTGATCGGCAGTGCCACCAATGTCCCATGTATTTCCATCACTGCGAAGATAAGCCACAATGAACTTCTCTGTGTCAATAAGGTTGTAGAACTTGTCGGCATCATACTGGTACTCTGGACTTTGATTCATTCCATGAGTGACAATCATCAGCGGCATGTTCTTCGTTACAGTGTTTGGGGTGAAGATGACCATATTGCGCTTCTTCTGGTTCACTGTAATGTCTAAACTCACTTTTTGGTAGGCATGAGCAGAAAAGATACATGCCAAAACAAAAAGGAGCAATAATGATAGGCGTTTCATATTCTTTAGGTTTTTGTAATTATTGTCTAATTCATAAAGTGAATAGCAAAAAATCTAAATGACCTTTTGCCATTAACATATCAATGACTTATCTTTCCGAATGGAGGTCTATTAGATTTTTCACTATTCACTTTACGCTTTACATGATTCATTATTTACTTCACCACCACCTTGCGGCCGTTTCTGATGTAGATGCCACGAGTGGGGTTCTCCACCATGCGACCAGAGAGATCGTAGTAAGCACCATTCTGCTGTTCGCCAGCAATCTCTGGTGTATCAATGCCTGTTGCATCTTCCTCAAGTGTGATACCCTTCACGTAGAGTGAGAAGTTGTCAGTTGTGCAATAGAAACCACCCATGCGGATACGGCTTAGATCAAGTGTTCTGCCATCTGTGGTCTTCAAGTCTGCAAGGTCTATTGTTATATCCTTGCCCTTGTTAGCCAAAGTGATGTCATAAGGCTTAGCCCAATAGTTGGACGTGTCATAGAGGCGGAATCTCACATTGCCTGTAACACCTCTCACCAAGTTGATGGTAAGGGACTTATACTTTGTGAGGTCAATGCCTGCCTCTTCTTCAAAGCGCCATCCCACAAAGCCATTCTCCTTAAACTTGACCGTAGTAACAGCGCTTGTTATGGTGGCTGTGTTTTCATATATCAACTTAGGATTGAAATAATCCTTCTTCAATTCAAATGGATTTTCAGGAATCTCCTGTACCTCTTGATAGCGAGCAAGAGAAGGATAGTTTACCTTTGCATATTCTGCATACCACTGGAAGCAAGCCACACCACATCCATCATAAGGGTCAAGACCAGCCGCCTCCATGTCTCTCTTATAGGCAGGAGTGTAACGACCTGTATTGGTGTAAACATAACTCGTTCCACTACCACTACGAGTGATGCAGTCATTGTAGTCAATATAGCAGTGAGTGCCTGAAAGTGTCATTGAGATGTTGCCAAAGTAGTCAAGCACTGCCTTGTAGCCCTTACCCCATTTGCTGGTAGAGGCTGTAGCCCAAGAGCCATAGTTCTTGTAAGTAGGCTGACCAAATTCATTGTAGTTCTTAATCTCACGAGGCTGTTTCTCAGGACTCCAGTCCACCTCTGTGATGACTATAGGATTGGTATAAGCCACAGGCACTTGTTTTGCAAACGCATTGATAGAATTGGTTGCCTCATATTTGGTGTCGCTTGTATCAAACCATCCTGCATAGTCGTGAACTGCAAAACCGAAGTTGTTGTCGGAGATTGGATACTTGACATAAGGGCGGTATTCACTCTGATAGCCTGTGCCAGGAATCCAAATGATGCCAGTGAATCCGTTTTCACGAATCTTGTCCACGATGGGCTGGAAGAAGTCACGAAGCGCTTGATCAGATCTGCTACCATCAGCCATATATACATTCACTGGCTCATTGGCCAACTCGAGACTGATTTGTCCGCAATACTTCTGAATAAGTCTGTGTTTGCTCACACGATCCCACACATCGAGCAGATATTTCTGGTAACTACCTCCCACATAGATGTCGTGAGGACATACGCCAGGTGGGCGCATGATGACATACATCTTATGGTTCATCGCCTTCTGTGCAATAGGAATATACACAGAGGACAGATACTTAGTGAGGCGATCTCCCTCATATTTGGTGATGTCTGCCTCACCTGTACCTTTCTCACGTGCATCCTGCAGAGTAGAGCCTGCCTTGCCATTGGTCCAAGCAGGATCAAGGTGGAGACGGAAGAGGTTACAGTGAGTGCCATTCTCAGGGTCAGCAATCACGTCAAAGATCTTTGTGAAGTAATTCACACAGTTGTTCACGTTGTCATCATTAGCACTACCACCCCAACGATACTCATTGAAGTAGGGGCTTGGGGTGTCCATCACGCCATGAAGCACAAGTTTATTACCTTGGGCATCCTTCAAGTAGTTACCATCTACATACATAGGAGGCAAGCCCGCAAAATTTTGCTGAGCAAAAACGGGAGAAACTCCTAATGTCAAAATGCCCAACAAATAGAACTGAATTATTTTCTTTAGTTTCATTGTATGGAAAAGATTTTAGAATTTTACAGTTAATTAGTGATGTATTACGATGCAAAGATACGTTCTTTTTCTGAATATTCTTTTCAAAATTGCAACATATTCTTTAGATTGTGAAACATCGAATATCACTTCACCATGACTTTTTTGCCATTTTGAATATATACTCCTCTTGACTTCACCTGCACCTCACGACCTGAAAGGTCATAAACTGGAGTTTCCACATGTTCATCATTCATACGCACAGCACTGATGCCTGTAGCAGGATTTTCACCATCCTTAGAGAGGTATATTTCCTTGAAATAGACCGTGCCCTGAGCAGCCTGAGAGAAACCTGCAATATAGACATTGGAGAGGTCTATAGCCTTTCCTGATGCGTTCTTCACCTCACGAAGGTCTATCACCGCTTCCTTCACTGCGCCCATATCGTAAGTGTAGGGAGTTGCCTGTGTATTGTCCTGATTATAGAGGTAGAAAGTGAGTTTAGAGGCAGAGGTGCGAAGCAGTTTCACCACCAGATAAGGGTAGTCGCTCATATCTATTCCGGAAGCATATTTCCAACCACCAATGCCTCCACCTTGACCAGCATAAGCCTTTGACAGTTTAGTGAACGTACCAGACTTCACTATTGAAGGGTTGAAAAGTTCCGTTGTGAGTGGAAAAGCGGAAGCCTTCACATGGAAAGTCACCTCTTGCGCATTGCCTTGAGCATCTGTATAAGTGGCTGTCACGTCGGTCTCGCCATCACGAAGTGCCATAGCCCTTCCTGCCTCAATGCTCAAGATGCCGGGATTGGCGAAAACATATTCGCATGCAGAAGCCACATTGCGCTTGAGTCCAGACTTGGCAGTCATCTGAATGTCGAGTGTCTGAATGCCACCAGCCAAGAGTTCAATCGTAGGGCGTTCCATAGAAAGTGAACTCATCTCCTTGTCGTCCTCAGTCATGTTGTCAAGTGCACCAGGAATACCAAAATCCTCCTCATTGAAAGCCAACTCGGTAGAGAACCAGTCAAAGTCCACATAACCACCCAAGCGTTTCGTGGCATAGTTGAAGAGGTAGAAGCGCTGACCCACAAAGTAGTCGAGCGTGTAACGCATAGACATGGTCACACCTGCCGAAGTCCACTTCTTGCCGTCATAGCCATAGAAGTATCTGCACACATTCGTGCCAAAATTTGCATAAGCATGCAGATAGACAGTATCAGAAGTAATCTCAGGACCTATCTTGGTATCCTCCTTCTTCAGTTGCTGGCTGTTGAAAGAGCATCGCTCGCTATAGATAAACTTCTTGCCATTCTCCATCTTCACCCCAATGAAGGAGTAAGGATTCTGGAACACAGCCAAACCTGTCACATCACCCTCCTTCATGCCTGATACATCCAGTTTCACCAATCCGTGAGAAGTTCTGTAACTATCGTTAGGAGTACCATTAGGAGAATAACCCATGATGCGCTGGGAGAGGGAGTTGTGTGCCCAATTCAATTCATTTGTCACATTGGCTGTATGCAGTCTCAGATGACCAGGTCGCTCAGTAAGTGACCACGCAGAGTTGTCGGGATTGTGATTCCAAGCCCACTGCATGCCCAGTTTGTCACTGTTGAAGGCATCTGTCGTAGGCAGATACTTCTGCTCATAGACCTTACCCACATCAGGCTTCTTGTAGGTTTTGCCATTCTCCGACACATCCCTGCCATTATTGCCAATGACAGGCCATCCATCCACCCATTTCACAGGCTCAAGATAAGGAATACGACCAATAGAGCCTGCATCCTTGAAAAGCATGGTCCACCACTCGCCCGTCTGGGTCTCTATCAGTGCACCTTGGTGAATCTTCTGATTGGCAAACACACGACCGTTGTGCTCCTCATAAGGACCCATCGGGTTTTTAGAGCGGAAGATCGTCTGTGAACCTTCCGTGCCGCCGTAGGTGGCATAGATGTAATAGTAATCGCCAATATGATACATGTGACAACCCTCACAGCCATTACCCACACTAATCACTTTTGTGCTGGTGATCTTCTGAAGCGTATTGGCATTAAGCTTGTTCACCCAAATATCTCCAATACCACAAGCCACATACAGATAGCCGTCGCCATTCTCGCCATCATCAAAGAGCCAGCCCGCATCGTAGTAGTGCTCTGGCCACTTTTGCATCTTCCACTCGCCCTCGGGGTCTGTGGTGGTGAGAAGGATGTTCTGCGTGTCATCCACTCCACTACGCCCATAGCAGATGAAATAGAGGTAGAACTTACCATCATGGTAGTTGAGTGAAGCCGCCCACTGACCTTGAGAATAGTGGTGACGCTCATTGTTGAGATTGTAGGCGTCATTGTCATCTATCTGCAAAAGAGGGTTGGCGCAATACTCCCAGTTCACAAGATCCTTGGACTTCAGAATGGTAGCACCAGGGAAGTGATACATGGTGGTGCTCACAAAATAGTAGGTGTCATCCACACGAATCACATCTATATCAGGAAAGTCACCATTCAACACAGGATTGACGTAAGTACCATCTCCTTGGTCAGCACACCACACATCCTTATAGGTCTTCGTCTGAGCCACAGCCGTCAATGATGCCAATCCTAAGCACGCTGTCAATAATAATAACTTCTGTTTCATTTTCATTTAAAAGTGTAAATTAGTTTTCTTTTTTAGTGTATTACCTTTATATCATGCAACGGTTCTCTCGTTTTGGAAAGAGAAATACCTGATTATTTTCTTGTCATGGCAATCTTCTTCAAATCCTTGTCTAAAGAACTATTGCCATACAGCACCTCAAAGTCACCTTCCTTGACATGCACTGTATTGGTGTTTGGGTCAAAGAACTCAAAGGCTTTGGGAGAGAGTTCTATTTGAGCATTGACAGTCTGACCAGCCTTGACATTCACTCGCTGGAAGGCACGGAGAGACTTCAGAGGTCCGTCTGGATCAGAGAGGTCACGGATATACACCTGCACCACTTCTGTTCCCTCTCTCTGACCAGCATTCGTCACTGGCACTGTAAGCATGTAACTGTCGCCCCTCTTGTCACACTTCGCCTCACCAATGCTAAACTGAGTGTAGTTCAATCCATATCCAAAGGCAAAGAGAGGATCGTTGAAGTAGCGATAGGTACGCCCCTTCATGGAATAATCTTCAAAGTCAGGAAGTTGAGCGGAAGTCTTGTAGAAAGTGATGGGAAGTTTACCACTTGGGTTCACATCACCAAAGAGTACGTCTGCCACAGCCTGACCACCTTCCTGTCCAGGATACCACACCTGCACGATGGCATCACAAGTCTCCGTCTCAGGCAAGAGAGCGATGGCAGAACCAGAGCAGTTCAAGAAGATGACCGTCTTGCCAGCCTCTTTGAGTGCCTTGAGGAAATCCCTCTGCACCTTGGGCAACTCAATATGTGTGCGGTCACCACCCTTGAAACCATCAATATCCACAGGCATCTCCTCACCTTCGAGAGCAGCGGCAATACCGCCTACAAAGACCACCTTGTCAATGCCCTTCAACTGATCCACGATAACAGCATAGTCGATAGGAAGTTCCTTGGCGATATTGATCTTCATGTTGGCACCCCAAGTCTTGACATGCTTGAAGGTAATCTCAATCTTGTAAGACTTGCCAGCCTCAGCATTGATGACTGTACGAGTAGGAGTAGTGCGCCAAGTGTGCTGTCTGACTTTCTGCACTCCATCAATATAAAGTTCAAAGTCACTTACACTCTCCATGTTCACCACATATTCGCCACTCTCCTTTGGAGTGAACACTGTCTCATATTTAGCAGAGAAATCCTCAAGGTTCACGCCTGGAGCAAAGTTGTGCATACCTGCAGTGGTCACAGCCAGCGGAGTGGTATAATATTCAGTCGTAACAGGCTTGCCCTCCATTTCTGTGTTATTCCAGAAAGTACCCTTCAAACCCTTCTTGCCATCCATAGCGCAGTTTGTGCTCATCAGGCACTGCATCACCTTGTCATAAGTCCTGTCACAACCCTGAAAGTGCAAGAGATTCTTCTGCTTGGTCTTTATACCATCGAGGATTGTGATCGTTCGGTTAGGCGTACCGTTATAGTTTCCCCACATGAGTGGTTCATCATCCGAGTTAGGGCCAATCACCGCAATCTTCTCCTTGTTTTTCTGCAAGGGGAGTACCCCTCCCTTGTTCTGAAGAAGAACAATGGACTGACGAGCCATGTCGAGAGAAATCTGCCGATGCTCTTTAGAATCCATTGCGGAATAAGGAATCTTAGACCATTCCACAAGTTTTGGGTCATCCATCTCACCAAGGTCAAAACGTCCTTCGAGCAGACGCACCACATGTTTGTCCACCTCTGCCTCACTCATGAGCCCCTTTTGCACAGCCTCTGGAATACTGCGGTAAGCATAGCCATAACCACACTCCACATCCGTGCCGGCAATGGTTGCTTTGGCAGACGCACGAACAGCATCTGATGAAGACTTATGAGTCTCATAGAAGTCGCTCACTGCACCGCAATCACTCACCACAAGATACTGGAAGCCCCACTCCTCTCTCAAAATCTGCTGAAGGAGTCGAGCACTTCCGCAACATGGATCATCGTCCAAACGCTGATAAGCACACATCACCTCTCTCACCTTGGCATCCTGCACCAATGCCTTGAAGGCAGGCATGTAGGTTTCCCACATATCACGAGGAGTGACATCTAAGAGGTTGGCAGTGTGGCGGGTATATTCAGGACCGCTGTGCACTGCATAATGCTTGGCACAAGCCCAGAGTTTGCGGTATTTTGTGGTCTCAGGACCTTGCAGTCCTTTCACCACCTGAGTGCCCATCACACTGGTCAGATAGGGATCTTCTCCATAAGTCTCCTGTCCTCTACCCCAACGAGGGTCACGGAAGATATTCACATTAGGAGTCCAGACAGAGAGGCTATGGAACTTCTCGTCCTCTCCACCTTTGAGCATGCGCTCATTATATTGTGCACGAAATTCGGTGCTGGTCGCATCAAACACCTTGTAGAGCAGTTCGGGATTCCATGAGGAAGCCATGCCAATAGGTTCTGGAAACACAGTGACATTGCCCATGTTGGCTGCTCCGTGGAGTGCTTCACTCCACCAGAAGAATTTCTTGATGCCGAGTCGTGGAATGGCAGGACTCTCATCCAGCATGAGCTGAGCTTTTTCTTCAAGCGTCAATCTGCCGCAAAGGTCCACAGCACGTTCTCTTGCTGAAAGATGATGATTCTGGTAAGGCAAAGACTGTGCTGTCACGATCAGTGACACACCCCAAGCTAAGCCTGCAAAAAACAGTTTCTTCGTATTCATTTCTGTATATGGGTTTTGGTTTTCAGTTAGAAAGTTTTTTCTCTTTGCAAATGTACGAGTTTTCCCACAGCTATTTTTTATCTATTGTAACAAATTCTTTAACTTATGAAACATGAAAAAGGAATAGAGCAGTCAAAAGCCACTCTATTCCTCATTTCTTTTCTTTATAAAGAAGTCTTTATTTCAAATCTGAAATCTTTTCCAGCACAAAGTCTGTAGCAGAGAACCAGCCTGTGGCAGACTTGCCAACAGGTACATTTACTCCATAAGTAATCTGGCTCTGATTCTTCACCACAATGTTGTCAATACAGATGTAGTTCCAGCCATAACCCTTCTCCCAGTTGGCAGAGAAGATCTGGTCACGTTTCCATTCTTCCAAACTGTTCACATATTGCTGAACAAGAGAATCTGGCTGATATAAGGCTGGTTCAAAGTTCATATTGGAATCTGTGAACGTCCCGATCTGATCCTTCTGGTGGGCAATCGTCTTCCAGATATTGCCACCTTCATTCCCTTCTACAGGAAACTCCTTCATGCGCATCTTCAGTTCCTCAACAGGTTCAAGTCTGGCATGCCACATGCTATCGCCATCAATGCTATCCTTTTCCATACCCACCATCTTCTGGCCTTCCACAAAGATGAACTTACCCACACCGTCTGTACGCACAACAGCCGAGAGACGATAGACGCCTGGCTCAACAACCTCAGTCTTCTGAGCCCTGTACACTACAGGCTTTCTGTCGTTCCATGCATCGAGATAGAGCACGCCATCATCGCCAGTCATGTATTCCCCACTGGAAGTGAAGCGACTGGTGTTCTCAGCCCTGATGAGTTCCCACCCCTCTTCCTGGAAGTAATTCCATTCTTCCTGATCAAAATAGTGACCAAACTGATCAACGATATTACGAGTCTGGCCCACTATAGACCCATAACTGAACGAGTTATGGCTTTCGTATTGGTTGAATTTTTGGAAGGAATAGATGGTGAAACCTATACTGGTAAAGAGAGCAATCAACCAAGCCACGAGCCACAAGACACGCTGCTTATTGCTCATCTTTCCCTTGCCTCTGAAGGAACTGATAGCCGCATGGATAGAGCAATAGAGCAAGATACCTGTAGAAACGAGGAGGGCTATGCCTGCACAGATGGCTGGAACAACATATTCGTAGGAGTTATACTCACCAACGGCACTTGGGACCACAGCCAAGAAGATGATGGCGCAGAAGATAGCCAAGAAGGAAAGACCAAAAAGCACGATGAAGCCGAGGGACAGAATACCAACTAAGATATCCCAAAAATCCGAACCTCCGTTACTGGATGATACGGGTGGCTTGGGAAGGATAGGCTTCTCCTTCACTTCTTTCACCAAGTTCTCGGGAGTCACTTCCTCACCTTTCATCTTCAGATAATCCTCTGCAGATTGGGCTTCTGGAGCAAAGATGGCGGCAAGAATATATGGAATAAATGGCAGGAGAGACAATGGGAGAGCAAATACAAAGGACACAAGTGCGAAGAAGGGGGCATTGAAAATTGACATTCCAACGCTAGACCCAAAGGCATAATAAAGAGCAAGGAACACCACATAGCCCCAACGCCATCCATTGGCCGAACCGCCAAAGTAGTTAGCACATCCAGCCAACACACCAGCAAGAACCTTATGACCAGGATCACGGAAGAACTTCTTGGTTGCTGTAGGCTTATATTCCTTCTTTTCTTTTTGAGTCTGATCTGCATTAGCATTCGCTGTACTATCCTGAGCATCAGCCTCTTCCGACTGACCATCGCCAGCAATCTGTTCCACATTGCCAATCTGGTCAATCACACCTTGCACATGCTCGATGGTAATCGCCTCAATGCCCTGTGATTTCAGTTCGTCAAAGAGTTCTGAGATGCGCTGCTCAATGTCATCGGCAATCTCAGCACCCCCTTCCTGCTTCATGAAGTAGTTGCGAAGCGTGTCTGTATAATGGCTCAAAAGTTCGTAGGCATCTTCATCTATCTGGTAGAGTCTGCCACAAAGATTGATTGTAATATTTTTCTTCATACAATTGATTGTTTTTATTGGTTAGTTTCAATAAAGGTTCTATTCTCTTTCAGATTGTGCACCGTATTTTCCAGTTCCATCCATGCTCCATCCAACTGCTGGAGTGTTTCTCTGCCCTGATCGGTCAATACATAATACTTACGTGGAGGTCCTTGAGTGCTCTCCTGCCATTCATAACCCAGCAAACCGTCATTCTTCAGCCGAGTGAGCAGAGGATAGAGCGTTCCCTCCACCACCAGCAGGTTTGCCTCCTTCAGTCGCCTGATGATGTCGGAAGTGTAGTAGGCCTTCTCGCTGAGCAGCAACATGATACAATACTCCAGCATGCCTTTCCTCATCTGCGACCTTGCATTGTCCACATTCATAACTTCTTCTTGATTTAGTTGATTCATAACTCTGCGTGATGGCTCTTCCCTCTCCTTTCCCCTCGTCATTGTGATGACCAAAACACCGCATGACAGACACTGGAAACGCATGAGAAAACGACACCAAACAGCGCATCTTTCTTATCTCTGCCGCAAAGTTATGTATAATTTTAATACCTTGCAATACATAGTACCTTATTTTAAAATAAATTAACTATTAAGAAGATTCAAAAAACATAGAAAATCACGCCACACTCCTTCTGCATGTGTTGGCAACGTCCTCCTCTTTCCCTGCTCCGCTTCACATGAATGTCCGTGAATAGCCGTGAATGCTCATATTGCACTATTCTCCATTGCCTCTCATGTGGATGATGCTCAAAGCATGCGAAAAAAAGCGTCATCCAGCCTCTCCTCCTTTCAAAAAGACATTATGTTTCTTCAAAATCCTAACATGAAACAAAACAGCCCTTATCTACAATGAAAAATATAATTTATGTTACAATTTCTAAAATAAAAGTGCCTTTTTTAAAACATATTTTATCTGCTTTTTCTTAACTTTGCACCATCAGATACAGAGAGATTTCTATACAAGAATAACAGAAGCAACACTGATATACAATTATTTTATTAACTAAATCTTTTCTTGACATGAAAAAAATTTTACTTACATGCCTGATGCTACTTGGTTTGGTGGCTTGTGTCAATGCACGCACTGTGATGAAGTTAGGTTCAACCATCACATTCGAACAGGCGAAAACAACGACAGAACCTTTTGTGATTGTACAGAATAGCATGGTATTATGCGGAGCACCAGACAACGCATTCACGTTCAAACCAGCAAGTGAACTTGAAGGCTATTCATATACTTTCAAATTTGAAGAGGAAGATGGTAATTACTACATGCGCCTCTATGATCAGGAATCTAACAGTAAAGGCTATGTAAATGCAAGCGAATGGTCGCATACATACATCTCTGGCATAGACAAGTCTGGGACTAAAGGAGAAAAGCAAAATGGTGCGCTCTGGACGATAGCATCAATAGGAGAGAAAAAGTATTCAATCCGCAATCTTGGTGTGTCTGAAGGAAATTATGCAGGAAAACCGAATGCAGATAGCAATCCAGCCACTGGCGGATATTTGTATATTGTGACCAACGGATACTGGGCCAATCATGCATGCCACAGCAGTTCAACTCCAAGTACATGGGAGTTCTATTCATTAGAAACAGAAACCATGCCAGACGAAGACCCTGTACATTTTGGATGGGATAAGGCTGTGATTGAGACAGCAGATGGGGTTAGTTATGACGAGGAAACACAATTCGTTCGTGATGCTCGTGGTTGGGCTCCTTATTGGGCTACCAGTGCACAATGGAAAATAGATGAAGGCTTTGACGCTTCAGAATACCGCTATCTTGTATTCTACACAAAAAGAAACGCCATAAGATGGGGTAACGGAGATACAGACACAGGCGGTTCTTTATTCATCTCTGATGGCAAAAACACTTTCAGAGGTGACGATTATGTGAAATATAAGAATTCCGCAGAAGTGGAAAAGGAATATCCCGCCCATGAAGGAAAAATGTGGATGAACTTTTGGAATGAGCAACGTGCAACATATGTGGACTTGCAGTGGCTTGCAAATACCAACAAGTACGGAGACGGCTCTGAATGCAAAGTGCTTGATATAACAAACATCAAGGCTTTCGGATTCGGCGGTGATTTTGCTATCGGTGGAGCATATTTCACGAACGTCCTTCCCAACATATCAAATGGAGACCACAAAATAAGTTTCACAGAAACAGAAAAGTTTGGCACAATCTGCCTTCCTTTCAATTCTGTTTGCTGTGGTGCTGAAATCTATGATATTGTGGCAGGTTCTGCAAGTGGAATTTCCCTCGCAAAGCACAAGGGTGTGATGGAAGCAGGCAAGCCATACATCTATAAGACATTGGAAGCAAAGAAAAACCAATGGGGAAGTGCTGTTGATGAAACAGACGTATATTTCTATAAGGCAGGTTATCAAACAACTAAGACAGCAGGTGAGAGCAATGGTCTTATGGGCACATTCACAAACACAACGGCCCCTGTTGGCTCGTATGTGATATCACAAAACAAGATATGGAATGTGACTTCACCTGTATCTGTAAAGAAAAACAAAGCCTATATAGACATGAGCAAGATTGAGACTATTTCTTCTGCCAAGATTGTCTTCGAAATCGGTAATGTGGCAGAGGAAGCAACAGGCGTGAACAGCATTGAGATTGCCAACTCTTTGAAGAACGGCAAAATCTATGACCTTTCAGGTCGTGAGGTGAGTGACCCAACTCGTGGACTCTACATCATAAACGGCAAGAAAGTGATGATTAAATAGCAAAAAAGTGAATGAGGCAGGCTCTTCTGCACAAGGAGAGAACCTGCCCAAAACAACACGATCAATACTACATTAAATAATAGACAGAAATGAAAAAAACATATATAGCTCCTGACATGGAGATAATGGAGGTAAAGACAGAGGTAATCGCTGCAAGTATCGAATCTGGTGGAAACACAAGTGGAGGTGGTATCACAGAGGCTGATGCAAAGGAAATCTTCGACTTTGAATCAGATATTGATGCATTGACCAACATCTTCAAGTTCTGATCAAAAACTGACAGGCAAAATAGTTCAAGAAGGGGGCACTTCCAATATGGATGTCCCCTTCTCTACTATAATCTTTTCTCCAAGCCAATCACTTGGTCTTATTAGGTTAATGCCCTCTCCTACTTCGCACGATTCAACCAATTCAGAAGAAGAATAACTAAGTCAATTCGGTAGAAGAAAGAGTATGATGCCCCTCGCCAAGCGTCTGATTTCTCACTCATGGATGTGACATAGAGATAAAATCACAAAATTCATGCTTCACAAAATTCACGAAAGGACATTGTTGGCATGGAATGCTTTTGTTTGTTCCGTTCTCAGCCTCCATTTCCTCCTCACATCCCTTCATGCCGCAAAAGAAAAAGAAGGTGGAATTATCTAAGACTCATCTCGAAGGCTTATCGAAGGCATATCGAAGGGTCGCAGAAGCATGGAAAGGGTACGTTACAGGCAAGATTGTCTCAATTGTCTCAATCACAATTCCCCAGACATAGATGTCCCTAAAATACCCGATTCAGATTTTGACTTTTTCCTCTTGTGCAAAAGTGCACATCTGGAGGATTGTGATTGAGACAATTGAGATAAATTATTCGCTGGAGCATGAAGAACGCTTCGAGTTTGCGAAATGTGAAATGGCAGGGGAATCCTGCCATTTCATCCTCACACACACCTGATTTTATTTACATCTCCTGATAATTGAGGCAGGGTGTGGCACATTCGTCTAACTCACGCTACTTAGATGTTTCCAAAAGCAGAGAAGACCTTTCCTTTGGACCATCATTTGCGATGGCGGGTCTTCTGTTTGCCTCCATTGCTCTTTGACACGCGTGGGGCTTTGCCTGTGCGCTTTGCGCCCTTCTTCTGAGCCTTCTCAACAAAAGGTTCGTAGAAGGTAGGCTTGTTGGTGGAGAAAGAAGAAGTGTGGCTAACCAATTCGTAGTCAAGCTGCTTGCGGAAGAGGTTGGCATGAGCTACCCTGATGCGGATAGGGTCACCAAGGGAGAAACAATGGTGGGTCTGTCGCCCCACAAGACAGAAGTTGCGATCGTCGAAGTCGAAAGCCTCATCGCCCAGATAGCGCACGGCAATCAAGCCTTCACAGTGGTTCTCGTCAATCTCGGCATACACACCAAACTCATTGACACCACTGATATGGGCATCAAACTCTTCTCCCAACTTGTCCGACATAAACTCCACCTGCTTGTATTTGATGCTGGCACGCTCTGCAGCAGCGGCCAACTGTTCCATCTGAGATGAGTGCTCGCAGAGATTCTCGTATTTCTTCTGGCTTGCGCTCTCACCTCCTGCGGCATAGCGGGTGATGAGTCGATGCACCATGAGGTCGGGATAACGACGGATAGGAGAAGTGAAGTGGGTGTAGTAGTCAAAGCCCAGACCGTAGTGACCAATATTATAGGTAGAATAAACAGCCTTCTGCATCGCACGCAGAGAAGCCATCTCTATGAGGTTTTGCACACGATTGCCCTGCACGTCCTTCAGAAGCCGATTGAGACTCATTGCCACGTCTTCCTTTTTACCTTGAGTGACCAGATGAAACCCGAAGCGAGAGGCCATGCCAGCGAGATTGTCAAGTTTGTTGGAATCAGGCATGTCATGAATACGATAAGGCAAGGTCTTGACCTTCTCTGCCCGATTCGTCTTGCCTATGCTTTCAGCTACTGTGCGATTGGCAAGAAGCATGAATTCCTCCACAAGCTTGTTGGCATCTTTGGCATTCTTGAAATACACACGGATAGGCTTGCCCTTCTCGTCAATCTCAAATCGGGGCTCTTCGCGATCGAAGTCGATAGAGCCCTTCTTGAAACGGGCATCTCTCAACTGATGGGCAAAACGATTGAGTTGAATGATCAGGTCGGCATGTGTGCCCTTGCGATGGTCGGCAGGCACAGGAGTAACTGGAATCTTATGAATGTCTATAGCCTCCAGACGATCACGGAAAGCGTTCAACTCTGTGTCAGGCAAGACTTCTTGAGCAGGAATGGGCTGTGTAGGCAAAATCTCTCCCTCACGAATGCGTTCACACTCTTGCGCCTCTCCATTCTGTTCAAGCAGATACTGCACCTCCTCATAGGTATAGCGACGACAACTCTTGATGATGGTGTGTCGAATGCGGCGAGAGAGAATCTCTGCGTCCTCGTTCATCTCAAAGATGACGGAGAATGTGAGTTTCTCTTCATCCGGACGAAGCGAGCAGAGCATATTGCACAGGTGTTCAGGAAGCATCGGTATCGTTCTATCCACAAGGTAAATAGATGTGGCGCGCTGTTGAGCCTCCTTGTCAATCACTGAGCCCTCAAGCACATAATGGCTCACATCCGCTATATGCACACCCACTTCCCAAAGTCCTTCCTTGAGTTTCTTAATGGAGATAGCATCGTCGAAGTCCTTGGCATCACGAGGGTCTATAGTAATCGTGAAGGTGTCACGGAAATCCTCACGCTGGGCCGCCTCCTCTGGGGTGATGTCGGCCGAGAGCCTATTAGCAGCCTCTTCCACCTTCTCTGGATACTTATATGGTAGCCCATATTCTACGAGAATGGCATTCATCTCAGTATTGTTGTCACCATCTTTGCCCAGCACATCCAGCACTTCACCGATGGGGTTGCGATGATCCATCCCCCATCCAGTCACCTTCACCACTACCTTATCGCCATTGCCCGCACCCTTCAACTTATCCACTGGAATCATGATGTCACGTTGGAACTGCTCATTGGGCGTAAGCAGGAATGCCACACTATGTTGAACTTGAAGTGTACCCACATAAGGCTTTTCGCTTCGCTTCAGAATCTCTATAACCTCACCCTTTAGCCTGCCTCCACCTCGTTTCTGAGCAAGAATGCAGACCTTGACTCTATCACCAGGAAGGGCATGTAGCGTGTCCTCGTCATAGATGGAGATACCCACTCCATCATCAGTATCTACAAAGTTGCGTCCACCATTGGTGCGGGAGAAAGTTCCCTCCATCGTCTGGCTGGCTCCATTCCACACGATTCCTCCATCATTGGTGTGGACGATATAATTTTGATCAAGCAGTTCGTTGAGAATATCCACACACAGCATTCGCAACGGATGGGCTGACAAGCCCAATTGACTGAAGATAGCCTTCAGCACAAAAGGCTGACCAGGGTGTTTGCTGAGAAATGCCACCACCTGTTCGGTCAATTCACGCTTGTTGATACTGGATTTTGCTTTCTTGGATACCTTAGGAGAAGCAACTCCCTTTCCAGACTTTTTCTTTCCCATAGGAGTATTGTATAAATTGTCTATATTTGTTGTTCTTATTAATGTTGGTCACATTTTTACTTTTTGGTAAAATTAGACCTTTTTATTGAATAATGATGTTACAATGCTGTTAAATTGTTGAAAATAGGGTAAAAAGTAGTATCTTTGCGGCTAAAATCATCAAAAACATGAAGATTGACCAAGCAGGAAAGAAGATTCTCGTCACAGGAGCAAGCGGATTTATCGGCAGTTGCCTCTGCGAGGAAGGACTGAAGCGAGGCATGGAGACATGGGCTGGCATGAGGGAACATTCGAGCAGGAAATGGCTAAAGGACGAAAGCCTTCATTTTGCTGTGCTTGACATGACCAGCCAAGAGCGCCTTCACCAACAACTGACCACCTACAAGGAGCAGGTAGGAAAATGGGATGTCATTATCCATGCGGCAGGAGCTACCAAATGCCTAAGGCTAGAGGACTTCGACCTCCACAACTATGAATGCACAAAGAATCTGATAGAGACACTTCAGGCTCTGGAGATGCTGCCCGAACAGTTCATCTATGTGAGCAGCCTCAGTGTGTTAGGTGCCATCCGAGAAGAGCAGAACAGCGATGGAACTTACAACGATATGCTTGCGACCGACGAGCCTCAACCCAACACGGCTTATGGCATGAGCAAAATAAAGAGTGAGCAGTTTCTGAAAGCCTTTTTTAGCAAAAAAGAAAAAGAAGAAATGAGAGGGGACAGAACAGATTCTTGCTCTTATACCATCTTTCGCCCCACAGGGGTGTATGGCCCACGTGAGAAAGACTACTTCATGATGGCTAAGAGCATCAAGAAGCACGTGGACTTTGCCGTGGGTTTCAAGAAGCAGGTGGTCACCTTTGTGTATGTGAAAGATCTGGTAGATGCCATCTATGCTGCCATAGGTAAAGCAGAAGTGGCAAATGGCAAGACCTACTTCGTAAGCGACGGATGCAACTATTCAAGCCGTGCTTTCAGTGATCTCATCCAACAGGAACTGGGGATAAAAAACGTGTTGCACATCACTGCACCTCTTTGGCTCTTAAAAGTGATATGCACCATCAGTGAGGGTCTCTCTAAACTGACCCATCAAGCCAGCACACTGAATGGCGACAAATACATCATCATGAGCCAACGCAACTGGCAATGCGACATCAGCCCTCTTCGGCAAGATCTTGATTTCGAACCTTCCTGGCCACTGGAGAGAGGAGTGAAGGAATGTATGAACTGGTATAAGGAAAACGGCTGGATATAAATCGTTTTTCCTTATCAAAAACCATAGAAAGCAATGAGAATATCTTGTTGCCAACCATCTAAGATGGCAAGCCTTTCTTAATAAAAAGAAAACAAAAACTATGACATTAAAGGACTATTTCAAACAAGACACTTCGAACAAAACACTGTGGAGCACCGAGGTCATCACGCTAATCTACATGCTCTTCACCACCATACTCATCCTCATCTATGGCAGGAATCTGGCAGACCCTATCGGCATGCTGTTCACTCGACTCTACATGCTGTTGGGTATGCTATTCTTATTCCTTCTCTATCTGAAGTTCCCATGTAGAGCCACCGCTATCTTGCGTGTGTTTCCCGCCCTCTTAGGACTCATCTGGTGGTATCCCGAAACATACGACTTCTGTAGTCAATACCCCTATCTTGACCATGTATTTGCGGAGATAGACCAAGCCCTATTTGGTTGCCAACCCGCCTTATTATTCCATCAACTTTTGCCCAGCACTTTCTGGAGCGAAGCTTTCAACATGGGCTATTATGCCTACTATTATATGATGGCGGCCATGCTACTCTTCTATCTGCTCCGCAGGTATAATCAAGCAGACAGGGCTGGATTCATTTTTCTGGCATCCTTCTTCATCTACTATGTGATTTATGAGTTTCTGCCAGTGGCAGGACCTCAGTTCTACTTCAAGGCTATTGGCGTGGAAGCAGGAGAGACAGGCGTTTTCCCTGCTATCGGCTATTATTTTCAGACTCACACCGAGATGATGGCGCCTGAGGTTAAGGGCATCTTCAGCCAACTTGTGCAGGGCGCACAAGAGATTGGCGAACGTCCCACCGCTGCATTCCCAAGCAGTCATGTGGGCATGAGCACAGTGACAATGCTATTGGCATGGAAGACCAGAAACAAATGGCTCTTCTGGATCATGTTCCCTATGTATCTTCTCCTCTGCTGTGCTACAGTATATATTCAAGCACACTACCTCATCGACTCTATCTGTGGCTTCCTTTTCTCCATCGCATGCTTCTATTTGACTGGATGGATGTATGAAAAGTGGAGAGGCAGAAAAGAACAAAAAGAGACTGACAGAATGATTGAATGAACCTGCTCGTTTGATTGCACGTCAAATTGTTCATGGCTTTCTTCAGTCATTCATTAGAATAATCCATTCGTGCGAAGGGACAACATTCCGAACCCTCCTCTCCCGACCACCAACAAACAAATATCCTTACAATGAAGACCGTCATCTACCCTTCCCCCATCTTTGGTCCTATTCACAGCCGCAGATTGGGTGTGTCATTAGGCATCAATCTCTTACCCTCTGATGGCAAGTGCTGTTCTTTCGACTGCATCTACTGTGAATGTGGCTTCAATCATGATTTTGTGCCCAAGCAGAAGATGCCCACAAGAGAGGAAGTACGACAAGCACTTGAACGCCAACTCATCAAGATGAAGGAAGAAGGACCTATGCCTGATGTATTTACCTTTGCAGGAAACGGCGAACCCACACTCCACCCACATTTCCCAGAGATTATTGAGGACACGATAGCCCTACGCAATCAGTACTTTCCCAACGCCAAGGTGAGCGTGCTGACCAATGCCACTCAAATCACAAAACCAAGCATATTCGATGCTCTCTGCAAAGTGGACAACAACATCTGCAAACTTGACACCATCTCAAACGCATACATCTCTCACATCGACCGGCCAAATGGCTCTTATAATGTGGATAAGATTATTGAAAAACTGAAGGAGTTTGGCAAAAGATGCATCATACAGACCATGTTTATGAAGGGAGAGTATGAAGGGGAGAGCGTGGACAACACAAGTGAGGATTTTGTACAGCCTTGGCTCGACACAGTAAAGACCATTCAGCCCAAGGAGGTGATGATCTACACCATCGACCGAGAAACTCCTGCCCAAGGCTTGCAAAAGGTTTCTCCAGAGGTGCTGGACAACATTGGAGCGAGAGTAGAACAACTGGGCATCCTGTGCAAGGTAGCCTACTGATGAAAAGGCGTTCATTGAAAGTACGCACGAAGTAAAATTCTTAGACCAACGAATAAGCATGAAAAAATTAGTGTTTTTGACAGGCGCAGGCATGTCAGCAGAAAGCGGCATCAGCACCTTTCGTGATAGTGGCGGACTTTGGGAGAAATATCCTGTGGAGGCGGTAGCCAGCATTGAGGGTTACAACCGAAATCCCGAACTGGTACAGAACTTCTACAATATGCGCCGAACAGAACTGAAGAAGGTGACACCCAACGAAGGACACAAACTGGTGGCTTGCCTGGAAAAAGATTATGATGTGACAGTCATTACGCAGAACGTAGATGACCTGCACGAACGTGCTGGCTCGCATCATATTATTCACCTGCATGGAGAACTCATGAAAGCCACTTCTTCTCGCCATCCTAACGACCCCAACTGCATCATCACATTGCCAGAAGACAACCCTATCATCCATATGGGCGACAAGGCAAAAGACGGCAGTCAGCTGAGACCTTTCATCGTGTGGTTTGGCGAAAGCGTTCCGATGATTGAGCCTGCCGCCAAGGAAGTGGAAAAAGCAGATATTCTCGTCGTGATTGGAACTTCTCTCAACGTGTACCCAGCAGCAGGTCTCTTAAACTTCACCAACTCACACTGCAAAATCTACCTCATTGATCCTCAAAATGTGCCATACAACCCCAATTTAGGCATCCTGCACATCATGAAAGGGGCAAGTGAAGGAATGAAAGAACTTTGCGAGATACTAAACCCACGTTAATTATCTCAGAATCCTATCGAAGCCTTATCGAAGGCATATCGAAGGCTTGCAGAAGCATGGGGAGAGGAAAGGAAGATTCGCAAAGAGAAGGATGGTTCAAAGATAGGAGATTTCTCTTATGATTACGTTCTGGAAATTTTTCGTTTCATTGCAACAGACAACTGTTTATCATCACATTTAAATTTCAGATGTACTAAAGCGATGTGTGTTTACACCAAAAACCGTAAAAGGAGCAGAATGGTGAGTTTAAGCTCAAATATAGATCCATATCTAATTAATTGGGGTGACATCGTTGCTTTTGATGACAGTCGTCTCTATGCTGTTGTCAATGCCTTCTTTGTTTGAGATTTGTATATAGTTCATCATCAATACAATGACTTTGAAAGTGAATACCCAGAGCAAACGAAGAATCCAAGAAAAAATATCTGAACCCAAAGGATCGAACAACCCATTTGTCGTCATCTATACTCCAAATTAAACCCGAGGTTTGCGAGGTCAGAAACGCGCCATTGTTCATGGGCACTTGAAGCATGGTGCGTTGGCTATTGAACAATGGTGCGTTGGGGCATGAAGAATGCTTCAAACATGCAAGATGAAAAATGGAAGGATTCCTCTGCCATTTCATCCTCTCACACCTATACTTTTATTTACTCCTCCTAATAAATGAGGAGGAGCATGGTAAATTGGCCGAACTCACGTTAATATAGCATAAAATCCGTTAAAATCGAACGTATTCCTTCGTAGATGCAAAAATTGTTCGTAATTTTGCCAAACTTTAGAATAAGTACGACTTATTACGAACAATGAAGATTTCATATAGCAAGCAAACCGCAAAAAGCATAGCCATGATGATGATGACAGTGTTCGCACTTGTTTCATGCAGCATGGATGACAATTACGAGACAACACCTGAGTGCGTTATTACCGACTTTTCCGTCAATAGCATCACCAGTGATGTAGATGAAATCGTGTATGATTCAAATGGCGAGCCCTACACCAACACCACTCAGAAAACACTGTATAGCACTCAAATTCACTTCAACATTGACCAAGTGAATGCTCGCATCTATACGACCGACTCTCTGCCCCATTGGGTGGATTTGTCTGCCGTAGTGCCCAATATTGTTGCCAGTGGCAATGTGTACTACCGCCTCAACAATGACGAGGAACTCTACTACCCTGTCAATTCAGGAGTGTCAGCCATCGACTTTACTGAAACGAGAGAGTTGATGGTCACCTCCACCGACGGGCTATCACAGAGAATCTACAAAGTGGACATGCTCAAGCACAAGGCCACCACCGATACACTGGTGTGGGAGGAGAAAGCAACCAACCTTTCCATTGCAGGAGCACACAAAAGTTTCTTTGTGGATGGAAAGGTATTTGTTTTTGGTAAAAACACAGCGAATCAACCTGTTGTCACTTCGACAAGTATTGACAACGCTCAAGAATGGAGCACTCCTGTCAGCATTCCTGTCAGTGAAGGTTCTATCGTATATTTCAACCACAAATTTTATGGATTGAGCACAGACGGCATCATCTATAGTGCCACACCTGCTCAAGCAAACGACACATGGGTCAAGGCATCCGACAAGAAGATGGAACGTCTGCTTGCCTCTGATGCCTATCATCTCTATGCTTATGACGGAACAAGCGTCCTGGGAACTTCAGACCTCACCACCTGGACTGAACAGGGAAGGGCTGACCTCGATATGCTGCCCGAGAAGAGCATCAACGCTGTATCTTATGCCTCTGCTTCCAACAACAACCTTCAAGTGGCGGTGATGGCAGGCTTGACAGGCAACAACAGTGAGAATGGCGTGACTTGGTGCAAGACTTCCACAAGCGATGAAAGCACCAATCAGCCTTGGGCTTACATTCAGGTGACAGGAGACAATTCCTATGGCATGCCTCACTTTGGGGATTTCAGCATGACATACTTTCTTGGAGCAATCTACGCTATCGGAACAGAAGAAGGTGAATATGCCAGCCTCTACCGATCCTACGATAACGGCATCACTTGGCACGCACTCTCTGACAATTACCCTTTGCCAAAGAGATTCAAGGCTGAGAATGGGGTTGCAAGCATTGTAAGTGTAAACAACAATCTTTGGATTATTCAGGAAAACGGCAAGGTATGGCAAGGCTCTATACGATAATCGTCCTCCTAATCATGGCAACAGGTGTCCGTGCACAAGAATTGGAATATGCACTGGAACTGGGTGCTATGGCTGGACCGAGCTTCTATATGGGAGATGCCAATCTGAATGGATTCTACAAGAATGTGACAATGGCTGGAGGAGCGATGGGAAGATATAACTTCAATCCACGCACAGCACTCAAGTTTGATTTGGGATTTGGAAGTGTAAAGGGTGACGCATCGAAGGGAAGCAACAAATTTCCCAACAAGGAGGGTCAGACATGGGACTTCAACAACTCATTGATAGATGTGGCTTGCCAATATGAACTGAACTTCTGTGGTTATGGCACAGGTATAGGCTACAAAGGAAGCAAGCGACTTGCACCATATATCCAAGCAGGATTAGGTTTCACCTATTGCAACAAGGCTCTGACGATGAATATCCCTGTAGGATTTGGAGTGAAATATAAACTGAAGCCACGATTGAATGTGGGTATTGACTGGACCATGCGCTTTTCCATGAGCGACAAACTGGATGGCATAGAAGACCCCTATAAGATTCAAAGTGGTTTCATGAAGAACAAGGACAGCTACTCATGGACGATGGTTTACATCTCCTATGACCTCTGTCCTAAATACCGTAAGTGCAACAATGACTGAAGCATCACTGACGAAAAAGAGGCGCAGTGATCAGGTCTAACACGAAAAAGAACAATGTATAAAGAGCAGATAGATATGACCCGTATGCCACATCATGTGGCTATCATCATGGACGGCAACGGGCGTTGGGCACAAGCCCGCGGCAAAGAACGCACCTTCGGACATCAGGAAGGGGCGGAAAGAGTGCATGACATCATGCAGGAGGCTGTGAACTTAGGCATCGACTATCTCACTTTATATACTTTCTCCACGGAGAACTGGAAGCGACCTCAGGCTGAAATCTCTGCCTTAATGATGCTGCTGCTCAAGCATCTGGAGGAAGAACTCTTTGAGAAGCATGGCGCACGCTTCCGTGTGGTGGGTGACATTCAGCGATTGCCACAAGAGGTGCAGGACACCTGCCATTACTTGGAAGAGAAAACAGCCAAGAACCCAAACACCTGTATGGTGCTGGCATTGAGCTATTCTTCTAAATGGGAAATAACAGAAGCCGTAAAACATATTGCACAAGAGGTCAAGGATGACAAACTCGACGTGAATGCAATTGACGAGAATGTCATTAGCCAACATCTATCCACACACTTCATGCCCGATCCTGAACTGATGATCCGCACAGGTGGCGAGGAGAGGTTGAGCAACTATCTGCTGTGGCAATGTGCCTATTCAGAGTTCTACTTCACAGATGTCTATTGGCCAGATTTCGATGGAGAACAGTTTTGCAAAGCCATCGTGGACTATCAGGGACGTCAGCGCCGTTTTGGCAAGACTGGAGAACAGGTGACTGAAAAGAAATAAAGATACACATTATATATAATATATACATGAGGATTATAAGATTCATCATACTTACATCTGCTTTTCTTCTCTCTGCGTTTGAGACCATCAATGCTCAGGCGCAGGAGCCAACTATCGTTTATGGACAGGAGCAGAAATATGAGATTGGAGGAATCACAGTTGATGGCGACAAGAACCATGACGACTACATTTTGATTGGTCTTTCAGGACTTACAGTGGGAGAAATCGTATCTCTGCCAGGAGATGAGATTACTGCAGCCGTCAAAAGATACTGGAAACAGGGACTCTTCTCTGATGTGCAGATCAAAGCCGATAGCATTGTGGATGGTAAGGTATATCTGAGGGTGTCGTTAGCGATGCGTCCACGTGTGTCAGAAATCAACATCAATGGCGTGAAGAAATCGGAGCAAGATGACTTGAAAGCAAAGATGGGTATCGTGAAAGGTAGCCAACTCACTCCCGACATGATTGATAAGGCTAAAATCATTGCCAAGAGATATTTCGATGAAAAGGGCTTCAAGAATGCAGAGGTAGTCATTGTGCAACATGACGACTTCACACTTGATGATCAACTCATTGTGGATGTGAACATAGACAAGAAAGAGAAGGTGAAGGTGAATAAAATCCACATCACAGGAAATAAGAACCTTGCCACCCGTAAGTTTCATGGAGGATTTTTCTCAGGAGGTCTGTTGAAAAAAACCAATGAGAAGGGACTTAAGAGTTTCTTCAAGCCTAAGAAATTCATTGCTGAGAAGTTTGAAGAAGACAAGGAGCGTGTGATTGCAAAATACAATGAACTGGGTTATCGTGATGCTTATATCTATGCGGACAGTGTGGTGAATGTGGGCGAGAATCTGGTAGATGTGTATCTGAATATTGATGAAGGTGATAAGTACTATGTGCGCAACATCACTTGGATAGGTAATAGTATCTACTCAACTGACAATCTCGACAGAATCTTGCAGATGAAACGTGGTGATGTCTATAACAAGACCCACCTTGAGAAGCGTCTGCGCACAGATGAACAATCTGTGGCCAACAGTTATTTCAACGCAGGTTATGTGTTCAATAAAGTAATGGATGTAGAAGTAGATGTGGATGGAGACTCTATCGACCTTGAAATACGTATTTTAGAAGGAGTCCAGGCTGCTGTCAATAAGGTAAAGATTTATGGTAACACTCGTGTATATGAGGAAGTGATCCGCCGTGAACTTATGCTTAAGCCCGGCGACCTCTTTACCATGGATGCCTATAAAGATAGTTACATGCGCATAGCCCAGATGGGGCACTTTGATCCAGAGCAAATGGATTTCAAACCTGTGGAAGATCCTATCAATGGAACTGTGGACCTCAACCTTGGCCTATCTCCTAAACCAAGTGACCAGGTAGAGTTCTCTCTCGGATGGGGTCAGACAGGTGTAATCGGTAAAGTAGGTCTTAAGTTTGCCAATTTCTCTATGCGCAACCTCTTTGGAAAGGGTGGTGTGAAACAAGGTTTACTCCCACGTGGCGATGGACAACAACTTGAGATCAGTGCCTCTACCAATGGCTCATACTATCAGGCATACAGCATTTCCTTCCTCGACCCCTGGTTTGGAAGAAAGCGTCCTAATCAGTTCTCTATCAGTGCCTTCTTCTCTCGACAGACAGACATCAGCAACAGTTACTACAACAGCAGTTACTACAACAACTACTACTCAATGTTGTATGGCTACGGCAACTACAACAGCAGCTACTACAACAACTACTCCAACTACTATGACCCAGACAAATACATCAACCTCTTAGGTCTTAGCATTGGTTTGGGTAAACGTGTCACATGGCCAGACAACGGATTCGTATTCAACGCATCACTGGGTTACACACGTTATATGATGAAGGATTGGGAATACTTCATCATCCAGAATGGTAACTGTAACAATATCAACCTCACGCTGAGCCTGTCACGTAACTCTATTGACAACGGTATGTTCCCACGTAGCGGTTCTACCATCAATGCTTCCGTAGCCTTCACACCACCATATTCACTGTTTGATGGTGTGGACTACGAACACATGGCCACCGACTACAACAATGCCAACTACCAGAGTGACATCAGTCGCAAGTATCGTTGGATTGAATATCACAAATGGAAGTTCAACTCTCGCTACTTTGTTCCACTCAGCAGCAAGAGCAAGTGTTTTGTATTGATGGCACGCTTCGATTTTGGATTGCTCGGCAGTTACAACAAATATAAGAAATCTCCCTTCGAGACCTTCTATATGGGTGGTGATGGTATGTCAGGGTACTCATCCAACTACTATTCAGAGACCATCGGTTTGAGAGGTTATGACAATGGTGCGCTCACTCAAGGCTACAACTATGGTTATGCCTACGACCGCATGACACTCGAACTCCGCTACCCATTGCTTCTCCAAGGCTCAACCAATATCTATGCTTTGGCATTTGCAGAGGCTGGCAACGCTTGGACCAGCATCAACAAATTCAACCCATTTGATATGAAACGCTCTGCCGGTATCGGTGTGCGTCTCATACTTCCAATGGTTGGTTTGATGGGTCTTGACTGGGCATACGGATTTGACAACATCAATGGCTCAAAGAGTTACAGCGGAAGCCAGTTCCACTTCGTGCTCGGCCAGGAATTCTAATCATATAGAAAGCAAACAATATAAAGAAAGACTGAGAGGATACAATCAACATTTCTAACAATCTCTACAAAACAAAACGATCATGAAAAAGATACTTTTGACAATGATGGTGCTTGTGGCTTCCATAGCCGCCAACGCACAGAAATTTGCCCTTGTTGATATGGAATACATTCTCAAGAACGTGCCTGCCTACGAGCGTGCTAACGAACAGCTCAATCAGGTATCAAAGAAGTGGGAAAGTGAAGTAGAAGCACTCCTCAGCGAGGCAGAAACACTCTATAAGAAATATCAGTCAGAATCCGTTTTCCTTTCCGACACCCAAAAGACCAAGGCTGAGGAAGCCATCATGGCAAAGGAGAAAGAGGCAAGTGACCTGAAGAAGAAATACTTCGGTGGCGAGGGAGAACTCTACAAGAAGCGTCAGAGCCTTCTCGCTCCTATCCAAGATGAAATCTACAACGCTGTGAAGGACATCTGCGACCAAAAAGGCTATCAACTTGTACTTGACCGCGCTTCTGGCGGTAGCATCATCTACGCTTCTCCAAAGATTGACATCAGTGAAGAAGTATTGCTCAAGTTGGGTTATGCACACTAATCTGTTTTGGTGTTTTCCAAACACTCTACAAAAAGAAAAATCAAAGTATTAACATTAAGAATAAACAACAATGAAGAAATTTATTTTAGCAGTTCTCTTGGCTTTGCCAATGACCATGTTTGCACAGAAATTCGGACATGTAAATTCTGCTTCTGTTGTTCAGGGAATGACAGAGTACACTGCACTGCAAACAGAAATCCAGAACCTCCAGAAGCAGTTCTACGATGAAATCCAGCGCAAGGAAGCAGACATCAAGACCAAGAGCGATGCCTATGAGAAAGAAAGAGCCACACTCTCTGAAACTCTCCGCACATACCGTGAGCAAGAAATCCAGAAGGCAATTCAAGAATACCAGGAGTTTGGCCAGACCAGCGAGCAGGAACTCCAGAAGGTTTATCAGGAGAAGCTGAATGCCATTCAGGAGAAGGTGATGGCAGCAGTTCAGGAAATAGGCAACGCAGGTGGCTACACTTATGTGTTTGACGCTGCAAGCATTCCATTCATCGGTACATCTGCAACCGACCTCACTGACCAAGTAAAGGCAAAAGTGGGTGCTAAATAATTTCATTTAAAATGAAGAAAACAACCATACTGATTGCATTGTTGTCTTGTGCTGGCTTGGTGTCAGCACAAGATGCAGTGCCTTCTGTTTCTGAAGTAACAGCCGAATCAGATGTACACGTGGTGTCACAGTTGGTGAATAACACACCACAGACAGCACAAGAAGCCCAGATTATCTATGAGGCACAACCCTTCGGCTATCTTTCCTACAATGACGTGATGCAAGCCATGCCAGAGTATGCACAGGCCATGAAGAGCATGGAGGAACTGAGGAAAACCTACGATCAGGAGATGGTTCGCTCCGAACAGAACTTCTCCAAAAAGTTCAGCGAGTATTTGGATGGTCAAAAGACCTTCCCAGAAAACATCATGCTCAAGCGCCAAAAGGAACTTCAACTCCTCATGGAACAAAGCGTGCAATTCAAGAAAGAAGCACAGGAACTTCTTACCAAGGCGGAGGACGATCTCATGACCCCTGTAGAAGCCCGACTCAAAGAAGCCATACAGGCTGTGGGAAAGAGACGCAAGTATGCCTATGTGCTCAATACAGATGCCAACGCCTATCCCTACATCAGCGGGGAGGGCAATGCAGAGAACTGCACAGATGCAGTACTCATTCAGTTGGGCATCAAATAATAGCGTCATGGCAGGACCCATAGGAGTTTTTGATTCAGGCTACGGAGGCCTGACCATTCTTGAAGGCATCCGTAAGCGTATGCCTGAGTATGACTATATCTATTTAGGCGACAATGCACGTGCCCCCTATGGCACACGCTCTTTCGATGTCGTATATGAGTTCACGCTCCAAGCCGTCAAGAAACTCTTTGAGATGGAATGTCCGCTCGTCATCTTAGGATGCAACACCGCTTCCGCCAAAGCACTCAGATCCATTCAGCAGAACTATCTGCCCTACAATGCCCCCAACCGGCGTGTGCTCGGCGTGATTCGTCCCACAGCAGAGGTGGTAGGCGACATGTCTCACAGCAAACATATCGGTGTGCTTGCCACAGAAGGCACTATCAAATCACAATCCTACAATCTCGAAATCAAAAAGATTCATCCTGACTGCACAGTGGTAGGGCAGGCTTGTCCCATGTGGGTTTCGCTCGTGGAGAACAACGAGTTTGACAAGCCTGGAGCAGACTACTTCATTCAGACCTCTTTAGAAAAACTACTCTCTAAAGACCCGCAGATTGACACCATTATCCTCGGATGCACCCATTTCCCTCTCTTGACCGACAAGATCAAGCACTACCTTCCTAAAGGCGTGAAAGTTGTTCCACAGGGACAATACATCGCATCCAGTCTTGAAGACTACCTCCATCGTCACCCCGACATGGATCAGCAACTCACCCGTGGTGCTACATGCCAATATTTCACAAGTGAGTCATGCGTCAAATTCCGTGAATGCGCCAGCCTCTTTCTTCACGAAGATGTCACCGCAGAGCGCATCACACTCAACTAATTTCATTTTCGTTCTCTACATCAGACAACAAAAAGGTCATGTCCAGACGGACACGACCTCATACATTTGTCGGGATGACGTGACTCGAACACGCGACATCTACGTCCCGAACGTAGTGCGCTACCAACTGCGCTACATCCCGAAGACCTGACAGCAGATCACTTACAAAACGTTTGCAAAAGTAGGGATTATCATCCATTTGACCAATTATTTGAAAGTAAAACAACGTGAGTTCGGCAAATTCAGAAGATGAACGGCTGATTTCGATTGGTTTCTATTGGAAAGACTCATTTCTGCTTCTTTTTTGAGCACCAGTGTCCACTCACCTTCAACCTCAGCATAAGGCTACTCCCTTCTCCTGAGAATCTGACCAAGATGATTCGGATTCTGACTTTTCTTCTCTTGTACCAAAGCACGCATCTGGGGGATTGTGATTGAGACAATTGAGACAGTTTTCCTTACAATGCACCTGGTAACACCCACCCCATACTTCTTTGATCCTTCGATATGCCTTCGATAAGGCTTCGATAGGATTCTTGGATAATTAACGTAAGTTCGATGAATTGTATTTTCCTTGAAATTTGGTAATCCTCGAAATTTGTTTTCTCTTCAATAGTGTTGAAATACAACGGAATATAAACAACAGCATCATACCCCCCAATAGTGTCATTCGGCTTTTTCCTATTTTCCAAAATTCCATCATTGTCAAGATTTTTTCAAAAACAAGAAAACAACTTCTCAAAACAGTTATCTTGTTGATAATTAGTCAAAATCCTGACTTTATTTCTCAAAAGTCACTTTTTTGCTTGGCAGAGTTGAAGATTGCCCGTAACTTTGCACTGTCAATCAAGACACACAATCATGATGATGAATTTAGACAGATTTCCTTACGAAGGGCTATCGGGAGGTACGAAAAATGGCTGGAAGAAGGGAAATGGCTGGGCATGGAACACAACTAAAACTTAGTGGATAGTGACTGGTTTTATCAACCTCTTCCTGTCAAAATTGAAAAACAACATGAAGGGTACGTTGATGAGCGTTTCCGACAAACTTCTACTCAGGAAGAGGGCTATCATTGAGACTGTGAATGATGAACTGAAAAACATTGCGAAAACGGCGCACTACAGACATAGATGCTTTGAAGATTCCATGGTCAATTTACAGGAGGTTATTGCTACATATTCCTTCTTTTCCAAAAGCCGTGCATCAATGTACAAAGGACATTTGACACACTGATTGCACCATTCTAAATTTGTCGAACTCACATTAAAATAAGCAAATTGCAAACTAAATGTTACAACTATTCCCTCATCAAGGGCTTTTGTGTATCAAATTGACCGAATAAATTAAAAAAATATAAATAAGAAGACGACAAACTTTGTGTTAAAGAAAAAATCCGTACCTTTGTGGTTGGTATTGGTCTGCCGACTTAGGAGAAACCCGTTTTTCAGGAGAAGTCAAATCCCTATTTGGTCAGATTCCATTCTATATTTTTCGGTAAAAAGAGATTTATTAATTCATATAATTATAATAATTAAGTACTATGGCATTAGATTTGACAAAGTATGGAATCACTGGCAGCACAGTGATCTCTCGCAATCCTTCTTACGAGGAGCTCTACAAGGCAGAAATTGATCCATCTCTCGAAGGTTTCGAGAAAGGTCAGGAAACTGAACTCGGTGCAGTGAACGTACTGACAGGTATTTATACTGGTCGTTCACCCAAGGACAAGTACATCGTGATGGATGCAAACTCTAAGGATACCGTATGGTGGACTACTGATGGTTACAAGAACGACAACCACCCTATGTCAGAAGAGACTTGGGCTACAGTTAAGGACATCGCAAAGAAGGAGCTCAGCAACAAGAATCTTTATGTGGTAGATGCTTTCTGTGGTGCAAACAAGGACACTCGTATGGCTGTTCGCTTCATCGTAGAGGTTGCATGGCAGGCACACTTCGTGACTAACATGTTCATCCAGCCTACTGCAGAGGAACTTGCCAACTTCGAGCCAGACTTCGTAGTATATAATGCTTCTAAGGCAAAGGTGGAGAACTATGCAGAACTCGGTTTGAACTCTGAGACTTGCGTGGCTTTCAACACTACCAGCAAGGAGCAGGTTATTGTCAATACATGGTACGGTGGTGAGATGAAGAAGGGTATGTTCTCAATGATGAACTACTACCTTCCTCTGAAGGGTATTGCATCTATGCACTGCTCTGCAAACTGCGACATGAACGGTGAGAACACTGCTATCTTCTTCGGTCTTTCAGGAACAGGCAAGACTACTCTTTCTACTGATCCTAAGCGCCGCCTCATTGGTGACGACGAGCACGGATGGGATGACAACGGTGTCTTCAACTTCGAAGGTGGTTGCTACGCTAAGGTGATTGACCTGAGCAAGGAGCACGAGCCAGACATCTACGCTGCTATCAAGCGTGACGCACTCTTGGAGAATGTAACTGTAGCTGCTGATGGCACTATCGACTTCAAGGACAAGAGCAAGACTGAGAACACTCGTGTTTCTTATCCAATCAACCACATCAACAACATCCAGCCAGGATCATCTGCTCCAGCAGCAAAGAACGTTATCTTCCTTTCTGCTGACGCATTTGGTGTACTTCCTCCAGTATCTATCCTCTCTGCAGAACAGACTCAGTACTACTTCCTCTCTGGCTTCACAGCTAAGCTTGCAGGTACAGAGCGTGGCATCACAGAGCCTACTCCAACATTCTCTGCTTGCTTCGGTCAGGCTTTCCTTGAGTTGCACCCAACTAAGTACGCTGAGGAACTCGTGAAGAAGATGGAGAAGAGCGGTGCTAAGGCATACCTCGTCAATACAGGTTGGAACGGTACAGGCAAGCGTATCTCTATTCCAGATACTCGTGGTATCATCGACGCAATCCTCGATGGCTCTATCCTCAAGGCTGAGACTAAGACAATCCCATTCTTCGATTTCGTAGTTCCTACAGCTCTTCCAAATGTAAACCCAGCAATCCTCGACCCACGCAACACTTACGCAGAGGCTTCTATCTGGGAGGAGAAGGCAAAGGATCTCGCTGCTCGCTTCATCAAGAACTTCGACAAGTACACTACTAACGAAGCAGGTAAGGCACTCGTAGCTGCTGGCCCAAAGATCTAATCCACAGGAAATAATTATCCTATATATAAAAGTGGCATCCGATTTATCGGGTGCTACTTTTTTTGATTCATCAAATACACTAAACCCACACATAAGATGAAAAGAGTTTACGACAATTCTGTATTAGATAGTGACTGATGCCTATTGATGGTTGGGATGGGCATTATACTTATGAATCACGTGAGTTCGACACAAGAAACTCATGTTTGGATAAAAGAATATGTTCATCACAAGTAAAAAGAATATCTTTCACTTCATGCCTTATACTCACTTCATTGAACGTCTGCTTACGCCCAACCTACTTACACTCAACAATAAAAATGAAAAAACTTCTTTTTCATTTTGTATTGTACTCACTTAATCGTAACTTTGTCCTCCAAAGAAAGGATAGAATGGCAAAACAAAAGTTTTATGTAGTGTGGCAAGGAAACGGCGAGGGAGTATATACCTCATGGGAGGCTTGCAAAAAGGCTGTGGAAGGAGTGTCTGGCTCTAAATACCAGTCGTTCAAGACAGAGGCGGAAGCCGAAGAAGCCTATGAACAAGGATATGAGAATTTTCAGACACAAAAAACAGAGGGCTCATGTTCATCCCAAACGGGTCAATCCTCTTTCTCTTCCCAATCAGAAAAGAACACCTCCTCCAAGACAGGAAGAATCATTCCTTCACCCCGTCCGCTCCCTGCAGGGGCTATCAACGAGGCTATTGCTGTAGATGCGGCCTGCAGCGGCAATCCTGGCAAGATGGAATATAGAGGTGTGTATCTGCGCACAGGCAAGGAAATCTTTCACTATGGTCCTGTGTTTGGCACTAACAATATTGGAGAATTCCTTGCCATCGTGCATGGTCTCGCCCTTCTCAAGCAGAAAGGTCTCCACACCACACCTATCTACAGCGACAGTGTGAATGCCCAACTTTGGGTGAGACGACGCAAGTGCAAGACCACTCTTGAGCGCAATGCCAAGACTGAAACACTCCACCAACTCATTGACAGGGCAGAGAAATGGCTTCATGAAAACACCTATCAGAATCCCATCATCAAATGGCCCACAGAGGAGTGGGGTGAGATACCAGCAGATTTTGGCAGAAAATAAATCTATCTGTCGAAAATGTATTTCGCCATGCTGGTGGCCTAATTACATCTATATTGCGAATTAATTTCCCTTTCCTCACCAATAATCCAGCATTTTATAGTATCTTTGTATCCGAATATCAACAACATAAAAATATCATATCATCAATGGGAAAAGTTCTTATCATCGGTGCTGGAGGCGTTGCCTCTGTAGCTGCTCATAAGGTTGCTCAGAACAGCGATGTGTTTACCGACATCACTATCGCCAGCCGCACAGAGTCTAAGTGCAAGGTGTTGGCAAAATCAATAGAAGACAAGGGGCTGGTGCCTCAGGGCAGCATCAAGACCGCACAGGTAGATGCTGACAATGTGGATGAACTCGTGAAGCTCTTCAACGAAGTAAAGCCCGACATCGTGATGAACCTCGCCCTTCCCTATCAGGATCTCACCATCATGGAGGCATGTTTGCAGAGCGGAGTCAATTATCTCGACACAGCCAACTATGAACCAAAAGATGAGGCACACTTCGAGTACTCCTGGCAATGGGCCTTCAAGGAGCGATTTGAGCAGGCTGGTCTCACAGCTATCCTTGGCTGCGGATTTGACCCTGGCGTGACCTCCATCTACACAGCCTATGCTGCCAAGCACCACTTTGACGAGATTCACTATCTCGACATCGTGGACTGCAACGCAGGTGATCACCACAAAGCATTTGCCACCAACTTCAATCCTGAAATTAATATCCGTGAGATTACACAAAAAGGTCTCTACTGGGAAGACGGCAAATGGATAGAGACCGAACCGCTTGAATTCCATCAGCCACTCAACTATCCAGAGATTGGTCCTAAGGAGTCCTACCTCCTTCACCATGAGGAACTTGAGTCGCTTGTCAAGAACTATCCTACCATCAAGCGCGCACGCTTCTGGATGACCTTCGGTGCTCCCTATCTCAAGCATCTTGAGGTGATTCAAAACATCGGCATGTCACGCATCGACGAAGTTGAATACACAGCCGAAGCAGCCGACGGAAGCGGTCCAGTCAAAGTCAAGATTGTGCCCCTGCAGTTCCTCAAGGCTGTACTACCCAACCCACAGGAATTGGGAGAGAACTACGAAGGACAGACCTCTATCGGCTGTCGCATCCGAGGTGTCAAAGATGGTAAGGAGCATACCTACTACGTCTATAACAACTGCTCACACCGTGCAGCCTATGAAGAGACAGGCATGCAGGGTGTCAGCTACACCACAGGCGTGCCAGCCATGATTGGCGCCATGATGTTCATGAAGGGCATTTGGAAGCGTCCTGGTGTGTGGAACGTTGAAGAGTTCGACCCTGATCCATTCATGGAGCAACTCAACAAGCAGGGTCTTCCATGGCACGAAATCTTCGATGGCGACCTTGAGTTTGACTAACAGTGAACAGAAAGAATATATAGAAGTGATAAATGATAAACGATGAGGTAGCAGGGTTTCTCCTCCCGAAAAACCCACATCTCAACTCCATACAAAGCACAGACAATGGCAAAAGATAAGAAAGAAGAAAAAATGACTCCACAGCAGCAGAAGCTCAAAGCACTTCAGGCTGCAATGGAAAATATTGAGAAAAACTTCGGCAAAGGCTCTATCATGAAGATGGGCGAAGAGAAGGTTGAGAAGATTGATGTGATTCCCACAGGCTCTATCGGGCTTAATGCAGCACTTGGCGTGGGTGGCTACCCCAAAGGGCGCATCATTGAGATCTACGGTCCAGAGTCATCTGGTAAGACCACACTTGCCATCCATGCTATAGCAGAATGCCAGAAAACAGGCGGTGTGGCAGCATTCATCGATGCTGAGCACGCCTTCGACCGCTTCTATGCGGAGAAGTTGGGCGTCAATACCGACGAACTCCTCATCTCCCAACCCGACAATGGCGAGCAGGCTCTCGAAATAGCAGACCAGCTCATCCGCTCCAGTGCTGTTGATATCATCGTGGTGGACTCTGTGGCTGCCCTCACTCCTAAGGCAGAGATAGAAGGCGATATGGGAGACAACAAGGTAGGTCTTCACGCTCGTCTCATGAGCCAAGCCCTCCGCAAACTGACAGGCACCATCAGCAAGACCAACACCACCTGCATCTTCATCAACCAATTGCGCGAGAAGATTGGCATCTCATTTGGCAACCCAGAAACCACCACTGGTGGTAATGCCCTCAAGTTCTATGCCAGTGTGCGCATAGATGTGCGTAAGAGCACAGCCATCAAGAATGGCGATGAGGTGCTCGGCAACCTCACCAAGGTCAAGGTTGTGAAAAACAAGGTAGCTCCTCCATTCCGTCGCTGCGAATTCGACATCATGTATGGCGAAGGTATCAGTAAGACAGGCGAGATTGTAGATCTCGGTGTAGATACCAAGATTCTTGGCAAGAAAGGCTCTTGGTATAACTACGGAGAGACCAAGTTAGGGCAGGGTCGTGATGCAACCAAGCAACTCCTGATTGACAATCCAGAACTTGCCGACGAGATTGAGAAGAAGATTATGGATGTGATTACAGGTAAAGAGTTCATGCCTACTTCTAAAGAAAAAGGAGAAGAGGCAGAAGGAACAGGAAAAGAGGTGGAAGAGACTACTGAAGATTAATTATCCATTCCTATCCCTAAAAAAGGAGAGGTATCACTCATGCAACCCCGAAAGTTAGACACAATAACTTTCGGGGTTCATTTTGTCATGCCATCTCCTTATTTTAGCCATCACATCCATTTTAAGAGGATATGACAAATGACAAGAGAAGATTACCACACCCCACCCTTGTTCTTTGAGAAGGGTAAAAAACAGCAAGCGTTTGAGAGGGTGGAGTGGCAGGCTTTTTCTCCCATCTGACATATCAAATGATTGAAGCATTCTTCATGCTCCAACGAAGCATTGTTCAATGGCAAACGAACAATGGTGCGATGCCCCACGAACCATGCGTGCATTTTCGACCTTATGAGCATCGCATTCTTACGCTTCCATAAACCATTGTGTTTAAATAATATATAAAGATTTTTGGACAGGCTGCACGGCAACAAAACCTGACAGAATCTCTTTACTCTATGGAGAAATGACCTGATGGAAGAATATGCTGATGTGGCAAAGCAAGTGGATAAACCAACCTCCTTCAAGGGTGGAGAGCCGGCATTACAACAACTCATTCATTAACGCGAGTTCGACTAATTCACGCCCTTTATGCCTTAGAGATTTTAGAGTTAATCATTAAGATTAAACCGCCTCAAGAATGAACCCTCTTGAGTGCCCAATTTTCACATCCCAAGAATTGTTTCTTGGGATGTGAAAAGAAAACTATCGAGGTTATCCGCATTTATGTTATACAAATTCGGACCTCACAATTGCAGGTTCTCTTTTCTTACAGCCTCAACCTCACATTTCCTCATTCTCCTTTCCCTATGTTTTGCTCTTGCTTGTTATGGGACACATTTTTTTGCTTGAATTATTGTAATGGACATGATCGGATACCATTTCTCCACGTTTTGCCAAACTCAATTTACTTTCTGGATGTATTCGTTCAGCAACAAAACTTGTCAGGCTCGCTTCGACATGCTTCCACCCTTCTTCTAAAGCCGAAGAACACATGTTCTTGCAAATTCTCACACTCGGGAAATCAAATAAAATCTTTTCTTTTTCCTCGATAACTCAATTTTTTGCAGTACCTTTGCAAATAAATAAAATAGAAAAGAGCACATGGCAAAGAAGGAAGAACTCACACCGATGATGAAGCAATTCTATGACTTGAAGGCAAAGCACCCTGATGCTTTGCTGTTGTTTAGGTGTGGAGACTTTTATGAAACCTATAATGAGGATGCGGCAGTGGCTGCTGAGATTCTGGGCATCACGCTGACGAGAAGAAGCAGTGTGGCAGGATCAACAGCGAGCGGAACAGCAATGGCGGGTTTCCCTTATCATGCACTGGATGCTCATCTGCCCAAGTTGATCAGGGCGGGCAAGCGTGTGGCTATCTGTGATCAGTTGGAAGACCCAAAGCTGGCAAAGAAACTGGTGAAGAGGGGTATTACAGAACTGGTAACGCCAGGTGTGGCAATGACAGACAATGTGTTGAGCACAAAGGAAAATAACTTCTTGGCTTCTGTCTTCTTTGGCAAATCGGCTTGTGGTGTGGCATTGCTGGATATTTCTACAGGTGAGTTTCTGTGTGCCGAGGGCACAACGGACTATGTGGATAAACTTCTGACGAATTTCTCGCCTAAGGAAGTGCTCTTTGAGAGAGGCAAGCGACAGGGGTTTGAAACCATCTTTGGCAATAAGTTCTTCACTTTTGAACTGGACGACTGGATTTATACCGATGAGGCAGCAAGAAAGAAATTGCTCTCACACTTTGGTACAAAGAACTTGAAGGGCTTTGGCGTGGAGCACCTGAAGAATGGTGTTGTGGCTGCGGGTGCTATCCTCTACTATCTGGAACAGACACTACACACGCACATTGCCCACATCAGGAATATCCGTCAGATTGAGGAGAACAGATATGTGAGGATGGATAAGTTTACGGTGAGAAGCCTTGAATTGCTGAACTCCATGAATGAGGGTGGCAACAGTCTTCTGTCGGTGATAGACAAGACTGTAAGCCCTATGGGAGCACGCATGCTGAGACGTTGGATGGTGTTTCCACTGAAAGATGTGAAGCCTATCGTAGAGCGACAGAATGTGGTGGAACATTTCTTCCGTGAGCCTGACCTACGCGACTCGGTGGAGGAATATCTGCATCAGATTGGCGATTTGGAGCGTATAGCGAGCAAGATTGCTGTGGGTCGTGTGAACCCACGAGAGATGGTGCAACTGATGGTGGCACTCAAGGCGATTGAGCCTATCAAGAACCTTTGTCAGCAGACGGACAGCGAAAGCCTGCAGCGCATGGCGGAGCAGTTGGATGCGTGTTTGCCGTTGCGTGAGCGCATAGAGAAGGAACTGAATCCCAATCCTCCAATCTTGATGAACAAAGGAGGGGTGATAGCCGACGGAGTGAGTGGAGAACTGGACGAACTGAGACAGATAGCCTATTCAGGTAAAGACTATCTCCTGCAGATACAGCAGAGAGAGGCAGAGGCAACAGGCATTCAGAGCCTGAAGATTGGATTCAACAATGTGTTTGGCTACTATATGGAAGTGCGCAACACCTATAAGGATCTGGTGCCTCAAGACTGGATAAGAAAGCAGACATTGACTCAGGCGGAACGCTATATTACACAGGAGCTGAAGGAGTATGAGGAGAAAATACTGGGGGCAGAGGAGAAGATTCTTTCGCTGGAGATGAGTCTCTATGGCCATCTGATGGCGGATGCTGCCAACTATATTCCACAAATCCAGCAGAATGCCACCTGCATAGGACAGATAGACTGCTTGCTGTCGTTTGCCATAGCAGCAAGGGACTATCGGTACAACCGCCCTGTGGTGGATGAGAGCATGGTCATAGACATCAAGCAAGGACGTCACCCTGTGATTGAACGACAGATGCCTGTGGGGGAAGAGTATGTGGCCAACGATCTCTATCTAGACTCAGACTCTCAGCAAATCATCATATTGACAGGACCTAACATGGCAGGTAAGTCGGCTCTGTTGAGACAGACTGCCCTCATCTCTATTTTGGCACAGATAGGTAGTTTTGTGCCAGCAGACAGTGCGAGGATTGGGCTGACAGATAAAATCTTTACACGTGTGGGAGCTTCAGACAATATCTCGGTGGGCGAATCTACCTTTATGGTGGAGATGAATGAAGCAGCCAGCATTCTGAACAATTTAAGCGCACGTTCGCTCGTGCTCTTTGACGAGTTGGGCAGAGGCACTTCTACCTATGACGGCATCTCCATTGCATGGTCGATTGTAGAATACATCCACGAGAACCCTTCTGCTCATGCACGCACACTCTTTGCCACCCACTATCATGAACTCAACGAGATGGAGAAATCGCTACAGAGGGTGAAGAACTACAATGTGAGCGTGAAGGAAATCAATGGCAGAGTCATCTTCATGCGCAAACTGGTGGCAGGAGGTAGCGAACATTCCTTTGGTATTCATGTGGCAAAGATTGCCGGTATGGTTCCTTCGGTGGTGAAGAGAGCCGAACAGGTGTTGAAGGAACTGGAAGCAAACAACTCGGGAGATGGCATCAGTCGCCCTAAGACCGAAAACATTCAGGCATCAGGCAGTGGAGAGGCTCAACTCAGTTTCTTCCAATTGGATGATCCTGTGCTCTGCCAAGTGCGTGATGAGATTCTGGGACTGGACATCAACGCCTTGACTCCACTGGAGGCACTGAACAAACTCAATGAAATCAAGAAGATTGTCAGAGGTAAATAAGATGAAGAAACCTTTGTAAAAAGGCGTTTATAACTAAAAATGGTTAAAAGCCATAGTTACAAAAAGTGAAAAAAAACAATATATGCATTTTTCTTGCTAATTTTGCAACAAAACCAAGGAGAAAGCAACACTTCCTTTAGAAAAATGTACAGACGTCATTTTTTCATCTTATCCATTTGGGTTGTCCTGTTGGCAATGGCTCCTCTGTGGTGTGTGGCACAGATCAAGTCTGATGCCGAAACCGACAGAATCATGACAGGTGCTCCTATCTTCTCACACAGAACATACTATACCGGCATGGTAGAGTATGACGGAGAGAGGATTCCAAGTTTCATGTTTGACGACTTCTATGTGTTCAAGAAACTGGTATTCAAGAACGAACGTCAAGCCAAGAAATACTACAAGATAGCCAACAACATCAAGAAGGTGTACCCTATTGCATGTGAAATTCGCGAGACAGTGAACCAGACCATTGCCCACATGGACTCTCTCCCCAGCAAAAGGGAGAAGGATCTGTATATGAAGCAACAGGAGAAGGAACTGAAAGCGAAGTACTATCCACAACTGAAGAAACTCACCTTTGCGCAGGGTAAACTCCTCATCAAACTTATTGACCGCCAATGTGACATGACGAGCTATGACCTCATCAAGAAATATATGGGTAACTTCAAGGCAGGCTTCTACAATGCCTTTGCCTCTTTGTTTGGCGCAAGCCTAAAGAAAGAATATGATGCCGAGGTGGATGACAGACTGACAGAAAGGGCTATTCTCCTTATAGAATCAGGACAGATGTAGTCAAAGAAATGCTTTCATCTCGGAAAGAAATCAAGGAAATGCGAAAACTGAAGATTGACGAAATGGGACGCATGAACGCAGAAGAGTTTCATGTGGCAGAGAAGATGCCTCTCATCATTGTAATGGATGATGTGAGAAGTATGTATAATGTAGGCAGCGTGTTTCGCACGTCTGATGCTTTTCGCGTGGAGGCTATCTATTTGTGCGGCATCACTGCCCAACCACCTCATGCCGAAATCCATAAGACGGCTCTGGGTGCTGAGGAAACGGTGAACTGGAAGTATTTTCCCACGGCTATGGAAGCAGTGGAGGCATTGCACAAGGAAGGCTATCGGGTATTGAGCATTGAACAGTGTGAAGGATCAACCATGTTGCAGGACATGCAGCTGAAGCCTGGCAAATATGCCATCATCATGGGCAACGAAGTGAAGGGCGTGCATCAGGAAGTGGTGGATGCTTCGGACGGCTGTATCGAGATTCCTCAGTATGGTACAAAACATTCGCTGAATGTGAGCACCACGGCTGGCATTGTGATTTGGGAAGTTGCCAAGCAACTCTTGATTAGATAAACCCTAAATCGGTTGATTAGATTTTCCTTTCTAATATGAATTGTGCTGTGATTGACATTAAAAATGTCTCATTATATTTACTACGCCAGTTCGGGATATGCTCTCTTCTGAAAGATCATCCCAAACCAGTTTACTTGTCGTGCTTATAACGAACACCCCTTTTCTCTAAAGCACATCATTTTTGCTCTGACTATCTATATGGTTCGTAAGCAAATACCATATGGTTACTACTCATCAACCATATGGTTGCTACTCATCTACCATATGGTTGCCGCTTTTCTACTATATATGGTTGCCAGTCACGGATATATGCCTGTTTTTCTTTTCAAGTTCAGCAATCAACCTAAGTTCGTCAAACTCGCATTCTTGATTCGATGAAGAGAGTGAATAAAACTAAGACCTCGGTTCGGGATAAATTCTCCATTCAGCAACTCTTCATCCTGCAAATCTCTTCTATACATTATATATATAATAAGAAGAGGGTGTGTCAAAATAGGCACATCCTTTTTTTATATCAAAGCCCCGACTTTCTCAAGCCAGGGCTTCGTTATGTCGTAAAGTTTTCGTATCTTTACAACATGCAATATAAAACGCAAC
>Ga0123334_1000060_pt1 | contig 122118 bp, 115 predicted proteins | sample BiotimSIPDNA_FD_89706 | JGI IMG/M metagenome (GOLD analysis project Ga0123334, IMG submission 89706) | Anaerobic biogas reactor microbial communites from Washington, USA - Biogas_R1 time_0 SIP DNA | ecosystem: Engineered > Bioreactor > Anaerobic > Unclassified | place: Washington, USA...
AGGAGACGACGAAGAAGGGCCGTCGGATCCGCACGTTCGCTGCGGCACCGCTGACGGTGGTCGCGGCGGCGATGGTGCTGTTCGAGGTGCTGTCGCTGCTCAAGGGCGCGGTGTCGCAGTATCCGGCGTATTCGCTGGCGCGATCCAACATCGAGGCGGTGACCGGGCAGACGTGCGGGCTCGCCACCGACGTGCTGGTCGAGTCCGATCCGAACGCGGGACGGCTCGAACCGATCGTCGACCCGGCGAACCCGCCGGCGGACGGAGACCCCCTCGCCGGCAGCGAACCGGTCGGCTTCTCGCCCGACGGTGTCCCGTCCGATCTCACCGCCGACTACGTGGAGGTCAAACCCGGCCAGGGCAACACCGACACCCAGACCGTCGGCGTCACCTTCGAGACCGGTGCGGGCGGCGGCACCACCGGCGGGTCCGGGGCGGAGACCGTCAACGGCAGCACCGTCAAGCTGCCGTTCGGGCTCGACCCCGCCGTCACCCCGGTGCTCGGCAGCTATCAGAACGGCATCCAGGAGCCGGCGCGGCTCACATCCAGCTGGTACGCGTTGCCCGAGCGCAGCGACGACGCACCGCTGATCGCGATCTCCGCGGCGGGACGCATCTGGTCGTACGACGACACCGGTGCCCTCACCTACGGGCAGTCGCTTCTGCTCGAATACGGCGTGCGGCAGGCCGACGGCAGCGTCGACGTGCAGGGCAGCTATCTGCCCCGCGATATCGGCCCCGCGCCGTCGTGGCGGAACCTGCGCGTGCCGATCGCAGACCTGCCGGAGGACACGAACGCGGTGCGGATCGTCGCGAACGACCCGAACCTGACCGGCGATCAGTGGTTGGCGTTCACGCCACCGCGCGTCCCGCAGCTCGTCACGCTGAACGACGACATCGGCTCGGAGCAGCCGGTGCTGCTGGACTGGGCGGTGGGCCTGCAGTTCCCGTGTCAACGCCCGTTCGACCATCGGTACGGGGTGGCGGAGATGCCGAACTACCGGATCCTGCCGGACCGGCCGCTCGCGGTGTCCTCCACCGACACGTGGCAGGCCGCGGAGAACGGTGGGCCCCTCGGATTCACCGAGGTCCTCGCCCGACCCGAAGCGATCCCCACGTATCTGGAGGACGACTGGGCCCGCGACTGGGGTTCGCTCGAACGGTACGTACGGTTCTATCCCGATGCGGTTCCCGCGCAGATCGACACCGTCGAGGTGACCCGATCCGGGTGGTGGAATCCCGGTCCGCTGCGGGTCTACGAGTAGGACACCGGCCTGCTCGGACCTGCGCGGAGACTCCTGCCGGAGAGCTGAGCGAGTGTATCGCTCGCTCGATCGAGTCGAGTGAGCGATACATTCGCTCGCGCCGCGGACTCACTCGCGCCGCGGACTCACTCGTGCCGCGGACTCACTCGTGCCGCGAGCCGCACGAGGGTCGTAGGACCCCGAGCCTCGAGGTCGTAGGTATCACTAGGCATTCCCCCGGTGTGACGACAGACACAGCCTGGCATCGTGGAACCAACGCCGGACACAGCCCCGTTCGAGCGGACCGGACAACCCCGCGCACGACAACCGACGCAGCCCGTCGATTGCCATCGGGATCGGAACCGCGCATACACAGGGCGCCGCCCGCGTCGGGAACGACGCCGATACTGGAGGACCCCCATGACCGACACCGTGGACCACGTGCGCACTCACCTCGGCCACGCCCTCGTCGAGGACCCCGAACAGGGCAAGCACCAACTCCGCCGCGATGTCTTCACCGACGAGGAGATCTTCGAACTCGAGATGAAGTACATCTTCGAGGGCAACTGGGTGTACCTGGCGCACGAGAGCCAGATCCCGAACGTCGGCGACTACTTCACCACCAACATCGGCCGTCAGCCCGTCGTGATCACCCGAGACAAGGACGGTGGACTGAACTGCCTCATCAACGCGTGCAGTCACCGCGGTGCCATGCTGTGCCGCCGCAAGACCGACAACCGCACCACCTTCACCTGCCCGTTCCACGGGTGGACGTTCCGCAACAACGGGAAGCTGTTGAAGGTCAAGGACCCCCGCGACGCGGGCTACCCCGAGCAGTTCAACACCGACGGAAGCCACGATCTGACGAAGGTCGCACGGTTCGAGAACTACCGCGGTTTCCTCTTCGGGTCGCTCAACCCCGACGTGCTGCCGCTCACCGAGCATCTCGGTGACACGACGAAGATCATCGACATGCTCGTCGACCAGTCCCCCGACGGGCTCGAGGTACTCCGCGGCTCGTCCACCTACACCTACGACGGCAACTGGAAGTTGCAAGCGGAGAACGGCGCCGACGGCTACCACGTGTCGGCGACGCACTGGAACTATGCCGCGACGACCGCGCGTCGCACCGCCGGCGAGTCCACCAACGAAACCAAGGCGATGGACGCCGGAACCTGGGGCAAGCAGGGTGGCGGCTACTACTCGTTCGAGCACGGGCACCTGCTGCTGTGGATGTGGTGGGGCAACCCCGAGGACCGCCCGCTGTTCCCGCGCAAGGACGAACTCGCCCGCGAGTTCGGCGAGAAGAAGGCCGAGTTCATGGTCGGCGCGTCCCGCAACCTCTGCCTGTACCCGAATGTGTATCTGATGGACCAGTTCTCGTCACAGATCCGGCATTTCCGTCCGATCTCCGTGGACAAGACCGAGGTCACGATCTACTGCATCGCCCCGAAGGGGGAGAGCGCCGAGTCCCGCGCGAACCGCATCCGCCAGTACGAGGACTTCTTCAACGCGACCGGCATGGCCACCCCCGACGATCTCGAGGAGTTCCGGTCCTGCCAGAAGACCTACCTCGCGACCGCCGCACCGTGGAACGACATGAGCCGCGGCGCAACACACGTCCTGAACGGACCCGACCAGGTGGCACAGGACCTCGGCATGAAGAACATCCTGTCGAGTGGCGTCAAGACCGAGGACGAAGGCCTGTACCCGATCCAGCACGGCTACTGGCTCGAGCAGATGCGCAAGGCTGTCGACGCCGAGCAGGCCGCAGAGAACGCCTGAGAGGATCCGGAACAATGACCATCGCAACCGAGTTGACGCAGACCGAGATCGAACAGTTCCTCTACCGTGAGGCACGCCTGCTCGACGACCGCGATTTCGAGCAGTGGCTCGAGTGCTACCACCCCGACGCCGAGTACTGGATGCCGGCGTGGGACGACAACGGTGAGACCACCGAGGATCCGCAGTCGGAGATCTCGCTGATCTACTACCCGAACCGGGGCGGACTCGAAGACCGCGTGTTCCGCATCCGCACCGACCGCTCGTCGGCGACATCGCTCCCCGAACCCCGTACGGGACACAACATCACGAACGTCGAGGTCCTGGAGCGTCGTGGCACCGAGATCGATCTGCGGCACAACTGGTTCTCCCTGTACTTCCGCTACAACACCACGGACACGTACTTCGGGACGACGTTCCTGACCCTCGACGTGTCCGGTGCGCAGCCCGTGATCAAGAAGAAGAAGATCGTGCTCAAGAACGACTACATCCACCACATCGTGGACGTCTACGTCGTCTGATCCACCCCGACACCACGAAAGGAGGCTCGAGGCCATGACATTCCAGGTGGCACTCGCCTTCGAGGACGGGGTGACCCGTTTCATCAAGTGCAAGCCGAACGAGACGGTTGCCGATGCGTCGTACAAGGCACGCATCAACATTCCCCTCGACTGCCGCGACGGCGCATGCGGAACATGCAAGGCGTTCTGCGAATCCGGCACCTACGACGGGGGCGACTACATCGAGGACGCACTCACCGACGAGGAAGCCGAGCAGGGTTTCTGCCTGCCGTGCCAGATGATGCCGGAATCGGATCTGGTGGTGCAGATCGCGAGCACATCGGACGTCGCGAAGACCGCCGCTGCGACCTACACGGCGACAATCACCGAGCTGAACCGCTTCTCCGACAGCGTCATCGGGTTCACCATCTCGATCGACAACCGCGACGATCTGGTGTTCCTGCCCGGTCAGTACGTGAACATCGGTGTGCCCGGCAGCGACGACGGCACCGGCAAGCAGGCCACCCGCTCGTACTCGTTCAGCACCGGCCCGAACGAGGACACCCTGGCGTTCCTGGTGAAGATCACCGACGGCGGGCTGATGTCGGAATACCTGCGCGACCGCGCGCAGGTCGGTGACACCCTCGAATTCACCGGACCGTTCGGCAGTTTCTTCCTCCGCGAACGCAAGCGCCCGTCGCTGCTCCTCGCCGGCGGCACGGGCCTCGCGCCGCTGCTGTCGATCCTGTCGAAGGTCTCCGTCGACGGCAGCGACCACCCGATCCACCTGATCTACGGTGTCACCTTCGACCACGATCTCGCCGAACTCGACAAGCTCGAAGACTACTCGAAATCGTTGCCCGGCTTCACATTCGACTACTGCGTCGCCGACGAGAACTCGTCCGCCCCCAACAAGGGATACGTCACGGGCCTGTTCGCACCGCAGCATCTCAACGACGGGGACGTCGACATCTATCTGTGCGGCCCCCCGCCGATGGTGGAGGCCGTGCGCACCCACCTCGCGGACCAGGGCATCGTCCCGGCGAACTTCTACTTCGAGAAGTTCAACACGTCCGCCACCCCCGGTGGCGTCACCGCCCCGGCTCCCACGGACGCCGAGAAGGCGGCTGCGGAGAAGGCCGCCGCCGAGACCGGGCAGCCCGTGGCGCTCGACAGCCCCGCCGATCCCGGGAACTACGAGATCGGTGAGGAGCACCCGCCCGTCGCCGAATCCGACGCCCAGTTCGACGCGCGCATGGCCCTCGAACTCGGCGTCCTGGAACTCACGATCGGCCGACTCACTCCCGAGCAACTGGTCGAGTTCCGGATCCTCGCCGAGGCCTCCGGCGCCTCCGTCGAGGGCGACCACTTCACGGACGCGGAGGCGTTCACCGACACCACTGCCGCATTCCACCAGTTCCTGTTCCGCTGCTGTACCAACCCGGTGCTGCTCGACGCCTACAACCGGCTCGAGGTCACCCGGCTGATGTACCGGGTGCTGCGCGACGCCCAGTGGATCGAAGAACACATCGTCGACGAACACCTGCAACTCGTCGAGGCGTACGAGCAGGGCGATCGGGCCCGCGCCCGCGACCTGATCGTCGCGCACGCAGACCACGCGAAGGCGACGATGCGCCGCGCCATCAGCGATGGCGCCACGGCGGGCGCGCGATGAGCGACGCGAAGGTGTTCCCCGGAAGGTTCGACGGACGTCGGGTCACGGTGACCGGGGCCGTGCAGGGCATCGGGCTGACCGTCGCGACCCGGATCGCGGCCGAGGGTGGTGAGGTCGTGCTGGTGGACCGGTCCGACCTCGTGCACGAGGTGGCCGAGAAACTCCGCGCGGACGGTGGTCTCGCGCATTCGGTCACCGCAGACCTCGAGACGTTCGAGGGCGCCGAGGACGCGTTGGCGTTCGCGGTCCGCGAGGCCGGCGGCGTCGACGTGTTGATCAACGTCGTGGGCGGCACGATCTGGGCGAAACCGTACGAGGAGTATGCGTCCGACGAGATCGAGAAGGAGATCCGCCGGTCGCTCTTCCCCACGCTGTGGACGTGCCGGGCGGTCGCACCGTACCTGATCGAGCAGCGGTCCGGGACCATCGTGAACGTGTCGTCGGTGGCGACGCGCGGCGTCAACCGCATTCCGTACGCGGCGGCGAAGGGCGGCGTCAACGCGATCACGGCGTCGCTCGCGCTCGAACTCGCCCCGCACGGCGTGCGGGTGGTCGCGACCGCGCCGGGCGGAACCGTCGCCCCGGAACGCCGCGTCGCCCGCGGCCCGGCGCCGCGGTCCGAGCGGGAGAAGGCCTGGTACCAGCAGATCGTGGACCAGACCGTCGACTCGTCCCTGTTCAAGCGGTACGGCACGCTCGACGAGCAGACCGCCGCGATCACCTTCCTGGCCTCCGAGGAGGCCTCCTACATCACCGGCACCGTCCTCCCGGTTGCCGGCGGCGATCTGGGGTAGCGCCCCACCCACTCCGTCGTCGAAGGCCTCACCAACAGGCCGTCCCTGCTGGTGAGGCCATTTTCCTACCCGAAATCACCTGTGATCCCCCACACACTCGGAGTCATCGATGAACCGGACCACACAGAGCACATACGGCTGGGCCAGTCCGCAGCACAAGCGCAGCGTCCTGTGGATCGTGTCGCTCGCAACCCTCGCCATCATCTTCGACGGCTACGACCTCGTCGTGTACGGCACCGTTCTGCCCACCCTCATGGCCGACCCCACCCAGATCGGTGAACTGTCCGCGCAGCAGGCCGGCGCACTCGGTTCGTACGCGCTGGTCGGCGTGCTCGTCGGCGCGCTCGTCACCGGTGCGCTCGGCGACCGACTCGGCCGACGCCGCATGATGCTCGTCAACATCGTCTGGTTCTCCGTCGGGATGGGTGCCGCGGCCTTCGCCACGAGCATCCCGATGTTCGGTGCCCTCCGGTTCTTCACCGGAATCGGTGTGGGCGGTCTCGTCGCCACCGCCGGTGCCGTCGTCGCCGAGTTCGCGCCTGCCGGACGCCGGAATCTGTTCAATGCGATCGTCTACAGCGGTGTCCCCGCCGGCGGTGTGCTCGCGTCGCTGCTCGCCATGGCGTTGCGCGACGTGATCGGATGGCGCGGCCTGTTCCTCATCGGTGCGTTGCCGCTGGTGATCCTGCTGCCCCTGGCCCTGGTGAAGCTGCCGGAATCCCCTGCCTGGCTGATCTCCCGCGGCCGGGTGGACGAGGCACGCGGCGTGTGCAGCAGGTACGGATTCCCCGTGCCCGACACGACACCGCCGGCACCGACGGAGAAGGTCGGATTCGCGGCTCTCGCCAGCCGTCGGTACGCGACGGGCACCGCGCTGCTCGGCATGATGAGCTTCGCCGGGTTGCTCCTGACGTACGGCCTCAACACCTGGCTGCCGAAGATCATGGCGGATGCGGGCTACGACGCCGACGGGTCGCTCGCGTTCCTGCTGGTGCTCAACGGCGGCGCCATCGTCGGTGGTCTGATCGCGTCGCGCATCGCCGACGGACGCGGACCGCAGTCGGTCATCGTCACCACCTTCTTCCTCGCCGCGGTCGCGCTGGTGCTCCTGACGTTCGGGTTCCCGTTGCCGGTCCTGCTCACCGCCGTGGCGATCGCCGGTGTCGGCACCATCGGCACGCAGGTCCTCGTGTACGGGTTCGTGTCGAACTACTACGACACTCCGGCCCGCGCAGCGGGTGTGGCGTGGTGCGCCGGGTTCGGGCGGCTCGGCGGGATCGTCGGCCCGATCATCGGCGGGGTCCTCATCGGTGCCGGATTCGCCAACAACGTCAACTTCTACATCTTCGCGGGCATCGCCCTTGCCGGTGGTGTGGTGACGTCGTTCGTCCGGGCGCCGAAGACCACGGTCACCGCGATCGACGTTCCCCGGCCCGCACCCGCGACTACCGTGGACGTGTGACCGAGAACGCTGGGCTGGTCGGACGCGAACGCGAGCGATACCGACTCGACGGGCTCCTCGACGAGGTGCGGGCCGGAACCCCCGTGCTCGCCCTCGTCGAGGGGCCTCCGGGTTCCGGAAGAACGTCCCTGGTGGACGATTTCATCGAACGCCATCCGACGATGCGGGTACACACCGCGTCCGGGGCGGAATGGGAACGTCACCACCCGTGGGGTGTGCTCGAACAGTTGACCGGCGCGGTCACGGGTTCCGGAGATGCCATCGACACCGCGCACGCATATCTCGAGACCGTGCGGGAGCCGACGCTGGTCGTCGTCGATCATGCGCACCTGTCCGACGTCGACTCGCTGCAGACGCTCTCGTCGATGATCCGGCGTGCCCACGACCGGCCCGTGCTCATGCTGTGGATCGTCCCGGACGTCCTGCCCGCCTCCGTCGACGACGATGTCGCCCGGGTGCTGGCGGTGCACCGCGGCACGACGGTGCATGTCGGGCCGCTCACCCCCGAATCCGTCGCGCGTCTCGTTCTGGTGCGCACCGGCATCGACCTGTCGCCGTGGACGGCGCACCGACTCCACGACCACACCCTCGGGAATCCCGGGGCGGTGCAGCAGTTGCTCGACGAGATCCCGCACGCCCAGTGGCATCGATGGCGGGAGCGGTTCCCCGCGCCGCAGCAGGTTGCGTCGACAGTGCAGCGCACGCTCGCGTCCTGCGCACCGGCGACCCGCGATCTGGTGCGGGCCGCCGCGATTCTCGGCGACGGCGCGCACCTCACCGTCGTCGCTGCCCTCACCCCCACCGAAGACCCGATTCCTCTTCTCGACGAGGCATTTTCGACGGGTCTGCTCACGGTGTCGGAAGAGCGCGGTGTCACCACCGTCTCGTTCGCCGACCCCATGACGCGGGCCGCGGTCACCGACGGTATCGGCCCGGCCGCCCGGCACGACCTGCACGCCCGCGCAGCGGAACTCGTCGACGACGAGGGCCGGTCACTGTTCCATCTGGTGTCGGCCACCCCCACCTCCGACGGTGCCCTCGCCGACCGTCTCGACGACTACGCACGAGAACGCGCGTCCGACGGCGAATGGCGACGCGCGGCGGAGGCGCTCATCACCGCGGGTCGCATCACACCGGACCGTGATCTGCGCACGCAACGCCTGATCCGCGGTGTCGACGCGCTCATCGGTGCGGCCGATCTTCCTCAGGCCCAGACGTTCGTCCCCGAGATCGAGAGCGTCCCGGGCGGACCGATGCGCAACACCGTGCTCGCCTACCTCGCGATCCAGCGTGGCCGTGCAGCCGAAGCCCACCATCTGCTGACCGCGGCGTGGGAACTCGGGGGCGACCCACCGTCGGATCCCGGACTCGCCGCGATGATCTGCCAGCGCATGGTGCTGCACTCCCTGGCGCGACTTCGCGGTGACGAACTGGTCGACTGGGCGGACCGTGCCGCATCACTGGTCGCCGAGAACACGCCCGCGGCCGTCGAGGCGGCAGCGATCCGCGGACTGGGGCTCGGTATGACAGGGCACATCGAGGAGGCACGCGAGGCATACGCGACGCTCCCCGAGCACACCCGCCTCGGTGCGCAGAGTCAACGCATCCGCATGGCCGAGGGATGGTTGGCGCTCGTGCTCGACGAACCCGACCGGGCCCGTACCGAACTCGAGATCGCCGAGCCCACCTCGTTCCGCGGCGGGTCGCTGAGGATCTCGTTGTGGGCGCAGGCGTGGCTGGCGCGCACCCAGTTCGTCCTCGGCGCGTGGGACGACGCGCTGCGGACAGTGGATCGAGCTGCAGCACAACTCGATTCGACCGGGCTGGATCTGCTGCGACCACTGGTGCACTGGACGGGGGCACAGATCCACGCGCTGCGCGGCGACTGGGCCGCGTCCCGGGAACACATCCTCCGCGGCCGGGCCGGCGTCAACGACTACGCGCTGATGCTCGTCCCGTCCTGCATCTCGGCCGCGCAGTGCGCCGAGGTCGCGGCCGACTACGACAGCGTGCTGCGGTATCTCGAGCCGCTGCGGACGCTGCAGCACCGGGCCGCCCTCGACGAGCCGGGCTTCTGGCCGTGGACCGACCTGTACGGGAATGCGCTGGTGATGACCGGCCGGGTCGACGAAGCCGATGCCTTCCTGACTCCGCACGAGGAGCGCGCCGTGGCCCGCGGGCACCGCTCCGCGAAGGCACGCCTGGGCTACGTGCGGGGACGGATCCACGGAGCCCGCGGCGACATCGACGCGGCGCAGGAGTCGTTCGAGTCCGCACTGGCCGAGCTCACACCGCTACCGCTGCCGTACGCGCGTGCCCGCGTCAACTTCGCCTACGGGCAGACGCTGCGTCGCGCCGGGCGCCGACGGGACGCCGACAGTGTCATCCGCACGGCTCGCGAGCTGTACTCGACCCTCGGAGCGACCTCGATCACCGCCCGGTGCGACCGCGAACTGAAGGCCGGCGGGCTCAAGGGTGGCGCCTCGACGACCGGCCGCGAGTCGGCGGACGTGTCGGCTCTGACCCCGCAGGAACGTGCCGTCGCAACGCTCGTCGCGGGCGGGAACACCAACAAGGAGGTGGCGAGCGAGCTCTTCCTCTCGGTCAAGACCGTCCAGTACCACCTGACCCGCGTGTACGCGAAGTTCGGGATCCGGTCACGCAGCGAGCTCGCGGCCCGGTTCCGGCAGGAGCAGTGAGCGTCGGCCCACCGATCGCGGGGAACTCGACGGTGCCTGGCAGGATGCATCCATGCGTTCACGTCTCCGAACCGTCCTCGTCTCCACCGTGGTCGTGGTGATCACGCTGACGGTCGTCGCGTTCGGTGGCTTCGAGCTGATGAATTCCCGCACCGTCCAGTTGTTCGGGACGCTCGTGAATCGCGTCGACACCGACGAGAAGGTGGTGGCGTTGACCCTCGACGACGGTCCGAGCACCACCACCGGCGAGGTGCTCCGCACGCTCGACGAGGCGGGTGTTCCGGCGACGTTCTACGTGACCGGCGACGAGATGGCCGAGCACCCGGATCTGGGGCGCGCGATCGTCGACGCCGGACACGAACTCGGCAACCACACCGCGTCGCACCGCCGGATGGTGTTCGTCGGACCGGGCACCGTCGCCGACGAGATCGAACGCACCGACGCGGAGATCCGCGCCGCGGGATACGACGGAGAGATCACGTTCCGTCCGCCCTACGGCAAGAAGCTGATCACGCTGCCCCGGTATCTCGATCAGCACGACCGCACGACCGTCACCTGGGACGTGGAGCCGGACTCGGTGTCGGCCGACACCGACGTCGACACGATCGTGCGGACGGCCGTGGAGCAGACCCGCCCGGGGTCGATCATCCTGTTGCACGTCATGTATCCGTCGCGGGCCGCGTCGCTCGCCGCGATTCCGGGGATCGTCGCCGCGCTGCGGGCCGACGGCTACCGGTTCGTGACGGTGTCGGAGATGCTCGCGAACTGACGTTCGGCACACGAACTCCGACGAATTCCCTGCGTGACCGGGCACGGCCCGACACACTGGTCGCCACAGGCATCCACATCGTTCGGCGGGGACAGGAGAATTCGGATGGCGCGTCCGGTCCAGGTCGTCGTACTCGGCTCCGGCTCGTGGGGCACCACCGTCGCGTCGCTCGCGGCACACAACACCCCGACGCTGGTGTGGGCCCGCGATCCCGCCACCGTCGCGGAGATCAACGAGCACCGGCGCAACAGCCGGTATCTCGGCGACCGTGAACTCCCCGACGGGCTGCGTGCCACCGCGGACATCGAGGAAGCCGCTCAGCAGGCCGACGTGCTGGTCGTCGGGGTGCCGTCGCACGCGGTCCGGTCGACGCTCGAACAGATCGCCGACCTGTTGCGTGCCTGGGTGCCGATCCTGTCGCTCGCGAAAGGACTCGAACCCGGAACCCGGCTGCGTCCCACCCAGGTGATCGCGGAATGCCTGCCCGGGCATCCCGTCGGTCTGCTGTCGGGACCCAACATCGCCGGCGAGATCGCGGACGGCAAAGCAGCGGCGTCGGTCGTCGCGATCCAGGACGACGCCGTCGCGACCGCGCTGCAACCGTTGTTCGCGTCGAAGGTGTTCCGCGTGTACCGCAACACCGACGTGCTGGGGTGCGAACTGGGCGGTGTCCTCAAGAACATCGTCGCGATCGCCGCCGGGATGGCCGAGGGCCTCGGTGTCGGCGACAACACCCGGGCGATGGTGCTCACGCGGGGCCTCGCCGAGATGACCCGGCTCGGCGAGGCGATGGGTGCCGATCCGCGCACCTTCGCGGGCCTGACCGGCATCGGTGACCTGATCGCCACGTGCACCAGCCCGTCGTCACGCAACCGGCGGGTCGGGGAGGCGCTGGCGCGCGGTCTCACCCTCGACGAGATCCTCGTCGAACTCGGTCAGGTTGCCGAGGGCGTCAAGACCGCGCCGACCGTCATGGAACTCGCCCGCGAATTCGACGTGGAGATGCCGATCGCCGCGGAGGTCGAGGCCGTCGTCGCGGGTCGGCGCACGCCCGCGGAGGCGTACCGGGGGTTGCGGAAGTACGCGGCCGGGCACGAGCAGGACATCGTCTGAGCGGTTCGTCGGCGGGATGCACGGGGGTCTCGTCGATGTAGTGCTCGACGTTTCCTCCGTGGATCAGGAAAATATCCGCTGCTCTCGGACTTTTCCTAGAATGTCGAATACAGCACTATTTGCCAGGTAGACGCACAACTTGCACACTGTTCAAGTGATCGCTTCCGAAGTTCTCGTCATCGGTGCCGGCTTCGCCGGTCTGGGCGCGGCCGCCTACCTGCGCGGTCGCGGGCGCGACGTCCGAGTGCTCGAACGAGCCGACACGATCGGCGGGACGTGGCGCGACAACGTCTACCCGGGATGCGCGTGCGACATCCCGCCGGCGCTGTACTCGTACTCGTTCGCCCCGCAGCACCCGCGGTCACGGGGCACGCAGCCGGAGATCCTCGACCACCTGGGCGCCCTCGCCGACCGGCACGGACTCCGCGAGCACATCGTGTGCGGCGCGGCGGCCACCGACTGCCGATGGGACGAGGCGACCGGGCGCTGGCACGTGACCACCGACGACGGCACCCGCCACGAGGCCCGCTTCCTCGTCCTCGCGACGGGCGCACTGAACATCCCTCGGACTCCCCGCCTCGACGGCACCTTCGACGGCACGGTCGTGCACACCGCACGCTGGGACGACTCGCTCGACGTCACAGGGCGGCGCGTGGCCGTCGTCGGCACGGGCGCGAGCGCCGTGCAGGTCGTCCCCCACCTCGCGTCCGTCGCGCGGCACGTCACCGTCGTGCAACGCACGGCACCGTGGATCCTTCCCCGACGCAAACCGATCAGGTTGCCGCGCAAACTCTCCCGTGTCGCCGAGTACTGGCGCGGCGAATCGTTCGTCCCCGCACTCACCGGGTCGTCGCGCCGACTCGAGACGCGCGCACTGCGTCACCTGCACGACCAGGTGCCCGATCCACGGTTGCGAGCGGCGCTGACCCCCGACCACACGACCGGATGCAAGCGAATACTGTTCTCCGACACATACTATCCCGCACTCGGACGGTCGAACGTCGATCTCGTGACCGCGGCCGCGACCGGCCTCACACCCGACTCGATCGTCACCGCCGACGGCCGCGAGCACCCGGTCGACGTCATCGTCCACGCCACCGGCTTCCACGTGTCGGGGGCATTGGCATCGCTGCCCGTCACGGGCAGGGACGGAACACGACTGCTCGACGTCTGGGCGCGGAACGGCGCGCAGGCACATCTGGGCACCACGGTTGCCGGATTCCCCAACGCATTCGTTCTGGGTGGCCCCAACACCGGGCTGGCCCACAATTCGGTGTTGACGATGACCGAGGCGCAGATCCGCTACGTCGGAGCCGCGCTCGACGCCGTCGATCGGGCAGGCGCACGGTCGTGCGAGGTGACCGCCGAGGCCGAGCAGGCATTCGCCGACGAGATGGTCCGGCGATCCGAGGGGACGGTGTGGACCTCCGGCGGGTGCCGCAGTTGGTATCTCGATCACCGGGGCGTCAACCGGTCGCTGTGGCCCGACTACTCGTGGCGCTACGTGCTCCGCACACGCCGATTCGATCGGGGCAACTACGAGTTCAGCCACTCCTGAACGAGCGCTAACTCGTGCGGTGTGCGACAGTGGTGCCATGACCAGCAGTGCCGCCGCCCTGTCGCAACTCCTCGACGCCCGTTACAGCTGTCGCGGATTCCTCCCCGACCGGGTGCCCCGTGCGGACATCGAGCGCATGCTGCGGATGGGGCAGCGCACCGCATCGTGGTGCAACTCGCAACCCTGGCGCGTGCACCTGGTCGGCGGGCAGGCCCTGGAACGACTGCGCAAGGCCGCGTACGCCCAGGCGTCGGCCGGCGAGTTCGATCCCGACATCCCCGGACCCTCCGAGTACCGCGGGGTCTACGCGGAACGCCGTCGCGGCGCCGGTCACGCCCTGTACCACGCACTCGGGATCGCCCGCGACGACTACGCACGCCGCACCGAGCAGATGCTCGAGAACTACCGGTTCTTCGGGGCACCGCACGTCGCGATCATCACCACCGACAGGGCGCTCGGCACGTACGGTGCGGTGGACTGCGGCGGGTACGTCTCCACGCTCCTGCTCGCCGCGCAGTCGCTCGGCATCGCCGCGGTCCCGCAGGCCGCGGTCCCGATGGTCGCCTCCGCGTTGCGCCGGGAACTGGGCATCGACGACGATCGCGACATCGTCTGCGCCGTCTCCTTCGGCTACGCCGACGACGCGCACGCGGCCAACACCTGCCGCACCGAGCGCGCGCCGTTGGACGACACCGTCGAGTGGATCGACGACTGAGAGTGCACCTCAGTCGTTCTGGGCGCGCAGATACCGCCCGAAGTGCGGCACCGTGAACCCGATGAAACCGCGCTCCGCGGAGTAGATCAGCCCCTTCTTGATCAGGCCGTCCCGCGCCGGCGACAACGATGCGGGTTTGCGGCCCAACTCCACGGCGATCTTCGACGTCGCCACGGGGCCGTCGTCACCGGACAGGTCGGCCATCGCCCGCATGTACTCGCGTTCGGCAGGGGTGGCCCGCTCGTAGCGGGAGCCGAAGAACCCGACGGCGAGTTCCTCCTCGGCCGCGGGGGACCCAACCCGGACGTCCTCCGCGGTGATGGGGCTGCCCGCCGCGACGTCCCACGTCGCCTTGCCGTACGCCTGCACGAAATACGGGTAGCCGTCGGCGGTCTCGTACAGGGCGTCGAGAGCCTCCTGTGTGAAGTCGACGTCCTCGCGTTCGGCGGGTGCGATGAGGGCTCGATCCGCGGCGTCGCGATCGAGCCGGTCGATGCGGTGGTAGGTGAACAATCGCTCCGAGTAGGACTTCGACGCCGACAGCACGGCGGGCAGATGCGGTAGACCGGCACCGACGACGATGAGCGGCGCGGCGTCCTGGCTCAGCTCGTGGCAGGCACCGCAGATCGCGGAGACGTCGTCGGCGCCGAGGTCCTGCATCTCGTCGATGAACAGGGCGATGCCGACACCGACGTCGCGTGCGAGACCGGCGGCGTCGACGAGCAGTTCGACGAGGTCGATCTCGATGTCGCCGGAGTCGGCGCGCCCCTTGACCGCCGGCGCGTCGATGCCGGGCTGCCAGCGTTCACGCATCCCCTTGTCCGCGGTGGCGCGCAGGGCGAACGACTTGAGGACCCCGAGGAAGTAGTCGACGGAGTCGGGGTCGGGGTGCCCGGCGGCGATCTCCCGCACGGCCATGTGCAACGCGGACGACAGCGGTCTGCGCAGACCCTGGTCGGGGCGGGCCTCGATCTTTCCTGTCCCCCAACTCTTCGCGATCGCGGCCGACCGCAGCTGGTTGAGCAGGACGGTCTTGCCGACTCCGCGCAGACCGGTGAGGACGACGCTGCGTTCGGGTCTCTCCCGCGCGATGCGTTCGAGCACGACGTCGAACGCGGCGAGTTGCTTCTCGCGACCGGCGAGTTCGGGCGGGCGCTGCCCCGCGCCGGGGGCGTACGGGTTGCGGACCGGGTCCATCGGCCGATGGTAGCGAGCCGATCAGCGGATTCTGGGCATCTCTAGCGCGTGTCGTAGACGGCGGAATGCACACATACGCATACTCGACTTTGACATCCGTTTTCAATAGTTGCTAGTTGTATGCCCATGAAACCGATCTCCGTCGGCAGCATCACGCTGTCCGCCGCACTCGCCGCCGCACTCGTCACGGGATGCTCGTCGTCCGACGCCTCCGACACTCACGAAGGCACCGACGGCCCCTCCTCGACCTCACCGGTCGCCGCCGAGGTGAGCACCGCGCAACCCCGCCTCGCCCTCACCTACGACGGCGGTGTCCTCGTCGTCGACGCCACCGAACTCGACGTCGTCTCCGACCTGCCCCTCGACGGATTCAACCGTGTCGCCCCCACCGGCGACGGCCGGCACGTCGTCGTCTCCACCTCCGGCGCCTTCCGAACGCTGGACACCGGCAGCTGGACCGAACCGCACGGCGACCACAGCCACCACTACGCCGGTGACCCCGCATTCACCGACCCCACGGTCTCCGCCGAGAAGCCCGGCCACGTCGTGCACCACGGCGACGTCACCGCGCTGTTCGACGACGGCACCGGAAACGTGACCCTCATCGACTCCACCGACCTCGAGGCCGACCCCGACACGTACACCGCCCCCGATCCACACCACGGCGTCGCCGTACCACTCGACGACGGCTCACTCCTCGTCACCGAGGGCACCGTCGACGGTCGCAGCAGCATCGTCCTTCTCGACGACTCCCGACAGGAACTGTCGCGTACGGACGACTGCCCCGGTGTTCACGGCGAGACGGTCGCCGCGGACGACGCCGTGGTGTTCGGGTGCGAGGACGGTGCCGTGATCTTCCGCGACGGCACCTTCACCAAGGTCGCCGCCCCCGACGCGTACGGACGGATCGGAAACCAGGCGGGTAGCGACGAATCCCCCGTCGTACTCGGCGATTACAAGACCGACCCCGACGCGGATCCCGAACGTCCCGAGCGTGTCGCGTTGATCGACACGCGTACCGCACAGCTGACGATCGTGGACCTGGGCACCAGCTACACCTTCCGGTCGCTGGCCCGCGGTCCGCACGGGGAGGCGCTGATCCTCGGCACCGACGGTGCACTGCACGTCGTCGACCCCGGGAGCGGCGAGATCACCGAACGCATCGACGTCGTCGCGCCGTGGACCGAGCCCGACGAGTGGCAGTCGCCGCGACCGGCGGTGACGGTCCGCGACCACGTCGCGTACGTCACCGAGCCGGCCACGAACGAACTGCACGCCGTCGACCTCGACTCGGGCGCGGTCGCCACGGCGACGCTGCCCCGCACCCCCAACGAGATCACCGCGGCCTGACTCCCCGACCCGTGTGAGCCCAAATCCCCTGTGAGCCTAAACCCCCTGTGAGCGAATGTATCACTCGTCTCATCCGATAGACTGAACGATACATTCGCTCACACGGGGGCGGGGCACACGGGGGCACACGGGGCTGGGGTACCACCTCAGGACAGGTGGTGAACCTCCTGCAACCGGTGGACGGGGGTGGGGATGCCCTCGTACCGCGCCTTCAGTTGGAGCGCGAGATACAGGGAGTAGTGCCGCGACTGGTGCAGGTTGCCGCCGTGGAACCACAGTCCTTCCTGCCGGGTGGGCTTCCACATGTTGCGCTGTTCGCCCTCCCACGGACCGGGGTCCTTCGTGGTGTCCGATCCGAGCCCCCAGCACTTGCCGACCTTGTCGGCGACGTCCTGCCCGATGAGGTCTGCGACCCACCCGTTCATGGAGCCGTACCCGGTGGCGTACACGACGAGGTCGGCGTCGAGTTCCGTTCCGTCTTCGAGGATCACGCTGTTCTCGGTCAACTCCCGCACGTTTCCGTGGGCCAGCGCGACGTCGCCGTTCGCGACGAGCTCGGACGCACCGACGTCGATGTAGTAGCCGGACGCGCGGCGCAGGTACTTCATGAACAGGCCCGAGCCGTCGTCACCCCAGTCGTGCCGGAAACCCGCCTTCTCGAGCCGGTCGTAGAAGTCGGCGTCGCGTTCGCGGATCTTCCGATAGATCGGGATCTGGAACTCGTGCATGATCCGGTACGGCAGCGACGCGAACGTCAGATCGGCTTTGTGCGTGGTCATTCCGTTCGCCAGGGCGCGCTCGGAGTAGAGGTCGCCGAGCCCGAGGTCCATCAGTGTGTCGGACTTGACGATGTGTGTCGACGATCGCTGCACCATCGTGACGTCGGCGCCGACCTCCCACAGTGCCCCGCAGATGTCGTGGGCGGAGTTGTTCGCGCCGATCACCACCGCTTTCTTCCCGGCGTACGCGTCGGGGCCCGGATGAGCGCTGGAATGGTGTTGCTCTCCCCGGAACCGATCCGCGCCGGGGAAGTCCGGCACGTTGGCCTTGCCCGACATGCCCGTCGCGATCACCAGTTGCTTCGGACGCAGCACGAGGGGTTCGCCGTCGCGTTCGACGTGGACGGCCCATTCCCCGGCGGCCTCGTCGTACGACGCGGACGTGCACGTGGTCTTCGACCAGTACGGCACCTCCATGACCCGCGTGTACATCTCGAGCCAGTCGCCGATCTTGTCCTTCGGGGCGAACACCGGCCAGTTGTCGGGGAACGGCAGATACGGCAGGTGGTCGTACCAGACCGGGTCGTGCAGGCACAGCGACTTGTATCGGCCCCGCCACTGGTCGCCGGGCCGGTCGTGCTTGTCGAGCACCAACGCGGGTACTCCGAGCTGACGCATCCGCGCGCCGAGCGCGATACCGCCCTGGCCGCCGCCGACGATGACGACGTACGGCTGCCGGGTGTATCCGAGTTCGCGTTCCTCGGCGGCCCGCTCCTCCGACCAGGTGACGCGGTGCTTGTCGGCACCGTGCCGGGTGCCGCGCGGCCGCAGCACGCCCTTGGGCTCTTCGTGCCCCTTCAGTTCCTGCAATGTGGTGAGCAGCGTCCAGGCGCCCTCGTCCTTCAGGCGCAGGTGACCTTCGCCGCGACCGGTCGCGGTCTCGAACGCGATCCACGCGCTGATCACCCCGTCGTCCACCGTGGGCGGCTCGGTGGCACGGAATCCACGTGGGTCGACGGCGTCGAGTTGTGCGCGGAGCATGCCGGCGACACCGTCGCGTCCCTCGACGGTCTCGAGGTTCCAGGTGAAGGCGACGAGGTCGCGCCAGAAGCTGTCGGTGGCGAACATCCCGGCGGCGGCCTCGACGTCGCGGGCGGCGAGAGCCGTCTCGAAGTCGTGCAGCCACAGATCGATCCTGCGTTGCGCGTCGGCGGCGCGGTCGGTGGGGTGTTCGAGGATGTCGGTCATGGCGAATCCTTTCCGGTCGTCGCTGTGATCCAGCACACAACTGTTCGACGCGACCGACAAGCGTTGCATCACGTTGCGCCGCGACCACCGGCTGTGTGGCGCGCACCACATCAGTGAACCTATGCTGCTGACACACCCCCGACCGGAGAAGGCACCGTGAGCACGTTCAGCGCGATCGCACCGGGCATCGACCTGCCCCGATACGCCCGCGACCTCATGCGGATGCACGACACCGTCCTCGGCGGCGGACGGCCCGTGCTCGAGCCGCGCGCCCTGGTGGCACGGTCGTGGTCGCGGGTACTGCATTCGGGTCTCGACCCGACCGGCGGCAACGTCCGCACACCCCTGCCGATCGACGAGATCGAGCGGCGCCGCCGAGCATCGCGCCTGACGGAGGTGATCGGCGACCTGGAGCAGGTCGTCTCGCCGGTGGCCGAGTCGTCGCAGATGCTGCTGGTCGTCACCGACGCGGACGGGGTGATCCTGTGGCGCAGCGGATCGGCACGTGTGCGGTCGCGCGCCGACACACTGGGTTTCGTCGAGGGTGTGGAGTGGACGGAGTCCACCGTCGGCACCAATGCGATCGGCACGGCACTGACGGAAGCCGCTCCGGTGCAACTGTTCTCCGGTGAGCATTTCGAGCAGACGCAGCACCCGTGGTACTGCACGGCCGCGCCGATCCATGATCCGATCGGCGGTGATCTGCTGGGCATCGTCGACGTCAGCGGTCCCGCGTTGACGTTGCATCCGGCGATCGGGGCGCTCGTCGACACGGCGGTGCGGCTGGCGGAGGCGCAGCTGTGGCGACGGCACGAGCAGCGGCTCGAACGACTACGTGCCGACGCGGCACCGGTACTCGCCTCCACGACCGGCCCGGTGTTGTTGGTCGACGACGACGGCTGGGTCGCGCACGCGTCGGGTGTCGCGGCGACGACCCGCGTCGGTGTGCCCCGAGCGGCACGCGCGCAGGCGGTGCCGGGGCTGGGACTGTGCATTCCCGAACGGCTCACACACGGGTGGCTGATCCGCCCGCAGGCATCGGCGTCGACGATCAGGATGACGCTGCACCTGTCTGCGGCGCCGTTCGTGGAGGTCGGCGACGGCTCGTGGCGCAGTGCCGTGACGGTGCGGCACGCCGAGATCCTGCTGTTGCTGCACCGGCACGGACGCGACGGGATGTCGGTGGCGGAGTTGGGTCGGGCACTGTTCGGCGACACGGAGCATGCGGTGACGGTGCGAGCGGAGGTGTCGCGTCTGCGGCGCGCGTTGGGGTCCGTGGTGGACGGGCGGCCGTATCGACTGGCGGATGCGGTGGACCTCACCATCGTCGTCGGTGACGCCGACGGTCCCTCGACGTGCGAGTTCGTGCGGAAGGTGGCGAGTACGCACGTGCGGGCACACCTCGCTCGGGAAATCTGAGCGTCTGTCGGGTTCACGGTAGACGGAGGTAGAGAACCCGAGATCGGACGGGAATCCCGGCCGCACAGAACCATTCTCGCAAAACGGTCAAACCGCCTGACTCCGAGTGAATTCCCAGAATGCACACAGCAACCCCTGTACAACGATTGTGTAACGTGACGACGGGCCGACCCCGACGACGGCCCGCGAACGTACCCGCTACGGAGGTTCTGCCCGTGCAGTTGTCCGACGTCCGAGCCCGCCCGGTGTGGTGGACGCTCATCGCCGTAGGACTGGCCCTCTCGGTCGTGACGGTGGCCGGATACGTGCGCGACGCGTTCACCGAGTACCTGATGGACCTGGACGTCTTCCGCGACGCCGGATACGCGTTCGTGCACCACGCACCGCTGTACAACGACTTCTTCAGTCATTCCGGATTCGCGTTCATCTATCCGCCTTTCGCGGCGTTCCTGTTCGCGCCCATGGCGCTGGTCGGCAGCACCGCACTGCAGGTGCTGTGGACCGCGGGACTGATCGCGCTGGTGTGGTGGATCCTGAAGGTCGTCTACACCCGACTCGACGTCGATCGCGCCGCGTGGGTGGCGTCCGCAACGCTCGGCCCGGTGTTGATGCTCGAACCGTTCCGGTCCAATTTCGCGTTCGGACAGATCAACATCGTCCTCATGGCGCTGGTGGTCGCCGACGTCCTCGGTGTCGTCCCCGCCCGCTTCCGCGGTGTCGGTATCGCGCTGGCCGCGGCCATCAAGGTCACCCCCGCCGCGTTCGGCCTACTGTTGTTGCTCCGCAAGGACGTTCCCTCGATCGCCCGTGCGTTCGGCGCGTTCCTGATCACCGTGGCGTTCGGATTCTGGTTGCGCCCGGAATCGTCGGCCTTCTTCTGGCGGTACGAGTTCTTCGCGACCGACCGCGCCGGCGACCAGGAGTTCTTCCGCAATCAGGCCGTCACGGGCCTGATCGCCCGGTTCGGCTTCTCCGAGGACACCAGCAAGACCCTGTGGGTCGCCGCGGCCGCGCTCATCGTCGCCGCCACCGCGTGGGCCGCACACCGATTCCTGCGGGCCGGAGAGACCGTCCCCGCGCTCGCGGTCGTGGGCCTGGCATCGCTGCTGGCCGCCCCCATCGCCGTGACGCACCACTGGGTGTATTCACTGTTCCTGGTACCGCTTCTCGTTGCACCCCGCTACCGTTCGTGGTGGCCGGTACTGGTGCCCGCGACCCTGATCTTCCTGTTCGGCCCCAACGATCTGCTCACCGACACGTCGTCCCGCGGCTGGGTGGAGGGCCTCGTCCTCGAGATCCTCGGCAATTCCCAGGCGATCGTCGCGATCGTCGTGTTCGTCGCCGCGGTGATCGCCGCACGCAGCCGTCGCGCGGTCGCCGGGGTCGCACCCGCGGAACGCGCCGGCGAGCCGGCGAGGGAGACCGTCGACGCTCATCCCCAGAGCAGCGACGCGAGCAGGTAGAGCACCGTCCCCACTACGGTGCTCAGCGCCGCGCTGCGTCGCCACAGGTGCACCGCGACGGTCCCGACCAGGCCGACCGTCGCGGGCAGCCACGTCGAACCGTCGACGTCGCGCAGCGTGTACATCACGAGGATCAGCATCACCCCGGCCGGCATGGTACGGCCGAGGAAGTCGACCACCGCGGAACCCTCGAGCACCGACAACGCGAGGAACGGGGCTGCGCGCAGCGCGACGGTGACGACGAACATCACGAACAGTGCGCCGAGGACGTATCCGGCGCCGGGCACGGTCTCAGGCACGCGACACCTTGGTCCGGTAGAGGTACCGCACGAGCAGGCACACCACGAACAGCCCGAGTCCGACGACGAGCATCTGTTCCTTCGCGACCACCAGCGCGACGAGCCCGCAGACGACCGCGATCGCCGGGGCGGGCAGATCCCGATTCGCGCGGAACGCGTCGATCGCGAGGACGGCGAACAGGGCGGTGAGCGCGAACTCGAGTCCGGTGAGTCCGGCGGGCAGAACGGTACCGACCAAGGCGCCGACGACCCCGGACAGCACCCACACGAGTTGACACACCACCTGCACGGTGAGAACGCGGGTGCCGGTGAGCCCGTCGCGGGGTTTCGGTGCGACGATCGCGTACGACTCGTCGGTGAGCGCATACACGCTGTAGAGACGGGCGAACCGGCCGCGGACGAGGTGCAGCGGGAACGACAATCCGTAGAACACGTGCCGGAAGTTGACGAGCAGGGTGGCGACGGCGACGGATGCGAACGGGGTGACGGCGGTGACGAGCCCCACCGCAAGGAACTCCATGGACCCGGCGTAGATGACGGTGGAGAAGATCGGCGCCCACCACCAGTCGAAACCGCCCTGGGTGAGGACGACCCCGAACGCGAGGCCGAGGGGAACGAGACCGAGGCCGACGGCCCACGAGTCGGCGACCCCCGCGCGGATCTGTGTGGTGCGAGCGTCGGGCATGCTCATCAGGGTATCGGCGCGCACATCGGTGCTCGCCCCCGTCCCCGACGTCCGAAAGGCAGCCTGTGTCCTCGACCCTCGATTCGTTCACGGACACCGTGCGTTCCGCATGGCAGACCGTTTCCGGCATCGACGAACCGGTGTCGACGACGGTGGTCGTCGTCACCGCGGTCGTCGCGCTCGTGCTCGTGACGGTCCGGCCGCTGTGGCTGATGACGCGGCACGTGATCACGCAGGCGCACGAGGGTTCGCACGCACTCGTCGCCATGCTGGCGGGTCGACGACTGTCCGGGATCCGCTTGCACAGCGACACGTCGGGGGTGACGGTGTCGTCGGGGAATCCGCGCGGGTTCGGGATGATCGCGACGGCGTTCGCCGGGTACGTGGGGCCTGCGGTGCTGGGCTTCGCCGCGGCCACCCTGCTCACCCTGAACCGTCCCGCGGCGGTGCTCTGGTCGCTCCTCCTCGCCCTCGCACTGTTGATCTTGCTGATCCGCAACCTGTTCGGGTTCTTCTCGCTCGTGCTCGCCGGGGCGGTCGTCGGCGCCGCCGCATATCTCGGCGACCCGGTCGTGCGCTACGCCGCGGCCTATCTGATCACGTGGGTGCTGTTGCTCGGCGCGACCCGTCCCGTTCTCGAACTGGCCCGCACCCACCTGCGCGGTCGCGGGCAGGGTTCGGATGCCGACCAACTGCGGTGGCTCACACGCATTCCCACCGCGGTGTGGATCGCGGTCTTCCTCGTGGTCACCGCCGGCACGGCACTCTACGGCATCACCCGCATCGTGGTGACGCAACTCGCCTGACCCACACGCTCATTCGCGCACCTGCAGTGCCACCGCCCGCACCGGTGCGCCGTCGGCACCCGCCAACGGTACGGGCAGGAAGGACACGAGCGGGTCGGGGAAGTCGATCGCGTCGAGATTGCACAGATTCTCGCAGATCACCCCGCCCGACCCGGCGAACACACGGTGCGCCGCGAGGTCGGTGTCGCCGGTGGGGTCGATGCTCGGGGCGTCGATCCCGACGGCACGCACCCCCCGCTCCAGCAGCCATGCACACGCCTCGATGCTCAACGCGGGGTGCGCGAAATACCGGTCGGTGCCGAAGTATCGGGACCATCCGGTGTGCACGAGAGCGACATCGCCCGGCCCGATCGCAACCGACTCCCACACGTCGGGCACGATGCGCTCGCGTTCCCCGACGCGCCCGTCGAGCACGACACCCCTCCCGACGAACAGCGCCGGATCGAGGCGGTCCACCGACTCGCCGGCGCCGAGGACGTGGCAGGGTGCGTCGACGTGGGTGCCGGTCTGCGATCCCATCGCGACGTGCAGCAACGCGAAACCGTCCGCCGCGACCGTCGCGTGCGGGGTGAACACCGGCTCGGGATCGCCCGGATACACCTGGATGCGTGGAGAGATCGGATGACTCAGGTCGACGATCCGCTCGACACGCATACCGCCGATACTATCCGGGCCGGAGGTTCCCGCCACACCCGCGACCCCGCAGGCCCTGTCCGGCACGTCCGGCGCGAACCTGCGCGGCCGATGGTCGAGTCGTGAGAGTCACTGTCGCACATACTCGTCGACCCCATCGTCGACGGCGGGAACCCGCCGGCAGATCGCGGACCCACGGGCCGCTCAGCGTCCGCCGAAGTCGACCTGCCGCCTCGCGTTGGCGACCGCGGTCACCGTCCCCGTCCCGAACGCGCCCGACCGGTCGAACAGCACCGAGGTCCCCACGGCGATGCCGTCGGCACTGATGTGGTGCTCCGCTTCCACCCCGACCTCGTCGCCGACGGGCAGCCGCGACAGGGTCAAGGTGAGATCGGAGTTGATGAACCCGACACCGACGTCGCTCCAGTTCGTCACGAGACTCGTGGCCTCCCCGACCGTGACGGTGCGCGCGAACGGCGACGTCTCCTCCCCGACGATCACCGGCAGCTGGCGTGCCCACAGCCGCTTGCGCCCGGCATTCTGGTGCTCGGAACGACGGGTGGACCAGCCGTCGGGGTGGTCGTCGCTGCCGAACCACACGAGGTGCCGCGCACCGGCGTCGTCCGCACCGGAGGGCGGCTGCGGATGCGTGTCCCGCGTCCACACCCGGCCCGGCGGCTGGCCGGAAGGCCGCAGGTACTGGACGGCGGCGCGCGCGGCGACCACATCGTCCTGCATCAGCAGCGCGTCCGCGACGCGGATCCGGTTGCCGTCCCGCACGACGGTGGTGGTGAAGCGCACGTCGTCGAAACGCACCGCACTGAACAGGTCGATGGTGATCCGCGCGGGGACCATGTCGTCGGATCCGTGCCGCAGTTCGAGTTCGCGGGCCATGAGTCCGCACACGGCCGGGCCGTGCAGCATCCTCTCGGACCAGGGGCTGACCGCGTACCGGGTGGGTCGATACACGTCGCCGTCCTGCGTGAAATACCCCGATTGCGTCTCGCTCATCGTCGGGATTCTCCCAGCGACCTGCATCGACGCACGCACCGGGACCCCCTGTCCCCGCGGAATCGACCGGTATCGCAAGATGGACGCGTGTGCTCACACATTTCTTCCGATCGGGTGTCGCTGATCGTCGACGTCGACACCGGCATCGACGACGCCCTGGCGCTGCTGTACCTGTCGGCGAGCCCGGAAGCCGACATCGCGGCGGTGCTGTGCACGGCCGGGAACGTACCGGTCGACCGGGTCGCCGCGAATACGGTTGCGTGGCTTGACGTGTGCGGCCGAAACGACGTCGAGGTCGCCGTGGGGTCGCCGGTCCCGCTGGTGGCACCGTTGATGACCACCGAGGACACCCACGGCCCGCTCGGGGTCGGTCATGCCGTGCTGCCCGTGTCGACACGGATACCGTCGTCACGCAGTGCGGCCGACGCGTGGATCGAACTGACCCACGAGCGCCCCGGGGAGCTGACGGGCCTGGTCACCGGCCCGATGACGAATCTGGCCCTGGCCCTCCGGAAGGATCCCGAGCTGCCGCATCGGCTGCGGCGACTGGTCGTCATGGGCGGGTGCTTCCATCATCCCGGCAACACCACGCCCACCTCGGAGTGGAACGTCGCCGTCGATCCGGAGGCCGCGAAAGAGGTGTTCGACGCCTTCTCCGCGGTGCCACCCGAACGACGGCCGATCGTGTGTCCGCTCGACGTCACCGAGACGATCGAGATGCACCCGCACCACCTGCGACGCCTCTCCGAATCGGCAGGAAGCTCACCGCTGGAAGATCTTTCGGATGATCAGCCCCGCGGACACCGTTCGTCGGCCTCGAACGAGGTCGTGCGACACCTGTCCGACGCGCTGCGGTTCTACATGGAGTTCCACCGCGACGAGAACATCGGATACCTCGCCCACGTGCACGACCCGTTCGCCGCGGCGGTCGCGCTCGGCACCGTACCGTTCACCACGCGCGCGGCGACGGTGGACGTCGAGATCGACGGCCGGCTCACCCGCGGAACGACGGTCGCGGACCGGACCGGCATGTGGGGGCGGCCGACGAACGCGGAGATCGTCACCCGCACCGATCCGGAAGCCTTCTTCGACGACCTGATCGACCGCGTCGGACGGTATGTCCGGAATTTGAAGGCACTACCCGACACGAACTAGCGTTCGGTGGGCATGATCGGGGACAAGGAGACAACGTGGCGCAGCGGGTGCAGGTCGAGTACTTCGACGACATCGACGGCGAGCCGATCGCGGAGGGGTTGGCCCAGTCGATCCGGATCGCGATCGACGACGTGGAGTACGAACTCGATCTGCGGCCGGCCAACGCCGACAGGTTCTGGGCCCAGCTCGAGCCGTGGCTGAAGGAGTCGCGCCGGAACCGCGCTGCCTCACCCGCCATTCCTCCCACGACACCGACTCCGGTGCCGGCGCGGACCGGAAGACCCCGCACGCACAAGATCATTCCCGGACGCTCGCCCGAACAACTCGCCGCGATCCGGCACTGGGCGCGCGGCCAGGGTTACGAGGTCAGTTCGCGCGGGCGTATCCCCGCGCACATCCTGGACCGGTTCGAGGCCGCACACTCCTGATCACCGCACCGTACGTGTCTCACACCTCGAGGTGGTGCCGGTCGTGGCGGTCGATGGTCAGCGCCGCGACGATCACGCCGATGACGACGCCGACGAGCGTGTCGCCGACCCGGCTGACCCCGATCCCGGGCCCGAGCGGTTCCGCGATCGCGGTCAGCAGCAGCGCCATCGAGGTGACGAACACCGTCGCGATCGCATAGTTGCGCGTGACGTACATTTCGGTGATCGTCTGGCACAGCACGATCGCGACGACCATCGGCCAGTAGTCCAGGTCGAGGACGAGCAGTCCCGCGGCGAGCAACGCGCCGACGGCGTTGCCGACGAGCCGCTGGATGGCCCGCGCCACGGTGTGCCGATAGTTCGCGCCCTGCAGTGCCGCCATCGCGCCCATCGTCGCCCACAGCGGGTGCTGCAGTCCGGCGGCCGCGGCGAACCACCCGGACAACAGCGATGCGAGGGCCACGCGCCCGACACCGACGAGAATCGCGCGGTCCCGCAGGGCACGTACACCCTGCCGCACGAAGCCGTCGGGACGCTCGACGACCGGGGCACCGGATCCGTCGACACTCGGGATCTCGATGTCGCGGCGCACCCGGCGCAGTTCTGTTTCGAATCGGACGAAGTCGTCCCGCCGGGCGACGATCGTGTCGTGGTCCCCGCTGTCGACGACCTCCTCGGCAGCGGCGAGCAGCGCGAGCAGTTCGCGTGTGTGGCGGTCCATGAGGCGTCGCGGCCCGAGCGCGATGACGTCGCGGGCGCGGGCGATCTCGGTGCGCGCGGCGGGAACGCCGGTCGCGCCGTCGGTCTCGAGTGCGGCGACCGACGCGAGCGCCCGGGCCGTGGCGACCCGGGCGGGTCCGTGCGGGTGGTGGAGCGCGGGAACGAGCGCGACGAGCACCCCGACGACGGATCCGATCGCGGCGGCCCCTGCGGCGAGCCTGATGTCCGCTGCGGTGTCGGCGAAACCGGCTGCTCCGGCCGCGGCGAAGATCAGGACGACCGGCCCCGGTCCGGTGACCCGGAATGCCGTGAGCAACCAGTAGGCCACGCCGGCTGCGAGCGCGAGCACGAATATCTGGATCCACACCGACAGCCCGAGCACGCCCAGCGCGGCACCGAACGCGGTGTAGCCGACCATGCCGATGCCGAGCGGCACCAGCTTGGCGACGAGCCGCGGATACGGCTCGTACCGCACGAACGCGGCGCACAGCGCACCGAGCGCCGCGAAGCCCGCGACCTGTGTGTACCCGAGAAGCCCCCCGGCGACGAGCACGACGAGGACCGCGGTCCCGACGCGGAGTGCCACGGCGATCGTGGGGTCGGCCCGCCGCACCTCCACGGCGTCGCGCCACGCGGCGGACGACAGGGAGTGGGCCAGGGCACCCGTGGAGTGCCGGAGACGGCCGGAGGTGTCGGGACGGGTTCGGAGCATTGACCCATCGTAATACTTCACTGATAAATTATCTATGAATCTCCTGTGAACGACGCGGTAGGATGCGCACATGCCCACGCACCCCACCGGGCCCGACTACGTGGAACGGGTACGCCTCTCCTGGGAGGCCCGGTACCCCGACCTCGACGTCCGCCCGATCGATCTCATCGGACGGATCACCCGGATCAGCTCACTCGCCCTCGCCCGCGTGGAGCACCAGCTCGAGCCGAGCGGCATCGGCCGCACCGAACTCGAGGTCCTGAGCGCGCTGGCCCGCAGCGACCGCCCCTTGCGCGCGAGCGAGGTGACCTCGGTGACCGGGATCTCGGGGGCCTCCACCACCAAACACACCGAACGCCTCGTCAAGATGGGTCTCGTCGCGCGCGAGCGCCTCGAACGCGACGGCCGGGTCGTGCTCCTGTCGCTGACCGACGCCGGTCGCGAGCTCGTCGAACGCGAGGTTCCCGTCCGGATCGCGGGCGAACGGCGACTGCTGGACGGTCTCGACGATCACGAACTCGACGTCCTCACCGACCTGCTGCGCCGCATCACCGCCAACGCCGAGAACGACGCCCTGCCCTGAACCGGTGTGTCAGGGCATCTCCATCGTCTCGCCACGTTCGATCTCCCCGACGGCCCGCCGCAGGTACGGGCGCGCAGCGACGCGGCGCGCGGCGAGCAGATCGGCGAGCACGAGCACCGCCGCCGCGAGGTGGTCGACGGGTGCGATCGTCGGCTGCGGGGCGTCCGGATCGGACACTCCGAGGGTGCCGGTGAGCACCGAGACCACCGCGTCGGGAGCGAGTTCCGGGTACCAGGCAAGCCCGGCACGCACGGTGCGTTCGAGGACCGCCTGCACGTCCTCACCGGTGAGACCGTCGGGGTGCAGTTCCTCGAGCAGTTCGCGGGCCACACCTGCGTGCACGGCACCGACCTGCTCGTATGGCAACGCGGCCAGGTCGTCGACGGATGCACGGAACGCATCGGCAGCCCCGTCGCTCGCCGCCGCGAGCGCAGACTCCGTACTCGTGGTGATCTGCCGGGCGATCACCGGCCAGTGTTCGGGCCACACGGCGCTCTCCTCGGGTTCCGGGCGGTCGGGCGACCGCCTCGCCTCACGGTACGGTCCCGCCGTCACCGCACCCGCACGGACTCACCACACTCACACGGGCTCGACGATCATGCGCTCCACAGCGGTACGTACCAGTTCGGCGGTACGTTGCTCGTCGAACAGATCCGGCAGCGTCAATCGGTCCAGGATGAGCCAGTTCAACGCGAAATACAGTAGTACGACGGTGTTCTCACCGTCGGGTAGTCCCGACGCCCGGTAGTTGGCGATGTTGAGGTCCAGGTCGGTACGGACACGGTCGGTGAGCAGGGACTGCAATGCGGGCCGCCGGGTGGCTTCGAGTCGGAGTTCGAGGATCGCGAGATAGCCGGTGCGGAACCGGGCGACCCGCTCGACGACCTCGGTCATGACGTCGATCATGGAATCGCGGGTCTGCGGGGCTCGCCCCCGTGCGAGCACCTCGGCGTCGGGGATCAATCGTTCGTAGTAGCGGTGCCCGACCTGGACCAGCAGGTCGTCGCGGTTGGCGAAGTAGTTCGACGCCGTTCCGGCCGGCACCGCGGCTTCCCCGTCCACCGCGCGGAAGGTCAGTCCGCGAGCCCCGTCGCGGGCCAGGACCTCGATCGATGCGTCCAGCAACGCCCTCCGGCGTTCGGGATTCGTGCGCACCACTTGACACCACTCCATCTGTAGTTCTACGGTTCAAACCACTTCATACATAGTACTACGAGACAGGCGGTAACCCGTGCGCAAGCTCGTCTACTACGCGGCAGTGACCCTCGACGGCTACATCGCAGGCCCCCGGGGAGAATTCGACTTCTATCCGATCGGTGACGACACGGGATCGCTCACCGAGCAGTACCCCGAATCCGTCCCCACCCACCTTCGCCCCCACGCCGGCATCCCCGTGGACACACCGAATCGCGAGTGGGACACCGTACTGATGGGTCGCGGCGCCTATGCTCCTGCCCACGACGAGGGTGTGGTGAGCCCATACGACCACATGATGCAATACGTCTTCTCGCGCACCCTGGCGCCCGTCGATCACCCCCGCGTGAAGATCGTCGACACCGACCCCACCGAACTCGTCCGCGACCTGAAGAAACAGGACGGACTCGACATCTGGCTGTGCGGCGGGGGCGATCTCGCCGGACAACTCCTCGACGAGATCGATCGACTCGTGTTCAAGAGCTATCCGGTGATCGCGGGCGACGGGATCCCGGCGCTCACCGGGAACTTCGCCCCGACACGGTTCACGGTCACGCAACGCCGGGAGTTTGCGAACGGTACGCAGGCGACCTGGCTCGACAGAGCCTGAAAACCGCACGACACGAACGAATTCGCCTTATTCTGGGGTCCCGGCAAGATCGCGAAGCCTCATGCAAGGAGTCGCCGTGTCCGCGAGCCCGCTCTCTCCTCAGGACGAATTCCGTTCCCTCTTCAAATCGGTCTGGTGGGTGGTGCTGCTACGCGGCATCTTCGCCGTGATCTTCGGCATCATCGCCCTCGTCTGGCCCGGCATCACGGTCTGGGCACTGGTCATCGTGTTCGCGGCGTACGCGATCGTCGACGGCATCCTGCTGATCGGGCAGTCCATCCGCGACCGCGCGCGACTCGACGGCTGGGGATGGTGGCTGGCGATGGGCATCGTGTCGGTGTTGGCCGGCCTCGTCGCGCTCTTCTGGCCCGGAGCGACCGCGCTCGTGCTGCTCTACATCATCGCGTTCTACGCGATCCTGTTCGGCATCACCGGCATCGTCGGCGCCCTCCGGTTCCGGACCGTCCCCGAATCCGGCTGGGCCTGGTCCCTCGTCGCCGGGGTCCTGGCGGTGATCTTCGGCGTCGTGCTGCTGATCTTCCCCGGCTCCGGCATCCTCGGTCTGATCATCCTGGTCGGCATCTACGCCATCCTGTTCGGCGTCCTGCTGATCGTCATGTCCTTCCAGGTCCGCAGCGCCGCCAAGAAGGCCGGGATTCTCTGACCATCCTCTGCACACATCGGTAGCTTCACCTCGGTAACGCCGAACGGTCACCGCGCTCATGTGTCGACCGTGGTGCGCCGCTCGAGGTTGCTCCGCTCGATGTCCCGAACAAGGTCATCCGCCAGTACTCGAACCGAGTCGTGATCCGTGGCGGGTCACGCCGAGGTCCGGGACGCGTTCGTCCGAAAGCACCGCGCCGGGCGCTCACAGGGCCGACCATGGAGACAACCAGTACCGCGGTCCGGGAGGGCACGAACATGCCGAAATATCTGTGGCAGGTCACGTACACGGCCGAGGGCGCGAAGGGACTGCTCTCCGACGGAGGCAGCGCCCGCCGCGACGCCATCACAGCGATGGTCGAAAGCGTCGGCGGCACCGTGGACTCCGTGCACTTCGCACTCGGCGGGCACGATCTGTACGTGGTCGGCGAAGTACCCGACGAGGTCGCTGCCGCCACCCTCGAACTGCGCACGATCGCATCGGGGGCGGCGCGGTCGCGTCCCATCGCGCTGCTCACCCCGGAACAGGTCGACGAGGCCGCGCGGAGGGATGCGTCCTATCGGGCACCCGGCTCCTGAGTGGCCGCCGCAAACCCGGCTAGGCGGCGAAGCCGACCGCGCCGATGACCGGGATGATCGTCATGAACACGATCGCGATCACGAACAACGTGATCGTCACCTTCCGATTCCACCGGGCACGCGCACCGCTGGCCGCGGCCAGGAAGAACACGAAGCCGACACAGATCGATCCGATACCGATGATCACGGGGGTTTCCAGCATGTCCCCATCCTCGCGTACGACCGCGGACATCCCATCGGCACGTCGGCCCGACCTCCGCCCGTCGAGGTGCAGACTCGAACGAGCGGACGGAACCGGTAGCATTCGGCGCGGGGGGCGCCGCACGGGCGCACATCGAAAACGGGGGGGTATCCGTGTTCCGTACACGCCGTGTCCGGGCAGCCGTGTCCGCTGCCGCAGCCACTCTCGTCCTGATGCTCACCGCGTGCAGCGACATCGGCTCCCGGGCGGTGCCCGTGGATGCGTCGACGCAGTACGCGGAGGCGACCGCCGCCCTCGACCGGGTGCGGGCCGCATTCGATGTGATGACGACGGTGGGGACCATGCGCAGCGTCCTGCACGGGCAGGATCTACCCGACTCCGTGACCGTCGCGGACATGCAACGCAACATCGTGTTGACGCGGGTCGTCGAATCACCCCTCGGCCCGTTCGACACGTTCGGCAGCGACGACGGCAGTTTCATCCGCTACCACGATCTTCCCGCCTCCGGACGCGGGCGCCTGGAATCGGGCGCCTGGTATCGGATCGATCCGGACACCATCCCCGCCGCGGTTCCCATGACCGTTCGCGATCAGCAGCGACTGACCGCCATCCTGGTCGAGTCGATCACGGGCGCGCAGGATCACGGGACCGCGACGACCGACGACGGCCGGACCTCGACTCGATTCACCGCGACCGTGGATACCGCCGCGTACGCCGACACGGCACTCGATCAGCTCGCGACGGACCTGTCGAGGTCCGAGATCGCCGACGCCCGCCGGATGATCCTCGACGGCATCACACCGACTGTGGAACTGTGGGTGGACGATGCGGGACGCATTCTGCAGCAATACAATTCGGGATCGACGTCGATCAACGAGTTCGACGTCGACACCGAGTTCCCGGACATCGACCCGGACGACGTCCGCGATCTCCCCACCCGCTGAGACACGTCCCGACTACTTGCGGCCGGCCTGCCACTGCATGCCCCACCCGTACTTGCGGTCGAGGTCCGACTGGCTGCCGTTGACGTACTCGACGAGCCGGTTGACGGTCACGCCCTGCCCGGTGCTCTCGAGCATCGCGATCGCGCAGATGCGGGCCCCGTTGTTCGGGGAGTCGAGGCGCACCTCGATCTGGGGTCCCGTGGGCGGAGTGAGGGTGACGACACCGTCGACGGCCGCCCAGTTCGCGGCGCCCTCGTAGATCATCGCGAAGATCAGCACCCGCTTGAACAGCTCGGGGCGTTCGAGATTCACGTGCATGTTCTCGCCGCCCTGTACCGTGCCGGTGCGGTCGTCACCGTCGAGGTGGATGTAGGGCGGGGTGTTCAACGATCCGAAGCTGTTGCCGAGCGCCTGGACGACACCCTTGGATCCGTCGGCGAGTTCGAACAGGCAGCCCAGGTCGAGGTCGACCCCTCCGGTGGCGCCGGTGAGTTTCGCCAGGAAACCCTTCTTCTGCTCGCCGCGCGACCAGTTCAGGTTCACACGGGTGACGCCCTGGCCGGCACCGCCCTTCGCGAGGCTGACGGTGGGCGCGTCCTTCGTCAGGTTGATCTTGGAGAGGTTCACTCCCCCGCCCGATCCGGACTCGGGCTTCTTCGTGTAGTCGATCGCCATGGGCTTTCCCTTCGTGTGAACCGATGATGTGGGGGGCGGTGCGACGCCCCGATACGGCGATGGGAGCCGCCGGCCGCGAGGTCGAGGGCTCCCATCGTCGATGGACCCGGGTTCGCGTCAGGACACGCGTTCCAGGGTGACGGACTGCAGTTTCCTGTTGCGGTACACGCTCGAGACGAACGCCGCACCGATCAGGGCGACACCGATCAGGCCGGTGATGACCTCCGGCACGTGCGTGCCGATCGAGTAGAGCAGGATCACGGCAAGCGCGCCGATCGCCCAGTGGGCACCGTGCTCGAGGTAGACGTAATCGGCCAGCGTGCCCTTGCGCACCAGGTAGATGGTGATGGACCGGACGAACATCGCACCGATGAAGCCGAGGCCGAGCGCGATGATGATCGGATCCGCGGTGATCGCGAACGCGCCGATGACACCGTCGAACGAGAACGACGCGTCGAGGACCTCGAGGTACAGGAACAGGAAGAACCCGGCCTTGCCGGTGGCTTTCGCGAGTTTGCTCGGGCCGCCCGACGATCCCTCCTCACCTTCCTCGGGGATGTGGAACATCTCGCCGAGACCGTTGACCACGATGTAGGTGATCATGCCGAGCGAACCGGCGATCATCACCGTCGACACCTTGTCGTCGGGCGCGATGATCGTGGCGGTGAAGAGCAGGAGCACGATCGCGATGACGACCTCGAGGCGTTCGAGTCGGCCCGCCTTCGCAAGCGGACGTTCGAGCCATTTCAGCCACTGGATCTCACGGTCCTCCAGGATGAAGTGGAGGAACAGCATCAGCAGGAACATGCCACCGAACGCCGCGATCTGCGGGTGCGCCTCGGTGATGAGCGTCTCGTAGCTCGGGTCACCGTTCGCGAAGTACGGGGCACCGTCCGGCGGCGGATTCAACGCCAGGTTCAGTGCGTCGACCGGGCCCAGACCGGACGCGACCCACACGATGACCAGCGGGAACACCAGGCGCATGCCGAACACGGCGATGAGGATGCCGATGGTGAGGAAGATCTTCTGCCAGAACTCGCTCATGCGCTGCAGCACGGTCGCGTTGATGACCGCGTTGTCGAACGACAGCGACACTTCGAGGATGCCGAGGATCACACACAGGAGCAGGGCTTGCGGGCCGCCGTACAGGAAGGCGACCACGAGGGAGACGACGGTGACGGCGAAGGACGCACCGAATATTCGCAGAACCACGAAGCGTGGCCTTTCTCGTGAGGGTCAGGTCGTGCCGGGTGGTTGCTGCAGAGCCGGAACGAGGGGCGGATCCGGTTCCGGTGCGTGACCGGAACCGGATCCGAACAAGTGGGATCTAGACGTTGACGCCGTAGTCGCGAGCGATGCCCTCGAGACCGGACGCGTAACCCTGGCCGATCGCGCGGAACTTCCACTCGGCGCCGTTGCGGTACAGCTCGCCGAAGACCATCGCGGTTTCGGTCGAGGCATCCTCGCTCAGGTCGTAGCGGGCCAGTTCGTTGCCGTTGGAACGGTCGACGACGCGGATGAACGCGTTACGGACCTGACCGAACGACTGCCCCCGGCCGTTGCCGTCGTAGATGGAGACGGGGAAGAAGATCGACTCGATGTTCGCGGGCACCGCGGCCAGGTCGACGTTGATGACCTCGTCGTCGCCCTCGCCCTCGCCCGTACGGTTGTCGCCGGCGTGCTCGATGGAACCGTCGGGGGACTTCATGTTGTTGAAGAACACGAAGTGCTGATCCGAGACGACCTTCTTGTCGCCGCCCGTGGCGATCGCGCTGGCGTCGAGGTCGAAATCGGTACCGGTGGTGGTGCGCACGTCCCAGCCGAGGCCGACTGCCACGGCCGTCAGGTTCGGGGCCTCCTTCGTGAGGGAGACGTTTCCACCTTTGGTCAAGCTGACGCCCATGCGGGGTCCTTTCGTATCGATCGGAACGGTCGACGGACCCGGGCCGTGTGCCCGGTTTGCGCGTGTCACCCCACAGTAATGGCATCGGGCGGAGTGTGCCCACAGCCTGCACGCGCGGTCCCGACGCCACGACCGAACCGGCAAGTACCATGCGCTCTGTGGCGAGCCGATGGACGCGCCGCCTCTTCGGCGGCGCACCGACCGAGGATCCTGCGGCACGTCGTGCCCACGACACGATGGTGGCGGCGTTCCTGGACATGGACCGGCGCCAGTCGGTCGCCGAACTCGCGGTGGCCGCCTCCCACGACCTCGAACCGCAGCGCGGCATGAGGGCACAGTGGGATCCGATCCGGAGCGCCTGCTACGACGCCGCCGGCCACTACCTGCAGCTCGCCCGGTCCGAACCGGGGCAACCGCTGCAACCCGCAGCCGCATACCAGCAGGCCACGCAGCGGATCGCCGAGGCCACCCGCCTGCTCGACCGCTTCTACAACGGCAACCGCGCCCACCTCGAGCACGCCACGGCACTGGCGCAGACCGCACCGCAACTCGCGCAGCACGCCCGTACCTCCGCCGCCGCGGCACTCGCGATGATCGACGCGCCGGAGCACGCCGCGTACACGCATTACCCGTCCGTCGTCACGGCCGTCCACGACCTCGACGACGCCCTGCGCGCACTCGACACCGCGACCGGCGCGGGCACGATCCGCGACCGTGCCCGGGCCGCGGAGGAGGCCTCCGCCGCCCTCCACTCCGCGCTCGCACAGGCACCCGGACGCGACGCGGAGGCACGAAACGCCGTGGCGTCCGTCACAACCCGTACGGGTGCGGTCCGCACCCGTACGGCTCAACTCGCCCCCGCGTACTCGGCGCTGCTGCGCGAGTTCAACGCGGCGAGTTCTGCCGATCTCACCGACAACGACACGAAGGCGTCCGCGCTGGTCGACGCGGCGGAGACCGGACTGGACGAGGCCCGCGCCGCGCTGCGCGAGGGGCATCCGGAGGTCGCACTCGAACGGGTCGCGGCGGTGCGCGGCGAACTGTCCGTCGCCGAGGACCTCGTCGACGCCGTCACCGGTCGGCTCGCGACGTTGCGTGCCATCCGGGAGAATCCGCAAGCGAAGGTCGACGAGGTGCGTTTCCGGCTACGTGACGCACAGCACCTCGCCGTCCAACGCGGTCTCACCGCAGAATGGGGGTCGGTCCTCGATGCGCAACTGGACCGCATCGACAGGGCGGTCGACGCCCTGACCGGTGTGCACCCCGACTACTGGGCGTATGCCCGCGACCTCGACGCGGTCGCAGACTTCATCGCCGGAGTCGTCGCACGGATGAGAGGACGGACCGAACACGCATGATGGGGGCAACCGACACCGAGGTGCGCACGATGCGGCACTTCCAGCATCTGGACGAGGCGACCCGCCGCCGCCTCTTCCACGTCGAACCGCAGCCGTTCGGTGACGACGAACGCGACCGGCTCGCGCTCGCGCTCGGGGCGACCCTGTACGTACCCGCGACCCGCCACGATCTCGCCGCGACCATCCTGCGCCGGGCGGACGCGGGCGTCACCTCCATGGTCGTCGATCTCGAGGACGCCGTCGCCGACGACGAGGTGGAGGCCGGGATCCGCAACGCGGTCGCCGCACTCGACGACCTCGCCGCGCGCGGACCGGCCCCGATGCTGCTGTTCGTGCGGGTCCGCACCGCCGACGGCATCGATCGCATCGCCCGGCTCCTGGGCCCGGGCGCCGCCGTGCTCGCCGGATTCGTGCTCCCGAAGTTCTCCGCCGACACGGGGCGTCGATTCCTCGAGTCCGTCGGCGGCGCCTCCGAACTACTCGGTCGTCACCTGTACGCGATGCCGGTGCTCGAGTCGACCGGGATCGTGCACCGCGAGACCCGCGACCGCGAACTCGATGCGGTGGCGACGCTGCTCGCCGAGCACCGCGCGAAGATCCTCGCCGTGCGGATCGGTGCCACCGACATGTGCGGGGCCTTCGGCATCCGCCGCGACCGCGACCTGACGATCTACGACGTGCGGGTCGTCGCGGATGTCATCGCCGACATCGTCAACCGGTTCGGACGCACCGACGGGACGGGTTTCGTCATCACCGGCCCGGTGTGGGAGTACTTCGCCGACCACGAACGCATGTTCCGCCCGACGCTGCGCACCACCCCGTTCGTCGAGCACGACGCCGTGATGTTCCGCCAGCAACTCGTCAGCCGAGACCTCGACGGGTTGCTCCGCGAGATCGCCCTCGACCACGCCAACGGAATCCAGGGCAAGACGGTGATCCACCCGTCGCACGTCGCAGCGGTGCACGCGCTGTCCGCCGTCACGCACGAGGAGTACGAGGACGCGATCGACGTTCTCGGCGCCGACACCGGCGGGGTACGCGCCTCCGGATACCGCAACAAGATGAACGAACGGCGCCCGCACCGCTCGTGGGCGCAGCAGACGCTGCTGCGCGCCTCGGTGTTCGGTGTCACCAACAAGGGCGTGACGTTCGTCGACCTGCTCACGGCCCTGGTGCAGCGGTGACGGCGGCCCGCAGCTCCGCTCCGGTGACCGAACCGAAGTGGGCGACACAGCGATTCGGTCTGGCACTGCACCATCTCTCGGCGCCGGGACCGGATCGGGTGGAGCTCCTCGTCGAACCCGGCCTGCGCCGCAACCCGAAACGGGCGCATCTGCTGGTGTCGACGGTGCTCGGCAAGCACATCCCGACCGATCCCGCGGACGTACTCGGCGCCGGCAATCGACTCGGCGATCTCGTCGCCGGACTCCTCGCCGATGCCACCCGGACCGCCGTGGTCCTCGGCTTCGCCGAAACCGCAACCGGACTCGGCCACTGCGTGGCCGACCGCATCGGCGCCGCGTGCTACCTGCACTCCACGCGCCGACACGTCCCGCGAAGCCCCGTGTTCGCCGGATTCGAGGAGGGACACTCGCACGCCACCTCGCACCTGCTGCTTCCGACCTCCCCCGATCTGTTCGCGAACGACGCGCCCCTCGTTCTCGTCGACGACGAGATCTCCACCGGCGCCACCGCGATCGACGCGATCCGCGCACTGCACCGGCATCATCCGCGACGTCGGTACGTGGTGGCGTCGCTCGTCGACATGCGGGAGGAGCGGCACCGGCAGGCCACCCGCGCGGCCGCCGCGGAACTCGGCGCGAGCATCGACCACGTGAGCCTCGCGGCGGGCCGCACCGAACTACCGGACGGCCTCGCGGCGGAGGTGACCGCGCTCGCCGCACCCGATCTCAACCCGACCGCCGACCGGCGCGGACACGCCCGATTCGTCGAGCTGCCTTGGCCCGCCGATGTTCCGGACGGCGGACGACACGGGTTCCTGCGCGACGACACCGAGCGGTTCGACGACGCGATCCGCTGCGCCACCGACGTGCTGACCGCGTCACGGGACGCCACGCGGCCCGCGATCGTCATCGGCCACGAAGAACTCATGTATCTGCCGCTGCGGTTGGCGGAGGCACTGACCGTGCGCGGAACCCCGGCCCGGTTCCAGACCACGACCCGCTCCCCCGCGTACGTGCGCGACTCGCCCGGCTACCCACTGCGACGCGGATTCTCCTTCATCGCACCGGAGTCCGTCGCCGCTGAACACGAGGACGAGACACCCCGTCACCTGTACAACGCGCAGTGGCCCGACCGCGAAGGGCAGCGCGCCGAGTTGCTGCTCGTCGTCGACGCCCCGGCCGACACCGACCGGCTGCGCGCCTCCGGCGGGCTCGTCGACGTCCTCACCGCGGCGGGTGAGGACGTGCTCGTCGCGACCGTGCCGTCCACCGACCCTGCCGTACTCACCGCACGACGACACGAAGGGGGACGCCCGTGACGGTGCCGCTGACCGGACCCGAGTTCGGTTCCTACGCACCCGACGAGGTGACGTGGCTGCTCAAGGATCTCTCGCACGTCGACCTCGAAGGGGACATCGCCGAGCGGGAGGCGCGGATCCAGGCGGGCCTGGCGCACTACGCCGAATCCCTGCCGATCGAGTACCAGCCCGACGCCGGCTACCGGGAACTGTTCGACAAGACGCTCGCCGCGACGGCGCCCCGTCTCGCACGCGCCGTCGGAACCGTCACCGAACTGCTTCTCGCCGAACGCGGAACCGATCTGACCCTCGTGTCGCTGGCGCGCGCCGGCACGCCCGTGGGCATCCTCATCCGCCGCTGGGCGAGGCGACACCACGGACTCGATCTTCCGCACTACGCGGTGTCGATCGTCCGCGGACGGGGAATCGACCGGGCCGCACTCGATTACATCACTTCCCGGCACGACCCCGAATCGGTGACGTTCGTCGACGGGTGGACGGGCAAGGGTGCCATCGCGCGGGAACTGTCGGCCGCGCTCGCCGAGTACGCGGCGTCCGGCGGACCCGCGTTGTCCGCCGATCTCGCCGTCCTCGCCGACCCCGGCCACTGCGTGCGCACCTACGGTACCCGCGACGACTTCCTCATCGCGTCCGCGTGCCTGAACTCGACGGTGTCCGGACTGGTGTCCCGCACCGTACTCAGCGACGGTCTCATCGGTCCCGGTGAATTCCACGGCGCCAAGTTCTACGCCGAACTCGCCGACGACGACGTCTCCGGGCAACTCCTCGATGCGGTGTCCGCGGAGTTCGACGACCACGCCGGGGCCGTCGCCGACGCACGCGACATTCTCGCCTCCGACCGCGAACCGACCTGGGCCGGTTGGGAGTCGGTGGAGAAGACCCGCATGCGTTACGGAATCTCCAGCATCAACTTCGTCAAACCCGGTGTCGGCGAGACGACCCGGGTGCTGCTGCGCCGGGTGCCGTGGATGGTGCTCGTCCGCGACGAACACGCCGACGAGCACGCCCACATCCGGATGCTCGCCGCCGCGCGCGGCGTGCCGGTCGTGGAGGTACCCGAGCTCACCTACTCCTGTATGGGTCTGATCAAGGACGTGCCGTGACGCGTGCGCTGATCGCCACCGATCTCGACCGCACGATGATCTATTCCCGTGGCGCATTCGGCGGGCACACCGATCCCGCCGAGTTGCTGTGCGTCGAGTACCTCGACGGCGCCCCGCTGTCGTACGTCACCGGCACCGCGGCAACGCTGCTCGGGGACCTCGCTGCGGCCTGCCCCGTGGTGCCGACGACCACCCGCACACCCGAACAGTTCCGGCGGATCGACCTGCCCGGCGGCCCCTGGCACCACGCCATCACCAGCAACGGCGGGGTGATCCTCGTCGACGGCGAACCCGACCCCGCGTGGCGTCGGCGCATCGACACCGCGGTGCTGGAATCCTGTGCGACGCTCGACGAGGTGGTCGCCGAGTTGCACCGCCGCATCACGGACGACTGGGTGTCGAAGGTGCGGGTCGCCGACGAGTTGTTCTGCTATCTCGTCGTCGACGTCGCCGCGCAGCCACCGGGATTCCTCGAGGACTGGGACCGGTGGTGTTCGGCGCGGGGATGGAACGTCTCCCAGCAGGGTCGCAAGATCTATTCGATGCCGGATCCGGTGTGCAAGAGCCGCGCGGTCGCGGAGGTGCACCGGCGGCTGACGGACGCGGGGGCACTCGACCCCGATGCGCCCGTCCTGGCCGCCGGGGACGGCGCGCTCGACGCCGAGATGCTGGTGGCCGCGCACGCCGCGATCCGGCCGCGCCACGGAGAACTCGAGGCACTCGACTGGCAGCATCCGACCGTCGCCGTGACCGACGCCGCGGGCATCGCGGCGAGCGAGGAGATCCTCGCGTGGTTCACCCGTTCCCTGGATGTACCGCTCGCTTCGTAGAGTGGTCTGTGCACGCCTTCCCGTCGCCGACACAGTGAGGACCACGAGTCTTGACCAGCCCGCTCGCCAAGGGTCAGAACGGCCCCATCGACGTCTCCGACGTCGTCGTCTCCCTCGAGTTGACGACGCCCGCCGACCTGTCCGCTCTGCTCGTCAAGTCCGACGGCAAGGTGCGCTCCGACGCAGACTTCGTGTTCTTCAACCAGCCCGCGGGGCCGGGGGTGAAGCTCGTGCCGGGTGCGCCCGGTCAGGCCGCGTCCCTCGCCGTGTCGCTCGGTGACGTTCCCGCGGACATCGACCAGGTGCGCGCCGTGATCACGCTCGACGACGCATCGAGCCGGTTCGGCGCGTTCGCCCCGCCCACCGCGCGGGTGTCCGACACGTCCGGAGCGGTGCTCTACGAGTACCGGATCGAGGGGTTGAGCACCGAGTCGATCGTCATCGCCCTCGAGCTGTACCGGCGGCAGGGCACCTGGAAGGTGCGTGCCGTCGGGCAGGGGTACGCGGGTGGTTTCGCGGCGCTGGTGACCGATCACGGTGTGAGCGTCGACGATGCTCCCCCGCCGGCGGCGGCATCCGCACCGTCTGCTCCGCCCGCGGCACCGACCCCACCGCCCGCGGCACCGACCCCACCGCCCGCGGCACCGACGCAGCCGCCGGGATCCGGGCAGCAGTACGCGCCGCCGTCGCAACCCCGGTACGAGCAGCCGCAGTACGGGCAGCCGCAGTACGGGGCGCCGCAGTACGGGCAGCCGCAGTACGGGCAGCCGGTGCCCTCACACGCACAGCAGGCGCCCGGCGGCGAGGTCAACCTGACCAAGAGCCGGCCGGTCAGCCTGGTCAAGGGCCAGAAGGTGACGCTGCGCAAGGACGGGGGTGTGGCGCTCACGTTCCTGCGGATGGGTCTCGGTTGGGATCCGGTCAAGAAGAGCGGCCTGTTCGGCAACCGGTCCGCCAACATCGACCTCGATGCGTCGGCGGTGCTGTTCGCCGGCCAGAACATCGTGGACGTCGCGTACTACGGTCAGCTCACCTCCAAGGACGGGTCGATCCAGCATCAGGGCGACAATCTCACCGGTGAGGGCGACGGCGACGACGAGGTCGTGCTCGTCGACCTCACCCGCATTCCTCCGCACGTCGACACGGTGATGTTCATCGTCACCTCGTACCGGGGGCACACCTTCGAGCAGGTGCAGAACGCGTTCTGCCGGCTCGTCGACGGCACCACCAACGACGAACTCGCCCGCTACACGCTGCAGGGCGGGATGCCGTTCACCGGAATGGTGATGGCGAAGGTGTACCGGCAGGGCAGCGAATGGAAGCTGCAGGCGATCGGCGAGGGCATGCAGGCGAAGCATCCCGGCGAGGCCGCGCCGCAGCTCGGCCGGTTCCTCGCGACCTGACCCCGCCGTGGAGTTCACCCCCGGGCAGAACGGCCCGCTTCCCGGACCGGTGGCGCACGTGCGCGTCGCCGGTCCGGGCCCCGTGGATCCGTGCGTCTTCGTCGTCGACGACACGCTGCGTGTCGCGTCGTCCGACGACGTGGTGTTCTACAACCGGCCACGTGCGGTCGGGGTGCGGCTCGACGGCGACACACTCGTCGTCGACACGGGTGCGGTGCGACCCGGAGCTCGGGTGCTGTGCGCGGTCGGCACCGACGCACCCGCTGCGGTGACCGCGACCGTCGAGTCCCCGTCCGGTGCGGTGCTCGGCGAGTTCCGCATCCGGCCGGAGCACGGCGAGACCGCGCTGTTGTGTTGGGAGTTCTACCGGCACAAGGATGTCTGGAAGATGCGGGCTCTCGGTCAGGGGTATGCCGGCGGGCTCCGCGAGATGTTCGTCGCACACGGCGTGGAGGTCGACGACCCTGCCCCGGAACCGAGCGCCGTGCCCCCTCCGGCACCCGCGACCCCGCAGACCCCGGCAGCACCGACGGCCGCGCCGGCCTCCGAGCCTCTTCCGTCGTTCGAGTGGTTGTGGCGGGTCTTCGAGGACGCGGCGCGCTCGGCCGCCGGCCACCGGTCGGGGCGCGACTACGCGCAACACCGGCTCGATCAGGAACTGTCCGCGGCGGTCGCCGACCCCGCGACCCGCACCGGGGGCGCCGCCGAGTCGGCCCGCGCGGCGGCGCAGCGACGCCACGACGACCTCGTCGCGGCGTCCGACGCGCGCCGTCGCGACGACAGCACCCAGCTGACCGCCGAACTGCGCGATCTCGACGCGCGGTTGCCTGCCGCGCTGGCGTCGTGGGCGGCGCCGAGTTGGTACGCCGCACGCACCCCGAGCGACGGCATCCGGGTGGGCGAGCTCTCGTCGCCCGACGGAGACGACCTCCGCGTTCCCCTGTGCCTGCGCCTGCCGCTCGACCGGCCGCTGTGGGTCGCCGGTGACGGCGAGGCCGCGCACCGGGTGGTGACCGCCCTCGCGTTGCGGTTGCTCGCCGCACATCCGGGTGCGCGGCTCGACATCGTCGACCCCGCGGGTGCGCTCACGACCCTGCGTGAGGTGGCGGCGCCCGTGCTCGCCGGTCCTCCGGTGCTGGACGCGGCCGGTGTCTCCGCGAAGCTGCGGGGTCTGGCGGACGGTGCCGATCTCGAGACCCTCGCCGCGGCGGCGGATCCGGGGGCCGCCGGGCCCGCTCCCCGGGTGCTGGTGCTCCCGGGCGTTCCGCACGGCTACGGCGGCGACGACTTCCTCCAGCTCGTCCGGTTGCTTCAACTGTCCGGTCCGCAGAGCATCTCCGTCGTTCTCTCGGGATCGGAAACAGCCGATGTGGACGATCCCGGATATCTCGCCCTGTACGAACATTCGCAACTCCTGCCGGCCGAGGGCGAGGGACGCTTCACCGACCCGTGGACGGGCGGCGACTGGACGTTCACATCCGATGCGTTTCCCGCGGACGCGGTCCTGCTGCGACGGGTCGCCGCCGCGCTCGGCGGTACGTGACGTCGACGCGGATCGACGGCGGGCAGGGACGGTCGGATCGTGCCGTCGAGGTGCCCCGGCACACATAGGTTTGCCCTATCCCTGCGTGCGGCCGCCGGTCTTTGTGGCCGCCGACACCCTCGTGTTCTGCTGGCTGCGGCCCCGCCTCCCCGCGGCCGACCGTCGAACAGGAGTGTGCAGTGAGTGGACTTCACCTTCCCCACCGGATCCGGACCCTCGCGGTCACGCAGCCGGATTCTCCTGCGGTGACCTGCGGTGACACCACCCTCACGTACGCGCAGTTCGACGATCTCACCAACCGCACGGCGTCCGCCCTCGCCGCGCTCACCACCGACCCGAACAGGGTGGGGGCGTTGCTGCGCATGGGGATCCCCGCTGCCGCCGCCTTCGTCGGCTGTGCGAAGGCAGGACTCGTGTTCACGCCCATCAACTGGCGTCTCGACCCCGACGACATCGCCGCGATCGCCGCGGACGCCCAGATCGGTGTGCTCATCGTCGAACCGGACTTCGCACCCGCGGCCCGCGCGGTCGCCGCGGCGTTGCCGCACGTCCACATCGTGATCGTCGGCGACGACACCGTCGCCGGCGACGCCCACTCGTGGGACCGGATCGTCTCCGACGGCAGCGCCGCCGATCCCGGATTCGGCGACGATCCCGACACCGCGATCCTGCAGCTCTACACGTCCGGAACCACGGGGCGGCCGAAGGGCGCGGTGTCGACGCACCGCAACCTGCACAACGTCCCCGAGAGCTTCGAACTGTACGAGTTCACTGCGGATTCGGTCTCGCTCGATGCCCTTCCCGTCTTCCACATCGCGGGTGCGGGCTGGATGAGCACGTGCCTGTCGGCGGGCCTGCACCTCGTTCTGGTCGGGGAGGCGAAACCCGCCCTGATCGCGCAGGCGATATCCGAATACGGTGTCACACATACATTCCTGGTTCCGTCCGCGATCGGTCTGCTGCTGGAGTTACCCGACCTCGACCGGTACGACCTGTCGAGTCTCCGCATGATCGCGTACGGAGCGTCCCCGATCACCCCGGCAATGCTCGCCCGCACGATGGACACCCTCGGCTGCCGTCTCGTGCAGCGGTACGGGATGACCGAGACGACCGGAGCGTTGTCCGCGCTGCGAGCCGACGACCACGACCCGCACGGCCCACGCGCCCACCTCCTGCGCTCGGCCGGAAAACCGCTCGCCGGCAACGAGATACAGATCCGTGATCTCGTCACCGGTGAGCCGCTGCCACCGGGTGAGACCGGCGAGATCGTGTCGCGCTCCCGCAACAACATCGCCGCGTACTGGCGACGGGACGTCGAGACCGCCGCCCTCCACACCGAAGACGGATTCCTGCGCACCGGCGACGCCGGGCATCTCGACGACGACGGCTACCTGTTCGTCACCGACCGGGTCAAGGACATGATCATCACCGGCGGCGAGAACGTCTATCCCGTCGAGGTCGAAGCCGCGCTCGCCGAACATCCGGCGGTCGCGGAGGTCGCGGTCGTCGGGCTCCCCGACGACCGGTGGGGCGAGACGGTCACCGCCGTGATCCGCCTCGTCGCGGGCGCCGCACCGCCGAGCGAGGCGGATCTCGCGGCGTTCACCGACGGTCGGCTCGCTTCGTACAAGCGCCCCCGGCGCATCCACATCGTCGACGAGTTGCCCCGCAACGCGAGCGGCAAGATCCTCAAGCGTGCTCTGCGGGTGTCGTTCGGCCGACCCGAGGAGGTTCCGTCATGATCGTCACCGAGGACATCGGCATCGCGCAGCGCGAAGCGTGGGCCGACAAGCGGCTTCCCCCCGTCGAACAGGTGCGGCACGGGCTGTGGTCGATTCCCGTTCCCATGCCGGGGAATCCCCTGCGGTACACGCTCGTGTACGCCCTCGCGATCGACGACGGACTCGCCCTCGTCGACGTCGGGATGAACACCGAGGAATCCTGGTGCGCCCTCGTCGACGGCATCGCCGAAACCGGTCATCACATCAGCGATGTGCGATACGCGGCGATCACCCATCTGCACCCCGACCATTTCGGTCTCGCGCCGCGCCTGCGCGCCACCACCGGCGCCGTCATCGCGATGCATGCCGCCGAATCGGCAGCACTCGGGCATTTCACTCCCGTGGACGTCAGCGCCGACGAGGAGGCGTGGCGGGTCGATCTCACCGCGCTGGGTGCGCCACCGGAGGTGGTGGAGGCGGAACGATTCTCCCTCGTCCGCTTCCCGCACGGAGAAACCGCCGACGTCACTCTCGAACACGGCTCGCCGCTCGGGCTGCCCGGCTGGAACATCGACGCGGTGTGGACCCCCGGGCACACTCCCGGGCACCTCGCGTTCGTCGACCGCGACCACGACCTGCTGTTCAGTGGCGACCACATGCTTCCGCGTATCAGCCCGAACATCTCGTCCGGTCCGGGCGAACTCGACAATCCACTGCATCGTTACCTTTTGTCGCTGCACGCGACGACGACGCTGCCGGACTGCGAGGTCCTCCCCGCTCACGAGTACCGCTTCCGCGGTACGTCCGACCGGGCACGGCAGCTGCTCGACCACCACGAGGAGCGGCTCACCGAGATCCGCGAAACTCTCGTCACGCACCCCGAATCCACCGCCTGGGAGATCACGGTGCGGGTCTCGTGGTCGCGGCCGATCGAGGCCATGGAGCCGCGTCTGCTGCGACTCGCCGTCCGCGAGACCCAGGCACACCTGATCGTGCTCGCCGACCGCGGCGACATCGTGTCCGACGGTGGCTCCCCCGCCCGCTGGACCCTTCCCGCCCGACCCGACGACCGAGCAGGAGCCCCCGCATGAGTGTCGTTCTCGCCGAGTTCGCCGACGGCGTCGCCGTCTTCACACTGAATCGGCCCGAGGCGAGGAACGCCGTCGACCTCGAGGTGTCGAAGGCGCTCGCCGCCGCCGTCGACGAGTTCGAGGCGCGCCCCGACCTGACCATCGGCATCCTCACCGGCACCGGTGGAACATTCTGCGCGGGAATGGACCTGAAAGCCTTTGCGCGAGGAGAACGTCCGTCGCTGCCCGGGCGCGGATTCGGCGGTCTCACGCAGGCACCTCCGACGAAACCGCTCATCGCGGCGGTGGAGGGTTGGGCGCTCGCCGGTGGCTGCGAGTTGGCGCTGACCGCCGACCTGATCGTCGCGGCCCGCGACGCGAAGTTCGGCCTGCCGGAGGTCGGGCGTGGACTGGCCGCCGCGGCCGGTGGTCTGCTGCGGCTGCCGAAGATCCTGCCGTACCAACTGGCGATGGAGATCGCGATCACCGGTGATCCGTTCACCGCCGAGGACGCCCACCGGTACGGACTCGTCAACCGGCTCGCCGAGCCCGGTCACGCCCTCGACGTCGCGAAGGAACTCGCCGCCCGTGTCGCGCGGAACGGGCCGCTGGCGGTGCGCGCGACCAAACAGGTCGTGTCGATGGCCGCGAACTACACCGACGCCGACGGCTTCGAGACACAGCGCGAGTTCGTCGACCCCGTCTTCGCGTCCGCCGACGCGCAGGAAGGTGCCCGCGCATTCGCCGAGAAGCGCGATCCGGTCTGGACCGGAGCCTGAGAACCCGCTCGGGTCGGTGGGTGCCGCCCCACCGACGTGAGCTCGACCACTACGATGGTCGAGTGGACCTGCATCTCGTGACCTACTTCGTGGCCGTCATCGACCACGGCGGGATAACGAAAGCAGCCCAGGCCCTCTATATTTCACAGCCGTCCCTGTCGCAGGCCATCCGCACCCTCGAGCGCAGACTCGGCACGACCCTGTTCGACCGCACCGGGCGCAGGCTCACCCTCACCGAGGCCGGGCGCACCCTCGAGGTCGCCGCACGCCGGATCCTCGCGGATGTCGACCGCGCGAAGGCGCGCGTCGCCGCGGTACGTGACCTCGAGGCCGGCGCCGTCGAGATCACAACGTTCTCCGCGTTCTCCCTTCATCCGGTGGTCGATCTGGTCCGCCGCTTCCGGGCCCGCTACCCGAGGATCATGGTGCGCGTGTCCGATGCCGACGGCCCGTCCGGTGTGCACACCGCACTGCGGCGGGGAGAAGCCGAGCTCGGGGTCACCGACCTGTCCGCCGAGCACGGCGGTATGGTGGCGATTCCGCTGGTGGAGCAGCATCTCGTGCTGGCGATGCATCCCGATCTCGCGGAGGGACTGCCCGATCCGGTGCCGCGCGCCCTCGTGCGGGACGTACCGTTGGTCGTCGATCTCGGCTCGCGCGCCGACGCCGCCCGCACCGGCGAGTTGCTCGGCACGCACAACGTGGTCGTCGACTGCGCACACCCCACCGCGACCTGGGAGTTCGTCCGGCGGGGAATCGGGGCCACCGTGGTGCCGGCGCCGCTGGCGCGCCAGCAGATGCCGAGCGCTGCGGTACGCGCGATCGAACCACCGTTGATCCGACCGGTCGGGTTGGTGCTGCGGGCCGGTGAGCCGTCACCGGCGGCCGCGGCGTTCATCGCGAGCGCCACAGAGCAGCTGCGGGAGGGATGACACGGTGGAGTTCCGTCAGGTCGAGTACTTCCTCGCCGTCGTGGAGAACGACGGCATCAACGGTGCGGCGACGGCGTTGGGTGTTGCGCAGCCGACGGTCTCACAGGCCCTGCGCACCCTGGAACGGGAGCTGGGGGTGCACCTGTTCCACCGCATCGGACGCGGGATGGTGCTCACCGCTGCCGGGCGCAGCCTGATCGGCCCGAGCCGGCAGATCCTCCGCGACGTCGACGCCGTGGAGGAACTGTTGGCGTCGGCCGACCCGGGGGAGATCACCGGCAGCCTGGACCTGATGGTGTTCCCCGCACTGGCCACGGGCCCGATCGTGGATCTCGTGGCCCGATTCCGCCGCGCGCACCCGAAGGCCACGGTGCGGTTCGGGGATCTGCGGACCGAGGACAACGCACCCGCCGTGATCCGTGACGGTCACTGCGAGTTCATCGTGTCCCATCTCCCCCTCGACGACGGCGGCCGGGGCCTCGAGGTCATCGTGCTGGGGGAGCAGGAGTACTGGTTCGTGTACCCGCCCGGCACGGACCTGCCGCCCGGTCCGATCGAGTTGACGGCACTGCCCGACATCCCGATGGTGTTCGTGCCACGCGACGGCGGTGCGATGAGCCTCGAGATCGACAATGCGATGCGTCGTGCCGGGGTCCGCCCGTCCCTGGCCGTCCTGTCGGATCACCGTGAGATCCGGCTGCCGATGGTGCTGGCGGGTCTCGGCGGGTCGCTGGTGGAGCGCGCGCTGGCCGAGTCCGTGCAGGACGTCGCGGTGGCGCGACCGTGCGAGCCGACGTTCACCCGCCCGTACGGGATCGCATTCGACGCGACGTCGCTGTCGGAGGCCGGTCGGGCGTTCGTCGAGATGGTGCGGTCGACGATCAGGTGACGCCGCGGCCGCTGCGTCACCCGTCGCGGCAGCCATTCCGTCGAGGAACACCGCCAGGCAGTGCTCGGACAGTTCGTCGACCGTGTACGTGTCGCCCGGCTTGCGCCAATAGACCGAGAACCACACGGCGTCGCGCAGGAACCGGTGGAACACCTTGGCCGGCACGTCCGTTCGGAGGACACCCGCGGATCTGCCGGCATCGATCGCGTCGAGCCAGATGGTCTGGATGTCGTCGGCGAGTACGCGGGCGTCCGCGAACTCGCGTAGGTCGCGGAGGTGCGGGAACTCGGCGTGATAGACCCTCGTCACGTCCGGTCCGGCGTCGGCGGAGCGCATCGTCGACGCAGCCCTCGGCACCATCGACCTCATGTCCGTCCACCTCGGCGACCGGCTCGGCTGGTACCGCAGCCTCGCCGCCGACGGGCCCGCCACACCGGACGAGCTCGCCGAACGCACCGGAACCCACCCGCGCTACGCCCGCGAATGGCTCGAGCAACAGGCCGTCACGGGACTGCTCACCGTCGACGGCACCGATCCACCGCGGTTCGCGCTGTCACCGGCCGGTGCGCAGGTGCTGACCGACGAGACGGATCTCGACTACCTCGCACCGCTGTCGCGGATGATCTGCAGTGCGATGGTCCAACTACCCGCCCTGCTCGACGCGTACCGGACCGGCGGGGGTGTCGGCTGGGCGCAGTACGGCACCGATGTGCGCCGCTCCCAGGAGGACGTGAACCGGCCGTGGTTCGAGAAGAGGCTGCCGGACGCCCTGCGGTCCGTCGCGGACCTCGACGGGCTGCTGCGGACTCCCGGTGCCGTGATCGCCGACATCGGTTGCGGTGGCGGGTGGTCGACCATCGCGCTGGCCCGCAGTTATCCGGACGCCGAGGTACGGGGATACGACATCGACCGCGCCTCGGTCGAGGATGCCCGCGCCAACGTGACTGCCGACCGGGCCGTCGCGTCGCGCATCACGATCACCGAAGCCGACGCAGCCACCCTCCCGAACTCCACCTTCCACGCCGTGTTCGCCTTCGAATGCATCCACGACCTGCCTCGCCCCGTGGACGTCCTCGCCGCCGCGCGGCGATCGCTGGTTCCGGGAGGCGTCGTGATCGTGATGGACGAGGCCGTGGCGGACGAGTTCACGGCACCCGGCGACGAAGTCGAACGGCTCATGTACGGATACAGCCTCGCGGTGTGCCTGCCCGACGGCATGAGCCGGCAGCCCAGCGCGGGTACCGGCACCGTCATGCGCGCCGATACCCTGCGGCGGTACGCGCACGACGCCGGCTTCACCCGCGTCGACGTCCTCCCGATCGAGGGTTTCGCGTTCTTCCGCTTCTACCGGCTCTCCGGCTGATCCCACCCCCGCACCCGGGCGGGTTCGATCCGGTCCGCCCCGCCCGGCCCACCGGTTCGAGTGGGCCGGGCCGGTCGGTCAGGCCTCCGCCGGCACCGACTGCGCGAGCGTCGACTTCGCCCAGCGGTAGTCCGCCTTGCCGGCGGGGGAACGCACGATCTCCGGGACCACGACCAGGTGCCGCGGCACCTTGTATCCGGCGATCACCGAGCGGCAGTAGTCGGCGAGTTCGATCTGCGACGGTGCCTCGGCGCCCTCCCGCAGCTGCACGACGACGGAGACCTTCTCACCGAGCCGGTCGTCGGGGACACCGGCGACGAGTGCGTCCTCGATCGACGGGTGCCCCTTGACCGCTTCCTCGACCTCCTCCGCGTAGATCTTCTCACCGCCGGAGTTGATGCACGCGGAACCGCGGCCGAGGATGACGATGGTGCCGTCGGCCTCGACGGAGGCGAGGTCACCGAGGATCGACAGGCGTTCACCGTCGACCTCCACGAACGTGGCGGCGGTCTTCTCCTCGTCGCGGAAGTATCCGACGGGCACGTGGCCGATGCGTGCGAGGTACCCGATGGTGTCGGAACCCGGTTCGACGGCGGAGAAGTCGACGTCGACGACCCGCATCTTCGGTGACGCCGGCAGACGCAGCCGGCCGTCGGCGCCGGGCGTGATCGAGCCGTTGGCCCCGGATTCGGACGAGCCGAACGAGTTGTGCAGGTAGATGTTCGGCAGGATCGACGTGAGCTGGTCGCGTACGCTCACCGACCACAGTGCACCGCCGGATCCGATGACCATCAGCGAGCTCAGGTCGAAATCGTCGCGGCGGTCGGCGAGGACGTCGGCGATCGGGCGGGCGATCGCGTCGCCGACCACCATCAGCACGGCGGCCTTGTGTTCGTCGACGAGGCGCAGTGCGGCGGCCGGCTCGAAGTTGCGCATGACGACCTGCGGGAATCCCATGAACAGACCCATGAGCAGTGCATACATGGCCGCGCCGTGCATGAGCGGTGCGGTGATGACGTAGGTCATGGGGCTGGTGTTCGCCGCGGCGGCGGCCGCGAGCGATTCGGGGTCGTCGTGCGGGTCGCCGTAGGCGCTACCTCCACCCAGCGCCGCGTAGTAGAAGTCCTCGTGCCGCCACATCACGCCCTTGGGCATGCCGGTGGTTCCCCCGGTGTACAGGATGTACAGGTCGTCGCTGCTGCGTTCGGCGAAATCACGGTCGGACGACGCCTCGGCAACCGCGTCGGAGTACCGCACGACGGTGACGTCCGCGGCGGCGGCCGCGGTGGTCAGTGCGTCGATCGGACCGTTGCCGACGACCACGATGTGCCGCAGCTTCGGGGCGCGCGGAAGCACCTCGGCGACGAGATCGGTGAGTTCGTCGTCGACGACGAGGGCGGTGAGCTCGGCGTTGTTGTAGAGGTACTCGAGTTCCGCTCCCACATACCGGAAATTGATGTTGATCGGGACGGCCCGGATCTTCATCGTTCCGAGCATGGTGTCGAGGAACTCGAGGCTGTTGCGCATGTGCACGCCCACGTGGTCGCCGGCGCCGACACCGACGCCGGCGAGGTGGTGGCCGATGCGGTTGGCGGCGGCGTCGAACTGTGCGTATGTGTGCGTGCGGCCCTCACAGGCCAGCGCGAGACGGTCGGGAATCGCATCGACGACGGCTTCGATGAGATCGGCCAGGTTCAAAGACATGGTGCGCTGGATCCTTCCGGGTAGGGCCTGCGACAGTGAGACCCCACGCCCACCGTCCGAAATGTGCATCGCGTCACAGTTCAGAAAGTAGAACACATTTCTGTTATCGCATCAACATGCCAGTACAGAAACGGAAACTTGGACTGGAACATGTTCCTGTGCAGGACGGCGGGATGCCCGCACACGCCGACGGCCGACCGGATGTCTCCGATCGGCCGTCGCGGGGCGGAAGTACCGGTTCCGTGGTCAGACGACCCTCTCGAACACGGCAGCCAACCCCTGTCCACCACCGATGCACATCGTCTCGAGCCCGTACCGTCCGTCACGGCGGTGCAGCTCACGGGCCAGCGTCGCGAGCATGCGCCCGCCCGTCGCACCGACCGGGTGACCGAGCGAGATCCCGGAACCGTGGATGTTGGTGCGCTCGAAGTCCGCGGACGCGAACTTCCACTCCCGGGTGACGGCGAGAGCCTGCGCGGCGAACGCCTCGTTGAGTTCGACGACGTCGACGTCTGCGAGCCTGATCCCGGCCTTGCTCAACGCGATCTCCGTCGCGGGGACCGGGCCGATACCCATGATCTTCGGCGCCACACCGGCCACACCCCACGACACGATCCGCACCAGCGGGGTCAGGCCGAGTTCGGCAGCCTTCTCCGGGGTGGTCACGATCGCCATCGACGCCGCGTCGTTCTGGCCGCTCGCGTTGCCGGCGGTGACCGTCGCCTCCGGATCCTGCCGACCCATGATCGGCTTCAGTTTCGACAAGGATTCGACGGTGGTGTCGGCGCGGGGATGCTCGTCGGTGTCGATCACCTCGTCACCGTCGCGACCGCTCACGGTCACCGGGACGATCTCCTCCGCGAGGATCCCGTTCTTCTGCGCCGCCACGGCCCGCGCGTGCGATTGCGCGGCGAGTTCGTCCTGCTCGAGCCGGCTGATGCCGTACTCGGCGCGCAGATTCTCGGCGGTCTCGATCATGCCGCCCGGCACCGGATGGAGCCTCCCACCCGCTGTGGCGCGGGCGCGCACCAGCCCGTCGTGCATCTGCACACCGGTGCGGGCGCCGCCCCAGCGGATGTCGACGGAATAGAACGCGGCGTTGCTCATCGACTCCGCGCCGCCGGCGACGACGACGTCGTTGTCGCCGGCGCCGACCTGCAACGCGGCCTGAACGACGGCCTGCAGCCCCGATCCGCAGCGACGGTCGATGTGCATCCCCGGGACGGTGACCGGCAGACCGGCGTCGAGCGCGACGACCCGTCCGATCGCCGGGGCCTCGCTGTTGCCGTTGCAGTGCCCGAGGATGACGTCCTCCACCGCGTCCGGGGCCATTCCGGTGCGGTCGAGCAGGCCGCGCAGCGCGGCGACACCGAGATCGACTGCAGTGAGCGACTTGAACATTCCGCCGTAGCGGCCGATCGGAGTGCGGACCGGTTCGCAGATGACTACTTCGCGCATGATGACCTTCCAGACAGAGGGGAGTGACCGGGTGGTCACATGAAGCGGCCGCCGGTGACCTCGAGGACGGTGCCGGTCATGTAGGACGACATGTCGGAAGCGAGGAACAGTGCGACAGACGCAATTTCATCGACCTCACCCGGACGGCCCATCGGGATCTCGGCCATCTTGCCGTCCCATGCCTTCTGCGGCATGGCCTCGGTCATCGCCGACCGGATCAGGCCCGGCTGGATCGCGTTGACGCGCACACCGTGGTGCGCCATCTCCTTCGCGGCGGCCTTCGTCAGGCCCACGATGCCGGCCTTCGCCGCCGAGTAGTTGGTCTGCCCGACCATGCCGACCTTGCCCGACAGCGACGAAATGTTCACGATCGCACCGCGCTTCGCCTCACGCATGATCGCGGCGGCCTTGCGGGTGCCGTGCCAGGTGCCCTTCAGGTGCACGGCGACGACCAGATCGAAATCCTCCTCGGTCATCGTGCGCATCGTCGCATCGCGGGTGATCCCCGCGTTGTTGACGACGACGTCGAGCGAACCGAACCCGTCCACGGCCTCGGCGAGCAACGCTTCCCAGTCCGAGGACTCGACGACGTTCGCCTTCACGGCACGCGCGACGTCGCGACCGCCGAGCTTGTCGGCCGCGGCGGTCGCCGCGTCGAGATCGAGGTCGCCGATCACCACGCGGGCGCCGGCATCCACGAACGACCGGGCGATCGCGAAACCGATTCCCTGAGCGCCACCGGTGATCACGGCGGTACGGTTCTCCAGCAGGGGCATGACGGATTCCTTTCGGGGATTCGGGTCGAGGGACGATTCGAGACGGTTCCCGAACACGGGTCGACGAGTCCGAATATATCGGCGTGACGTCGCGAAACCCCCCTCCCGATCCATCGACAATGCCTATACGGTCATGCCGCCGATTCGTATTGGACATCTCCGGCCCGGGCATCGGAGAGTGGTCGTCATGACAGTTGCGACACCGGCCACCCAGGTCGACGAAGACGACTTCCGCGAGATCCTCGCCCAGACCCGCTCGTTCGTCCGCGACGCGGTGATGCCCCGCGAACAGGAGATCGCCGACACGAATGCGATCCCCGCGGACATCCGTCAGGCCGCCGAGGAGATGGGCCTGTTCGGGTACGCGATCCCCCAGGAATGGGGCGGTCTCGGACTGAACCTGATGCAGGACGTCGAACTGGCCATGGAGCTCGGTTACACGACGCTGTCGCTGCGGTCGATGTTCGGCACCAACAACGGCATCGCCGGGCAGGTGCTCGTCAACTACGGCACCGAGGAACAGAAGCAGCAGTGGCTCGAGGGCATCGCCTCCGGCGAGGTCGTCGCGTCGTTCGCGCTCACCGAGCCGGGGGCCGGCTCGAACCCGTCCGGGCTGCGAACCAAGGCCGTGCGTGACGGCGACGACTGGGTCATCACCGGCGAGAAACGGTTCATCACCAACGCGCCACTCGCGAACCTGTTCGTGGTGTTCGCCCGCACCCGGCCCGCCGACGAGAACGGTACCGGCATCGCGGTGTTCCTCGTCCCGGCCGACACCGCCGGTGTCCAGGTGGGAGCCAAGGACGCCAAGATGGGGCAGGAGGGTGCCTGGACCTCGGATGTGCACTTCGACGGGGTGCGGGTTCCGGCGTCGGCGCTGGTCGGCGGCAACGAGGACGTCGGCTACAAGGCGGCGATGGTGTCGCTCGCCCGCGGTCGCGTACACATCGCCGCACTGTCGGTCGGGCAGGCGCAGCGCGCACTGGACGAGTCGGTGGCGTACGCCGCGACAGCCACGCAGGGAGGCACCCCGATCGGAAGCTTCCAGCTGGTGCAGGCCATGCTCGCCGATCAGCAGACCGGTGTGATGGCCGGTCGCGCACTGGTCCGCGACGCGGCGCGGGCGTGGGTCGAGGAGACCGATCGCCGGATCGCACCGTCGGCAGCGAAGCTGTTCTGCACCGAGATGGTCGGCAAGGTCGCCGATCTCGCCGTGCAGATCCACGGCGGCACCGGCTACATGCGTGAGGTACCGGTCGAGCGGATCTACCGCGATGTGCGACTGCTACGCCTGTACGAGGGCACCAGCGAGATCCAGCGTCTGATCATCGGCGGCGGTCTCGTCAAGCAGGCCCGGCGCTCCTGACCCGTGCGGGTGGGGTCAGGCGGTGCAGCGTTCCGACAGTTCCCAGAGCGCCTGCGCGACAGCCGGGTCGGTCGCGTGCTTCTCCGCCCGCCCGATCCCGCAGTCCGCCAGATAACTCCCGCCGGCCCCGTCGAGTTCGCGAGCGGTCGCCGCCCACACCGCGGTCGCAGCGCCCGCCGGAATCGACTTGACGTTCTTCAGCAGTCCCGGCGTGCCGGCGCTGAGCCGCTTCATCTCGGCCACGTCCTCACGGGTCATGTACCGCGCCAGCTTCGTCGCCACCACACCCGGATGCACCGCGAACGCGTGCACACCGCGATCACCGAAACGCCGCTCCACTTCGACGGTCATGAGCACGTTCGCCGACTTCGAACGCGCATAGGCGACGAACTTGTCGTAGTCGGTGCGTTCGAAATGCGGATCGACGAGGTCGACGCCACACGCCTTGTGCGCATCCGACGACACGGTCACCACCCGCGACGCGGCACGCGCGCCGGCAGCACCGGCCCCGAGCGCGGGCAGCAGCAGGGTGGTCAGCAGGAAGTGACCCAGATGGTTCGTTCCGAACTGGAGTTCGAAGCCGTCCCGGGTCCGCCCGAACGGCGTGTACATCACACCGGCGTTGTTGACGAGCAGATGAATCTCCTCGTGCCCGGCCCGGACCTCACCGGCGGCGGCCCGCACGCTCGACAGGTCGGTCAGATCCATCGGCACCGCGTGCACCCGGGCGCCCGGCACCCGCTCGCGGATCCCGTCGGCGACCGCCACGAGCGCGTTCCCGTCGCGGGCGGTGAGCACGACGACGGCACCCACGGACGCCAGCGCGCGGGCGATCTCGCCGCCCATGCCGTTCGTGACACCGGTCACCACCGCGACACGCCCGGCGAGATCGACACCGGACAGCACGTCGTCGGTGGTCGTCTCCGGACCGAACCTGTTCGCCTGCATCGGGTTCACTCCCACGGTAGATCCTTCCACTCCGTCGACACCCGCGCCGACCACCGCGGCGACCGCCGGTCGAGGAAGGCGCGGACTCCTTCGGCGGCGTCCACGCCGCCCATCACCCTGTGGTGCAGTTCCGTTTCGTGATCGGCGACGGTCTCCGGGGTGAAGCCGTACCGTGTCGCGTCCCACAGCAACCGCTTGGACAGCGCCGCCGACATCGGCGCCACGTTCACGGCGATGTCACGCGCAACCTCCAGGGCAGCGGGCAGTACCTCACCGGCCGGTAGCGACCGGCTCGCGATGCCCAGTCGCACCGCCTCCGGACCGTCGAAGGTCCTGCCGGTGAGCAGGATGTCGGCGGCTGCAGCCGTTCCGGCGATGTGCGGAATCGTCCAGTGCGACATCGCATCCGGTATCACACCGCGACGCACCTGCGGGATCGCGTACTTCGCGTCGTCGGCGACGATGCGGATGTCTGCCTGCATGGCGACGGTCAGGCCGATACCGATCGCGTGGCCGTTCACCGCAGCGATCACCGGCTTGCGGATCCGGAACGCCGGCGGGTCGACCGGTGACGCGGTGAAATCGTCGGCGGCGGCGCCGAACGTGCCGGCACCCGCCGACAGGTCGGCTCCCGCACAGAACGCGGGTGGGGTCCCGGTGAGAACGACGACGCGCACGTCGTCGTCGGTGTCGTACTCGCGGTACAGCTCACCCAGTCTGCGGCCCATCTCACCGGTGAAGGCGTTGCGTTGCCGGGGCCGATCGAGGGTGACGAGTGCGACGCCGTCACGCACCTCGCAGAGCACTCCCGTCACGACGAGAGTTCCTCGACGGCAGCCACCAGTTCGGCGATGTGTGCGTCGCGGACGGGATAGCCCGGGAAGTAGCAGCACACCCGGTCGGCGTGGTCGCCGAACCGGGCGACGATCTGCGCCGCGCACTGCTCGGGGGTGCCGTGCACCGCGAGGGTCGTGAGCATCGTGTCGTCGATCAGGTCGGTCATCGCCGCGAACTGCCCCTGTTTGGAGAGCACGTTGAGCTTCGGTTGCAGGTCTGCCCAGCCCTCCACCTCGAGGACGGGCCGGTAGGCGGGGGTGGAGCCGTAGAACGCCAGTAGCCCGCGCACTCCGCGCGACGCCGCGTCGAGTTCCTCGGGGGTGCGGCCGACACCGACGATCACCTGCGGGTGGATCGCCAGGTCCGCGCGGTCGCGACCGGCCCGGTCGAGTCCCTCCTCGATCTTCGGCATCGTGCGCTCGCGGAAGTGTCGGACGCTGTTGAACGGCATGACGAGCAGCCCGTCCGCGACCTCCGCGGCGGTACGGGTCATGACGGGCCCGAGCGCACCCAGGTCGACCGGTGGGGGCCCGTACGGGTTCGGGCCCGGGTCGAAGGTCGGGGGCATCAGGGTGTGCGTGGTGAATTCCCCATCGAACCGGAGACGCGAATTGCCTTCCCACGCATCGAAGATCGCTTTGATCGCGAGCACGCTCTCACGCATGCGGGCGGCGGGCCTGGACCACTGTGCGCCGTATCTCTTCTCGATGTGCGGCCGGATCTGCGAGCCCAGTCCGAGACGGAACCGCCCGCGGCTGAGCACCTGCAGATCGTAGGCGGTGTGGGCCAGGTGCATCGGGCTGCGCGGAATCGCGATCGCGACGTTCGTCATCAGGTCGGTGTCCACGACGGGCGCCGCCGCCGCGAGAGGGAGGAACACGTCGTGGGGCCCTTCGAAGGTGAACAGACCACCCACCCCGAGCGCGGCCAGTTCCCGGGCCCGCTGTGCCGCGTTCTCGGGCCGGCCGTCGAGTTGGACGTCGATCTTCATCGGGCATCACCGCCGCGCGCATCGGGGATCTCGTCGCTGTGCCGAGCGAGCACGTACAGCGACGAGGCGAGTTCGTCGACGAAGGCGTCGGCGTCGTCGTCGCCGTGGATCAGGCCACGGACGGTCGTGGCTCCGGCGAGGAGTTCGAACAGCATCGTCGCCGGCACGGGCCCGGGGATGTCGCCGGCGTCGACGGCCGCGTCGAGGCGTTCGACGAACGCCTTGCGGACGGGGTCCTGCAGCGCGATCAGCCGCGCACGGTCGCCGTCGGACGTGGCGTCGGCGAGCAGTCCGGGGACTCCGGCGCGCGCAGCGGGGCTCGCGGCGCGGGCGAGGAAGATGTTCGTCCAGGTCGCGAGGTCGGTGCGCAGGTCGGCGGTGGGTTCGGGCAGGACGTGCCGCCCCGGGCCGTGGACGGCTTCTTCGAGGAGGGCCTCGCGGGTGGGCCAGCGCCGGTAGATGGCGGGTGCGTTGACGTCGGCCCGGCGCGCGATGGCACTGATGGTCGTCTGCTGGTAGCCCACCTCGCCGAGCAGTTGGCGGGCGGCGACGAGGACGGCGAGATCCTTTGCGGGATCTCGTGGCCGTCCCGGACGGGGCGTGTTCTCGGTCATTACGTTAGACGTTAACACGTTATGTGGTGAATCCGGACCCCACCTTCCTCGCCTCGGGCCCGGCGACCCGTGCGCACTTCTGGTAGTGGGAGCTACCAGAAGTGCGCACGGGTGGGGCGGCTACAGGCGGTCGCGGAGTTCCGTCTTGAGCACCTTGCCCGCCGCCGACGTGGGCAGCGCGTCGAGGACGACGATGCCGCGGACCTTCTTGTACGGCAACACCCGCTCGGTGACGTACGCCGTCAGCTCGGCCTCGTCGATCCGCCCGCCCGCGACGGGCACGACGAACGCGATCGGTTCCTGCCCGACCACGCCGGCGTCGCGCCCGACCACCGCGGCCGTCGACACCGACGGGTGCGACACCAGGACCTCCTCGAGCTCACGCGGATACACGTTGTAGCCCTTGTAGATCAGCATGTCCTTCGCGCGATCGGCGATGAACAGGTAACCGTCGTCGTCGACGTACGCGATGTCGCCGGTGGCGAGCCACCCGTCCACGTACTGCTGGGCCGTGATCTCCGGATGCCCGAGGTATCCGCCGGTGACCTGCGGGCCACGAACCCACAGCTCTCCCCGCTCCCCGGCACCGAGCACCGTCGCCGGGTCCTCGCGGTCGCGGATCTCGATGTCGGTGTCGAACACCGGAAGACCCACGCTGCCGAGCCGGTAGTCGTCGTCGGCACCCTTCTCCAACGGCATCGCCGTCACCAGGCACGTGCCTTCCGTCAGACCGTATCCCTCGACGACCTTCGCGTTCGGGAACGCACGACCGAGCGCCTCGAGGGTGCCCCGGTCGATGGGGGCGGCACCCGACGACACCACCCGCGGCGACGACAGATCCCGCGTCGCGGCGTCCGGATGATCGGCGAGCGCATGCCACATCGCGGGACTTCCCGTGATGTACACGGCGTGATGTCGTTCGACGAGTTCAAGCATGCGGCCCGCATCGAAACGCCCGGCGAGCACCTGGGTGAGCCCGCACCCCAGCAGGAACGACGAATTGATCAGTGCATGCGCGTGGAACAGCGGCGACACCACGACCGTCGACCCCGCACCCGGAGTGATGCCGTCGACGTTCAGCCCGTCGATCGGCTGCAGCGATACCAGTCCGTCGGCGCCGACGACCGGTAGGTGTCCGGCCCGCCAGGCGCACATCTGCGTGACATTACCGAGCACGTTGCGGTGCAGGACGCGAACACCCTTCGAGATTCCCGTCGTGCCACCGGTGTACGCGATGTGGGCGATGTCCTCGGCGGTGATCGCCACGGCCGGGAAGTCCGTCGGCCTGCCGTCGAGCAGATCCTCGAACGGCACGACATCGACGGATTCGGGTGCCGCCTCCGGTGTTCCACCGGCGGCGTCGTCCGCGACCACCGCCACCATCGTCACGGAGGTTCCCCCGGCGACGCCGAGGAGGGTACCGGCCTGCGACGGCTGCGTCACCGCCACCTTCGCGCCGGTCTCGTCGATCTGCCGACGCAATCCGGGCCCGGGCTGCAGCGGGTTGACGAGGGTCACCGCGGCACCGGCGCGCAACGCGCCGTAGTACGCGACGTAGAACTCCGCACAGTTGCCGAGATGCAGCAGCACCACGTCGCGTTCGGCTACACCAGCGGTACGCAGGGCTCCTGCGAACTGCGCGGATCGTTCGTCGAGTTCACGGAAACTGCACGTGCGGTCGCCGTCGACGATCGCGGCACGATCTCCGTACATCGCGGCGAGGCTCGGCGCCCACGCCACCATCGTCGTCTCCGGATACCGCAGCGACATCCGGGTCCATTCGGGAGTTGCGGTTGTCATGGCGGGCCCGTTCAGCGCGGAGCCATGCGGATGGCGCCGTCGAGGCGGATGGTCTCGCCGTTGAGATATCCGTTCTCGAGGATCGAGGTGGCGAGACTGCCGAACTCGTCGGGCCGTCCCAGACGGGAAGGGTTGGGCACACTCGCCGCGAGGGAAGCGCGGACGTCGTCGCGGACCCTCGCCAGCAGCGGGGTGTCCATGGTGCCGGGAGCGATCGTGTTGACCCGGATGTTCTTGCCGGCGAGATCCCGCGCGGCGACGATCGTCATGCCGACGATGCCGGCCTTGGACGCCGAGTAGTTGATCTGGCCGATCTGCCCCTCGTACGCGGCGACGGACGCGGTCAGGACGATGGCGCCGCGTTCCCCGTCGACGGGTTCGGCCTGAGCGATGCGCTCGGCTCCGAGCCGCAACGCGTTGAAGGAGCCGATGAGATTGAGGCGGATGACGAACTCGAAGTCCTCGAGCGACCCCGCCTTGCCGTCCTTGTCGAGGATGCGCATCCTGCGTCCGGCGCCGGCGCAGTGCACGACACCGCGCAGGCCGCCCCTGTCGTGCGCGACGTCGAGAGCGGCCGCGAACTGTTCGGAGTCGGTGATGTCGGCGGCGGCGAACACCGCGCCGTCACCGAGATCGGCAGCGACCTCGGCGCCGTCGGAGGTGGGCAGGTCGATCAGGGTGACGGTGCCGCCCTGATCGAGCACGCATCGCGCGGTGGCGAGGCCGAGCCCGGAGGCTCCGCCGGTGACTGCAACGGAAAGTCCTTTGAGTTCCATGTGTTTCGTTCCTCTATGAGAATTCGGAGATCAGAGCAGTTCGAGGATGGTGGCGTTCGCCATGCCACCGGCCTCACACATCGACTGCAGGCCGTAGCGGATTCCGTTGTCGCGCATGTGGTGCACGAGGCGGGTCATGAGGATCGCGCCGGAACCGCCGAGTGGGTGACCGACGCCGATGGCGCCGCCGAGCGGGTTGAGCCGATCGGCCTTCGCTCCGGTTTCGGCGAGCCACGCGAGAGGGACGGGCGCGAAGGCCTCGTTGATCTCGAAGGCGCCGATGTCGTCGATGGACAGGCCGGACCGCTTCAGCGCCTTCTCGGTCGCCGGGATGGGACCGGTGAGCATGACCACCGGGTCGTCCGCGGCGACCACCGCGGTGTGCACACGGGCGATCGGGGTCCACCCCTGTTCGGCGGCCTTCTCGCTGGTGGTGACGAGTAGCGCACCCGCGCCGTCGGAGATCTGCGACGAGTTGCCGGCGTGGATGACGCCGTCCTCCTTGAACACCGTCTTCAGCCGGGCGAGGGACTCGACGGTGCCGCCGCGACGGATGCCTTCGTCGGTGGTCAGGCCGGCGAGGGGAGCGATCTGCTTCGCGAACGCTCCGGCATCGGTTGCCGCCGCGGACAGTTCGTGCGAGCGCAACGCGAACTCGTCGAGCCGGGTGCGGGTGAAGCCCCACTTGTCGGCGATCATCTCGGCGCCGATGCCCTGGCTGAATCCGCCGACGCCGAATCGGTCGAGCACCTCCTGCGGGTAGTTCTCGCCGGGGGTCCTCACGGCGCTGCCCATCGGCACCCGCGACATCGACTCGACACCGCCGGCGACGGCGATGTCGGCCTGCCCGGCGATGACGGCCGCCGCCGCGAACGACACGGCCTGCTGGCTCGACCCGCACGCGCGGTTGACGGTGGTGGCGGGAACCGACTCGGGCCACCCGGCCGCGAACACAGCACTGCGGGAAACGATTCCGGCCTGTTCGGAGACCTGGCTGACGCAGCCCCAGATTACGTCGTCGACGATCGCCGGGTCGAATCCGACACGCTCGGCCAGTGCACCGAGCACATGAGCCGACAGATCGACGGGATGGGTATCGGACAGTGCCCCGCCTCGGCGTCCGATGGGGGTACGGACGGCGTCCACGATCACGGCATCGCGCATGGTATTCCTTCGTTGGTCGCCGCGACACGCGGTCGCGGTGGGCTCGATCGGTGTGTTGTGACGTCGACCGGCCGGGTGGTGGTCCTCACATCGAGGAGACCACGCACCCGGCCGATGAGGAAGACGCTTTCGCTGGAAGCCTCCGTCAGGCGGAAGCTATGCACCGCCGGTCAGGACGCGGCACGGATGATCTTGCGGTCGCGCTCCGGGTTCGCGAACACCAGCACGAGCACCGCGGCGATCGCACCGAGGATGCCGATGATCTGGAACGAGGTGGCGTAGCCGTCGGCCGGTGTCACGGCGTTGTCGACGATCACACCCGTCGCGTAGGGCGCGACGAGCCCACCCGTCGCCATGAGCGCGAGGAACACACCCATGGTGCCGGCGGTCTGCTGCGGCGGGCACAGCTCGGAGATCGCGGCATTGATCAGCGGGAACGCGATCGCACCGAAGCCGTAGCCGATGGAGACCAGCGCGACGGCCAGTGCGGGGGTTCCGATCGACGGCAGCAGGGTCAACACGACACCGCAGACGAGCACACCGACGGCGGGAACGATGATCCGCACGACGCGGGAGGTGTGGCCGCGTCCGATCAGCCGGTCGGTGATGGTGCCCGACGAGATCATCAGCACGAGTCCGACGACGGACGGCAACGCGAACATGGAACCGGCCTGCAACGCGCTGTAGCCGAGGCCCACCTCGAAGTACGACGGCAGCCAGGTCAGCACGACGGTCGTCAGGGCGTAGACGACGATGATCAGCACCGCGCAGGACATGAACGTGCGGGTGAGGAAGATCTTGCGCCACGGCACCGACGGCTCGGTCGAGGGTGCCGCCGCAGCGTCCGCGGGCTTCGCCTTGGTCGTGTACGGGCCTTCCTTGAACTTCGCGACCCAGCCCACCATCCACACGATGCCGAGCAGCGACAACGCGACGAGAGCCATCCGCCATCCCCACTGGACGGTGATGAACGTGAGGACCGGGGCGAGCGCGATCTTGGCGACCGAGGCGGATCCGGCGAGGAACGCACCCGGGAGGCCACGCTTGGCCGGCGGATGCCAGGAGTACGCGGCGGTGTGCATCAGCGCCGAGGACGGTCCCTCGGCGAACCCGAGGAGCATCCGGGAGACGATGAGCACCGCGAAGGAGGCCGTGACGACGAGGGGAAGCATCACGATCGACCAGGTGAAGCCGAGAGCGAGCAGCGCCCACCGGAGCGTCAGCTTCTTCTCGAGGGGGCCTGCGAGGAATCCGCCGATCGTGAACGTCACGAAGAACAGTGAGCCGACCAGACCGATCTGCGACGAGCTCATGCCGAGCTCGCGTGCCAGCGGCTGAGCGATGATGCCGAGGACGGCCTTGTCGGCGTAGTTCACGACATAGAGGAAGATGACCAGTCCGGTCATACCCCACGCACGCGCGGGGGTGACTCCGAATGTGTTCCCGGACGGGGTGTTACCGGCGCGAACGGAGGGGCCCTGTTCGCTGTCCACAATTTCGCCTGTTGTCACGGAGAGTCCCTTCAGAACTCGGGGTCGAGGTTCTCCTCGGGAGATGGGGCGGGAACGTCCGTTCCGGCGCCTGCAACCATTGAACGTGATGTGGCTCACCTCGAACAAAGTCCCGCCGCCGATGGGATCGATCATCGGAACCTATGACTCGATCCACCGCCGCGACATTGGTCTGCTCTATCGGATCCATAGCCGATCGACGCTGGTCTGCGCAGCAGACATGTTGCATGCTGGCGAGGGATCCGGTCCGGGCGGCTCGCGCGGACACCCGCTACCAGACAGGTGATCCATGAACACGAACGCACCCACCGGCGAGTTCCCCTCCTCCACGGCGCCCCTCGCCGGTGTGCGGGTGGTGGAGGTGTCGAGCTTCGTGGCCGCGCCCCTGTGCGGGATGACACTGGCGCAGCTCGGGGCCGACGTGATCCGTGTCGATCCGATCGGCGGGGCCGCCGACTACCGGCGGTGGCCGCTGACCGACGACGGTGAATCGATCTACTGGGCCGGATTGAACAAGGGCAAGCGATCGTTCGCCGCCGACTTCCGCGACCCACGGGCGCAGGATCTGATCCGCGACCTGATCATCGACGCCGGTGTCCTGGTCACCAATGCCGCCGGCCGGTCGTGGCTCGATCACGGCACGCTCGCCGCGATCCGCCCCGATCTGATCCACGTGCAGGTCCTCGGGCGCGCGGACGGCACCGGCGCCGTCGACTACACCGTCAACGCCGCGACGGGATTCCCCCAGGTCACCGGACCGGAGAACGCGGGGACGCCGGTGAACCACGTGCTGCCGGCCTGGGACGTCTCCTGCGGGTTGTACGCCGCGCTGTCCGTCGCGTCCGCCGTGTATCGCCGGGAGATCACCGGGGCCGGCACGAAGGTGGTGCTGCCGCTCGAGGACGTCGCGTTCGCCACCGTCGGCAACCTCGGTTACATCGCCGAGGCACAACTCGGCGGAGCGGACCGCCCCCGCGTCGGCAACGCCGTGTACGGCACGTACGGCATCGATGTGGAGACCTCCGACGGCGCCCGGATCATGCTCGTCGCACTCACACCGCGGCACTTCCGCGACCTGACGGAGTTGACGGGCACCACGGCGGCGGTCACCGCCCTCGAACAGGCCCTCGGCGTCGACTTCCGCGACGAGGGGAGCCGGTTCGAGCACCGCGAGGTCCTCACCGCGCTGTTCGCACCGTGGTTCCGTCGCCGCAGCTCCGGCGAGGCGACCGCCGCACTCGTCGGCACGTCGATCCTGCACGAGCGGTACCGCACGTTCGCCGAGCTCGCCGCCGACCCGCTCGTGACCGCCAACCCGATGTTCCGCACGCTCGAACAACCCCGCATCGGCACCTATTCGGCGCCGAGCACCCCGATGTCCTTCGACGGCGAGCATCCGCCGGTGCGACCGGCGCCCGCCAACGGCGACGACACCGCCGCCGTCCTCGCCGAGCACCTGGGGCTCACCGACGACGAGATCGACGCACTCGCCGCCGACGGCACCATCCGCACCAACGAAAAGGAACCCGCGTGACACGCCTGGCCCAGACCCTCGGTCTCACCGAATTCCAGACCGAGATCCTCGACACCGTGAGGTCTTTCGTCGACCGCGAGATCATTCCGAACGCGCAGGAGCTCGAGCACTCGGACACCTACCCGCAGCACATCGTCGACACGATGCGCGAGATGGGGCTGTTCGGACTGATGATTCCCGAGGAGTACGGCGGGCTCGGCGAATCACTGCTCACCTACGCGCTGTGCGTCGAGGAGTTGGCCCGTGGCTGGATGAGTGTGTCGGGTGTGATCAACACGCATTTCATCGTCGCGTACATGATCCGTCAGCACGGCACCGACGTGCAGAAGCAGCACTTCCTTCCTCGGATGGCCACCGGTGAGGTGCGGGGCGCGTTCTCGATGTCCGAGCCCGAACTCGGCTCCGACGTCGCCGCGATCCGCACCCGCGGCAAGCTCGACGGCGACGGCGACTACGTGATCAACGGCCAGAAGATGTGGCTGACCAACGGGGGCAGCTCCACCCTGGTCGCCGCACTGGTCCGGACGGACGAGGGGTCCGAGAAGGCACATCGCAATCTCACCACGTTCCTGGTGGAGAAGCCCGCCGGATTCGGCGAGGTCGTTCCGGGGCTGACGATCCCCGGGAAGATCGACAAGATGGGGTACAAGGGCATCGACACCACCGAGCTGATCTTCGACGACTACCGCGCCTCGGCGGACGCGATCCTCGGTGGCGCCCCCGGCAAGGGTTTCGCCCAGATGATGGACGGGGTGGAGGTCGGCCGCGTCAACGTGTCGGCCCGCGCGTGCGGTGTCGCGATCCGCGCGTTCGAACTCGCCGCACGGTATGCGCAGCAGCGCACCACGTTCGGCAAGCCGATCGCCCAACATCAGGCAATCGGGTTCTCCCTCGCCGAGATGGCCACCAAGGTCGAGGCGGCGCACCTGATGATGGTCAACGCTGCCCGTCTGAAGGATTCGGGTGAACGCAACGACGTCGCCGCCGGTATGGCGAAGTACCTGACGAGCGAGTACTGCGCCGAGGTGACACAGGCGAGCTTCCGCATCCACGGTGGCTACGGCTATTCGAAGGAGTACGAGATCGAGCGACTCATGCGCGAGGCTCCGTTCCTGCTCATCGGCGAGGGCACCAGCGAGATCCAGAAGACCATCATCAGCAAGGGCGTTCTGCGCAGCTACGCGCTGTGAGGGCGCCCGTATCCGGAAGGACGACGCGTGAAGCGCACGCTGTACAACGAGGACCACGAAGCGTTCCGGCAGACGGTCCGTGACTTCATCGCCAAGGAGGTCGCGCCCGTCTACGAGAAGTGGGAGGAGGACGGTCACCCGCCGCGCGAATTCTACAACCGCATGGGCGAACTCGGCCTGCTCGGCATCCAGGTGCCCGAGGAGTACGGAGGCGGTGGCGAGTCGTCGCTGAAGTTCAATGTCGTCCTCGCCGAGGAGGCCTCCGCCGCGGGCGTGTCCTTCGGATCGTCGTCGGTGCATTCGAACCTGATCCTGCCGTACATCATGCAGAACGCGACCGAGGAGCAGAAGCAGCGGTGGCTTCCCGGATTCGCTTCGGGTGAACTGATGTTCGCGATCGCGATGACCGAACCCGGAACAGGATCGGACCTGGCGAGCATCGCGACGAGCGCGAAGCTGTCCGCGGACGGCACCCACTACGTGCTCAACGGCGCGAAGACGTTCATCACCGGCGGCGCCCTCGCCGATCGTGTGCTGGTCGTCGCGCGCACATCCCCGTACGACCCGGAGAACCGGCGCGGTGGGTTGTCGATCCTCGTCGTCGACACGTCGAGCGCGGGTTTCTCGGTCGGCCGGAAGCTGAAGAAGATCGGTCTGAAGACATCCGACACCGCGGAGTTGGCGTTCGACGATGTGGTGGTACCGGCGGCGGATCTGCTCGGCGAGGAAGGCCGGGCGTTCTCGTATCTGACGCAGAACCTCGCGCAGGAACGCCTCACCATCGCATTCGGCGCGGCGGCCACCGCGGCCGCTGCGATCGCCCATGCCATCGCCTACACCAGGGAACGGAAGGTGTTCGGGCAACCGGTCGCGGCGTTCCAGAACAGCAAGTTCGTCCTCGCCGAATGCTCGGCCGAACTCCAGGCGCTGCAGATCATGGTCGACAACGCGATCGAACTCAACGACCGTGACGAACTGACCGTGCCGGACGCCGCGCGCGCGAAGTTGTTCGCGACCGAGACCGCCGGGCGGATCATCGACAAGTGTCTGCAGTTGCACGGTGGCTACGGATACATCACCGAGTACCCGATCGCCCGGTTGTACGCGGACACTCGTGTGACGCGCATCTACGGCGGTACCAGCGAGGTCATGAAGACCATCATCGCCAAGGACCTCGGCCTGTGACCTACCCGTGCGCCTTTGTGGTAGCTGGAGCTACCACAAAGGCGCACGGGTAGGGCGGGGGTGGAATCACACCCGGCTGTGCGCGACCCGCCGCTCGACCAGGAGGTTCTGGGCGATCCGCCCGATCGGACCTTCGGGTGCGTGCAGCACTGCCGAGTTCATGCCGATGCCGTCGCGGCCGACGGACGCCTCGGCCGCGATACCGAACCAGGGCCCTTCGGGTTCCTCGAACAGATGCACCGTCAGTTCCGTGTTGAGGAACGAGAATTCGGCGGGGTCGAGTCGGGCACCGATGCCGTTGGCCGCGTCGGCGATCGCCATCACGCGTTCGAGGCCGCTCGTGGGCTCGCCCTCGACGAGGGGGACCGACAGATTGGTCCACGCCACCGTGGGTTCGCCGGGAACTCCACCGAGATCCGCGATGCGCCATTCGATGGCCTCGACGAAACCGGACATCGACCATGCCGCGGACAGTTCGAGGTCGCCCAGTGCCGGCGCCTGTTCCGGCAGGGGCAGGCTGCGGTCGGCGCGGCGGACCACGTCCTCCGTCGCCTGTGTGGTCAGGCGCCATGCCGTCGCGGTGGCTGCCGCACGCCACGATCCGTCGGTGTGCCGTGTCGCGAGGTCGGCGGTGAGCATCTCGATGCGGCGGCCCGGACGGACCACCCGGGCCGACACCCGGACGTCCGCGAGCGGCACCGGGCCGAGAAGATCGACCGAGATCTTGGTGAGGCGGGTGCCGTCGCGGGGTGCACAGCGATCCATGGCGCGGGTGAGCAGTCCCGCCACCGGCCCGCCGTGCTGGATCGGCCCCCACGGCCCGAGGACGTGTTCGCTGGGGGAGAAGTACTCGACGCGGTGGCCGTCGTCCGTCCCGGCATCCACCGGTCGATAGCAGAACTCGCTGGTCATCTCACACTTCCTGACGCGGGGGGACATGGCTGCCCATTTGATATGCTATGCAACATATCATGTTTCGAGGATGGGAAACTGGGCCCGTGGGAGCACGAACCGACACCAGAGAACGCATGGTCACGAGCGCGGCCCTCCTGCTTCGCGAGCGCGGCGTGGCCGGAACATCCGTGACGAAGGTCCTCGAGCACAGCGGGGGGCCGCGCGGATCCGTGGGCTTCCATTTTCCGGGCGGTCGCGCCGAACTTCTCGTCGACGCGGTCCGCACGGTCGGCGACCGCATCACCGGACGGATCAGGTCGACGCAGAACGCCCGGGACACCTTCGCCGGCATCGTCGCGCACTATCGGAAACAGTTGATCGACACCGACTTCACCGCAGGATGCCCCATCGGCGCCACCGCGCAGGAGGCGTACGACGACCCGGCGCTCGGCCCCGTCGTCGCCGGGATCGTCTCCGACTGGATCACGGCCCTGACCGAGTCCCTCGAGCGCGACGGCCATCCGGCCGCCGACGCCGAGGAACTCGCCGTGCTGTGCGTGAGCGCGATGGAGGGCGCGATCACGCTTGCCCGCGTGCGACGGTCCACAGCCCCACTCGACGCGGTCGGAGCCCGGATCTCCCCCCTGCTCGGCGGCGCCCCGGCCTAGCTCGACGGGAGACCCGCGAACGGACCCGCTACTGTTTCGCGCCATGCGACTGGTCGAGAAATCGAAACGGGTGATCGAGGCCCATCTGAACAACTCGTCGATCCGGGCACTGTCCGGGTCGATGGTGGCGTACCAGGGCCAGGTCACGTTCCGGTCCGCGGGTTTCGGCGGGGGCGACGGTGTGCTGGCAGGCCTGCGGCAGCGAGCCACCGGCGAGGGACTGTCGCTCATGGAGTGCACCGGCACCGGCGTCGTCCACCTCGCGCACGACGCCCGGAACGTGACGGTCCTCGAACTGCACGACGAGACACTGCGGGTCGAGTCCGAACAGCTCCTCGCGCTGAACGGGACCCTCGACACGAACGTGACGTTCGCCGGTCTGCGCGGCGACATGAGCGGGCAGGGCCTGTTCACGACCACCGTCTCGGGCAGCGGGCAGGTCGCGTTGCTGTCCGCCGGAGGGCCTCTCATCCACCTCGAGGTGTCGCCCGGGTACCCCCTGGTCGTCGACCCGGACGCGTTCGTCTGCGCGAAGGGAAGGCTGACGCAGTCGTTCGTCACGGACGTGTCGTGGCGGTCGATGGTCGGGCAGGGCAGCGGTGAGGCGTTCTCCCTGCGCTGGGAGGGCAACGGTGTCGTGTCCATCCAACCGGCGGAACGATAGGGGCACTCGATGGTCTTCACACAGGTCAACAACAAGGTGGTGCGGGTCGAACTCGCACGATCCGGCCCGGTGATCGCGCGACGCGGCGCGATGCTCTTCTACACGGGCCTCGTGCAGTTCTCCCCGCACGGCGCTCCCGGTGGGACGGGCAACGCCGGGCTCGGTGGTGTGGCCGCGATGGCCGGCCGGATGATGCAGGGCGAACACGAGGCCACGATGGTCGCGCAGGGCGACGGCGTCGTGCACTACGGATTCAAGGGGCTCGACACACACATCGTCGACATGTCCGCGGGCGGGGAACTGCGCGTGGAGGCATCGCGTCTGCTCGCACACACCTCCGGGCTGCAGAGCAGCATCGTCTCGGCGACGTCCGCGCCGCAGGGTGGGGGCGGCGGTGGCCTGATGGGCGCGTTGCGGGGCGCGGCGTCGGGCATGGCGACCGGGAGCGGAATGTTCACGACGCAGTTGTCCGGGTACGGCGCCGCCGTGCTCCTCGGGCACGGCGGGATCTTCGAACTGCAGGTGGGTGGTCCCGCGCCGGTGGTGGTGGATCCGCAGGCGTTCGTCGCCTCCTACGGGCCCGTGCGCACCGAACTGAGATCGAACGTGAGTTGGCGCAACGTCGGCCGGACCGGCGGCGAGGCGATGCAGCTCGAGTGCACCGGACAGGGCGTCGTGTACGTGCAGGCATCGGAGGAGAAACTGTGAGCACCGTGTTGAACCCGTCCCGGCTGGTCGGTAGCGACAACCTCCCCGGCAACCACCACGCGTTCTGCATCGACCTGCAGACACCGTGGTTCCTGTCGAAGGGCGCGATGATCGCGTACTACGGACAGATGCAGTTCACGGCGCTGACGCACGGATTGCAGGGTCGGATGCTGAACATGGTGGCGCAGCGGTTCTCGGCACCGACGTATCTCGGCGACTACGTCGTCGCCGAGGGGCACGGAAAGCTGATCCTCGGGGATCGCGGCTACGACATCAATTCCTACGATCTCGACGACGGCAACCTGACGATCCGCCAGGCCAACCTCCTGGCGTTCGAGCCGGGCCTGTCGCTGAAACAATCGATCGTGCCGGGGTTCCTCACCCTGATCGGCACCGGCAAGTTCCTGGCCTCGTCGAACGGACCGGTGATCTTCGCGGAGCCGCCGCTGCGTGTCGATCCGGAAGCACTCGTGGGGTGGGCGGACTGCCCGTCCCCGAGCCACCATTTCGACGAATCGTGGGTGACGGGTGTCGTCGCGGCCGGCGCGCGACGTTTCGGTGTGCATTCGGGCGAGGAACGGCAGTTCGACTTCACCGGTGCGGGCACCGTGCTGATCCAGTCGAGCGAGAAGGTCCTCGACGATTCGTCGCTGGTCCGCACGATCGAGGGACAGATACCGGGGTTGACGTCGGGTGGCCTGCGCCGGATCAACCAGGTGGTGTCACAGCAGTTGCAGCAGCAACAGCAGTGACCACCCCCGACCCGAACCCGGGCATATCACGGAGTCGCCGACCGAAGATTGTGACTACCATCACACGCTAGGCTCACCTAACTGGATGTAAGGTTTGGGCAGCCTAAGTAATTATCGTCGGTTTCGGAACGGTGGCTCTCAATGATCGTCTGCAGTTGCCACGCACTCACGCATCATCACATCGAAGCGGAGGTCGCGGCCGGCGCGCGCTGCACCCGCGAGGTGAGTGCATCGTGCCGAGCCGGAACCGACTGCGGAAACTGCGTCCGCAACATCTCGGCGATCATCAAGCAGGCCCGCCTCCGGAGTGAGACCATCGAACTCGAGACCGCCGTGTAGCCAGCCCCTGCCCGGCGGTGAAACCCGATGGTTCACCCTGGGAGGTGCCATGAAGGGCGACAAGAAGGTAATCGAACTGCTCAACGAGCAACTCACCGCCGAACTGACAGCGATCAATCAGTACTTCCTGCATTCCAAGATGCAGGAGGATCGCGGGTGGTCGAAGCTCGCCGAGCACACCCGCGCCGAATCGTTCGACGAGATGCGGCACGCCGAGAAACTCACCGACCGGATCCTGTTCCTCGACGGACTACCCAACTACCAGCGGCTCGGGTCACTGCGCCTCGGGCAGACCGTCAAGGAGATGCTCGAATCCGATCTCGTCGTGGAGATCGAGGCACGCGACCGACTCCGCAAGGGAGCGGAGTACATGAGGTCGGTCAGCGACATCACGTCGGCGAACATCTTCGAGGAGATGCTCGCCGACGAGGAATCACACATCGACTATCTCGAAACCCAGCTCGACCTGATCGAGCAGCTCGGTGAGGCTCTCTACCTCGCCAAGCACGTCGAACCGCCCACCGGCGACTGACCGGGACGGCGCCGCGGCGGGACGGTCCCGGACGGGGCCGCCCCGGCCGCGGCGCGTCACCGGCCGCACGATGACTTTTCCGGCGCGGACCGGTCGGTACACGGTGAACGTTCACACCACCGGAAGGAACCGACATGCCCGCACCGACCCTGGGCAGCCTGCTCCTGTCGAGCAGCGATCCGACCCGACTGCGCGACTGGTACGCCACCGTTTTCGGAATGACCCCCGAACGCACGCCCGGCGATCCCGGTTACGACGTCCTCGACTTCGGCGGGTTCTACGTCCTCCTCGACCACCGAGACGATGTCGGCACCGTCAACACCGAGCCCGGTCGCATCATCCTGAACGTGGAGGTCGCCGACGCTCGCGCGGTCGCGGCGCGGATCGGCGAACTCGGCGCGCACTGGCATGCTCCGCTCGAAGAGCGCGACGGCAGCTTGTTCGCGACCGCCATCGATCCCGATGGGAACTACGTGCAGTTGGTCGAGCTCAGCGACGAGACCCGTGCCGCCATGAGCTGACCACCGCCCCTGCCTTCGGCTGCACCCCGCTTCCCTTTCCCGCCCACCGGATGCGTTTCCGGGGCGTCCCGCCGCGTTCTTGTATCTTCGACAGTGTTCAAGCAGTTCCGGTCACGCTCGGACAGTGGGGAGATCATGGGTGGCACGCAGGTGACGGTCGTTCACAACCCCGACGCGCAGCGCTACGAACTCCGCGACGGCGACGCCGTCATCGGGTACACCCAGTACCACCCCGACGGCGACGTCGAACTCGTCTTCGACCACACGGAGGTGGACACCGGCTATTCCGGTCAGGGGCTCGCCGGCACCCTCGTGCGATTCGCGCTCGACGACGTGCGCGCACTCGGCAAGCGGGTCGTCGCGATCTGCCCGTACGTCGACGGGTTCATCGAGCGAAACCCCGAGTACCGCGACCTCGCCGACTGACCTCCTCGTGCCGTCACCGCGGTGGCACTCTGGGACCGTGACCGAACGCAAGCGCCCCGACGTCACCTTCGAGACCTGGATCGAACGTCAGATCCGGGTCGCGCAGGAACGAGGCGAGTTCGATGATCTCCCCGGCGCGGGAAAACCCATCCCCGATCACGGCAACGACGAGATGTGGTGGATCCGGTCGTATCTCGAACGGGAGGGCCTCTCCGCCGAGGCACTGCTGCCACCGGAACTCCAGTTGCGCCGGGAGGTCGAACGGCTACCGGAGACGGTGCGGACGATCCCGACCGAGCAGGGTGTCCGCGCGGTCGTCGCGGATCTCAATCGTCGGATCGTCGACTGCCTGTTGTCGCCGCGCACCCTCCCGGTCCCGGTCCACAAGGCCGACACCGACGCCATCGTCGAGGGGTGGCGTCTCGCGCGCGCCGAGCGTCGCGCACAGGCGAAGGCCGCGCTCGCGGATGCGCGGGCACGTGGGACGACACGACGTCGTCGGCGTTGGTTCCGGCCGGGCTGAACGGCCGCTCGGGTTCACTCCGCGTCGTGGAAGACGAGGCCGAGGGTCATTCGACGGCCCCGCCCGTATCGGTGACGCGCCATGTCGACGGTGGTGCGGAACAGCGTGTCGTTCGGATACAGGGCGCGGATCTCGTCGGTTTCGCGATCGTCGAGCAGGCGTGGCAGTGCCGCTGCCCCGAAACGATCCATCTCACGTTCGACGGCCGGCCAGTCGCCGTCGGCGACACGACGCTGCCACTCGGTGGCCGCCTCGGCGCCGGTCCCGTTCGTCACGGTCTCGTTCGTCGGATCGTTCACGACTGCGATCTCTCATGGGTGGGGTCTCTCGTGGCTGCCTCCCCGATAGTGTCCTACCGAGCAGACGGCCGAACAACGCCGGATGTGAGATCACGCCGGGCCCGGATGCGGGCCGCGCCCGGGACCTCGTGGGTCCCGGGCGCAGCCACGTGGTCCGGCGATCAAGCCAGGGGCGCTCCTGTTGCTGCCCGGACCTGCTCTTCCGTGACGCCCGGCGCGGTCTCGACCAGCACCAGCCCGTCCTCGGTCACATCGATCACCGCAAGGTTGGTGATGATGCGTTGCACGACGCCCTCGCCGGTGAGGGGAAGTGAGCACTTCTCGACGATCTTGTGACCGCCCTGCTTGTCGGTGTGCTCCATCAGCACGATCACCTTGCGGGCACCGTGCACGAGATCCATCGCTCCGCCCATGCCCTTGACCATCTTGCCGGGCACCATCCAGTTGGCGAGATCACCGGTGGCCGACACCTGCATGCCACCGAGCACGGCGGTGTCGATGTGCCCGCCGCGGATCATGCCGAAGCTCAGCGCCGAGTCGAAGAATGCCGCACCCGGGTTGACGGTGACGGTTTCCTTCCCGGCGTTGATCAGGTCGGGGTCGACCTCGTCCTCGGTCGGGTAGCGGCCGGTGCCGAGGATGCCGTTCTCGCTGTGCAACGTCACCCGCACGCCTGCGGGCAGGTGATTGGGGATCAGCGTGGGCAGCCCGATACCGAGGTTGACGTATTCACCGGCCGACAGTTCCTGCGCGGCACGCGCGGCCATCTCCGTGCGCTACCAGCCCGACGTCTCCACCACTGCGGTCATCTCACGCCTCCTTGCTCTCGCTGACGGTGAGTTTCTCGATCTGCTTGTTCTGAACACCCGTGTGCACGATCCGGTCGACGAAGATCCCCGGCAGGTGCACGTCGGCGGGGTCGATCTCGCCCGGCTCGACGAGCTTCTCGACCTGAGCGATGCACACACGGCCGGCCATGGCGGCGAGCGGATTGAAATTCATCGCGGCCTTGTCGAACACGAGGTTGCCCTCGGTGTCGCCCATCAGCGCGTGCACCAGCGAGTAGTCGGCACCGATCGACTCCTCGAGCACGTACCGCTTGCCGCGGAACTCGCGGACCTCCTTCGGCGGGGACGCCACGGCGACCGATCCGTCCGCGGCGTACCGCCACGGCAGGCCACCCTCGGAGATGGGGGTACCGACGCCGGCGGGGGTGAAGAACGCGGGAATTCCGGCACCGCCGGCGCGCAGCTTCTCGGCAAGCGTGCCCTGCGGGGTGAGTTCCACCTCGAGTTCACCGGCGAGATACTGCCGGGCGAACTCCTTGTTCTCTCCGACGTACGACGCGGTCACCCGACGGATCCGCTTCTCACCGAGAAGAATTCCGAGCCCGTGGCCGTCCACACCGCAATTGTTGGAGAACACCTCGAAGTCGGTGGCGTCACCGGCCACGATCGCCGCGATGAGGTCGTCGGGGATACCGCACAGACCGAACCCGCCGACGGCGAGCAACGCTCCCGACGGGATGTCCGCGACGGCCGCCGCGGGCGAGTCGAACACCTTGGTCGCCAAATCTCCACACCTTCCGGGTTCGAGGCCTCACAGGCCGCGCGAAAGCGTCCACTGAATGAACATGGTCGCTTGATGCCTACTACTCAATAGGCTGTGAGCGGCCGATTTCAAGCCTTCGGAGCGAACAGGTCCGGGATTGGTCGCTGGACGAACGCTCGCGGTCGAGGTGTTCACTGAGTGGACGTATTCTGGGTACATGTCGTCCACCGCGCAGGGTCAGCTCGTCGGTCGGGTGGGTGCGCTGCTGCGCACCGTCTCCGCCCACGAACCGGACGGCGTCTCGACATCGGAACTCGCCCGCGAAACCCGTCTCGCCCGCCCCACCGTCCACCGCCTGCTCATGTCCCTCGCCGACGAAGGACTGATCGACCGCCACCCCGACAGCGCGAAGTGGACGCTCGGGCCGGAGCTGTATCTGCTGGGGTCGCTCGCCGCTGCGCGCTACGACATCACCGAACTCGCCGGCGACGTCCTGCGCGACCTCGCCCGCGAAACCGGGGAGAGCGCGTTCCTGTCGGCGCGGCGGGGCGACGAGACCGTGTGCCTGGCCGCCGAGGAGGGCAGCTTCCCGTTGCGCTCCCACGTCCTGCACATCGGCATCCGCTTCCCGCTGGGTGTCGCGTCGGCGGGGCTGGCGATCCTGTCGCACCTGTCGGACCGCGACATCGACACGTACCTGTCACGGACCGACCTCGTCGCGAGCTGGGGTCCCCTGCACGCACACGACCCCCTGTCGGAACGCATCGCGGCGACCAGGCTGGCCGGCTACGCCACCAACCCCGCCCTTCTCGTCGAGGGCAGTTGGGGGATGGGCGCCGCCGTGTTCGACCGGCGCGGGGCACCCACCTGGGCGCTCAGTGTCACGGGAGTGGAGAGCCGCTTCCGCGACGACCGCCGCCCCGAGCTGGGGGCGGCGCTGCTCGAACACGCACACCGGCTCACGCAGCTCCTGCGCCGCCGCGCCCCGTGAGCGAATGTACCGTCTGATCGACTGAGTCGAGTGGACGATACATTCGCTCGCGGGGCGGCGCCAGCCGCACGCACGCACACAGCCGCAGCCGCAGCCACGGCGGCGGGCGTCAGGTTCTGTGCATCGAAGACCGCTGGAGCAACCGTTCGGCGTGCTCGAGGATCGGGCCGTCCACCATCGCGCCCTCGAAGTCGAAGACCCCCCGCTCGTTCTCGGCGGCGGCCAGAACCCGACGCGCCCAGTCCACTTCCTCGGGTGTGGGGAGGTAGGCGCGGCGGATCGGCTCGATCTGCCCCGGATGGATCGCAACCTTGACGTCGAAGCCGACGGCGACCGCGTCGAGCGTCTCGTCGTGCAGGCCGTCGGTGTCCTTGATGTCGAGGTACACCGAATCCAGCGCCCACCGACCGTGCCCCTTCGCGGCGAGCAGCGTCATCGACCGGGCATGTTGCGCGACACCGCGATACACGCCGTCCGCGCGACGACTCGAGCTCCCGCCGAGACCGGCGACGAGGTCCTCGGCACCCCACATGATCCCGACGGTGTTGTCGGCCTTCGCGATCTCCTCGACGGCGAGAACACCGAGGGGCGACTCGACGAGCGCGACCACCTCGAGCAGTTCCAGCGACCGCACCTGGTGCGCACCTTCGCACTTGGGCAGCATCACCCGCGTGTACGCGGTGCGGCGCAGCGCCTCGAGGTCGGCGGCGTGATGCTCGGTGTCGACACCGTTGATCCGCACGACGGTGCGTTCCGGATCGAGGGGTGTCGCGACGAGAGCGTCCCGGGCCGACTGCTTGTCGGCGCCCGCCACCGCATCCTCGAGGTCGAGGATGACGACGTCGGAGCGGTCGGCGGCCTTCGCATACCGTTCCGGACGATCGGCGGGGCAGAACAACCACGCCGGTCCGGGCAGTTCCCGGCTCATGCGGGCCTCTTCCGGACGAGGGTCTTGCGTACCGCGACCGCGACGACGTCCCCGTGCTGGTTACGCGCCGTGTGTTCGAGCGTCACGATGCCCTCACCGGGACGGCTCTTCGATTCACGCTTGTCGACGATCTTCGTCTCCGCGTACAGGGTGTCACCGTGGAACAACGGCTTCGGGAACGAGATCTCGGAGAACCCGAGGTTCGCGACGATCGTGCCCTGGGTGAGCTGTGCGACGGAGAGCCCCACGAGCGTCGACAGGGTGAACATCGAATTGACCAGTCGCTCCCCGAAACTCGTGCCGGCCGCGTAGGCGGCATCGAGGTGCAGGGCCTGGGTGTTCATCGTCTGCGTCGTGAACAGGGTGTTGTCGGCCTCGGTGATGGTGCGACCGGGCCGGTGTTCGTAGACGGCCCCGAGTTCGTACTCTTCGAACCACAGTCCGCGCTGGATGATCCGCTTCTCGGTGCCGGTGCCGGTCGCGTTCTCGCTCACAGTCCCAGCTCCCTCGCCACCAGCATGAGCTGCACCTCGGTGGTGCCTTCGCCGATCTCGAGGATCTTGCTGTCGCGGTAGTGTCGCGCGACCGGGTATTCGTTCATGAATCCGTAGCCACCGTGGATCTGCGTGGCGTCCCGGGCGTTGTCCATCGCCGCCTCGGATGCAACGAGTTTCGCGATGGCCGCCTGCTTCTTGAACGGTCGGCCGGCGAGCATCGCGGCCGCGGCGTCGTAGTAGGCGGTGCGCGCGGCGTGGGCCCGCGCCTCCATCCGGGCGATCTTGAAGGCGATCGCCTGGTTGTTGCCGATCGCGGTGCCGAATGCCTCACGTTCCTTGGCGTACCTGACGGATTCGTCCACGCAACCCTGCGCGGCGCCCGTGGACAGCGCGGCGATGGCGATGCGCCCCTCGTCGAGGATGCGCAGGAAGTTCGCGTAGCCGCGTCCCCGTTCGCCGAGCAGATTCTCCTCCGGAACCCGGACGTCGGCGAAGGTGAGCGGGTGCGTGTCCGAGGCGTTCCAGCCGACCTTGTCGTAGGCGGGCTCGGCGGTGAAACCGGGGGTGGACGTCGGCACGAGGATCGTGCTGATCTCCTTCCTGCCGTTCTCCTTCACCCCGGTGACGGCGGTGACGGTGACGAGCGAGGTGATGTCGGTGCCGGAGTTCGTGATGAACTGCTTGTTGCCGTTGATCACCCACTGCCCGCCGTCGAGCTTCGCGGTGGTCTTCGTGCCACCCGCATCGGAACCCGCGCCCGGTTCGGTGAGGCCGAACGCCGCGAGGTTGCGGCCGCTGGTGAGCTGCGGCAGCCACTGCTGCTTCTGCTCCTGGGAACCGAACCGGTACACCGGCATCGCGCCGAGCGACACACCGGCCTCGAGGGTGATGGCGACGGACTGGTCGACCTTGCCGAGTTCCTCGAGGGCGAGACACAGTGCGAAGTAGTCGCCCCCCATGCCGCCGTACTCCTCGGGGAACGGCAGACCGAACAGCCCCATGTCGGCCATTCCGCGGACGACCTCGTACGGGAAGGAGTGTTCGGCGTCGTGCTTCGCCGCGACGGGCGCGACGACGGTGCGCGCGAAATCGGCGACGGACTTGCGGAGCTGTTCGTACTCGTCGGGGAGTGCTCCGGTGGCCAGGTAATCGGTCATGCCAGTTCTTCCTCGGTGTCGGTGTGCGGGGTGATGCGGGCGAGTAGTTGATCGACCTTGACCTGATCGCCTGCGGCGGCGAACAGTTCGACGGTACCGCCGACGGGGGCGGTGAGGGAGTGCTCCATCTTCATCGCTTCGACGACGACGATCGTCTGACCGGCGGTGACCTCGGCGCCGGCGTCGACGGCCACGGCGATCACGGCACCGGGCATGGGGCTGAGGATCTCGGCGTCACCGGAATGCCCGTCGTCACCGCGAACGTTCTCCTCGCGCACCTCCCGGACCGCGGCGCAGCCGTGCCCGTCGGCGAGCCACAGCACACCGTCGTTCTCCGCGATGCGGAAGCTGTGGCGGCGTCCGTCCAGGACGACCGCGAGGGTCGCACCGTCCGACGTCACCGACAGTGAATGCCGTTCGCCGTCTTCGACGTCGGCGATTCCGTCGGTGGGGGTCCCGGTGAGTCGCACGTGGGCGGTGCGGTCGCCGGACGCCAGCCGATAGCTCGTCGGCCGGTGCGGGCCGACCCGCCACCCATCGGGGGTGTCCCACGGATCCGACGTGTCGGTGGGCCAGTGTCGGAGCCAGCGCAACGCCGCGGCTGCGACGAGTGTCGCGTCGGATGTCGCGCGCGGTGCGTAGTCGCCCACGCGACGGTCGAGCAGGCCGGTGTCGAGCGCCCCGGCGACCACGTCGCTGTCGGCGAGCAGGAACCGCGCGAAGTCGATGTTGGTGACGACGCCGAGGACCGCGGTGTCGGCGAGCGCCCGGTCGAGGCGTCGCAACGCACCCGCACGGTCGTCGGCGTGTGCGATCACCTTGGCGAGCATCGGGTCGTAGTCGCTGCCGACCACGGTGCCCGGCAGCAGGCCCGAATCGACGCGCACACCCTCACCGGTGGCCTCGACGACACCCGCAACGGTGCCGCCGGTGGGCAGGAACCCGCGACCGGGATCCTCGGCGTAGACGCGGGCCTCGATCGCGTGCCCGGTGAGGACCACATCGTCCTGGGTGAACCCGAGGGGTTCGCCGGCGGCGATACGCACCTGCCATTCGACGAGGTCGAGGCCGGTGACCATCTCGGTGACGGGGTGTTCCACCTGCAAGCGCGTGTTCATCTCCATGAAGAAGAACTCGTCGGGGGCGTCGGCGGACACGATGAATTCGACGGTGCCGGCGCCGGTGTAGTCGACGCTGCGGGCGGTGTTGCACGCCGCCTCACCGATGCGGGCGCGGGTCGCCTCGTCGAGCAGCGGCGACGGTGCCTCCTCGATGACCTTCTGGTGGCGGCGTTGCAGACTGCACTCGCGTTCGCCGAGGTGCACCACGTTGCCGTGGGTGTCGGCGAGGATCTGCACCTCGATGTGCCGGGGGCGCAACACGAACCGTTCGAGGAACAGCGTGTCGTCCCCGAACGCGGATGCCGCTTCGCGGCGAGCGGATTCGAGCGCGGCCGGAAGAGCGTCGGGCTTCTCCACGAGCCGCATGCCCTTGCCGCCACCTCCGGCGGACGGCTTGACCAGAACGGGATAGCCGACGTCCGCGGCGCCGGCGATCAACTCGTCGTCGGTCAGTCCCGGACGCGAGATACCCGGGACGACGGGCACCTCGAATTTCGACACCGCGTTCTTGGCGGTGATCTTGTCGCCCATGGTCTCGATGGCGTGGGCGGACGGACCGAGAAAGACGATGCCCTCGGTGGCGCACGCTGCGGCGAACGTCGAGTTCTCCGACAGGAACCCGTATCCGGGATGGATGGCCTGCGCACCGGTGCGTCGCGCGGCGTCGATCACCTTGTCGATCGCCAGATAGCTCTCGCGGGCCGCGGCCGGGCCGAGCAGCACGGCGGTGTCGGCCTCACGGACGTGGCGGGCGTCGCGGTCGGCCTCGCTGAACACGGCGACGGAGCGGATGCCCATCGCGCGCAGGGTGCGGATGACGCGGACCGCGATCTCACCGCGGTTGGCGACCAGCACCGTGTCGATCCGTTTCGTGTCACTCATCTCGCTCACATCCGGAAAACGCCGTAGGAGACCGGCTCGAGCGGCGCGTTCGCGCACGTCGACAGTGCCAGTCCGAGGACTCTGCGGGTGTCGGCAGGATCGATGATCCCGTCGTCCCACAACCTCGCGGTGGAGTAGTACGGGTTGCCCTGATCCTCGTACTGGGCGCGGATCGGGGCCTTGAACGCCTCTTCGTCGGCGTCGGTCCAGGGCTGCCCGGTGGCGTCGAGTTGCTCGGAACGCACCGTCGCGAGGACGGACGCCGCCTGCTCACCGCCCATCACGGAGATGCGGGCATTGGGCCACATCCACAGGAATCGCGGCGAATACGCCCGCCCGCACATCGAATAGTTGCCCGCGCCGTAGGAACCGCCGATGATGACGGTCAGCTTCGGCACCCGCGCGCACGCGACGGCGGTGACCATCTTCGCGCCGTGCTTGGCGATGCCACCGGCCTCGTAGTCGCGGCCGACCATGAACCCGGAAATGTTCTGCAGGAACACCAGCGGGATCGAACGTTTGTCGCACAACTCGATGAAATGCGCGCCCTTGAGCGCTGATTCGCCGAACAACACGCCGTTGTTGGCGATGATCCCCACGGGATGGCCATGGATGCGGGCGAACACCGTCACCAGCGTCTTGCCGTACTCGGCCTTGAACTCGTGGGCGCTGCCCCCGTCGACGACACGGTCGATGACCTCGTGCACGTCGTACGGGATGCGGGGGTCGGTGGGCACCACGTCGTAGAGTCCGGCGGGGTCGGCGACGGGCTCGGTCGTCGGCGCGACGTCCCACGGCCGGGGGGTGCGGGGGCCGAGCGTGGAGACGATGTCGCGGACGATGCGCAGGGCATCGAGGTCGTCGTCGGCCAGGTGGTCGGTGACGCCGGAGGTCTTCGAGTGCAGGTCTCCGCCGCCGAGTTCCTCCGCGGTGACGACCTCACCGGTCGCGGCCTTCACCAGTGGCGGACCGCCGAGGAAGATCGTGCCCTGGTTGCGGACGATGACGGCCTCGTCGCTCATCGCCGGGACGTAGGCTCCGCCGGCGGTGCAGGAGCCGAGCACCGCCGCGATCTGCGGGATGCCCTGGGCGCTCATCGTCGCCTGGTTGTAGAAGATGCGTCCGAAATGCTCGCGGTCGGGGAACACGTCGTCCTGTCGGGGCAGGAACGCGCCGCCGGAGTCGACGAGGTAGATGCACGGCAGCTGATTCTGCAGCGCGACCTCCTGCGCGCGCAGGTGCTTCTTGACGGTCATCGGGTAGTAGGTGCCGCCCTTGACCGTCGCATCGTTGGCGACGATCACGCATTCGCGTCCCGCGATCCGCCCGATACCGGTGATGACGCCGGCGCCGGGGCATTCGTCGTCGTACATGCCGTTCGCGGCGAGTGGCGACAGTTCGAGGAACGGGCTGCCGACGTCGAGCAGTTCGTCAACGCGCTCGCGGGGGAGGAGTTTGCCGCGGGCGACGTGGCGCTCGCGGGACTTCTCGCTGCCGCCGAGCGACGCGGAAGCCAGCCTGCCCCGCAGCTCGCCGACGAGTTGTTCATGCTGGTCACGGCTGGTTTTCGAGATCTCGTGAACGGTTGTCACGGCACCATCCTCGGTTGATTGACCTAATCGCCATTAACTGAAAAACTAGGTTAGTTACCATTAACCGAGTTGTCCAGACCCGACCGAGCGGAGTTCGACCCGATGCCCGAGACCGTCGACGACACCAGAGCGCCCGCCCTCACCCCGCGTTCCCAGGCGAAGGCCGAACGACGGCGCCAACTGCTGCGCGCCGCGGCACGCCTGATCGCCGAGCGCGGCTTCACCGGTGTGCGCCTCGAAGACCTCGGTGCCGCCGTCGGCATCAGCGGGCCCGCCGTGTACCGACACTTCTCCAACAAGGACGCGCTGCTCGCGGAGATACTCGTCGACATCAGCCGCCGCCTCCTCGCCGGCGGCACCTCCGTCACCGAGAACACCTCCGATCCGCGGGTCGCGCTCGAAGCGCTCGTAGACTTCCACCTCGATTTCGCGCTCGGCGAACCCGACCTCATCCGCGTCCAGGACCGCGAACTCCACTCGCTCACCGACGAGGGCCGCCGCGAGGTCCGCACCACCCAGCGCCGCTACGTCGAGATCTGGGTCGACGTTCTGCGACGCCTCACCCCCGATCTCCCCGATTCGGACGCGCGCATCATGGCCCACGCGACGTTCGGCCTCATCAACTCCACCCCGCACAGCGCCGACCCACGGTCGCCGGAAGCCACCCGCGACGTACTCAGGCGCATGGCCCTCACCGCGCTCGGCGCGGCACAACCCTGATATCCACGAGGAGAACACACATGGCGTACTTCGAACGCACAGCGGCGAACACGTTCCGCGCGACGACGCACGTCGGCGGCGCCTGGAAGACCGACGAACAGCACATCGCGCCCGCGCTGGGGTTGCTCACGCACGCCGTCGAACGCGACCGCGACGACCGCCGCGACGACGGTCTCGTCGTCGGCCGGGTGTCCTTCGACATCCTCGGGGTGCTGCCCCTGGCCGAGTGCGACATCGACGTGACGGTGCTGCGCCCCGGCCGCACCATCGAACTCGTCGAAGCCGTCCTCTCCCACGGCGGACGCGCCGCCGTCCGGATGCGCGCATGGCTCATGCAGATCCGCCCCACCGATGCCGTCGCCGGCACATCCCTGTCACGGATCGCGCCGCCCGAGGAATGCGAACCGTGGGATCCGACGACCGTGTGGCCGGGCGGATTCATCGAGTCCGTGGAGGTCCGCCGCACCCTCACCGAACCCGGTCGCGGCGTGTTCTGGGTGCGCACACCGCTGCCGCTGGTCGCGGACGAGAAGGTCAGCGATCTCGCGTCGGCCGTCGGCCTGTTCGACATCGCCAACGGCATGGTGACGCGCGCAGACCCGGGCGCGGTCGCGTTCCCGAACCTCGACCTGACCGCGCACCTCTACACCGAACCCCGCGGCGAATGGGTCGGTTTCGACACCACCGTCTCCTTCGGCGCCGACGGACTGGGGCTCACGAGCACCGTCCTCCACGACGTCCACGGCCCGATCGGCACGTCGTCACAGATCCTCACGGTGCGCCCGAACTGATCCGCGCGGCCGTCCCCCGCCCCCGGGTGTGAGCGAACGGTACACCCACTCGATCACATCGATCAGACGATACGTTCGCTCGCACCGGGGGCGGCAGTAAGCTCGCAGAATGGCAGCGACTGCAGGGGATCTGCGATCCCCGGAGGACCTGACGACGGCGTTGGCGACGACCGGATACCTCGCCGACGATGGACTCGCGACGGCCGCGTTCCTCGCCCTGCGGATGGGGCGCCCCCTGTTCTGCGAGGGCGAACCGGGCACCGGCAAGACGTCACTGGCCGTCGCGCTCGCCGACGCGTTCGGACTGCCGCTGATCCGGTTGCAGTGTCACGAGGGCATCGACGCCTCCCAGGCCCTCTACGACTGGGATTTCCCCCGCCAGCTGCTGCATCTGCGCACCCTCGAGGCGGCGAGCGACGGCGGGCTCGACGCGGACGTCGCCGAACGGTCCCTCTACGGTGAACGTTTCCTGCTCGCCCGTCCCCTGCTCCGCGCGCTGCAGGAATCACCCTGCGTGCTGCTCGTCGACGAGATCGACCGGGCCGACGACGAATTCGAGGCGTTCCTGCTGCAGATCCTGGACGAGAACACCGTCACGATTCCCGAGGTCGGCGAGATCCGCGCGGCACGGCCGCCGCTGACGGTACTCACGTCCAACCGCACCCGCGAGGTCCACGACGCCCTCAAACGCCGCTGCCTGTACCACTGGGTCGAACATCCCGGCCTGGACCGCGAGATCGAGATCCTCCGCCGCCGAATCCCCGGTGTCGACACCGAACTCGCCGGGCAGGTCGCGCGGGCAGTGCACGCCTTGCGCGAGTCCGACCTGCTCAAACCACCCGGTGTCGCCGAATCCCTCGACTGGGCGCGTGCCCTGATCGAACTCGACCGCGACGTTCTCGATGCCGCCACCGCCGCCGCGACCCTCGGCGCCGTCCTCAAGTACCGCGAGGACATCGAGCGGGTCGCGCGGATCGGGCTCGACCGCATCCTCGAGGGACGCGCACCGTGACCGGGCCGATGGTCGGGCTGGCAGGGTTCGCGCGCGCACTCCACGAAGCCGGACTTCCGGTCGCACTCGACTCCACCCGCCTGTTCGTCCGCGCCGTCGGCGAACTCGACGTCGCCGAACCGGCCCACGTGTACTGGGCGGGACGGGCCACGCTCTGCCACGGCCCCGACGACATCGACCGCTACGACCTGGCGTTCTCGAGTTGGTTCGGTGGCGACCTCCCCGCGGTGAGCCGCCCGCGGGGTGCACGGCACCGCACCGCACGTATCGCCCCGCTCACCGAACCCACCGGCGATCGGTCGTCCGGTGACGAGGCACCGCACGTGCACCTCGCCGCCGACGACACCGAGGTCCTGCGACACCGCGACATCGCGGAACTCACCGCGTCGGAACGCGCACACCTCGCCGAACTGCTCACCGCCCTGCGACCGGAACCGCCCCGGCGGCCGGCGCAGCGGATGCGCCCGCACCGACGCGGACCCGTCGATCCGCGACGCACCCTGCGCGCGATGATCACCGCCGGCGGCGAAACCGTCCGTCCACCCCGGCACCGGCATGCCACCCGACCGCGCCGCGTCGTGCTGCTCGTCGACGTGTCGGGATCCATGAGCCCCTACGCCGATACGCTGCTGCGCTTCGCGCACGTCGTGGCCCGCGCCGATCCCGCACACACCGAGGTGTTCTCCCTCGGCACCCGCCTGACCCGGCTGACCCGCGCGCTGTGCGCCCGCGACCCGGAGCGGGCGCTGATCGTCGCGTCGAACACCGTCCCGGATTGGGCGGGCGGCACGCGCCTCGGCGACACTCTCGGTGCCTTCCTGGACCGTTGGGGGAGAAGGGGGCAGGCGCGCGGCGCCGTCGTCGTGATCTTCTCGGACGGATGGGAGCGGGGCGATGCGTCGCTGCTGGCCGATCGGATGGCGCAGCTGCGGCGGCTGGCACACACCGTGCTGTGGGTCAATCCGCATGCCGGTGTCGACGGGTACCGCCCCGTCCAGTCCGGGATGGCGGCTGCCCTGCCCCACCTCGACCGACTGCTCGCCGGGCACAGTCTGGCGACGCTCGAACAACTGTTGGAGGAGGTCCACCGTGCGTGACGTTCTCGACGAGCTCGAACGCCGCTACCGCGCCGGGGAACCGGTCGCGCTGGGCACGGTCGTGTCGACGTTCCGGTCGGCTCCGCGCGGACCGGGTGCATCGATGCTCGTCGCCGCCGACGGCACCGTGGCCGGCAGTGTGTCGGGAGGTTGTGTGGAGGGTGCCGTCTACGAACTCGCCCAGGACGTCCTCGGTGGCGACCCCGCTGTGTTGCAACGCTACGGGGTGTCCGACGACGACGCGTTCGCCGTGGGGCTGACGTGCGGTGGTGTCCTCGATGTCTTCGTCGAACGCATCGTCCCGGCCGAGTTCACCGCCCTCGGCGCGGTCATCGACTCGGTGCGCGTGGGCGAACCGGTCGCGGTCGCGACCGTCACCGAGCATCCGGATCGCTCGGCGGTGGGGCGGCGTCTGGCAGTGTGGCCGGGTCGCGTCGACGGCGCCCTCCCGTCGGACCGCATGACCGACGCGGTCGTCGACGACGCGCGCGGTCTCCTCGACGTCGGGCGTTCCGGCACCCTGCACTACGGTCCCGACGGTCAACGCCGCGGTGAGGGCATGTCGGTGTTCGTCAACGCGTTCCAGCCGCGACCGCGGCTCCTCGTGTTCGGCGCCATCGATTTCGCGGCGGCGATGGCGACCCTCGGCTCGTTTCTCGGGTACCGGGTGACGGTGTGCGACGCGCGCGGTGTGTTCGCGACCCGGGCCCGGTTCCCGTCCGCCGACGAGGTCGTCGTCGACTGGCCGCATCGCTACCTGGCGGCCGAGCACGCAGCGGGCCGCGTGGACGGACGCACCGTGATCGCGGTGCTCACCCACGACCCGAAGTTCGACGTGCCGCTGCTCGAGGTGGCGTTGCGGATCGACGTCGCCTTCGTGGGGGCGATGGGGTCGCGGCGCACCCACGACGATCGGTTGGAGCGGCTGCGCGGCGCCGGCCTGACAGCCGGGGAACTGTCGCGGTTGAGTTCCCCGATCGGTCTCGATCTGGGTGCGCGGACCCCGGAGGAGACGGCGGTGTCGATCGCGGCGGAGTTCATCGCGAAACGGTGGGGTGGGGACGGCCGCCGGCTCACGGAACTGTCGGGGCCGATCCACCCGCACGACGCCCTGCCGGACACCCGGTAGCGCAGGATCGTCGGCGGCAAACCGAAAACGTCCCGCGCGCACCGCCGTCCGGCGTACCGTGTGTGCTCATTCACGCTGTATCCCACATCGGCTGCACTCCTCCTCGAAGGGACCGATCCGTGGACCACACCGTTGCGCGACGGAATTTCCTCCTCGGCACCCTCGGGGCCGGCTCGATGCTCACCCTTGCCGCGTGTGGCGGCGGGGACGGCGGCGCGGCACCACCGTCCGGGTCCATCGCCCCGTCTCCCACGGAGAACCCGCCCGCCACGGCGCCGTCGGTGGCTCCGGCGGCCTCGGGGCCTCTCCCGCCGGTGCGGTTGTTCTCCGACGACAGCATGAACTTCGATGCGCTGCTGGGGCTCGGCGAGAGCGGGTACGGGATCTCGGAGGTGGGGGAGGTTCTCACCGCCGTCGACGAGGCGAATGCCGCGGGTGCCACGTACGACAGCTACACCACCGCGTTCCGCGCGATGGGTGACCGGTTGGCGACCCGTTCCGACGAGGCGGCCGCGGCGGGTCGGGACGTCACGTCGCGCGCCACGGCGCTGCGCGCCGCCAACTACTACACCCGGGCACTGTTCTTCGTTCTCGGGTCTGCGCAACCCGAACTCGAACCCGATGTGTACGAAGATGTCCGCCGCTCCTGGGATCGCGGGGTCGGCGCGTTCCGCCCCGCGGTGGAGTACCTGGACGTCCCCTACGACGACGGCAGCATGCCGGCGTGGTTCTTCCGGCCGGACGACTCCGGGCGGGCCCGGCGGACCGTGATCGTCAACAACGGCAGCGACGCCCAGGCCGTGGAGTTGGTCGCGTACGGCGTGCAGGCCGCGTTGGAACGCGGATGGAACGCAGTGGTGTTCGAGGGGCCCGGCCAGGGTTCGATGCTGTTTCGGCAGAAGATCGTCTTCCGTCCGGACTGGGAGAACGTGATCGGCCCGGTGATCGACGCGGTGTCGGGACGGGCCGATGTCGACGAGGACAGGATCGCGGTCACCGGGTGGAGTTTCGGTGGTGTCCTGGTACCGAGGGCCGCGGCCTTCGACCATCGGATCGCCGCGATCGTCGCCGACCCCGGTGTCGTCGACGGCTGGGAAGCGTTCCCCGAGTCGATCCGCGCGATCGTTCAGCCGGGGGATCCGCAGGCCACCAACGACATCTGGAACAACGAGGTCGTTCCGGTGGTGAGCCCACAGGAGCGGTTCACGCTGGCCAAGCGGCTCGAGATCTTCTCGGTGGAGGCGCTGGACGCGGCACGGCAGGGCGGGCTGCCGACGGACTTCGCGTCGCTCGCCGCGCTGATCGAGCAGTTCGAGGTGCGCGACACCGCGTCGCAGATCCGGTGCCCGACGCTCGTCGTCGACTACGACGACGAGCAGTTCTATCCCGGACAACCCGAGGAGTTGTTCGAACTGCTCACGACGGAACGCAAGGACTACGTCAAGCTCACCGCGGTGGACGGCGCGCAGATGCACTGCGCACCGATGGCGCCGCGGCATCGCAACGAGGTGGTCTTCGACTGGCTGGACGACGTGCTCCCGGCGTGATCGGGCACGTCCGATTCCGTCGTTCGGCTCCTACCGGCGCCGGAAACCAGGAGACTGTGGGTGACCTGCATCACCAGAGTCGGTATCCCGACTTCCGAAGATCCGTTCCGGGAGGTCCGATGCGCATCGTCACCACCGTCGACGGGGCCGTCTACATCGACGACGTCGAACCACGCATGCTGCTCGTGCACTATCTACGCGACCGCCTCGGCAAGGTCGGTACCGTCGTCGGCTGCGACACCGGCAACTGCGGCGCCTGCACCGTGCTGCTCGACGGCCGCAGCGTCAAGTCGTGCTCGGTCCTGGCCGTGCAGGCCGACGACCACGCCGTCACCACCGTCGAGGGGCTCGCACAGCACGGTGATCTGCATCCCGTCCAGGAGGCGTTCCACGAGAACCACGCCCTGCAGTGCGGCTACTGCACACCCGGCATGATCATGGCGACCGTCGATCTGCTCACCGAGAACCCCGCCCCCGACGAAGCCCAGGCCCGCGAGGCCCTCGAAGGAAACCTGTGCCGCTGCACGGGTTATCAGAACATCGTGGCGGCGGTGCTCGACGCGGCGCGCCGCACCCGCGAGGAGACCGACGACACCCGGGCGGCCCGCGAGAACGCCGGGGGTGCCCGATGACCGCCGTCGACCCACACACCGACACCGCGTCCGCCGACCACGAGATCGGCCGTGCCCGCCGCCGCAAGGAGGACGCGCACCTGATCACCGGCCGCACCCGCTGGACCGACAACATCGTGCTGCCCGGGATGCTGCACGCCGCGATCCTGCGCAGCCCCGTCGCGCACGCCCGCATCACCCGGATCGACGTCGGCGAGGCCGCACGACAACCCGGGGTGATCGCCGTGTTCACGGGCGCCGACCTCGCCGACGAACAGGGCTCCCTGCCGTGTGCGTGGCCGATCACCGAGGACATGTTGTCGCCGCCGGCACCGGCGTTGGCCGTCGACACCGTCAACTTCGCGGGGGAGGCCGTCGCCGTCGTCGTGGCGCGCACGTCCTACGAGGCCCGTGACGCACTCGACTCGATCGACGTCGACTACGACGACCTGCCGGTCGTGCTGGACCTCGCCGACGCAGCCGCCGACACCGAGGTCGTCTACCCGGATCTGGGTACCAACGTCAGCGCGACGTGGACGTTCGATTCCGCGGAGGCCGGCACCGGCGGCGACGTGGACGACGTGATCCGCGACGCGGAGATCGTCGTCGAACGCACCTTCCGCCAGCAACGGTTGATCCCCGCGTTCATGGAACCGCGGTCGGTGGTCGTCGATCCGACGGCACCGCAGCTGACGATGTGGTCGGCGACGCAGGTCCCGCACGTGCTCAAGCTGATGCTGGCGATGTCGCTCGACATCCCCGAGCACACGCTGCGGGTGATCGCCCCCGACGTGGGCGGCGGGTTCGGAGGAAAACTGCAGGTCACACCGGAGGAGGTACTCACCCTTCTGATCGCGCGACGCCTCGGCAAACCGCTCAAGTACACGGAGACGCGCAGCGAGACGATGCTCGCCGCGCACCATGGTCGCGACCAGATCCAGAAGCTCACACTCGCCGCCCGACGCGACGGCACCGTCACCGGGCTGAAGGTGGACCTGCTCGCCGACATGGGTGCCTGCCTGCGCCTGGTCACCCCGGGTGTGCCGATCCTCGGCGCGTTCATGTTCAACGGCATCTACAAGTTCGGCGCCTACCGGTTCACGTGCCGGAACGTGTTCACGAACAAGGTACCGACGGACGCGTATCGCGGTGCGGGCCGGCCGGAGGCGACGTTCGCGATCGAACGGATCATGGACGAACTCGCCACCGAACTGTCGATGGATCCGCTGGAGGTACGTGCGAAGAACTGGATCCGGCACGAAGAGTTCCCGTTCGACACCGTCGCCGGCCTCACCTACGACTCGGGCAACTACGAGGCCGCGACCGCCCGCGCCCGCGACCTGTTCGACTACGACGGGCTGCGCGCCGAGCAGGCGCGGCGCCGCGAACGGGGCGACCCGGTGCAGTTGGGGATCGGGGTGTCGACGTTCACCGAGATGTGCGGGCTCGCACCGTCCCGGGTCCTCGGCTCCCTGTCGTACGGGGCCGGCGGGTGGGAGCATGCCGCGATCCGGATGCTGCCCACCGGCAAGGTCGAGGTGGTGACGGGGTCGTCGGCGCACGGTCAGGGGCACGAGACGGCATGGAGTCAGATCGTCGCCGATCGGCTCGGCATCCCGTTCGACGACATCGAGATCCTGCACGGTGACACGCAGTCGTCGCCGCGGGGACTCGACACCTACGGGTCGCGGTCGCTGGCGGTGGGCGGCATCGCGGTGGTCGCGGCGGCCGAGAAGGTGGTGGCGAAGGCCCGGCCCATCGCCGCGCACCTGCTCGAGTGCGCGGAGGACGACCTCGAGTTCGCCGAGGGCCGATTCGAGGTGACGGGCACCGCGAAGTCGGTGGCGTTGACCGACGTCGCGCTGGCGGTGTTCGCGGCGCACGATCTGCCGGACGGGATCGAACCCAACCTCGATTCGGAGGCCACCTACGATCCGGACAACTTCTCGTTCCCGCACGGCACACACCTGTGCGCCGTGGAGGTCGACACCGAGACCGGTTTCGTGCGCATCGACCGGTACGTGTGCGTCGACGACATCGGCCGGGTCGTCAATCCGATGATCGTGGAGGGACAGATCCACGGCGGGCTCGCGCAGGGCATCGCGCAGGCCCTGTACGAGGAGGCCGTGCACGACGAGTCCGGCACGTTGCTCAGCGCGTCCTTCGCCGAGTACCTCGTGCCGAGCGCCGCGGATCTGCCGTCGTTCGTCACCGACCGCACGTCGACACCGGCTCCGGGGAATCCGCTGGGTGTCAAGGGTGTGGGCGAGGCCGGCACGATCGCGTCGACACCCGCGGTCGTCAACTCGGTGCTCGATGCGCTGCGACCCCTCGGGGTCCGGGAGATCGACATGCCGTGCACCCCGATGCGCGTGTGGCACGCCATCCGGTCCGCCGAAGGAGAGAACCGATGATTCCCGCCGCGTTCGACTACGTCGCCCCGACCACCCTCGACGAGGCCGTGGCCGCCCTGCGCGACGCGGGGGACGACGCGAAGGTGATCGCCGGTGGCCAGTCCCTGATGCCGGTACTGCGGCTGCGGATGGCGGATCCCTCGGTGCTCGTCGACCTCGGCCGCGTCGACGGGCTCCGCGGGACACGTCTCGACGGCGACACCCTGGTGATCGGAGCGACGACCACCCACCACGAGGTGCGTCACGATCCGTTCGTCGCGGAGCACGCCCGGTTGCTCACCGAGGCCACCGCGACGGTCGCGGATCCGCAGATCCGGCACCGCGGCACGATCGGTGGGGCCCTCGCCCACGCCGATCCGGCCGGCGACCTGTCGGCACCGGCACTCGCCGTGGACGCCGAGTTCACGGTGATCGGCCCGCAGGGCAGCCGCACCGTCGCCGCGGCGGACTTCTTCGAGGACTACTTCACGACGGCGCTGCGACCCGACGAGATCCTCGCGGAGATCCGGGTTCCCCTGCACACGGGATGGGCGGCGCGGTACGAGAAGTTCCATCGGGTCGCGCAGCAGTGGTCGATCGTCGGTGTGGCCGCCACGATCGACACGGACGGCGGCACGATCCGGCACGCGAAGGTCGCGTTGACGAACATGGCGCCGGTGCCGGTGCGGGCCCGCACCGTCGAGGACGCGCTCGTCGGGCGACCGGCCACGGTCGACACCGTCCGTGCGGCGGCGCTCCACGCGACGGACTGCACCGACCCGATGTCGGATGCGAACGCCGACGCCGAGTACCGCGGCCACCTCGCACAGGTGTTGACGCGCCGCGCCGTCACGACCGCGGCGGGCCTGTAGTCACCGTCGTCAGCGAAATCGAGAGGACAAGATGCAACTCGAACACCGCCTGTCCGTTCCCGCACCCGTCGACGAGGTGTGGTCGGCGCTGCTCGATCCCGAGCGGGTGGCGCCGTGCATGCCCGGTGCCGCTCTCACCGGCGTCGACGGCGACACGTTCACGGGAACGGTGAAGGTCAAGCTCGGCCCCGTCGCCCTGACCTACAAGGGCACGGGACGCTACGTCGAACGTGACGAGCAGGCACGCCGCGCCGTCATCGAGGCGAACGCGAAGGATGCGCGCGGCAACGGCACCGTGACCGCGACCATCACGATCGCGCTCACCGGTGAAGGTGCGCACACGTACGGCATCGTCGGCACCGATCTGACCATCACCGGTAAACCCGCCCAGTTCGGGCGCGGCATGATCTCGGACGTGGGCGGGAAGATCCTCGAGCAGTTCGCGGACTGCCTGTCGACGAAGCTCGGCCCCGACGCCGCGGTACCTCCCGGGGACGGGGACGCAGCGACACCCGTCACCGCCGACGGTGCGTCAGCGGGCTCCGAGGTGTCCACACCGGCACCGTCGACGCCGGCCGCACCGGTGGGTGAGACTGCGCCGGTGGGTGAGACTGCGCCGGTGGGTGAGACCGAGCCGGTGGGTGAGACCGAGCCGCTGGATCTGATGCAGTACGCGCGGGGTTCGGCGCTGCGACGCGTCGGGCCGGTGATCGGTCTGGTCGCGCTGGTGGTGCTGATCGTCGCGGTGGCGCTGCGCCGCCGCGCGTGACCGGTGTCGGTCAGGCGCTGCACACCGCAGCGTCGACCGAGGTCGGCACCGACAGTTGACTGCGCAACCACACGTGTGCCGGATCGTCGTCGAACTCCTCGTGCCACACCGCGTACTCGCGCACCGCGGGAAGAGCGACGGAGGGTTCGAGGATCCGCAACTGGGCGCGAGGCGCGATCCGGCGCGCCATGTCACCCGGAATCAACGTGACCAGATCGGTCATCTCGAGGATGTAGGGCAACACCGCGATGTTGGTGGTGGTCGCAGCGGGTTGCGCAGCGACCCCGGCCCGGGCCAGGGTGCGGCTCAGGCTCACGTCGTCGCCGTACGGCACGTAGGACAACAGCGGGTAGGTGGCCAACACGTCGGCGGTCAGTTCGGTGCCCGTGTGCGAATGCCCGGCCCACACGACACCCACGTAGTTGTCGGTGAGCACCGGGTACGAGCGGCACCCCTCGAGTTCGGGGGTGCAGAGGAACTGTTCCGGCAGGATCGCGAGATCGATCTCGCGGCGGTGGAATTCCTCCAACCCGGCCGGAGACAATCCCTCGATGTCGAAGCGGATCCGCGTCTGCCGGTACCGGGTGCGGCGCATCAGCTTGCGGAGCAACGCAACCTCGGCGTAGTCGCCGGTGAGCAGGGTGAACACCCGACTGTCGGATGCCGGATCGAACTCGGGGACCGTGAGGATGGAGTGTTCGAGTGCCGACAGGACGCTGCGCAGCGGTCCGACGAGGGACTGCGCGCGGGGGGTCGGGCGGAGGACACGTCCGTTCTTGACGAGCAGTGGATCGTCGAACTGTTTGCGCAGACGAGCCAGCGCCGTGCTGGTGGCCGGTTGCGACATGTTCAGGCGGCGCGCGGCGCGGGTGACGTTGCATTCGTCGAGCAGGACGTCGAGGACGACGAGGAGATTCAGATCGACACGACGCAGATCCACGCCACTTCCTCCCCTGTCTCGTGTCCGGAACCGTCTCGCCTCCGGCACTGTCCCGTGCCCGGCACACGTGTGCTCACGTCGTCGGGTGCCGGATCATGTGCCCGCCGTCGACCGCAACGCTCGGATGGTAACCCCTGTCGCCCGGAACGCCCGGTATACGAAGAACGATATAACTCCTATTCGTTTCGACTGTCGATCTTGAAACCGATCCGCACACGACCCTAGTCTTGCTACGTTCCGTCGGCGAAACGTGCTTTGCCGAGACAATTCCTCCTTCTTCGGCCGGTCTGGCGGAACACGGAACGAGAAAGGCCAGGCCGATTCCATGAGCGTCCTGCGGCAACTGCGGCTGCCGACTCCCGACAACTGGCGCATGTGGCAGAAGGTGACGGCAGTCGTCGCTGTGCCACTGATAGCCGCGAGCCTCTACGGAGGTCTGCGCGTCTTCGAACGATTCGACGAATCGCAGCACTTCGCCACGCAGGCCGAGCAGGTCACGATTCTGCCGACCCTGACCGCATACGGCACCGGTGTGGCCGGCGGCGCGGCGGCGGCCATCCTCGGCCTCCCCACCGACAACGCCGCTGCGATCGTCGCGGAGAGTCAACCCGCCCTCGACGCGTTCGCCACCGACGAGGACTTCGATTCGTCGGTGCGGGTGTCGATGGTCCGCGCGATCGAGGACGGGCGGCAACTGCTCGCCGATGCGTCCGCCGGCACCATGTCCACCAACGAGGCGAACGAGCGCACCCGCAAGTTCGTCTCGCGACTCACCATCTTGTATCGCGACATCATCGACGCCACATCCGACTCGGGTGTGCTCGCCGACACCGGTCGCCTGCTCGCCGCCTGGGACGCGCAGTGGTCGCTGCTCGATCAGGTCGTCGCGTACTCCGCGTTGATGAACGGATCCGACGCGGCAACACAGATGTTCGACAACGGCCTGTCCACCGAGGCCGCCAAGGTCTCGCTGATCTCCGAGATGCTCGGGGGAGGCCAGACCACCGAGGCACTGGCCACGCAGGTCGAGCAGCGCCGCGCACTGGTCGCCGGGATCGACGATGCGTCCGCGGACGTCGGTGCGCTGCGCAACTCGATCTTCGGCAGCCTCACCGGCTACAACGAGATCACCACCGTATCCGCGACGAACATCGTGACCGCGCTCGACTCGCTGTCGTCGCGTGCCAGCACCGAAGCCTGGGGCACGTTGATCGGTGTCACCGTGATCCTCGGCGTCACACTGCTGCTCGCCGTGCTGGTCGCGCTGTCACTCGTCCGCCCGATGCGACGACTGCGCAACGACACCCTCCGCATCGCCGACCAGGGCCTCCCGGACGCCATCGCGTCGATCATGAACGGCTCGGACATCGACTCCGTGGCCTTCGCCCCCGTCCGGGTCACCACGTCGGAGGAGATCGGCGAGGTCGCCCGCGCCGTCGACAACATGAACGTCGGAGCCCTCCGGCTCGCCGGGGAGCAGGCACAGCTGCGCCGCCACGTGAACGAGATGCTCGAGACGCTCGCGCGACGCAACAAGACGCTCGTCGAACAGCAACTCGCCCTGATCGATTCGCTCGAGCACGAGGAGCGCGACCCGATCCGGCTCAAGAGCCTGTTCGCTCTCGATCACCTGGCCGCACGCATGCGCCGCACCGGTGATTCGCTGCTCGTGCTCGCCGGAACCCGCCAGCGGATGGGGCGCGTCCCCGACACTCCGCTCGCCGACGTGCTCCGGGCATCGGTCTCCCAGGTGGAGAACTATCAGCGGGTGGACTTCGGGAACGCTCCCGAGGGCAGCCTGCTCGGCAGCGCCGTGACGGACATCGTCCACCTCGTCGCCGAACTGCTCGACAATGCTCTTCGCGCATCCCCGCCCGAGAGCACCGTGGCCTTCGCGTTCTCCCGCGCCGTCGACGGCGGGCTGCTGCTCGAGATCGCAGATCGCGGAATCGGTATCCCTCCCGACGAACTCGCCGAGATCAACGATCGGCTCGGGTCGGACAACGAATCCAACTGGGGTGCCGCGCGACGCATGGGTCTGTTCGTCGTGTCACGGCTCGCCGCGCGCCACGCGATCACCGTGCGGCTGCGACCGACGTTCGACTCCGCGGTCAACGCCGGCATCACCGCGAGCATCTACCTGCCCGTCCGGCTGCTCAAGGGTGTCGGAAGTTCCACGGTGGACACCCACGTGGTCGACCGCCCCCGCCGGTTGCCCCGGCCGCCGCTCGAGGGCCGACCCGAGCCCGCACCGTACTGGTCGGAGTCGGATGTGCACGTGGGATCCGCGGTGCCCGAAGATGTTCCGGCTGCCCCCGATATCCGGCAACAGCCCGAGCTTCGGCAACGATCCGCCCCCGGGATCGACCCGTCCCAGCAACCCGCCACGCAGGCGTGGCAGCCGCCCGCGCCGGAGCCGTGGCAGCAGGCGACACCGCAGCAGCCCGCCCACTCGGGCTCCGCGACCAGCCCCAGCATCCGTCCCGGCCGACTGCACGAGCAGTGGCCGGGAGAGGACCGCTGACCCTCCCGGTACGCGCCCTGTCGGGCCCGGCACACCAGTGGTGTGCCGGGCCCGACTCGTTCTCCGTGGACGCCGGTCGTCGTGCTGCTCCGAATCACCCACCTCGTGTCGGACCCCGGGTACACAATCGAAGGTGAGGCACGACCCTCGCTTCGAAGCGACCGAGGAGGCGCACGTGCGATGTACGCGAACATCGAGGTCCACTTCGGCTGGACGTCACGGCGAGTGAGTCTCGCGGGCTGTGAATCACGCACTCGGGGACGGGAAGACCCCGAGCGGGAGGTCACGCTCGACCGCCGCGTGTGCGCCGAGGGCGTCACCCAACGACTACTGGCTCTGCACGATCCCGTCGCCGACCACGACTACGTCGCAGTCGTGGTGGGCCGGGTGACGGGATCGGACGATGTGCCCGTCCGCACCGTCGACGAAGAGCGTCTCCTGCTGGCCGCGGCGCACAGCCGGTGCCCCGGAGAGATCCTCGTCGGCACAGCCGGCGACGACGATCCCACCGTCCGCGAGCTCGGGCATCAGTTGCGCCGAGGCGGCCCGCTGAGGACGCTGCTGGCGTGTTCCGGTGCGCGGTCGGTGGTGATCGACTGGTCCGACGTGCCGGATCGAGCGGACGCCGGGCGAGTAACTCGTCGACGTTGATCCGACGACCGACACACCCGGGTTTCCCCCGTTGCCGTCCGGTACGAAACCGGTGTCGACCTGCACACGTGTCACGTCATCACGTCGCGGGCGAGCCACAGCCGAGACCTCTGCGTGACCTTTTCGTTATATTGGCTTACGGTCGGTGATGGAGAGAACGAATTCCACTTCCGACTCGCGGCGCCGGGCCGAGTACATGCCCGTCGGGGGCGGTCCGGCGCCGCGCCCGACCGGACCGACTACGACGAGGACACCCGTGCAGCGCGGTTCTCGAGGTCCTCCGCGTCGACCTCGGCACCCCACGCGCGCAGCGCCGTCGCCGTCACGCGCAGCGAGTCCGCCGACGGGCCGGTCGCGGGCGTCGACGGGTTCGCCGAGCGGGTGGCACCGGGACGACGTCCGGCCAGGGGAAACAGCGCAGTGAAGAGCATGTCGTACCTTTCGTGGGGCTGCGGCAGCATCGAGAACAGCCCGGCTTCACCGGCCGGAGGCACTCGGATCCCCGACCATACAGACTGTCTGCTACCTCGGGTCTACCACCGGACGACACGTTTCCGACTGCGACATCAGTCACATACGCACCACGAACCCCGGGAGTTGCAGGTCATCCCGTGGTCCATTCCACGAAAGGGGCCGCACGGTGACCGACGCGACGCGCACGCGGCCGTGCACGACGGGGACGGGTCCGCGCCGACGTCGGTACGGGCGTGCGGTCAGTGCGACGGCGCCAGCCCGGCGCGCGCCACCGCGGTGGGTGCCTCCACCGCGATCAGGTGTCCCACGCCGGGGACGACCGCGACGTGCGCGTCGATCTCCGCGCCCATCCGCCGCAGCGCCGACACCTGGACGAGCGGATCCTGCTCACCGACGACGATCTCGACGTCGCGTCCGCGCCACCGCTTCCACAGCGCACCGGAGATGCGCGGCATCCCGGACTGCGACCGGCAGTACGCCCCCATCCGGCACGACCACCGCACCGTCGAGTCGTCGGGCTCGAAACCTTCACCGGCGAGGGACCGCAGGTACCGCTCGGTGTTCTCGATGCTCGGTTCGTTGCGCCACTGCAGGCCCGCGATGACACCGCGATGCCACCGCGCGCGCGGAACGAGCCCCAGGGGAGCCGCGAGCACGAGTTTGCCGACGCGGTCGACATCGGAGATCGCCGCAGCTGCCGACGCCGCCCAGCCCAACCCGAGGACAGGGGTCCGCTCGAGCTGCAGTGCATCGAGAATCTCGGTCAGCCAGCGACCGTACGCGGCGTGGACGTTGGAATCGGGTCGTTCGCACGCACTCGAACCGGGCAGCCCCGGCAGATCCACCAGCGTCACCCGCGTGGATGTGTCGAACGAGCCCGCCAGCTCGCGCAGACCCGCTGCCGGCAGGTCGCCGCCCGCGAGCACCACGATCGGTCTGCCCGCGGCCGGTCCGACACCGATCAGGTGGGTTTCACCGAGCGACGTCCGCGTCACGTGCTCGTCGACGGGTCCTGTCCACTGCGACAGCAGCCCGGAGCAGGCCTGGTGGATGACGCTGTCGTCACCGGGACAGCGGTACGGGGTCTTCGTGAGCATTCCAGTCACCCACCTACCCGGTCGGTACCGACAGCGGCGGCATCTTCACAGGTGAACGGCATGTTTGGATCTTCTCTCGTAGGTACGACATGGTCCGGGTTCTCAGCCGGCTTCCGGCACACCGCAGGACACGGTAGCCCACACGCGCGCACCGAATCCAGCCCCGGGGCCGTTCGCGGCCCACGCGTCCCATCCGCCACGTCCGTCGGGGTGGGACGGGAGCCGCACGACCCGCGTGAGGCTCCCGTACGATCCCGACCGCCAAGAGGTCTCGTCATCGGGGAATGGGAGAACGTTCATGGATCAGGACGTGCTGGTCGTCATCGGAGTCGGAGGGATGGGCACGGCCGTCGCGCGGCGGCTCGGCAGCGGCCGGAAGGTCCTGCTCGCCGACTTCGACGAAACCACCCTGCACGGCGTCACACAGACCCTGCACGGCGAGGGACACGACGTGACATCGCAGGTCGTGGACGTGTCGGATCCGGCCTCCGTCGCGGCACTCGCCGACGCCGCAGCCGCACTCGGAGCCGTCACCCACGTCGTGCACACGGCGGGACTGTCGCCCGAACAGGCGTCCACCGAGGCTGTTCTGAAGGTGGATCTGCTGGGTGTGGCGCTGGTACTCGACGAGTTCGCCCGCGTCGTCGCGCCCGGCGGCGCCGGTGTGGTCGTCGCCAGCATGGGCGGGCACATGGTTCCCGTGCCGGACGAGCAGGCGGCGGCCCTCGCCGGTACGGCCACCGCGGAGCTTCTGTCGCTGCCGTTCCTGGCCCCGGAGACACTCGGGAACGCCGGCATCGCGTACGCGCTCGCCAAGCACGCGAACGTCCTGCGCGTGCAGGCCTCCGCCTCCGCGTGGGGTGAGCGCGGCGCCCGCATCAACTCGATCAGCCCGGGCGTGATCTCCACCCCGATGGGTCGCCGGGAACTCGACGGTGAATCCGGGCAGGGCATGAAGTCGATGGTCGCGATGTCGGCCACCGGACGCCTGGGTACCCCCGACGACATCGCCTCGGCCGCGGAGTTCCTGCTGGACCGCCGTTCGAGTTTCATCACCGGCACCGATCTGCTGGTCGACGGCGGGGTCGTCGCCGCGATCCGGTCGGCCCGCCGCGCGGGCTGAGCCGACCGGATCCGCATCCGGACCACGCACGTGCCGATCAGTACGCGATGTTGATGTGCCCCGGTGACCACAGTCCCGATCGGGTGATCGACTCGGTGTCGATCCTGGCGGGTTCCGCGGACTCGCCCCGCAGCGTGAACTGTTCCACCGAACCCCAGTCCCGATCCCAGTCGCCGTCGAGGTAGGACGCGATGGTGCGGCCGCCGAGCAGCATGTCGGTCCAGCCGAGGGGGCCGCCGCCGTGGTGGTCCTGCCACTGGTTGGTGGAGGTCGCGCCGACCCGGTCGGGCAGGATCCGGAACTCGGGGATCTCGGCGACACCGTTGCTGTGCAGCATCTGGTCCTGGCACGGGAAGTTCAGGCCGACGGCCCAGTCGAGCAGCACCGGCGTGTCGGTTCCCAGCACCTCCTGCACGGTCTGGGTCCGCGGCACCCGCGGTGGGGTGAACGCGAGCCACTGCTCCGGCGCGATGTCGTGGTCGACCGCGACGATGCGCACCGCGTCGGCCTCGGCGGGCAGCCGGTCGAGCGGCACCCGCAGGTTCCGCCACGACGGGGTCGGCCCGATGTCGATCGGCAACTCCGATCCGAGCACCGCGACGGAGCCGGATCCGTCCACGGTGCCGTACTCGAGACGCAGACTCTGGCCGTACGTCTCGACGCCGTCCGCGTCGACGGTGAAGATCCGGCCGGCCGCCGCGATCGACACGATGTCGCCGCGCGAACCGGTGGCGTCCGGATCCGGCAGGCGGTACCAGTCGGTGGTGACCCGCCCCGTTCCGCTGCCGTGGCTGCCGAGGACCGGCGTCGTGGCCGGGTCGAGCCCGAACGGCAGGGCGACACGGCTGCCGTTGGCGCCGACCCGTCCGACACCGCCCTCGGTGCCCGCGGTGCCCGAGGTCGTCGCCGAGTCACCGTCGACGGTGTTCGCGGTGCCCGCACCCGCACTCTCGTCGTCCGCCGACAGATCGTTCGCGACCCCGTCCGGGGTGAACCGGTCGTCCCCGGACACGGCGAGCGCCGCCGCGAGATCACCGCCGAGCGGTGTGAGCATCCCGGCGTTCGGATCCATCTCGAGCAGCGCATCGTTCGCCAGCCCACAGGACGAACCGGTCAGCGCATCGAGGTTGGATCGGGCCACCGAGTACGCGGGGTACTGGGCGACGGCGCCCTTCGCGAGCGAGAGCACCTCGAACAGCACCATCGCCGCGGCCGCGACCGTCAACGGCGGGATCGCCCACAGTCGCGACGGCGTGTCGGTGCGCGTGTTGGCCACCGGGTGGATGTGCCACCACGCGGCGAGCAGCAGCGCGAGAACCGTGAGCCCGAAGAACACGGTGGAGAACCCGAAACCGGCGACGGACGGCGGCTTGTCCCACCACGGCACCCCGTAGCTGGACACGTACCACCAGCCGTTGGGGCCGATGAACGACATCGTCAGGGTGAACGACACGGCGGCGGCGAAGAGCGCGCGGTTGCGGCGCGACCGGAGGACCGCCGGGGCGACGGCCACGGCGGCGACGATCGCGAGCGCACCCGCCAGACCCGCGTAGATACCGAAGTGGTGCGTCCATTTGGTGGGCGCGAACATCATCAGGACGAGCGCGCCGAGGGTGATGCCGACCAGCCGTCGGGTCGGCCCCTGCGCGGTTCCGGGGATGTGCCCGCCGCGGCGGAGCATCGCGACGATCGCGGTGACCAGGCACAGGATCATCGTGAACACCGCGAATCGACGCGACAGCGACCCGTCGACGGTGACCTGCAGCAGGTACTGGTAGCGCAGGTACTCCTGGAACCACGGCACGTTCGGGCCGACCGCGTGCGTCTTCTGCATCTCGAGGACGGCCGCCAGGGTCTGGTCGGCGAACACCGCGGCGAGGATGACGGTGCCGGCGGCGACGATCGGGGCGAGCACCACCACGAAACCGAACTGCCGGCCGCGGTCCAGCACGATACGGGCGATGGGCCGGGCGCCGGCGATCAACGCGGCGAAACAGATGATGCCGGACGGCCCCGCGGTGACGGTGATCGCTCCGACGAGGACCGCGACCGCGGCGGGCAGCAACCGGCGTGTCGCGACAGCGCGTTCCACCGAGCACCAGGTCAGCAGCACACCGGCCGCGACGATCGGCTCGGGCCGCAACCCGTTGTTGAACGGCAACCAGAACGCGAGGAACACCAGCGCGCCCGTCCACAGCGGGATCGACGTGCGCCGCACCGCGGCACCGATCCGCGGCGCGACCTCACGGCTGATCACCCACCATGTGAGCAGACCCGCGGCGAGGGCGGGCAGACGCATCCACACGCTGGCCGTGGACACGTGGGTCATGAGCGCGAGCACGTCGTAGAAGGGGGTGCCGAACGGGGCCTCGGGGACACCGAACCAGCGGAAGTAGTTCGCCATGTACCCGGCCTCGTCGGCCGCGCGGGCCATGCCCAGCTGATAGCCGTCGTCGGCGGTGTTCGCGCCGATGATGTGCCACACGAGCAGGGTGCCGACGACCACGGCGTCGACCGGCCGGAACGACCACCAGGACGCCGGAAGAATCCGGCGTGACCGGCGGCCGTCGAGGGCGTCGAGCCGGTGCAGCGACCACAGCGACACGATCGTCGCGAGGACCGCGACGATCATCGCGACGAGTTTGATCCAGGTGGGCGACGACGTGAACCGGGTGTCGAGGTCCGCGGTGACCGACAGACCGTCGGGCAGGTCACCGTCGAGTCCGGTGAACACACCGACCATCTGCGGACGCAGATCACGATCGAACACCTGCTCGGTGTCGGCGCCGGCCGAACCGGTGACCGCGGCGACCGTCCGTTCCGGGGTGAAGTGCACGGTCACTGCGCACCCGGCACCCGACAGGTCGTCGACGGGGACGGACGCCAGCATCATGTTCCGGGAGATCACCTCGAGCGTCGCGGGACGGTCGTCCCCCGCGGTGACCCGCGCAACCAGTCCGTAGCGCTCGGCGTCGGGTGCACCCGGCGGGGAGGTCGAGACGATCGTGGTACCCGTCGCGGTCTGCGCGATCTCACACGGGACGGCGATGTCGAGGTCGACGGGGGCGTAGGTCACCAGCGGCGCGGTGACGCTGGCGGTGCTGCCCGCCTGCGGCCACGAGATCGATGCCTGTGTCTGTGTGACCGGCAGGAACGGGACGGCGAGAGCAGCGAGGACACCGATCGACGCGCAGATCAGAGCGAGCATCCGCGCCCGTGTCGCCGCGGGCCCGGACGATGCAGCGGGTGGCGTCACCTCCGGCGGTCTCGGGTGGTCGGCGGCGATGTCGGTGTCGGTCACGCCGCTCGATGCTATCCGAGACGACGACCGGCCCCGGGGTCGAGGACTCACCACCCGCTCCTATATAACGAGTTGACATGTAACGTAATAGGGAATTCGGGTGGCCCCGAGGACGCCCCACCCCGACACGCAGGAGGACACCCGTTCGCGCCGCCTTCCACACCGAACAGGGCAGTGTCGACGTTCTACGTGTCGACGAGCTACCCGCCCCGGCCCCCGGGCCCACCGACGTCCTGATCCGGGTGCGGGCCGCCGCACTCGACCGCGTCGACGTGTACTGGCGGGAGGGCTCCCACGGCATGCGGGTGACACCACCGCACATCGGCGGACGCGACATGGCCGGCACCGTCGTCGCCCTCGGGGACGTCGCCGCGCGCACGTACCCGGAGCTGGCTCCCGGCACCGACGTGGTCGCGATCGGACGCCGCGGTGCGCACTCGGAGTTCGCGGTCGCGCCGGCCGTGTGGACCTTCCCGAAACCCGGGGCGTGCTCGTTCGAGCAGGCCGCCGCGCTACCGACCGCCGGTCGCAGCGCCTACGACGCGCTCGTGAACCGCGCCGCGATCCGGCCCGGCGAGGACGTCCTGGTCGTCGCCGGCGGCAGCGGCGTCGGGAGCTTCGGGATCCAGATCGCCCGCGCCACCGGCTGCCGTGTCCTCACCACGGTGGGTCGGCCCGGGAAGTTCGGTCGGGCACTCGAGCTGGGCGCCGACGCCGTCGTCGACCACCGCACCGAGGGACATCGCCGGACGCGTCCGCGAACTCACCTGCGGCCTGGGCGTACACGTGGTCCTCGATCACGTGGGGGCACCCGTGTTCTCCGCGGCGATCCGGTCCCTGCGCCCGTTCGGCCGATACGTCACGACCGGGGTGACCGCCGGCCACCTCGCGGAACTGCACCTGGGCCGGGTGTTCGAAAAGGGCCTGTCGATCCTCGGGGTGGGCAGGCCCGACGAGCACCGGGTACGGGAGGTGGTGATCGGACTGCTCGGCCTCGTCGAGCGCGGTCTCGTCGTCCCCGAGGTGCACTCGGTGTTTCCCCTCGACGACGTCGCGGCGGCACACGAGCTGATGGAATCGTCCGACTTCTTCGGCAAGATCGTTCTCTCGCTCTGATCCGACAGGAAGATCACATGTACACGCTGGTGGTGCACGGCTCCCACGTCATGCAGTTCGCGCGCGCGGTCGGCGACCGCACCGCGGCGTTCTACGACGTCGACCGATTGTCGGCGACCGGCCCGGACACGCTGGTTGCCCCACCCACCTTCCTGATGGCCGCCGACCATTTCGACCCCGACCACGCGCGGCGACCGCGTCCGGGATCGTCGTGGGCGGGCACGCAGGAGCCCAGCCCCACGCAACCGGTGGGCTTCCACACCGAACAGCACTTCGTGTTCCATCGCCCCGTCCGCACCGGCGACCGGCTCACCGTCACCCGGCGACCGGGCGGCAGCTGGCAGAAGACCGGGCGCCGCGCCGGAACGATGACGTTCTCGGAGACCCACCTCCACTTTCACGATCCGACGGGCCGACTCGTCGTCGAAACCCGATGGGTGCAGGCCGCGGTCGAACGCCGACCCGACCCGACGTCCCGTGCTGCCGCACCCGGCACCGACCCGTCACGCACACCGCGCGGAACCGGGACACCGCCCGCGGATGTCGTCGCGGTCGGGCAGCACTGGACGATCCCGCTGATCGACGAGGTCACCCCCGCCACGATCGCGATGTACGCGGGTGCCTCCGGCGATTTCCACCCCCTGCACTGCGACGACGTGTACGCCCGCCGGCGCGGCTACCCCGGGGTGTTCGCGCACGGCATGTACACGATGGGTATGAGCGGACGCGCCGTCACCGACGTCGTCGGCCACGAACGAGTACTCGCCTTCGGCGGGCGCATCACCGGGCAGGTGTGGCCCGGCGACACGCTCACCGCGCGCGCCCGCGTGACCGACGTGTACGACGACACGCGGGGCACGGTCGCGGACGTCGCCGTCACCACCACGAACGGTCACGGCGCGGCGGTGTTCGACGGAACGGCGACGGTCCGGACCGCGTGAGCGACCACCACCGCCCGGTCACGGAACGGCGTCGTCACGGGGCCGAGTCGTCACGGGGCCGAGTCGTCACGGGACAAGGATCGCGGAGACGCCCGGGATCACACTGATCACCGTGGGCGGCGCCTCCCACTGGTCACGCAGCACCGTGACCGTCGCGACCACCGGACCGGAACCGGTGTCGGCCGTCGCGGAAGTGGGCAGGTTCTCCGCGTACCGGTCCTCGACCGGGTTCATCGTCTGCCAGTGCCTCAGCGCCACCCGCCCCGTCGCACCGGTCTGCAGGTTGCGCCAGTCCACCGCCAGATGGCGGTAGTGGTACTAGTAGTAGTACGGCGCCGGCTCTGGTACCGAGAACCGCACCGACCCCGCGGATTCCGGGGATGCCGTGACCAGCACCGGCCTGAACGATCCGCCCGGCACCCCCGCCGGCCCGGCTTCGAGACCGCCGACGGCCGGCAACGCGAACGTGAGTGTGTCGACGGGCACCGGTGCAGGTTCCGCAGCAGCCGGTACCGCGAACACGGGACCGAGCGCGACCACGGCGGAAATCGCAGCCGCAGTGAATATTCCGGACAATCGCACCGTCGTTCTCCTCCACTGGACTCGTCTCGACGAACGGCAACCCTCACATCGGACCACACACACCGCCGCGGTGCGCGGTAGATCGCGAACTCGCCGAGATGCGCCCACCGAGTCCGGGCGCTCCCCGTCCGGATCGCCGACCGACCCGAGGCCGCCCGATCACGTGTCGGCCCCGCACAGCATCATCGACGGTGAACCCACCCCCGTCGAGGAGCCAGCCGATGTCCGACAACCCCACACCCGCCGAATTCTGGGAAGCCCGCTACGCCGACGCCGACGGTCTCTGGTCCGGCCGACCCAACGCCGTCCTCGTCGAAGTCGTCGCCGACCTGCCCGTCGGCCGCGCACTCGACCTCGGCTGCGGCGAAGGCGGCGATTCCGTATGGCTCGCAGCACGCGGCTGGGCGGTGACCGGCGTCGACCTCTCACCCACCGCGGTGCGCCGCGCCGCGGACGCCGCCCGGGCCGCGGGCGTCCCCGACGACCGGGCGGAGTTCATCGCCGCCGACCTCGCGACCTGGCGGGGGAACGGTGCGTACGACCTGGTCACCGCGTCGTTCCTGCACTCACCCGTCGAGTTCCCCCGCACCCGGGTGCTGCGCGACGCAGCCGACCTCGTCGCCTCCGGCGGGCACCTCCTGCTCATCGGACACGCCGCGTTCCCGCCGTGGGCGACCGTCCCCGACCGCGACGCGGAAGACCACGGTGACCACCGGTTCCTGAGCCCGCAGGAGGAGATCGACGAACTCGCCCTCGACCCCGCGGCCTGGGACACCGTGCTCGCCGAGACCCGCGACCGGGACGCCGTCGGCCCCGACGGCACACGGGCCGTCCTCACCGACACGATCGTGTTGCTGCGTCGCAACTGAACCGAGTCAGGCGGTCAACGCGCTCAGCAACTCCGGGCCCGTCCAATCGCGCCGTCCGCCGCGCTCGGCGGCACGGATCAACGCGATCAGCTTCTCGTTGACGGGTGTCGCGACACCGAGTTCGCGGCCGATCCGCACGACCTCGCCGTTGATCCAGTCGACCTCGGTGACACGACCGGCCTCGAGGTCCTCCCACATCGACGACCGGGCGTGCGGGTCGATCGCCAGCATGGACGACGCAACGGTGCGGAACACGGCGTCGGGCACCGTGAGCAGACGCGGAATCCATGCGGGCGGTAGCGGGGTGAGGCGCGCCGGCACCCGTCCCGCGCGCCGCCCCACCGCCAACGCCTCCCGTTGCGCGGCAGCGACACAGCGCCGGTAGTCGCGTTGCGACAGTTCGTCCTTCAGCGGGATACCCGACAACGCGTTGACCGGGTTGTTGAGGTTCAGCAGCAGCTTCGCCCACAGCACCGCAGCCATGTCCGATCGGAGCGTCAACGGCAGACCGGCCGCGGCGAACACCGGCAGATACGGGGTGAGCAGGTCGCTGTCCTCGACCTCGACGTCCCCCTCCGAGCCCCGGTGGAATCGTCCGGCGCCCTGCGCGACGACGTTGAACGGCACCATGCCCGTCAGGACCGGCCGGTCGATCCGCTCGCCCAGCACCGCCGCGTTGGCGAGACCGTTCTGCAGGCTGACGACGACCGCGTCGTCGCGCAGCAGCGGAGCCAGCACCGCGGCCACGTCCGGTGTCGCAGCGGATTTCACGGTCACCAGTACCAGCGACGCGTCGGCGACCACGGCCGGGTCCGTGCGGTAGTCGACGGAGGCGACCCGCACGGCGTTGCCGTCCAGATCCGTCAGGTGCAGGCCGTGCTCACGCACCTCCTCCGCGATCCGCTGCCGCCCGACGAACACGACGTCGGCACCCGCCCCGGCCAGTCGGCCCCCGATATGACAGCCGACACTGCCGGCCCCGTACACCACGATGGTGGACATCTACCGCAGATCCCTTCTCAGAACGACGGATTGGGTCGGACGAACCGCTCGTCGAGATCGGCGATCGACCGCGCTCCGGTCAGCGCCATGGTGAGGTCGAATTCGGCGATCACGTTGCGGATCACCTCCTCGACCCCGCGTTGCCCCGCGACCGCCAACCCGTACATGTAGGGACGGCCCAGCAGCACGGCGTCCGCACCGAGCGCGAGAGCGACGAAGACGTCGGCGCCACTGCGTATTCCACTGTCGAGCAGCAGCGTCGGTTCCTGTCCGATCGCCGCCCGGATATCGAGCAGCGCATCGAGCGACGCGATCGCCCCGTCGATCTGACGTCCGCCGTGATTCGACACCACCACGGCGTCGACACCGAGATCGACGGCGCGGCGGGCATCGTCGGGATGCAGGATTCCCTTGAGCACGATCGGCAGCGACGTGCGTTCGCGCAGCGTCGCCAGATGCTCCCAGCTCAGACCCGGGTTGGAGTAGATGTCGAGGAACGTCTCCGCGGCAGCGCGCGGCACGGCGGAGCGCAGGTTGTCGAGGAACCCACCCGGATGGTTGCGGGTCATCGCCAGCAGGGTGCGGATCGCCCCGAACGTGACGTCGGGCCGTTCGGTGATCACGTTCCGTGCCGCGTCGATCCGCGCCCGCACGATGTCGCGGAACCGCGGATCCGACGTGTACTGGGCGATGCCCTCGCCCCTCGCGAACGGCAACGATCCGAGGTCCAGGTCCCGCGGACGCCAGCCCAGCGATGTCGTGTCGAGGGTGACGACCACCGCCTCGGCGCCGATCGTCTCGGCGCGACGGAGCAGGCTGTCGACGAGATCCTCGTCGGCGCTCCAGTACAGCTGGAACCAGCGTGGCGTCTCACCCATCACGGCGGCGCAGTCCTCCATCGGATTGCAGCCCTGGTTGGAGAAGATGTACGGCACCCCGGTCGCGGCGGCCGCCCGCGCGATCGAGAGGTCGCTGTCCGGGGCCATCGACGCGCCGGCACCCACCGGCGCCAACATCACCGGTGCCGACAACCGGGTGTTCACGACGGTGGTGCTCAGGTCGCGTTCGGTGACGCCGTGCGCCATCCGTGGCACGATCGACCACCGTTCGAAGGCACGCCGGTTGTCGACCATCGTCCGGCCCTCACCGGCCCCGCCCGCGACGTACGCCCAGGCCCGTGCAGAACTCGCGCGACGCGCCGCACGTTCGAGTTCACCGAACGAGGTCGGCACGGCGGGCCGTCTACCCAGCGCGCCGTCGCGGTAGACGACTCCCTGTCGGTCGCGGCCGGGGCCGGCGGGCGTGGACGCGGCGGTGTCGGTCACAGAGTCCCCTCTCGGATGCGGTGGTGTCCCGATCCTTCCCGACGGACACCGATCAGGGAACCGTGCACGGATCGGCCCGGCCCGGTCCGGAAACCCTGTGGCCCGCCGCGACGGCGCTGACAGCGGTCGCGTGCGGGGTCGTCCTCCGGTCGTTCACGCCACCGGTCGTGGCGTTCCCGTCGATCGGGCGGATGCCTGGAACGCCGTCGCCAGAACCTCACGGGTCCTGGCGAGCCCGGGGGAGGGCAGGCCCGCTTCCGCCAGTTCCGTCTCGACGTTCGTCATCTGCACGTCCGGGAGCCCGCACGCGACCGCCAGGTGCCACGGCTGCATGTCGCCCTCGACGTTGAGCGCGAACCCGTGCGTCGTGATCCCGCGACCCGAACGCATCCCGATGGACACGATCTTGCGGCCCGTCTGCTTCGTCCACACTCCCGTGAGCAGCTCGGCGCCCTTCGGGGTATCGCGACGTTCGGCGGGAACCCCCAGCGCACTGAGCGCGTCGACGAGTCGCTGCTCCACCTCACGCACGTAGTCGACGACCCCCTCACCGGCACGCAACTCGACGACGAGGTAGCCGACGATCTGTCCCGGACCGTGGTAGGTCAGCTGCCCGCCGCGGCGGGTCTCCTTGACGGGGATGCCGTCGGTCGACGGCAGATGTTCGGGTTTCGTGCGGGCACCGACCGTGAAGACCGACGGATGGCTGAGCAGCCAGAGGGTGTCGGGGCGTGTGCCCTCCCGACGTTCCTCGTACATCTCCTGCATGCGTCCCATCGCCACGTCGTAGTCGACGGGTTCTTCGTCGACGACGAGACTGAGTGGACGATCGGCCGGCTTCTTCTCGCTCATGTCCCGCTCTCGTTCGGTCCGCGGCCACCTCGACGGCCACACCGACCCACTCTAGCGATCCCCACGACGGTGACTCCATCGCAGATTCCCCTACCCGCGAGTAGGGCGGACACTCGGTGTCTGAGCCTGTGCCTGCCCCGTCCGGCCACGTGTTCTGTACCGTTTCGTTCCGACACGCAACCGTGTGTCGGCAGCTCGGTTCCGCGGAGCCGAACCCTGGGAGGTACCCGTGGCCGGTGGACTCGTCGCCCTGCTGGACGACATCGCAACGCTCGCGAGAGCGGCTGCGGCATCCCTCGACGACATCGGTGCCGCCGCGGGCAAGGCCAGCGTCAAAGCCGCGGGTGTGGTCGTCGACGACACCGCCGTCACCCCCCGCTACGTCGACGGTTTCACCCCCGACCGCGAGCTGCCGATCATCCGCAAGATCGCCCTCGGATCGATCCGCAACAAACTGCTGATCATCCTGCCGGTCGCGATGATCCTCAGCGAGTTCCTGCCCCGGGCACTCCCGTACCTGTTGATCGCCGGCGGCCTGTTCCTCTGCTTCGAAGGCGCCGAGAAGGTGTACGAAGCGCTCACCGGCGGCCACCACGACGACGCACCCGCCGGACAGAAGGGCCCCGAGTTCGAGAAGGCCATGGTCGGCGGCGCCATCCGCACCGACCTGATCCTCTCGGCGGAGATCATGGTCATCTCCCTGTCGTCCGTCGAACACGAACCGTTCTTCACCCGGCTCGCCGTGCTCATCGTCGTCGCGTTCCTCATCACCGCGCTCGTCTACGGTGTGGTCGCGCTCATCGTGAAGATGGACGACGTGGGTCTCGGTCTCGCCGAACGCAGGTCGACGTTCGCCCGGAGAATCGGACGCGGCCTCGTGGCGGCCATGCCGAAGGTGATGTCGGTGCTGACGGTCGTGGGGATCGCGGCGATGCTGTGGGTGGGCGGCCACATCTTGATCGTCAACGTCGGCGAAGCCGGCTTCCACTGGCCCGCCGACCGACTGCACGACCTCGAGCACTGGGCCGGCGAACTCGTCCACGGTGGGTTCGGCGGCGTCCTGTCGTGGACGTCGGGAACGGTGGTGTCGGCGCTCGTCGGACTCGTCCTGGGTGCGATCGTCGTGCTGATCGTGCACCTGATCCCGACTCGGAAGAAGCACGACGCCGCGGCCCACTGACCCCGCTGGCAGCACAACTGCGCCGAATGGTGATCGCGGCGGTGAATTCTGCGCTGCGATCACCACCGAGCGCTGTTATGCGGCGGCACGCACCGCCGCAGCGAAGGCCCGCATCAGCGCCGGGTCCTTGACACCGCGGCTCGATTCGATGCCGCTGGACACGTCGACACCCCACGCGCCGGACGTCGTCAACGCCCGTGCCACGTTGTCGGGGGTCAGGCCACCCGCGAGCACCCACCGGCCCGCCGACAGCGCACTGCGGTCCTGCCAATCCCATGTTCTGCCGGCCCCGGCGACGGCACCGTCGACGAGCAGCAGATCGGCACCGAAGTCGTCGGACAACGCCTCGGCGCCGCCCGTGTTCACGGCACGGATCACGGTCAACCCCGCCTCGTGGAGGAACCGCACGTCGTCCGCCGACCGCAGATCGTGAACCTGCACGTGATCGAGGTTCGCGGCCTTCGCGGTGGCGACGATCTCGTCGAGCGTCATCTTCACGTACACGCCGACCGACAAGGTTCCCTCCGGCACCCGCGCCCGCAGCCGCGCGGCCCGGTCAGCGGACACCCTGCGCGGGCTGTCGGCGAACACGAACCCGATCGCGTCGACACCGAGTTCGACGGCGAGATCCACCGTCGCGTCGTCCTGCAGCCCACACATCTTGATGAACGCCATCCCACACCTTTCGTACCGCCCGAGCATAGGGCGCGGGTCGGCGGTGCCGTCGCGACGCCACCCGCATGATCGGGGCACGGCTCACGATCGGTGCCCCGTGAGACACGAAATTCGGGTCGGTGCGTGCGGATACGCACCCACCGACCCGAATCTTGCGTGGCCCGCCCGCACGTGCACCGCGACAACGCGGTCACCGAACGGACGGCCGGGCGTTCACTCGCCTATGCATTCACCGCGGCGTCCGCGGGCGCGTCGACCAACGGGTAGATGGGGTACTCCACGCCCGACAGGTACTGGACGGTGCGGACCACCTGGCAGGAGTAGCCGAACTCGTTGTCGTACCAGACGTACAGGATGGCGGTGTCGCCGTCGACGATCGCCGCGTTCGCATCGATGATGCACGCCGCGCGCGAGCCGATGAAGTCGCTCGACACGGCATCGGTCGCCGCGGTGTAGTCGAGGTTCCGGCTCAGCGCTCCGGTGAGCGATTCCTGGCGAAGGTGCTCGAGCACCTCGTCCCGGGTGGACTCGCGCCCGAGCTGGAGGTTGAGGATCGCGACGGACACGTCCGGCGTGGGGACGCGAATCGAGTTTCCGGTGATCTTGGCCTTCAGATCGGGGAGAGCCTTCGCGATGGCGGAGGCCGCGCCCGTCTCGGTGAGGACCAGGTTGAACGGCGCCGAACGACCGCGCCGGTCGGCCTTGTGGTAGTTGTCCAGCAGGTTCTGGTCGTTGGTGAACGAGTGCACGGTCTCGACGTGGCCCCGCACGACCCCGAACTCGTCGTCGATGGACTTCAGGGGCGGAACGATGGCGTTCGTGGTGCAGGACGCGCACGACACGACGCGCTCGTCCGGGTCGATGTCGCGGTGGTTGACACCGTGCACGATGTTGGGGACGTCGCCCTTGCCGGGCGCGGTCAGCACGACCTTCGCGATGCCGGGGCGCAGATGCTGCGACAGCCCGTCGCGGTCGCGCCAGATACCCGTGTTGTCGATGAGGATGGCGTTGTCGATGCCGTACTCGGTGTAGTCGACGGTCGTCGGATCGTTGCTGTAGATGAACTTGATGACGTTGCCGTTGGCCGTGAGCGTGCTGTTCTCGACGTCGACCTTGATCGTGCCGTTGAACTGGCCGTGGACGGAATCGCGGCGCAGCAGGGACGCACGCTTGACCAGGTCGTCCTTACCGCTCTTGCGGACGACGACGGCACGCAGGTTCAGACCGTTGCCCGAACCGGACTTCTCGATGAGCAGGCGCGCCACGAGCCGGCCGATACGACCGAAACCGTAGAGGACGACGTCCTGGGGCTTCGCGGGGCTGTCCTGGGCGCCACCGACCAGGTCGGCGAGGCGCTCCGCGACGAATTCGGGGATCGGCGTTCCGCCGCCGTGCTCGTGGTAGGCCGACACCAACAGGCCGAGGTCGATCTTCGACGGCCGCAGGTCCAGGTCGGTCAGCGCCTGGAGGAAGGGGAACGTCTCCTCGACGGACAGTTCGTCACCGCGGATCTGCCGGGCGAAACGATGGGTCCGCAGGATCTTGATGACCGACTTGTTCACCAGCGAGCGACTGTGCAGCAGGATGGTCACCGAATGCTTCCGGTGCAGGCCCCCGATGATCGGAATCATCGCCTCCGCGAGGGCTTCCTCGGAGTTCCACTGGGTCAGTTCCGCTGTGCTCACTGCGCTCCCTCTGGCTTTCTGGCTCATGTGCGTGCTCGTGGGCCCGCCGGTCCGGTCGACGTGCGCGTCGTTCGCCATGTCGCGGACAACGACGCGCGCACTGTCAAGCATATGGAAGTCTCTTCCTGCGTCGACAGGCACCCGGCACGGCGAACACACGTGCGACCGACAGGTGCCGACCGTCACCTGTCGGTGGGGGCAGCTACTTTGGCGTGTTGCCCAGTGGTGGGTGACCCCGGGCCGGCGCCCGGTGTCGGAGGGCAAGGGAGCGACATGATGACGAATGAGGCGCGTCGGGGAGTCGAACCGGGGGCGACGATGGTCACGGCGATGCTGAGCCCGGTCGCGGGCGGGCTGATCCGAACCTGGACCGACCTGGGGTCGCAGTTGTGGTCCGTGGAGGATCCAGACGGACTGTCCGGGATTCTGGGTCGCGGAATTGTCGGCCGTACACCGAGGCAGGACGATCGTTTCCGTGAGGCCGCCTTCCTGAATGCGAACACCGGGACACTGGTGGTGCAGAACCGGTTCGTCGCCACCGCCTCGGGGGAGTCGATGCAGGTGGAGGCGAATGTCTTCCAACTCGGTGATCCGGTACGGCCGGAGAGCAACCCGTGGCGCGATCTGGAGGGGTTCCTGTCGGCGGCGGCGATGTCGGCCGCCGACCGTGGCGAGTACTTCGTGGCGGAGTTGGGCGGCTGGGAGGAGATGCCCGAGCCGTACTGCCTCTTCGCGGTCCTGGATCGGGGCGACGGTCCGGTATCGCTGATCGAGGCCGCTCCCGCGCCGCGTGGCACCGGCGTCTGGCCCGATGTTCCCGAGGGCCGGCCCGGCGCCTCGGTGACGGCGCCCGCCACCGCGCAGTCGTTGCCCGGATCCGGGATATTCGTGGCGTCGGCGATCTCGACGTGGGGTGCGCAGCCGTGGGACGTTGCGCTGACTTTCGGGAAACTGGGGGGATAGGCGATATATCGAGCTGTCCCAGCCGACCATCTCGCACCACCTGAAGGTGCTGCGCGAAGCCGGACTGCTCGACTGTGAGCGCCGCGGCACCCGGGTGTACTACCGGGTGATCCCGTCCGCACCGGCCCAGCTCTCGGCGGTGTTGTCGTCCGAGCCCGGTGTCGTCGAGAGTAGGAATCGGCCAGCAGATCTCTCGCTGCATCTCGACAGCGACTCAGCCGCGCGCCATGTCCACGAACCGTGAAAGGTGCAACTGGTGGGCGACCGTGATCGTCGCGGTCGGTCCGTTGCGGTGCTTGCCGACGATGAGGTCTGCTTCGCCGCCGCGGGGGTCGTCGCGTTCGAATGCGTCGGGGCGGTGCAGCAGGATCACCATGTCGGCATCCTGTTCCAGGGATCCCGACTCGCGAAGGTCCGACACCATCGGCTTCTTGTCGGTCCGCTGTTCCGGGCCACGGTTGAGCTGACACACCGCGACCACCGGAACCTCGAGTTCCTTCGCGAGGAGTTTGAGGCTTCGGGAGAATTCGGAGACCTCCTGCTGACGTGATTCGACCTTCTTACCGGACGTCATCAGCTGGAGGTAGTCGACGACGATGAGCCGGATGTCGTGTTTCTGCTTGAGGCGCCGCGCCTTCGCGCGGATCTCCATCATCGTCAGGTTGGGGGAGTCGTCGATGTACAGCGGGGCCTCGCTGATCTCGCTCATGCGGCGCGCGAGGCGGGTCCAGTCGTCGTCGGTCATGCGACCGGATCGCATGTCGGCGAGTTTGATCTTCGCTTCGGCGGAGAGCAACCGCATGACGATCTCGGTCTTGCCCATCTCGAGGGAGAAGATCACCGATCCCATGCCGTGCTTGATGGAGCACGACCGCATGAAGTCCATGCTGAGCGTCGAGTTGTGGGTGGGCACCATCGACCGACCCGCCAGGTACAGGTGCTCGCCGTCGACCTCGACGCACCGCACCGGCACCGACGGAACGGGCCGCACGTCGACGATCCGCCGCGCCCGCACGACGTCGCCGCGGCGTTCCTTGTGGCGCAGCGCCTTGCTGGGGAGCACGAACACGTCGTCGCCGGCCGTGAACGTCAGGCCGGTGGCGTCGACGGTGCGGGTGTAGCCGAGTCCGGCGACGAGTTCGGTGACGTCGTCGACGAGCCGGGTGCACGCGGACGCGAACCGCACGGTGCCGTCGTCGCCGATGGTGCCGCCCGCGTCGAGGAGACCGGCGAGCAGTTCGCGGCGCTGCTGTTCGGAGGCCCGCAGGTATTCGGCGGGGATGTGGGCGCCGAACGCGAGGATGTCCTGTGTGAAGCCGCCGAGGCCTTCGACGCGCATGTGCACGTGCGGGTCGGAGCACGGGCCACCCAGCCACGCACCGAGGGTGAACGGGGGGACGGGGAGGGCGGCGGCGGGCAGGTCCAGCGCGTCGGTGTTGGTGACGGTGTGCGCGGCATCGACGGTGGCGGCGAGTTCGCCGGTGGTGCGGACGACGCCGTCGGAGGTGCGCCACTGGTGGTCGCGGTCGGCGACGAGGACGGTCCCGTCGGAGAACACGACCTCGAAGCACGGGCGGTCGGTCATGACGTCGGTCGCGGCGACCACCCGGGTGGGCCTGCCGTGCGAATCGAGGAGGTCGTCGCCGACGGCGACGTCGCCCATCGTGGTCCAACCGGTGGGGGTGGGCAGTTCGGTGTCGAGGGCCAGCGCCTTGCCGACACCCGGTCGCGCCGCGACGATGATCATCTGGCCTGCGTGGAGACCGTTGGTGAGTTCGTCGAGTTCCGCGAAGCCCGTGGGAACACCGAGCGACACGCCGCCGCGGCTGGCGATGGAGTCGATCTCGTCCATCGTGGGCTGCAGCAGCTCTTCGAGGGGCACGAAGTCCTCGGTGGTGCGGCGTTCGGCGACGTCGAAGATCTCGGCCTGGGCGCGGTCGACGACCTCCGCGACCTCCTGACCTTCCGACCCCGCGTACCCGTACTGGACGATGCGGGTGCCGGCCTCGACGAGGCGACGCAGGATCGCTTTCTCCGCGACGATCTCGGCGTAGTAGCCGGCGTTGGCGGCGGTCGGCACCGTCTGGGTGAGGGTGACGAGGTAGGCGGCGCCGCCGATGCGTTTGAGTTCGCCGCGGCGGTCGAGTTCGGCGGAGACGGTGACCGGGTCGGCGGGTTCACCGCGGCTGTAGAGGTCGAGGATCGAGTCGTAGACGCTCTGGTGGGCGGGCCGGTAGAAGTCTCCCGGACGCAGGACCTCGAGAACGTCGGCGATGGCGTCCTTGCTGAGCAGCATGCCGCCGAGCACGGACTGCTCGGCGACCATGTCCTGCGGAGGCTGACGACCGATGTCGCCGCCCGGCTCGTCGTCCGGACCGGGGTACTCGGAGTAGCCACGATCGTCCACAACTGCCAACGCGTTGCCCCGCCCTTCCCGAAGTTCAGTGCCACGCCCGGTGGGGTGGCCGACACGTCCCGGACTGCTGTTCCGGCGGTCCGGTGGGCGCCGGGTTCACACCCACGTTCTACCGGTCCACACCGACATCTTTCGGTGAGTCGTGCGCACGACGTTAGGAGCGAAAACCGCCGTCACCAAATCGGGTTGTGCACACATCTGTGGATGAATTGTGGAAAGGCGTGGACAACGTTGTGCACCGTATGTGGACAACCTGGGGAGAACACATCTCACATTTCTCGTTTTCGCAGGTGGTAGCGCATAAATCCATGTTCACACCTGTGGAATACCCCGATTTCGGCGTGTCGCGGCGCGTCGCACACCCGGGCGTGTCCACCCGTTCGTTCACGTGGAGATATGCGGCAGGTCACAATACGACGCTCTTCCCACAGGGTTTATCCACAGCCTGTGCACAGACAGCGAGGAGCCCCGCGCAGGTGCGCGGGGCTCCTCGTGAACCGGTGTCAGGCAGCGACGACGTTCAGGGTGAACTTCGCGGTGACGTCCGGGTGCAGCTTCACGACGATCTGGTGCTTTCCGGTCGCCTTGATGTGCGCCTTCGGCAGCTCGACGATGCGCTTGTCGACGACCGGGCCACCGGCGGCCTTGATGGCACCGGTGACGTCGGCGGCGGTGACCGAGCCGAACAGCTTGCCCGAGTCGGCTGCGGTCTTCACCGACAGCGACACGTCCTCGAGGCCCTCGATGGCGGCCTTGAGTTCCTGGGCGTGCTCGAGGCCGCGGACAGCGCGGGCCTCCTGGGCGCGGCGGATGCCCTCGACCTGCTTCTGGGCACCACGGGTGGCGACGATCGCCAGGCCGCGGGGCAGCAGGTAGTTGCGGCCGTAGCCGTCCTTGACCTCAACGGTGTCGCCAGGCGCACCGAGGTTGTCCACATCGGCGGTGAGGATGAGCTTCATGATGTTCCCTCCCTTTCCTCAGCGAGTCGTCGAGACGTAAGGGAGCAGAGCAACCTCACGCGAGTTCTTCACCGCGACAGCGATGTCGCGCTGATGCTGAACGCAGTTGCCGGTGACGCGGCGAGCGCGGATCTTGCCGCGATCGCTGACGTACTTGCGCAGCAGCGTCGTGTCCTTGTAGTCGATCTGCACCTGCTTGTCCTTGCAGAACGCGCAGACCTTCTTCTTCAATACCTTTTCGCGCGCGGGCGACTTGGGCATGGTCTTCTCCGTTGTGTGATGTTCCGATCGAAGGTCGGATCAGAACGGGGGCTCGTCGTCCCCACCGGCACCGAAGGAGCCACCCTGGGAAGCGTTGCTCCACGGGTCGTCTCCGCCGGCACCCTGGTTGGCGCTGGGACGCCCACCGCCCGATCCGCCGGAGGAACCACCGAAGCCACCACCGCCGCCGCCACCGCGACCGGCCTTGGTGACCTTGGCCGTCGCGTAGCGGAGCGACGGGCCGATCTCGTCGACCTCGAGCTCCACGACAGTGCGCTTCTCGCCTTCACGCGTTTCGTAGCTGCGCTGCTTGAGCCGGCCCTGCACGATGACGCGCGAGCCCCTGGTCAAGCTTTCGGCCACGTTCTCCGCTGCCTCACGCCAGATGTTGCAGCGCAGGAACAGGGCCTCGCCGTCCTTCCATTCGTTGGACTGACGGTCGAAGATCCGGGGGGTGGACGCGACGGTGAAGTTCGCGACCGCGGCACCCGACGGGGTGAAACGCAACTCGGGGTCGGCGGTCAGATTGCCGACCACGGTGATGACGGTGTCGCCTGCCATGTGGTTCCTCCTGCTGTGTGTGGAGTCCTGCTGCGCCAGAGCCTACGGCTCGGCGCTGACAGGCTCACTTCCCGAGGCGCAGAACCTTGGTGCGGAGCACCGACTCGTTCAGGCCGAGCTGACGATCCAGCTCCGCAACCGCGGCGGGCGTCGCGTTGATGTCGACGACCGCGTAGATGCCTTCGGTGTTCTTCGCGATCTCGTATGCGAGACGGCGCTTTCCCCACACGTCGACCTTGTCGATCTTGCCGCCTTCCTGGCGGATCACGTTGAGGAACGTCTCCAGCGAGGGAGCGACGGTGCGCTCATCCAGGCTGGGGTCCAGGATGATCATCAATTCGTAATGACGCATAAGACCTCATCACCTCCCATGGACTGTGAACGGTCACGGACGATCCGTGACGAGAGGGTCACCTGCGTCGGCAACCCGACCAGAGTACATGACCTCCGCTTGACCAGCGAAATTGTCCTAGGGTGAGCCCATGCGTACCAGCCGCCGCACCGCCACGGCCGTCGCGGTGCTGCTGTGCGCAGCGACGATGTGGCTCGGCTACCTGTCCAAGGCCCGCTGCGCGGGACCGCCGTTCGACCTGCTGGGCCGCTCCATGCGGTTCGACGAGGTCAAGGACGCACACGTCTGCTATTCCGACATCCAGCAGCTGTGGCTGGGCCGCGGCATCAACCTGCACCAGTTTCCGTTCCTGACCGGTGGACTCAACGAGGCCGGGCAGCTCACCGGGGGCAGCGTCGAATATCCCGTGCTCAGCGGCGTCCTGATGTGGCTGGGGGCGGTGGGGGCACACACCGACGCGGAGTTCCTCCGCCAGTGCGCGCTGCTGCTCGCCCCGTTCGGGCTCGCCGTCGCGTGGATGCTCGCCCGCCGCACCGGATGGCGGGCGCTGTGGTGGTCGGTGACACCGCCGCTGGTGCTGTACGCGTTCCTCAACTGGGATCTTCCGGTGGTGGCCGTGGCTGTCGCAGCGATCGTCGTCGTCGGGATCCGACGATGGTCGCTGCGTACCCGCGGGATCGCGGCCGCGGCGCTGCTGGGGATCGGTTTCTGTCTGAAGATCTATCCGGGGTTGTTCGTGCTGCCGCTGCTCGCCTACGTGTACACCGGGGGTGAGGACGGCGACCGCCGCGACACCCGCGGCGCCCTCGCGGTCGCGGCGACGGCGATCGGCACCGTCATCCTCGTCAACCTGCCGTTCGCGGTCCTCGGATACGAGGGGTGGCGGGCGTCGTTCGTGTTCCAGTTCGATCGGTCCGCGGACCCGACGAGCAACTCGATCTGGTTCTGGGGGCTGCGGCCCCTCATCGGCGGCGGCACCGGATACGACGTCACCGCCGAGTACGACGACCTCGTCTCCCTCGTCTCACCGACCCTGGTCCTGGCGTCGTTCGCGCTCGCGATGTGGCTCGGATGGCGACGCTACCTGCGGGAGGGCACGTTCCCGTGGCTGGCGGTGTCGGCGGCGATGCTGTGCGGGTTCCTGCTGCTGCACAAGGTGCATTCACCGCAGTACACCCTGTGGCTGCTGCCGCTGCTCGTGCTCCTGAACATCCCCTGGCAGTGGATCGCCGCGTACCTGGTGGTCGATCTGTCGATGGGCATCGGCATCTTCCGCTGGTTCGCCGCCACCGCCGGCGACGGCGACGAGTCCACCGCGCTCGTTCTCGTCGGCGTCGGAGTGTGGGGCCGCGCGCTACTGTTGGCCGCGTTGTTCGTCGTGTTCCTCCGTTCGTCCCCGTACACCGGGTCCGGCACGGACGGAACC